>Ga0182741_1005558_pt1 | contig 11603 bp, 11 predicted proteins | sample eDN5th37CBELigOP_FD_128874 | JGI IMG/M metagenome (GOLD analysis project Ga0182741, IMG submission 128874) | Enriched Organic Plus compost microbial communities from Emeryville, California, USA - eDNA 5th pass 37_C BE-Lig OP (version 2) (version 2) ...
CGCTGGCCGACACCGCGGCCACGCTGCTGCAGCCCTTCTTCGCCGGCGACGGCCTGGAGGCGGAACTGCCGCGGATCTGCGCCGAGGCCTTCGACTTCCCGGCGCCGCTGCAGCGCCTGGCAACCCGCAACGACCACGTGCTGGAGCTGTTCCACGGGCCCACGGCCGCGTTCAAGGACTTCGGCGCGCGCTTCCTCGCCGCCAGCCTGTCGCGGCTGCGCGCCGGGCAGGCGCGCCCGTTGACGATAGTCGTCGCGACCTCGGGCGATACCGGCGCCGCCGTGGCCGCCGCCTTCCACGGCCAACCCAACCTGCAGGTGGTGGTGCTGTATCCGGATGGACGCGTATCGCCGCGGCAGGCGCACCAGCTGGGCTGCCTGGGCGGCAACATCCGCGCGCTGCGCGTGGCCGGTTCGTTCGATGACTGCCAGGCCATGGTCAAGCAGGCATTGAACGACGCCGAGCTGCAGGCGCAGCTGCCGCTGAGTTCGGCCAACAGCATCAGCCTGGGCCGCCTGCTGCCGCAGATGAGCTATTACGCGCACGCGGCGCTGGCCCACCATGCCGCGCACGGCGCGCTGCTGAACATGGTGGTTCCCACCGGCAACCTCGGCAACGCGATGGCGGCGGTCATGGCGCGTGCGCTCGGCGTGCCGCTGGGGCGGATCGTGCTGGCCACCAACGCCAACCGCGTGCTGCCGGATTACTTCGCCGGCGGCGACTACCAGGCCCGTACCAGCGTGGCCACGCTCGCCAATGCGATGGACGTGGGCGCGCCCAGCAACTTCGAGCGGCTGCGCTGGCTGTACGCCGGCGACGATGCGGTGCTGCGCGCGCAGTTCACCGCGCGCGCGGTGGACGACGATGCCATCCGCGACACCATCGCCGCGCGCCATCAACGGCATGGCGAAGTGTTCTGCCCGCACACCGCCACCGCGGTACGGGTGCTGGAGCAGCTGCGCGCCAGCGGCGAGGCCGCGGCGCACGAGCACTGGGCGGTGGCGGCGACGGCGCATGCGGCCAAGTTCGAGACGGTGGTCGAGCCGTTGATCGGCCGGCAGGTGCCGGTACCGCCGGCGCTGGCCGAACTGTTGCGGCGCCCGGCCCACGCCGAGCCCTGCGCGCCGGAGTACGCGGCGCTGCGCGAAGTCCTGCTGGGCTGACACGGTCGCCGCGTTGTCCACAGCGGATGTGGAGCGCGGTGCGCAAAGCCTGTGGACAAGTGCGCGCCGGGCCAATGCCGGCGGGCATCGGCGCCGGCCTGGTCAAAATGACGCCAGGCCGGTGCCCGCGCTAGGCGGCGCGAGGGCGCGGCAGGTCGCCGGAGCGGCTGCGCCCGGGCAGGCTGAGCAGCCAGGTCGCCACCGGCAGGGCGGCCAGCATCAGCAGCCAGCCGGCGACGATGAAGCCACCGGCGGAGAACACCGGCAGGCCCGCCGCGGCGGTGAAGGCGGTGGCGAAGGTCAGCGTGGCCAGCGCGCAGTGGAAGCGGAGCCGGCCGCGTCCCAGCTTCAGCAGCAGCCAGGCCGCGGGCAGGGCGAGCAGCAGGTTGACCGCGAAATCCTGCAGCACCGTCGCGCCATACCAGGCGGGGCCGGACAGCCCGGCCTGCGCAAGCTGCACGGGAACCGTGTTGTGGGCGGCGATCAGCGGCCAGGCGTAGAGGACCAGCAGCACGAAACCGATGCCGATGGCGATGGAGAGCAGTGGGGCCAGAGCACGCGACATGGGGCCTCCCGGGTCTGCCGCCGGCGGTATCGCGGCGGTCGCGCCCAGCTTGCAGGGCCGGGGCCGGGGCGTCAAACGCGGGGCCGGCGCTCAGCCCAGGTCGTCGTTGGCCAGTTTCTGCAGGCCGGCGAAGTCGAGGATCTCGACCACGTTCAGATGCGGCAGGGCGATCAGCCCCTGCTGGCGCAGCTTGGTGAAGGTGCGGCTGACCGTTTCCATGGTCAGGCCCAGGTGGTCGGCGATGTCGCCGCGGCCCATCGGCAACGCCACGCGGCTGCCGACCTGGCCGAGCCTGGCCTCGCGCGCGGCCAGGCGCAGCAGGAAATCGGCCAGCCGCTCCGGCGGCTGCAGCCGCGCCAGCGCCAGGGCGTTGTCCTGGGCGGCGTCCAGCTCCTGGCAGGCGCGCTGCAGCAGCTTGCGTTCCAGGTGCGGGAAGCGCTGACGCAGGTCGCGCATCTGCGCGGTCGGCACCCGGCACACGCGGCTGCCGGCGATGGCCTCGATGTCGTAGCGGTGGTGGTCGCTGCCGCTCAGGCCGACGTAGTCGCCGGGCAGCACGAAGCCGCTGACCTGGCGGCGGCCGTCGGCCAGCGTGCGTACCAGCCGCAGCGCGCCCTCGGTCACGGTGAACACATGCGCGCGGGGCTCGCCGCTGCGCACCAGGGTGGTCCCCATCGGCACCGGCAGGGACACGGTGATCTGCTCCAGCGCCTGTACTTCGTCGCAGGACAGCGCCGAACACACCGACAGGTGGCGTACCGAGCAGTGCAGGCACTCGCGCGCGCCGCTTCCTTCGGAAACGGGGGGCGGGGTGGAGTGCGGCTCGGAACCGGAGGCAGGCCGGGTCATGGCTTCGGGGCGGAGGGCGTGCGCACATGATACTTCATGCGGTCGGCACGGGCGGCGTGGCGCTAGAATTGGCGTCCGCTCACCCCCATCGTTTGCAGGAGTTTCGCCCGTGATCAAGCCCCGTACGCCGCCCGGCATCATGGAATTGCTGCCGCGCGAGCAGATTGCGTTCCAGCGCATGCTGGACGTCATCCGCCGCAACTACGAGCGCTTCGGGTTCCTGCCGGTGGAGACGCCGGTGTTCGAGCTGTCCGACGTGCTGCTGACCAAGTCCGGCGGCGAGACCGAGCGCCAGGTGTATTTCGTGCAGTCCACCGGTGCGCTGGCCAACGCCGCCGAGTCCGGCGAGAAGGGCCTGCCGGAGATGGCGCTGCGCTTCGACCTGACCGTGCCGCTGGCGCGCTATGTGGCCGAACACGAGCATGAGCTGACCTTCCCGTTCCGCCGCTACCAGATGCAGCGCGTCTACCGCGGCGAGCGCGCCCAGCGCGGCCGTTTCCGCGAGTTCTACCAGTGCGACGTGGACGTGATCGGCAAGGATGCGCTGAGCATCCGCTACGACGCCGAGGTGCTGGCGGTGATCCACGCGGTGTTCTCCGAGCTGCGCATCGGCAGCTTCGCGGTGCAGCTGAACAACCGCAAGCTGATGCGCGGCTTCTTCGAGGCGCAGGGCGTGTCCGATCCGCAGCAGCAGGCGCTGGTGCTGCGCGAGGTCGACAAGCTCGACAAGCGCGGCGCCGACTACGTGCGCGAAACCCTGGTCGGCCCGGATTTCGGCCTGCCGGCCGAAGCGGTGGAGCGCATCCTCGCCTTCGTCGAGGTCCGCTCGCAGTCGCACGCCGACGCGCTGGCGAAGATCGACGCGGTGCTGGCCGAGGCCGGCGCTGCGGCCAGCGAATCGCTGCGCACCGGCGCCGCCGAGCTGCGCGAGGTGCTGGAACTGGTCAAGGCGCTGGGCGTGCCGGAAAACGCGTACTGCCTGAACTTCTCCATCGCCCGCGGCCTGGATTACTACACCGGCACCGTCTACGAGACCACGCTGCTGGACCACCCGCAGATCGGCTCGATCTGCTCCGGTGGCCGCTACGAAGACCTGGCCAGCCACTACACCAAGTCCAGGCTGCCGGGCGTGGGCATTTCCATCGGCCTGACCCGCCTGTTCTGGCAGTTGCGCGAGGCCAACCTGATCGACGGCATCGCCGAAAGCAGCGTGCAGGCGATGGTGGCGCTGATGGACGAGGCGGCGATGCCGCAGTCGCTGGACATCGCCCGTCGCCTGCGCGCCGGTGGCATCAATACCGAGGTGCAGATGGAGCCGAAGAAGGTCGGCAAGCAGTTCCAGTACGCGGCCAAGGCCGGCATCCGCTTCGTGGTGCTGGCCGGCGAGGACGAACTGGCGCGCGGCGTGGTCGCGGTCAAGGACCTGCTGCGCGAACAGCAGTTCGAGGTCGCCCGCGACGAACTGGCCTCCACCCTGCAGGTGGAACTGGAACAGACCCGCGCCATGGCGCGCTGAACCTCCGTTCCAGCCCGAACCGAAGGCCCCGCAGCGCGGGGCCTTTTCTTTTGCCGGTGGCCGACCGCGGCGGGCGTTTGACCGGGCGTTCCTGTCTGGGCTAATGTATTAGCACGCTATTACATTGGTACATATGAAAACGCGCCCCGACTCCGATCGCGAAAAGGCTTCCGACGCTTCCCTGAAGGCATTGGCGCGCGCGTTCGCCGCGCTGGAGCGGCCGCAGGACGTGCAGGCATTCCTGCGCGACCTGTGCACGCCGGCCGAGCTGGAGGCGATGGCCGACCGCTGGCGGGTGGTGCCGCTGCTGCGCAAGGGCGTGCCGTACCGCGAGATCTACGACCTGACCGGGGTGAGCGTGACCACCATCGGCCGGGTGGCGCGCTCGCTCGAGCATGGCGCCGGCGGTTACGCCGCCGCCATCGAGCGCCTGTCCGCGCGCAAAGCCGAATCCAACTGAGACAAGACCATGAGTGCTTCCACCTCCGCGCCGGCCCGCGACCGGCTGCGCATCGCCATCCAGAAGAGCGGGCGCCTGGCCGACCCGGCGCGCAGCCTGCTGGCCGCCTGCGGGCTGAGCTGGCGGCAGAGCCGCGACAAGCTGTTCTGCTTCGGCGAATCGCTGCCGGTGGACCTGCTGCTGGTGCGCGACGACGACATTCCGGGGCTGATCGCCGACGGCGTCTGCGATCTGGGCGTGGTCGGCCTCAACGAGCTGGACGAGCAGGCCAAGGCGCGCCGCCAGCTGGGCCTGGCCGATGCCTACCAGCCGCTGCGCGGCCTTGGTTTCGGCCAGTGCCGGCTGATGATCGCCGTGCCCGAGGACTGGGAATGGCAGGGGCCGGCGCAGCTGGCCGGCAGGCGCATCGCCACCAGCTACCCGGCCATCCTCGCCGCCTGGCTGAAGGACCAGGGCGTGGACGCGCAGGTGGTGGAACTGTCCGGCTCGGTGGAGATCGCACCGAAGCTGGGCACCGCCGACCTGATCTGCGACCTGGTCTCCAGCGGCGCCACGCTCGCGGCCAACCAGCTCAAGCCGGTGGAAACGCTGCTGGACAGCGAGGCGGTGCTGGCCGGCCCGGTGCACGAACTGGACGATGCGCGCGCCGGGCTGATGGCGATGCTGCTGCGCCGCCTGGACGGCCTGAGCAGGGTGCAGGACCGCAAGCTGCTGATGTTCTCCGCCGACGAGGAGCGCGTGGATGCGCTGGCGCGACTGCTGCCCGACGCCGAACCGCTGCTGCGCCTGCCCGGCGACGGCGGGGCGGTACGCCTGCAGACCATGTGCAACGGCGCGCTGAGCTGGCAGCGGCTGGAGGAGCTGGAGCGCGCCGGCGCGCAGGGGCTGATGGTGCTGGCGGTGGAGAAGTCGCTGGCATGAAGATCCTCGACTGGAACGCACTGGATGCCGAGGCGCAGGCGCGCGCGCTGACCCGGCCGGTACAGGCGGTGGCGGCGCAGACCCGCGCTTCGGTCGCGGCGCTGATCGAACAGGTGCGCGGCGTCGGCGACCTTGCCCTGCGCGAGATCACCGCGCGTTTGGACGGCGTGGCGCTGGAACGCTTCGAGGTGGGCGAGGCCGAGTTCGCCGCCGCCGAACGGGCGGTGCCGGCGGAGCTGCGCATCGCCCTGCAGCAGGCCGCCGCGCGCATCGATGCCTACCACCGCGCCGGCATGGCGCAGCCGTATTCGCTGGAGACCGCGCCGGGCGTGGTCTGCGGCAAGATCATCCGGCCGATCGGCCGCGTCGGCCTGTACGTGCCGGCCGGCAGCGCGCCGCTGCCCTCGACCGCGCTGATGCTGGGCGTGCCGGCGAAGCTGGCCGGTTGCCGCGAGGTCGTGCTGTGCACGCCGCCGCGCAACGACGGCACGGCCGATCCGGCGGTGCTGGTGGCCGCGCGCCTGGCCGGCGTGGGACGGGTGTTCAAGCTCGGCGGCGCCCAGGCCATCGCCGCGCTGGCCTTCGGCACGGCCAGCGTGCCCAAGGTGGACAAGATCTTCGGCCCCGGCAACAGCTACGTGGACGAGGCCAAGCGCCAGGTGGCGCAGAGCGGGGCCGCCGCCATCGACATGCCGGCCGGCCCGTCCGAGGTGCTGGTGATCGCCGATGCAGGCGCCGATCCGGCCTTCGTCGCCGCCGACCTGCTCTCGCAGGCCGAGCACGGCCCGGATTCGCAGGTGCTGCTGCTGACCGACAGCGCCGTGTTGCTGGACCGGGTGGAGGCCGAGCTGGAGGCACAGCTTTCCGCGCTGCCGCGCGCGGACATCGCCGCCCGCGCGCTGTCGGCCTCGCGCCTGGTGCTCGTGGAATCGCTGGAGCAGGCCTTCGCCATCAGCAACGCCTACGCACCCGAGCACCTGATCCTGGCCCTGCGCGAGCCGCGCGCCTGGCTGGACCGGGTCGAGGCCGCCGGTTCGGTGTTCCTCGGCGACTGGACGCCGGAGGCGCTCGGCGACTACTGCAGCGGCACCAACCACGTCCTGCCCACCAGCGGCGCCGCGCGCGCCTGGAGCGGGGTGAGCGTGGCCAGCTTCCAGAACTTCGTCAGCGTGCAGGCCGCCAGCCGCGAGGGCATCGCCGCCATCGGCCCGTGCGCGGTGACCCTGGCCCGCGCCGAGCGCCTGGACGCGCACGCCAACGCCGTGGCCCTGCGCCTGCGGAGGGCCGGGGCATGAGCGCGCTGCCGGCGACGGACGGCGAGGCCGCGCTGCTGGCGCTGGTGCGCGAGGACCTGCGCGGCTTCGGCGGCTATTCCTCGGCGCGCAGCGCCGACCTGCGCGGCGAGATCTGGCTCAACGCCAACGAAAGCCCCTGGCCGAACCCGGCCGACGCCGAAGGCGGCAGCCGCCGCTACCCGGACCCGCAGCCGGCCGCGTTGCGCGAGGCGCTCGCCCGCCTGTACGGCGTGGACGCGGCGCGCGTGCTGATCGGCCGCGGCAGCGACGAGGCCATCGACCTGCTGGTACGCGCGCTGTGCGAGCCGCGCCGCGACGCGGTGCTGGTCACCCCGCCGGTGTTCGGCATGTACGCGGTCAGCGCGCGCCTGCAGAACGCGCCGCTGCTGGAGGTGCCGCTGGTCGAGGACGGTGCGGGCTTCCGCACCGACCTGGAGGCGGTGGCCACGGTGGCCGAGCGCGGCAATGCCCGCATCGTGTTCCTGTGTTCGCCCTCCAATCCCACCGGCGGCGTGGTGCCGCTGGAGGGGATCGCCGGGCTCGCGCGGCGCCTGCGGGGCAGGGCGCTGGTGGTGGTGGACGAGGCCTATGGCGAGTTCGCCGACCAGCCTTCGGCCACCACCCTGATGGACGCGCACCCGAACATCGCCGTGCTGCGCACCCTGTCCAAGGCCCACGCCCTGGCCGCGGCGCGGATCGGCGCGCTGGTCGCCGCGCCCACGCTCGTCCGCGTGCTGCGTGCCTGCCAGGCCCCGTATCCGGTGCCGGCGCCGTGCGCCGCCCTGGCCCTGGCCGCACTGGCGCCGGAGGCGCTGCAACGCACCGCCGCGCGCGTGGCCCGGGTGCGCGGGGAACGCGAACGCCTGCGGCAGGCCCTGGCCGCGCTGCCGGGCGTGCGCAGGGTCTATCCCTCGCAGGGCAACTACCTGCTGGTGCGCTTCGCCGACGCCCAGGCGGCGTTCGACCGGCTGCTCGCCGCCGGCGTGGTGGTGCGCGACCAGCGCGCCGCGCCCGGCCTGGGCGACGCCCTGCGCATCAGCATCGGCACCCCCGAACAGAACCAGCGCGTCCTGGACACGCTCCGGGCCACGGAGAAGGCCGCATGAGCACCCCCATCCTGTTCGTCGATCGCGACGGCACCCTGATCGAGGAGCCGGACGACTTCCAGATCGACGCCTACGAGAAGCTGCGCTTCGTGCGCGGCGTGGTCCCGGCGCTGCTGAAGCTGCGCGACGCCGGCTGGCAGTTCGTCATGGTCTCCAACCAGGACGGGCTGGGCAGCGGGGCCTTCCCGCGGTCCGCCTTCGACGGCCCGCACGACCTGATGATGCAGGTGTTCGAAAGCCAGGGCATCACCTTCCGCGACGTGCTGATCGACACCAGCTGGCCGCACGAGAACCGGCCCACGCGCAAGCCGGGCATCGGCCTGGTGCTGCCGTACCTGCAGGACCGCTCCATCGACTGGAAGCGCTCGGCCATGGTGGGCGACCGGCCCACCGACGTGGAATTCGCCGCCAATCTGGGCATCCGCTGCTTCCAGCTGCGCACGCCGCAGTTCGGCGGCGAGTGGGACTGGGCCGGCATCGCCCACGAGCTGGTCGACGCGCCGCGCCGCGCCGTGGTCCAGCGCGACACGAAGGAAACGCAGATCCGGGTGGCCGTGGACCTGGACCTGGCCGCCGAGCCGAAAGTCCACACCGGCCTGCCGTTCTTCGACCACATGCTCGAGCAGATCGGCAAGCACGGCGGTTTCGCCCTGGAAATCCAGGCCGACGGCGACCTGCACATCGACGAGCACCACACCATCGAGGACACCGCCCTGGCCCTGGGCCAGTGCCTGCGCGAGGCACTGGGCGACAAGCGCGGCATCGGCCGCTACGGCTTCGTGCTGCCGATGGACGAGACCCTGGCGCAGGTGGCGCTGGACTTCTCCGGCCGCCCGTACCTGGTGTTCGAGGGAAGCTTCCGCCGCGAGCGGGTGGGCGACATGCCCACCGAGCTGGTGCCGCACTTCTTCCGCTCGCTGGCCGACGCGGCGGCGCTGACCCTGCACATCCGGGTCGAGGGCGAGAACGACCACCACAAGATCGAGGCCTGCTTCAAGGGCCTGGCCCGCGCCCTGCGCCAGGCGGTGCGGCGCGAGGGCGCGGAACTGCCGTCCACCAAGGGGGCACTGTGATGCGGGTGGTGCTGGTCGACGGTGGCGGCTCCAACATCGGCTCGGTGCGCTACGCCCTGCAGCGCCTGGGCGTGGACGCGGAGCTGACCGCCGATCCGGAGCGCATCCGTGCCGCCGACAGGGTGATCCTGCCCGGCGTGGGCGCGGCCGCCGAGGGCATGCGCCGGCTGCGCCGGTACGGCCTGGTGGAGGTGCTGCGCACCCTGCAGCGCCCGCTGCTGGGCGTGTGCCTGGGCATGCAGCTGCTGTTCGAACACTCGGAGGAGGAGGACGTGGACTGCCTGGGCCTGCTGCCCGGGCGCGTCACCCGCCTGCGGCCGGGCCCGGGCGTGCGCGTGCCGCACATGGGCTGGAACACCCTGGAGAAGAACCGCGACGCGCCGTTGCTGGAGGGCATCGAAAGCGGCGACCACGCCTACTTCGTGCACGGCTACGCCGCGCCGGTGGGCGAAGCGTGCCTGGCCAGCACCACCCACGGGCGCCGCTTCGCCGCCGTGGTCCAGCGCGGCAACGTGGCCGGCGCGCAGTTCCATCCCGAACGCTCGGCTCGGGTCGGCGCGCGGCTGCTGCGAAACTTCATCGAATACGGACTGGCATGAGCGGATTGACCTTGTACCCGGCCATCGACGTGCGCGGCGGCCGGGTGGTGCGCCTGGCCCAGGGCGACTACGCGCGCGAAACCCGCTACGGCGACGATCCGCTGGCCCTGGCCCGCGCCTACGCCGGGCAGGGCGCGCGCTGGCTGCACCTGGTGGACCTGGACGCGGCCCGCGCGGGAGGCTACACCCTGGCGCCGCTGCTGCGGCAGGTCGCCGATGCCGGCCTGCAGGTGCAGACCGGCGGCGGTGTGCGCTCGCGCGAGGACGTGCGGCGCATCCTCGAGGCCGGTGCGGCGCGGGTGGTGGTCGGCTCCCTGTCGGTGCGGCAGCCGGAGGCGGTCATGGACTGGATCGGAGAGTTCGGTGCCGAGCGCATCGTGGTGGCGCTGGACACCCGCCAGGCGGAGGACGGCAGCTGGCGGCTGCCGGTGCACGGCTGGACCGAGGATTCGGGGCAGACGCTGGACGCGCTGGCCGGCCGCTACGCCGCGGCCGGCCTGCGCCACCTGCTGTGCACCGACATCGCCCGCGACGGCATGCTCTCCGGCCCCAACTTCGGGCTCTACGCGCACCTGCACACGGTCGCGCCGGGCCTGCAGGTGCAGGCCTCCGGCGGCGTCAGCGGCCTGGAGGACGTGCGCCGGGCCGCGGCCAGCGGCTGCGCCGGCATCGTGCTGGGCCGGGCGCTGCTGGAAGGACGCTTCACCCTGGCGGAGGCGCTGCGATGCTGAGCCGGCGCATCATTCCCTGCCTGGACGTGAAGGACGGGCGCGTGGTCAAGGGCGTGCGCTTCCGCGACCACGTGGACATGGGCGACATCGTCGAGCTGGCCCTGCGCTACCGCGACGAGGGCGCCGACGAGCTGGTGTTCTACGACATCGGCGCCAGCCCGGAAGGCCGCTCGGTGGACTATGCCTGGGTGGAGCGGGTGGCGCGGCTGATCGACATCCCGTTCTGCGTGGCCGGCGGCATCCGCAGCGTGGAGACCGCGCGAGCGGTGCTGCACGCCGGCGCCGACAAGATCTCGGTCAACACGCCGGCGCTGGAGCGGCCGGAGCTGATCTCCGAGCTGGCCGCGGCCTTCGGCGTGCAGTGCGTGGTGGTGGGCGTGGACTCGGTGCGGGAGGCCGACGGCCAGTGGCGGGTGCGCCAGTACACCGGTGATCCGGCGCGCATGCGCGCACCGGGCCTGCGCACCCTGGACTGGCTGGTGCAGGTGCAGCGCCTGGGCGCCGGCGAGATCGTGCTCAACTGCATGGACAGCGACGGCGTGCGCCGCGGCTACGACATCACGCAGCTCAGGCAGGTGCGCGCGCTCTGCCAGGTGCCGCTGGTGGCCTCCGGCGGGGCCGGAAGCATGGAGCACTTCGCCGAGGTGTTCGAGCAGGCCGACGTGGACGGCGCGCTGGCCGCCAGCGTGTTCCACGGCGGCGTGGTGGCCATTCCCGAACTCAAGCGCTTCCTGCGCGGACGCAACATCGAGGTGCGCGATGACCGGTAACACCCCGGCTCCGGGCCGCCGGCCCGGCTCGGTCCTGCCCGAGAGCCTGGACTGGGGCAAGGGCGACGGCCTGCTCCCGGCGATCGTGCAGGACGCCGACAGCCTGCGCGTGCTGATGCTCGGCTACATGGACGAGGAGGCGCTGCGGGTCACCCTCGACACCGGCCTGGTCACCTTCTACAGCCGCAGCCGCCAGGTGCTGTGGACCAAGGGCGAGACCTCCGGCCACGTGCTGGAGCTGCTGGACGTGCAGACCGATTGCGATGCCGACACACTGCTGGTGCTGGCGCGCCCGCGCGGGCCCACCTGCCACCTGCAGCGCCCCAGCTGCTTCCCGCGCGCGCCGGCGGCGGAACGGCCGCCCCTGCCGGCGGAGCTGGCCGCCGGCGGCGTCGGCTTCCTCGCCGAACTGGACGCGCTGGTGGCCGGACGCGCGCGCGAACGGCCGGAGGGCAGCTACACCACCCGCCTGTTCGAGGCCGGCGTGCGCCGCATCGCCCAGAAGGTGGGCGAGGAGGGCGTGGAGACCGCGCTGGCCGGCGTGGCGCAGAACGA
>Ga0182741_1005560_pt1 | contig 11601 bp, 10 predicted proteins | sample eDN5th37CBELigOP_FD_128874 | JGI IMG/M metagenome (GOLD analysis project Ga0182741, IMG submission 128874) | Enriched Organic Plus compost microbial communities from Emeryville, California, USA - eDNA 5th pass 37_C BE-Lig OP (version 2) (version 2) ...
CCACCCAACCAGCCCGTCGCCGACGAGCGCCGCGACCACTGTCGAAGCGATCGGCTTCGACAGCGACGCGAGCTGGAAGACGGTATCCGGATCGACCGGCTCGGGCCTGCCCACCTGCCGCACACCAAAGCCCTTGAGGTGAACGACCCGATCCCGGTGAACCACGGCCACGGACAGCCCGGGCACACCGGTCTTCCTCAAGATCCCGGCCGCAAGACTGTCCAGTTCCGGAAGGTGTCTGTCGATGATGTCCCGGGTAACGGTCGCCGCTGGCTGCGCAAGGGCCGCACTCGGCCCGAGGAGGCCGAGCGCCGTTCCACGGAGTGCTGAGCGTCGTGACAGTTTCACCCGGACCTTCCCTAACGGTCTGATATCGCAACGTGAGCTTACGGCTCCTTTCGCTTCCGCGGCAAGAATCGCCTTCAGCATCCGGGCGCAGGCGCGTCGCTCGCCCGAGCCTGTCATGCAGCAACAGCAACAAGGCAGGTCCTGCCAAGCGTGCATGACCTGACCGTGCCGCTGGCGTCCTGCGCAACGAGGGCGTTGAGCCATGTGCCAGTGCGCCCGGCTGGACGCGTCCAGGGGTGGCGCGGCCGGAACAGGGCCCGATGAACCCGATAAAGGAATGCTAATAGGCGCAGCATGAGTCAGGGGAGCCCCGATGACCTGGTCCATTGTCGCCCATGATCCCGCGACCGGCGCCTTCGCTGTCGCCGTCACCACCTGCGCCTTCGCCGTGGGTGCAAGCTGCCCCTTCGTCCGCTCGGGCGTCGGCGCCGTCTCCACCCAGTCCTTCACCAATCGCTACCTCGGCCCTGCCATCCTGGATGGCCTGGTACGCGGCCTGGCACCCGCTGCAGCCATCGAGGGAGCACTGGCAGGCGACGAGGGGCGGCACATCCGCCAGGTGCACGCCGTGGACCGCCACGGCCGCAGCGCCGCCTGGACCGGCCAGCATTGCGTGGAATGGTGCGGCCACAGCCAGCGGGCGGGCTTCTCTGTCGCCGGCAACATGCTGGCAGGTGCGGCGGTGGTCGCCGACACGGTCGCCGCCTTCGAGGCGGGCAGCCGCCTGCCCCTGCCGGAGCGGCTGATGGCCGCGCTGGAGGCCGGTGAGGCGGCCGGTGGGGACAAGCGTGGACGCCAGAGCGCGGCCATGCTGCTGACCACCACCGAGGATTTCCCCGACCTCAACCTGCGCGTGGACGATCATCCGGATCCGCTGGCGGAGCTGCGCCGACTCCTCGGCATCTGGGAGCGGGACCGGGCGCCCTTCCTCGAGGACCAGCCTCGCAAGGCCAATCCTTCCGGCAGGCACGATATCGACGCCATCGAGGCCGGCTGGATCGCGCGCGGCCTGCCGCTGCGCTTCCGGCGCTGAGGCTGGCAGGCCCGCGACCACCTTGCTAAGCCGCTGCGGCGAGCATGGGGGAGGCACGGATGCGGAGCTACAGGATCGCCGCGATCGGCGGCGACGGGATCGGGCCCGAGGTGGTCGCAGCCGGCTGCCGCGTGCTGGCCGCCGCCGCGGCCGTGGACGGTGGCTTCGCACTGGAGGTCGAGGAATTCGACTGGGGCAGCGACCACTGGCGCCGTACCGGCCGCATGATGCCCGAGGACGGGCTGAAGCGTCTCGAACCCTTCGACGCCATCTACTTCGGCGCCGTCGGCGATCCGCACATCCCGGACCATGTGACGCTGTGGGAGTTGCGTCTGGCGATCTGCCAGGGCTTCGACCAGTACGCCAATCTCCGCCCCGCGCGCCTGCTGCCCGGCATCCGGGGCCCGTTGCGCGAGGAGCTCGGCCGCAGGATCGACTGGGTGATCGTGCGCGAGAACAGCGAGGGCGAGTATGCCGGGGTCGGCGGCCGCGCGCATCGCGGCCTGCCGATCGAGGTGGGGATGGACGTGGCGGTCTTCACCCGTGCCGGGGTGGAGCGCATCTGCCGCTATGCCTGCGAAGTGGCGGTGAGCCGTCCGCGCAGGCGGCTGACGGTGGTGACCAAGTCCAATGCCCAGCGCCACGGCCTGGTGATGTGGGACGAGGTCTGCGCCGAGGTTACCGCGCAGTTCCCCGCGCTGACCGTGGACAAGGTGCTGGTGGACGCCATGACGGCACGCATGGTGATGAAGCCGGAGACGATCGACACCGTCGTCGCCACCAACCTGCACGCGGATATCCTCTCGGACCTGGCCTCCGCCCTGGCTGGGTCCCTGGGCATCGGCGCCACCGGCAATATCGACCCGACGCGCCGGCGGCCCTCCATGTTCGAGCCGATCCATGGCTCGGCCTTCGACATCACGGGCAAGGGCATCGCCAATCCGATCGGCTGCTTCTGGACCGGCGCGATGCTGCTGGAGCATCTGGGCGAGGCCGCCGCAGCGCAGCGGCTGATGACCGCGGTGGAGACGGTGACCGCGCGCGCCGAGGTGCTGACCCCCGATCTCGGCGGCACCGCCACGACCGAGCAGGTGACGCGCGCCGTGATCGCGGCGCTGGAAGGCGCCAACGCCTGATTCCGGCGGCCAGCCCATTGCGCTCCGGCCTGAAACCCTGTTTGCTCCGTCCTTGGGAGAACGCAGTACGCGGCGCCGCAATGACCTGAGGGAGACGACGATGGTGGTCAGGACCATCGCCGCGGGTTTGTGCGCGCTGATGCTGGCCGCCCTGCGGCCAGCCCAGGCGCAGGATCGCGTGCTGCTGCAATTGGACTGGATCCCCACCGGGGAGCACGCCGCCTACTTCGCCGGCGCCGCACGGGGCTTCTGGCGCGAACAGGGCATCGACCTGTCGCTGACCCGCGGCTATGGCTCGGGCGACACGGTCAACAAGGTGGCGGCCGGCGCGGCAACCTTCGGGGTGGCAGATCTCGGCGCGGTGCTGGCAGCACGGTCGCGGCAGAACGTGCCCGTGCGCTCCATCTCCGCGGTCTATACCCATTCGCCGCATTCGCTCTTCGTGCTGAAGAGCTCCGGCATCACGAGCTTCCGCGGGCTGGAGGGCAAGCGTATCGCCGTCACGCCGGGCAACAGCCACCGGTTGTACTTCCCCGAGGTGGCGCGCCGCGCCGGCACAAACCCCGACCGGATCACCTGGGTGAACACCGACGCCTCGGCCATGGCGGCGATGCTGATCAGCAAGCGCGTGGATGCCGCGCCCTTCTATTCCATCCACCACTACTACCAGAACAAGGCGGCACGCCGCGCCGGCGAGGAAATCGTCGTACTGCCCTTCGTGGAGACCGGTTTCGCCATCTATGCGGCATCATTGGTCGCGGCCGACGAGACCATCGCCGGGAACCCGGATCTGGTCCGGCGCTTCCTGCGCGGCGCGCAGAAAAGCTTCGAATGGGCCAACGCCAACCAGGCGGAGGCCTGCAGGCTGCATGTCCAGCGCAACCCGGAGGTCGAGCAGGACGACTGCGAGGGCTCGCTGCGCGCCACCATGGGCTTCGTGTTCAACGACCATCAGCGGCAGACCGGGCTCGGCCGCTTCGACCCGGAGCGGCTCGCCTTCACCTGGAAGGCGGTGGCCGAGAGCCTGCAGCTGGATCCGGGCTGGGATCCGAAGCAGGCGATCGATACCAGCCTGCTGCCGTGATCACGCTCGACCGCGTCGGCAAGCGCTTCGCGGGCCGCGACGGCGGCGAGGTGGAAGCGCTGCGCGACGTCACCCTGCATGTCGCGCCGGGCGAGTTCACCGCCATCGTCGGCGCTTCGGGCTGCGGCAAGTCCACCCTGCTGCGGCTGGTGGCCGGCCTGGTGCCGCCGAGCACGGGCAGGGTCACGCTGGACGGCACCCCGGTGACGGAGCCACGCGCCGAGACCGCGATGGTCTTCCAGGCACCGACCCTGCTGCCCTGGGCCGATGTGCTGCGCAACGTCACCTTCCCGCTGCGGCTGATGGGCAAGGCAGGGCCAGGCACGGAGCAGCGGGCGGCCGCGCTTCTGGCCACGGCCGGCCTTGCCGGCTTCGAGCTACGACTGCCGCGCGAGCTTTCGGGCGGCATGCAGCAGCGCGTGGCGATCTGCCGCGCCCTGCTGCAGTCGCCCCGCGTGCTGCTGATGGACGAACCCTTCGGCGCTCTGGATGCGCTGACACGCGAGGAGATGAGCCTCGAGCTGTTGCGCATCTGGAGCGCCTCGCCCATGGCGGTGCTGTTCGTGACACATTCCATTCCCGAGGCCGTGCTGCTTGCAGACCGTGTGGTGGTGATGACGCCGCGACCGGGGCGCATTGCCGAGACCATCCAGGTGGGGCTGCCGCGCCCCCGCAGCTTCGACCAGGAGGGCACCGATGAGTTCCAGCGCTGCGCCCGCCGCATCCGCGCCCTCATCTACGGCGACCGCCTCCCCCGCGCGGCCTAGGATCGGCGCCATGCTGCGCGGCGCCCTGCCGGGAACCCTGGCAGTGGTGCTGCTGTTCGCGCTGTGGGAAGCGGCCTGCCGGTTCTTCGGCATCCGCGAGTTCCTGCTGCCGGCGCCCTCCGCCATCTGGTCGGCGACCATCGCCGCCTGGCCGATGGTGCTGGGCCACAGCTGGGCGACGCTCGGCACCGTGCTGATGGGCTTCACGGCCTCCGTGGCGATCTCGCTGCCGCTGGCGATGGCGATCGCCGCCTCGCCGGCGGTTTCGGCCGCGCTTTACCCGCTGCTGGTGGTGACGCAGTCCATCCCGAAGGTCGCGCTGGCGCCGATCCTGATCGTCGCGCTCGGCGCCAACGAGGTGCCGCGGGTGATCGTGACCTTCCTCGTCGCCTTCTTCCCGCTTGTGGTCGGCGCCGTGGCCGGGCTGCTGGCCACGCCGCCCGAGCTGATCGAGCTCGGCCGCGCCTGCCGCGCCGGACGCCTCCAGGAGCTCACGCGCATCCGCCTGCCCTTCGCCATCCCCTTCGTCTTCAGCGGTCTGAAGGTGGCGGCGGCACTCTCCGTCGTGGGCGCGGTGGTGGCCGAGTTCGTGGGCGCGGATGCCGGGCTGGGCTACCTCATCCAGACCTCCATGGCCTTCTTCCGCACGCCGCTGGCCTTCGGCGCCGTCGTCATCCTGGCGCTGATGGGCATCCTGCTGTTCCAGGCGGTGGCGCTGGCCGAACGGCTGCTCTTCCCCTGGTCGAGCGGCGCGCAGCAGACCCCTTCCGGCTTCTGAGGACCCGACCCATGGCCGAGATCGAACCCGGTACCCTCATCATCCGCGGCGCGCTGCTGGCCGATGCGGCAAAGCGGCGCGGGGAGCCGGCCGATGTGCTGGTGCAGGACGGCGTCATCACTGCCATCGGCGCCGGCGTCGCCGCTCCTGACGGCGCGCGGGTGGTGGATGCCACCGGCCTCCTGATGCATCCCGGGCTGATCAACGCCCACACCCATGGGCATACCGGCCTGGCAAAGGGCCAGGGCGACAAGTGGACGCTCGAACTGTTGCTGGCCGCAGCACCCTGGATAGGCGGCAACCGCTCCACCGCGGACAAGAAGCTCACGACCATGATCTGCGCCGCCGAGATGGTGGCCAAGGGCTGCACCGCGGCCTACGACCTCTACTATGAGTTCCCGCTGCCGACGCGCGAGGGCCTCGATGCGGCGGCGGAAGCCTATGCGGAGCTCGGCATGCGCGCGGTCATCGCGCCGATGGTCGCCGACCGCACGATGTACGAGGCGATCCCCGGCCTGATGGATGCCCTGCCGGAGCCGCTGCAGCGCCAGGTCGAACGCCTGCGGCTGATGCCCTGGGAGCAGACGCTCTCCGCCATCGGCGATGTGCTGAAGCACTGGCGCTGGTCGGGCAAGGACATCCTGCCGGCCGTCGCCCCCACCATCCCGCTGCACTGCGCCGACGCATTCATGTGCGGCTGCGCACGGCTGGCGCGCGAGCACGGCGTGGGCCTGCACAGCCACGTCGGGGAGAGCAAGGTGCAGGCTGTCGCTGGCATGAAGCGCTACGGCAGGACGCTGGTGGCTCATCTGGAGAGCCTCGGTCTGCTCGGCCCGGACTTCACCGCGGCGCATGCCGTCTGGCTGGACGACGACGACCTGAAGCGCATGGCGGCGCATGGCGCCTCCATCGCCCACAACCCCGGCAGCAACATGCGCCTCGGCAACGGCATGTTCCGGCTGCGCGAGGCGCTGGACGCGGGCGTGAATGTCGGCATCGGGACCGACGGCGCCAGCTGCGCCGACAACCAGAACATGTACGAGGCGATGCGCTACGCCTCCATGGTGTCCAAGGTGCAGGGGCCCGATCCGCGCCGCTGGGCGACGAGCGCCGAGGTGTACCACGCCGCGACCCTTGGCTCGGCGCGCGCGTTGGGCTTCAGGAACCTCGGCGCGATCGCGCCCGGCATGAAAGCCGATATCGTCTTCCTCGATCTCGGTTCGATCAACTGGGTGCCGCACAACTGGTCCACGAACCAGATCGTGCACACGGAGGATGGCACGGGCGTGCGGCATGTGATGATCGGCGGGCGCTTCGTCTTCCGCGACGGGCGGCACACGACGGTGGATCTAAGAAAGCTCGCCACGGAGGCCGAGGCGGCGCGGGAGCGGCTGGAGACACTGAATGCCGAATGGCGCGAGCTGTACGACCGCCTGGAACCGGTGGTTGCCAACTTCTGCCCCGCCGTCGCGGCTCAACCCTACCACCTGCGGCGCTATCTCTGCGACGCACCAGCCTGAGGACCAGCAATGCCCGAATTCGTGGATCTCTCGCGGGAGATCTTCCATCGCACCCAGACGCATCCGAGCCACCCACCGGTCATCACGGGCGTCTGGAATGACCATACGGAGAAGAAGGTTGCCGGTGGCACCACCTTCACCAGCAAGGCGCTCCATCTCTCCTTGAGCGACCATGCAGGCACGCATGTGGATGCACCGGTGCATTTCGATCCACGCCCCGGCGCCGCTTCCATCGACCAAGTGCCGCTCGAGAATTTCTACACCTCCGCGATCTGCCTCGACCTGTCGCATGTACCGCTGAAGCACGCGATCACGGTGGCGGAAATGGAGGCGGCGCTGGCGGCCTCGGGCCAGGAGATCCGCAAGGGCGACACCGTGCTGCTGTGGATGGCGGTGGAGCAGCGCCTGCTTGGCAAGCCTGGTTACCTGCATGACTTCCCCGGCCTAGCGCCGGATAGCGTGCACTGGCTGGCCGACCGCGGCATCGGCATGTTCGGCGTGGAGGCGATCAGCCCGGCACCGGAGGGCGAGCTGAACTTCAAGGCGCACATGATCTGCGCGGAACGGGGCATCACCCATATGGAATGCCTGGCGAACCTGGACAGGTTGGTGGGACGTGGCCGCTTCACCTTCATCGGCTTCCCGCTGAAGATCCGCGGCGGCACCGCGAGCCCCATCCGCGCCGTGGCGATGTTCCCATGAGGCGGCGGATCCTGCTGGCGGCCCTGGCCGCGCCGGCGCTGGCACGCGCCCAGGGCAGTTGGCCGGAGCGGCCGATCCGCTGGGTGGTGAACTTTCCCCCGGGCGGAGCGGCCGACATCCTCTCCCGTGCCCTGTCCGAACAGATCGGCAATGGCCTGGGCCAGCCGATCGTGGTCGAGAACCGCCCCGGCGCCGGCGGCATGGTGGGCAGCGATGTGCTGGCGAAGGCGCGCGGCGATGCGCATCTGGTGATGATATCGAATGCCGCGTCGCATGGCATCGGGCCGGTGCTCTACCCCAACGTGCCATACGACCCGCTGGCGGATTTCATCCATGTGCGCCTGGTGGGCACCTTCCCGTCCGTGCTCTGCGTGAACCCGGACCTGCCGGTGCGCAACCTGCAGGAATTCCTGGCCCATGCGCGCAGCCGCCCCGTGAATTACGGGTCCGGCGGCAATGGCACGATGAATCACCTGATCGGGCAGCTCCTCGCCCGCTCGGCCGGCATCGAGCTGACACATGTGCCCTATCGCGGCTCGGCCGCCGCCATGACGGACACCATGGGCGGGCAGATCCCCGCGCTGATGGAAAGCCTGCCGACCGCCATGAGCAATATCAGCGCCGGCCGGCTTCGCCCCATCGCGGTCAGTGAGGCGGCGCGAAGCCCCGCCCTGCCCGAGGTGCCAAGCTTCGCCGAGGCCGGCCTGCCCGACGTGGTGTCCACCAACTGGTTCGGCTTCTCCACCACGGCCGGCACGCCAGGGCCGATCGTCGAACGCTGGGACACGACGATCGCCGTGGCACTGGAGGCGCCGTCGCTGCGTGCACGCTTCGCCAGCATCGGCGTCGTGCCGGGCACGCTCGGCTCGGCGGAGTACACCGCGCTGATCCGCCGTGAGCTCGCACGCTGGAAGGAGGTGATCGCAGCCGCCGGCGTGAAGGCGGATTGAGCCTCAGTCCGGCTTGCTGCCCAGGAGGCGGTGGAGCTCCGTGTTGTCGGCCTTCGGGCCGAGCGCGGCCACCGCCTCGTTCCAGACGGTGCGGCAGAGCGCAAGCTGGCGCGCATCGAAGCCCGTCTCCGCCGCGATGGCGCCGGCGGTCTCGAGATCCTTGCGCATCAGGCCAAGCTGGAAGCCGCCCTGGTACCGGCCCGGCAGGATTTCCTGCTTCACCTTCGTCTCGGTGGCGATGTTGCGGCCGGAAGAGGCGTTCATCACATCGGTCAATACCGCAAGATCCAGGCCGAGGCGTTCGCCCATGCGCACGGCCTCCGTCGCCGCCAGAAGGCCGGCGGCATAGACGTAGTTGTTCAGCGCCTTCATCGCATGGGCGCTGCCGACTGCGCCGGTGCGGATCAGCGTCTCACCCATGCCGCGAAGCACCGGCTCTGCCTGGGCAAAGGCATGGTCGTCGCCACCGACCATGATGGTGAGCGTGCCGGCCGTCGCCTTCACCACGCTGCCGGACACCGGCGCATCCACAAGCGCCGCGCCGCGCCCTGCCACCGCCTGCGCCAGACGTCGCGTCTCGGCCGGCATGGAGGACCCCATGTCCACCACGAGCTGGCCGGGACGCAGCACCGCGAGCAGGCCGCCCGGCCCCTCCATCACCTGCGCCACCACGCGGCTGTCGGGCAGCATGAGGACGATGACCTTGCAGGCATCGGCCACCTCCGCGGGCGCCTCGGCGAGGCGCAAGGCGCCCTGTGGTGCGGACTCCGCGAGGGCGGCGCGCGCCGTCTCCGACGGGTCGCAGGCCACGAGGCTACAGCCATGGCGCAGCAGCGAGCGGGCCATGGGCAGGCCCATCATGCCGAGGCCAATGAATCCCACGGGTGCCTGCATCGCGGCCATCACGCTTCCTCCTGCATGTCGAGGGCCCGATGCTCTCCCGCCGACCACCCGCTGGCAAGGCGCCTGGTGGGGCATATGTGACCGGGTTGCGTCCCGCGGCAGCCGATCGTCAACCTGCGACACCATTGGCCATGTCCGGCTCGTCGCCAACGGTCGGTTGCGCTGGCATACTGTCCGACGGCACGCGCCCTGCCCTCCATATCCGCGGGACCGCCAACCGTTGGTGCCGAAGGCCAGCCGCCGTGAACAGGCCCTGCCGGCGAAGCTTGCGCCGGCGCAGCACCTGGTGAAGGACATGCGCCTCGCCGGGCTGGGCGCCGGGAACCTCGCCGGTTTCACCGGCTTGCTGGCCCGACATGATTGCGGGTGGAAACCGGGTACGAGGCTGAATGGGTTCGTACTGCCCGCGCTGCGATGCCGCGTCCCGCACGCCCTGCTCCGTCGAAGGAGATCACCGCATGGGTCCGAAGACCGGCGCCGAGCATCTGGCCAGCCTCCGCGACGGGCGCACTGTGCTGTACCGCGGCGCACGGGTGCCGGAGGTGACGACCCACCCGGCCTTCCGCAACGCCGTGCGCACCGCCGCGCTGCTGTTCGACCATCAGGCACGGCCCGACAGGGTGGAGGCGCTGACCTTCGAGAGCCCCGACACCGGCCGCCGCGTCAACCGCATGTGGGAGCTGCCGGAGAGCCGCGAGCAGCTCGTCCGCCGGCGTGAGGCGCTGGAGGACTGGGCGGGGGTCCATTGCGGCTTCCTCGGCCGCAGCCCTGACCACGTCGCCTCCTGCATCTCCGGCATGGTCATGGGCATCGAGGTCTTCGAGGCTTACGATCCGAAGCGGGCCGGCGCGCTGCGCGACTACTACCGCTACGCGCGCGACAACGATCTCTACCTGACCTATGTCATCATCAATCCGCAGGCGGATCGCGGCCGGGGCGCGGCAGAGCAGGCGGAGGACCTAGTGCTGCGCATCCTGGACCAGGACGCGGGGGGCATCACCGTGCGCGGGGCCAAGATGCTGGCGACCAGCGCCATCATGGCGAATGAGGTCTTCTGCTCCTGCATCCAGCCCTTGCAGCAGGGCCGCGACGAGCCCTTCGCCCTCTCCTTCGCCGTGCCGATGAACGCGCCGGGCCTCAGGATCCTGTCACGCAAGTCCTACGAGGAGGCGGCGCCTTCGGCTTTCGACAACCCGCTGTCGCACCGCTTCGACGAGAACGATGCGGTGATCTGGTTCGAGGATGTGAGGGTGCCCTGGGACCGTGTCTTCATCGCGGGCGATACGGAGATGTGCGCAAGGCAGTTCCACGAGACGCCGGCGCATGTGTACCAGAACTACCAGTCCCAGATCCGGCTGATGGTGAAGCTGCGCTTCCTCGCCGGCATCGGGCGCCGCATCGCCGAGATGAACGGCACGCTCGGCTTTCCGCAGGTGCGCGAGACGCTCGGCCAGCTCGCCGCCGAGGTGGCGATGGTGGAGGGCCTGGTCGCGGGCATGGAGGCGAAGGGACGCATGCACGGACGCTATTTCGTGCCGGATCGCCATCTGCTCTATGCGGCGCAGGTGCTGACGCAGCAGCTCTACGGCACGGTGCTGGGCAGGCTTCGGGAGCTCGCCGGCGGCGGCATGATCATGCTGCCCTCGGGGGTGGAAGATCTCGCCTCGGCCGAGACCCGCGCGCTGGTGGAGCGTACCCAGCGCTCGCCAGCCGCTTCGCCCGAGGAGCGGGTGAGGTTCTTCCGCCTGGCCTGGGACGCCGTGGGCAGCGAGTTCGCTTCCCGCCACGCGCAGTACGAGCTGTTCTATGCTGGCGCGCCTTTCGTGCCGAAAGGACATTCCTTCCGGACCTATGACTGGGGGCGGGCCGCGCAGATGGTGGATGCGGTGCTGTCCGGTCAGAGCCCAGGCAGCGGCACGCTTCCGGCAGCCGAATGAGCGGAAGCGGCGCAGCGGCATCGACCGCCGGCAGCCCGATCCGGAACCAGGACGGGCTGCGGGCTGGTCAAAGCGGGACGACGTCGACGAGGCCGCGTCGCGGCTAGCCTGCCGCCCAGCGCGGCCTGCGCTTCTCCTTGAAGGCAGCGATGCCTTCCGCCGCCTCCTCGCTCGCGGCAGTACGGGCGAAGGCAGCGGCACCGGCCTCGGCATAGCCCTCCGGCGCCACGGAGCCGAGCGCGGCGAGCAGCCCCTTGGTCTCCGCCAGCGCGCCCGGTGCGCCCTGCAGCACCTCCGCGACGGTCGCCGCCACCTGCGCCTCCAGCGCCGCAGCATCGGGCAATACCTGATGCACCAGGCCGATGCGCGCCGCCTCCGCCGCGTCGATCACCCGGGCTTCCAGCACCATGCGTGTCGCCGCGGCGCGGCCCATGCGGCGGGCC
>Ga0182741_1005566_pt1 | contig 11592 bp, 7 predicted proteins | sample eDN5th37CBELigOP_FD_128874 | JGI IMG/M metagenome (GOLD analysis project Ga0182741, IMG submission 128874) | Enriched Organic Plus compost microbial communities from Emeryville, California, USA - eDNA 5th pass 37_C BE-Lig OP (version 2) (version 2) ...
AAAGGAGACGGTCAAGAGCCTGCTGACGCTCGTCGTAGTCGCCGGTGCCGGAGTCACGATCGTGGGACTTCTTGTGGCGGCCGCCGACTCGTTCTCGGTCTGGGTCTTGAACGGCTCGCTCCAGTGCGACGTGACGGCCGCCGGGTCGGCGTGCTTCGGAGAGAGCATGCTCACCTTGCTCGCTCTGACGACGAATCCCGCGGCAGGGGGCCTTGGGTCCCTACTCATCATCATTCTCGGGATCATCGCGATCCTCGCGGCGGCGTTCCAGATCGTTCTCATGGTCGCCCGTGGCGGGATGCTCGTGGTCCTGACCGGGATCCTGCCTCTGTCGGCGTCGTTCACGAGTACGGAGATGGGTAAGACCTGGTTCCGCAAGTGCATCGCGTGGCTGGTGGCGTTCATCCTCTACAAGCCCGCCGCGGCGATTATCTACGCGGCCGCGTTCCAGCTCGTCGGCACGGGCGTCTTCTCTGACGACGGCTCGGGGCTCCTGGCTGTCCTGACGGGTCTGATGTTGATGGTGATCGCGCTGTTCGCGATGCCGGCGCTGATGCGGTTCGTGACCCCGATGGTGGGTGCAATGGCGAGCGGCGCCGGTGGCGCCGCGCTGGCGGCGGGCGCCCTCGCGGCGCTGCCGAGCGGCGCGGCCGCGATCGGGCGTCTCGCCTCCGGCGGGTCCAACTCGTCGACGACGAGCAACGCGCATCCGGGCAGCAACGGCCAGAGCGGGAGCCAGGGCCCGTCGGGTGGCGGTGGGGGAGGCAACACCGCGCCGACCCCCAGCGCGCCGCCGAACCCGCAACAGAGCGGCGCAAGCGCAGGAAGCGGCGCCGGAGCGGGCGCCGCTGGAGCTCGCGCCGGTGCCGGAGCGGGCGCGGGTGCGGGTGCGGGTACGGGTACGGGTGCCGCAGCAGGTGGTGGGGCAGCCGCGGCCGGTGCCGCGGGCGGCCCGGTAGGCATAGCGGCCGGCGCGGCTCTGGATGCCGCGTCAAAGGCGGGCCAGGTCGCAGCAGGTGCAGCGAAGAGTCTTGGTGAGCAGTCGACTGGTGAAGGGGGCGGTCCTGATGGCAGCCGTTGAGGTGAACAGGGGTCCTCGGACCTACGGGAACTGGCGACGTCCGACGTCGCCCGGAATCCTCGGACTCGGGTCCGTGGGCACGGGGATGCTCCTGGCGGGGCTCATCGCGGTGGTCATCACCGTGATGGTCGCCGGGCTGCTCGAGGCCGTGATCCTCGCCGGTGTGCTCGGGGCCGTGATGCTCGCCGTACTGACGAAGGACGCCCACGGCAAGAACGTCATCAGTCGCGGCGGTGCTCGCGCAGCGTGGTGGTCGGCGCGCTCGCGCGGCACGCACCTGTACCGCTCAGGGCCCCTGGGCCGCGCGCTGTGGGGCACGTACCAGCTCCCGGGCCTGGCCGCCCCCACCCGACTGAGCGAGCACACCGACTCCTACGGTCGCCCGTTCGCGCTGCTCTACACGCCGGCGACCGGGTCCTACTCCGTGGTCATCGGCACCGAGCCCGACGGCGCCGCGCTCGTCGACCAGGACCAGATCGACGTATGGGTGGCCGACTGGGGCCACTGGCTGGCGAACCTCGGGGACGAGCCGGGCGTGGAGGCCGCCTCGGTCACGATCGAGACTGCCCCCGACTCCGGGGCGCGCCTTCGTCGTGAGGTCGAGACGAACCTGGACGACGGCGCACCCGAGTTCGCACGAGCGATGCTCCTGGAGGTCGTGGACCGCTACCCGGCCGGGTCCTCGACGGTGAAGGCGTACGTCGCGATCACGTTCACCGCGGCGAGCCGGGTGGGTGGCAAGAAGCGCAAGCCTGAGGAGATGGGCCGCGAGCTCGCCGCGCGCCTGCCCAGCCTCACCGCCAGCCTTCAGGCGACCGGTGCGGGTGCGGCGCACCCGCTGTCTGCGCAGGACTTGTGCGAGGCGATCCGCGTTGCCTACGACCCCGCGGCCGCGGCGCTCATCGACGAGGCGCACGCGGTGGGCGATCCTGTCGAGCTGTCCTGGCCCGACGTCGGCCCGTCTGCTGCCGAAGCGTCCTGGGGCGGCTACCGCCACGACTCGGCGTACTCGTGCACGTGGGCGATGACGTCGGCCCCGCGCGGCAACGTCCAGTCGGGCGTCCTGGCCCGGCTGCTGGCCCCACACCGCGAGATCGCGCGTAAGCGGGTGACGCTGTTGTACCGGCCGATCGACGCGGCGCGCGCCGCGGCGATCGTCGAGTCCGACCTGCGGGCCGCAGAGTTCCGGGTCACCTCCACCAGCAAGCCCGCTGCCCGCGAGACCCTCGCGGTACGGGCGGCGGCCGCGACGGCGCAGGAAGAGGCCAGCGGTGCCGGTCTGGTGCAGTTCGGCATGCTCGTCACCGCTACGGTGACCGACACCAGCCGCGAGGCCGACGCGAGAGCCGCGATCGACAACCTCGCCGCGACGGCGCGGCTGCGGCTGCGGCCCGTGTACGGGTCGCAGGACTCGGCGTTCGCCGCGGCCCTTCCGCTGGGCCTGGTGCTCCCGAAGCACATTAAGGTCCCGGCCGAGCTGAGGGAGAAGCTGTGAGCACCCGAGCACGCGCGAAGAAGGCACGGGGGCAGCGCGAGCTGCGTCCCCAGCGCCCGCCGATGCGCGGGTGGCTAGGTCGCGGCCGCGGCCAGGCGGGCTACGTCCAGCAGGCCGACGAGTGGCGCGGCACCACCGTGCAGGTGTGCGGCATGTGGCCGTTCGCGATCGGCGCCGGCACCCCCATGGTGGGGGTGCCGTTCGGCCGACACATCCTCACCGGCGCCACGCTGTGCTGCGACCCGATCAGCTGGTACCAGCGCGCCAACCTCATCGGCAACCCCTCGGTGTTCTTCCTCGGCCGGCCCGGGCTCGGCAAGACGTCCGCGGTCATGCGCATGGCCGTCGGCCTGTCCGGGCAGGGCGTCATCCCGCTTGTGCTGGGGGACACCCGCCCGGACTACGTCCGCATGGTCGAGAAGCTGGGCGGCCAGGTGATCCCGCTCGGGCGCAACCGCGGGTCGCTGAACGTCCTGGACCCGGGCGAGGCTCCCGACGCAGCGCGCCGGCTGCGCGCCGCCGGGTACCGCCAGGCCGCTGAGGAGGTCCTGGCCGATGCCCAGGGTCTGCGGCTGAACATGCTGGTCGCGCTCATCACGGTGCTGCGCAAGAGCGCCCCGACCGCGCGCGAGGAGACGATCCTCGCGCGCGGTATCGCCTGGCTCGACGAGCACCACGACGGAGTCCCGCTGATCCCGGACCTGCTGCGCGTGATCCGCTCGGCGCCGCCCGAGCTGCGTGAGGCGGCGCTGGACCGCGGCACCGACCAGCGCTACCAGGAGGTCACCGAGGAGCTGGAAGCCTCGCTCGTGGCGCTCAGCCCGGGCGGGAAGTTCGGTGACGTGTTCGCCAAGCCGACCACGCACCCCATGCGCCGCGATCGCGCCGTGGTCTACGACGTCTCCGCGATCCCTCAGTCCGACGGCGACCTGCGCGCGGTCGCGCTGCTCGCCTCCTGGTCCGCTGGCTTCGCCGTGGTCAACATCGCCCAGACCCTGGCCGACGTCGGCCTGGAGAACCGGCGGCACTACTTCGTGATCCTCGACGAGCTCCACCAGGCCCTCAAGGCCGGGCCGGGGCTCGTCGACCGCGTCGACTACCTCACCCGCCTCAACCGCACCGTCGGGGTGGGGCTGGCGATGATCACGCACACGCTCAAGGACCTGCGTTCCCTTCCGCTCGAGGAGGACCGGCAGAAAGCTATGGGCTTCATCGAGCGGTCCGGCCTGGTCGTGTGCGGCGGTCTGCCGCTGAGCGAGATGCCGCTGCTGACGTCCGTCGTCGCGCTCTCGCGCGGTGAGCAGGAACTGCTCGCCGGCTGGCAAGACCCGCCCGCATGGGACCCGAAGGAAGGGCGCGAGACGCCGCCCCCTGGACGCGGCAAGTTTCTCGTCAAGGTCGGTGGCCGCCCGGGCATCCCGATCGACCTGGTGCTCACCGAGTCCGAGAAGTCGCTACACATGAGCGCGGTGCGCTGGGCCGACCGCTCGCGCACGGGCCTGCTGGACGAGGGGGCGGCGTGATGAGCGTGCCGAACAACCGACGTCGCGACCCCGGCGGCCTCTCCGGAGAGGTCGTGCTGCTGTGGGTCGGGATCGTCGTCGTCGTGCTCGGCGTCGGATCGATCTACGCCGCGATGCACCTGGGCCACAAGATCGCCGGCACCGGCGTCGTGGTGCCGACCGACCCGTTCGCCGTAACGTTCGGGCTGCTCGGTGGCGACCTCGCATGGCCGGGCGCACCCGGCTGGTGGGTGCTGGCCGGCCTGGCCCTGATCGTCATCGCGCTGGGCACGCTGGTGGGCGTCGCACTCGCACGCCGGAGAGCCCGCCGTACCCGCGTCGACCGCGCGGCCGCGTACATGGGTCGCGGCCGCGACGTCGAAGGGCTCTCGCGCAAGCACGTGAGCCGCACCGCGCAGCGCCTCGGTGTGCAGGGCGCGCCCGGTCTGCCGATCGGGGTCACGGTGTCCACGGGGCAGCGACTGCTCAGCTCGTGGGAGGACATGCGCATGACGATCGCCGGTCCGCGCACCGGGAAGACGACGTCGATGGTCGTCCCGGAGATCCTGGATGCACCCGGCTCGGTCCTGTCGACGTCGAACAAGCGCGACGTCGTCGACCAGACGCGCGGGCCGCGCGCGGCCGTCGGGCCGGTGTGGGTGTTCGACCCGCAGGGCATCGCCGGCGAGGAGCCCACCTGGTGGTGGAACCCGCTGAGCTACGTCACCGACGAGGTGCGCGCGGCCAAGCTGGCCGAGCACTTCGCGTCCGGCTCGCGCGACCCCGGCGCGCGCACGGACGCCTACTTTGACCCGGCCGGCCAGGACCTCCTGGCCGGCCTGCTGCTCGCCGCGGCGCTCGACGCCCGGCCGATCACCGACGTGTACACCTGGCTCACGCGCCCCACGAACCAGGCACCCGTCACGATCCTCACCGAGCACGGCTACACGCTGACCGCCGACCAGGTCGCCGGTGTCATCGCCGCACCTGAGAAGCAGCGCGGCGGCGTGTACGGCACGGCGCAGCAGATGGCGTCCTGCCTCACGAACCGGCAGGTCGCGGCCTGGATCACCCCGCAGGGACCCGCCGACACCCGGCCCCAGTTCAGCCCGGAGGAGTTCGTGCGTGCCGGACTGCCGTCTGCGGCGGGGGAGTCGGCGCGGACGAAGCCCGGCACCCTGTACTCGCTGTCCAAGGAAGGGCGCGGCACGGCCGGACCGCTCGTCACCGCGCTCACCGTCGCCGTCGTGGAGGCGGCCGAGGAGTTGGCCGCGCAGTCCGCGGGCGGGCGCCTGGCGAACCCGCTCGTCGGCGTGCTCGACGAGGCCGCGAACGTGTGCCGCTGGCGCGAGCTGCCGAACCTCTACTCGCACTACGGCTCGCGCGGGATCGTCCTGGACACCGTGCTGCAGAGCTGGTCCCAGGGCGTGGAGGTCTGGGGCGAGTCGGGCATGAAGAAGCTGTGGAGCGCGTCCAACGTCAAGGTCTACGGCGGGGGAGTGAGCGAGGCGAACTTCCTCGAGGACCTCTCGCGCATGATCGGGGACTACGACCGGCTCTCGTCCTCGACGTCGACGGGGCGCGGGCAGCGCACGGTCTCCCAGCAGCTGCACCGCGAACGCATCATGGACGTGGCGGACCTCGCGGCGCTGCCCAAGGGCCGCGCCGTCGTCCTGGCTTCCGGGGCCCGTCCGACGCTCATCCGCACGGTGCCGTGGATGGCTGGCCCGCACCGTGAGGCCGTGGAGGCGTCGATCGCGGCGAACGACCCGCAGGCTAAGCGCACCCTGCGCGAGGCCCACGACGAGATGGCGACCGTCGCGGCCGCTACTCCGCTCGAGGAGGCTCCGTGAGTGACTGGGGCGAGGATGACTACGAGCCGATGATCGAGGCCCAGCCCGTCGACGTCGACAACGCGCAGACCTTCGGTGGCCGGGCGGCCGTCGAGCCGCCCGAGGTCGTCGAGGCGCGGGCCGCGCGCGATCGCGCGTTGGCGGCGCACGCTCGCGCGGCGGCCCAGCTCGACGACGCGCGCGATGCCCTCGCGGACGCCGAGGGCGTCCTGCGCGTCGCCGAGGCCAAGGTCACCGACTACGAGGACGACGAGACGAAGGCGACGTGGCAGCGCGTCGCGGCGGCCGAGGACGTCGAGAAAGCGCGCCGGGTCCTCGCCCGGCGTACCGCCGCGGTCAGCGCCCGCCAGCGCGAGCTCGAGGACGCGGCCGCTGTGGTCCATCACGCAGACCAGGACCTCGCCGACGCCATCGACCAGGCGCGACCCGCCGTCGAGCACGTCGGCGACGAGGACGACGCGCCGGTGCTCTATTACGGGTCGGTCGACGAGTTCGTGCGCGAGTACCTGCGCAACGTCTACCGCCGCCACATCGCAGGACGCGGCGAGCACCGGGTCTGGGCCGCCGAGTGGTGGAAGTACGACGAGGCCGTGATCCGCCTCGAAGCGCTCTGGCGGGCATGGGAGCACCTGCGCCAAGACCCCGCCACCGGCATGAGCGTGTGGTGGCGTGACCACGCCGACCACCACATGGCCGTCCTACTCGACCCCCAGAACGGGCCGTTCGGCCCGGTCGACGGCGAGCACGACCGCAACACCCCCGGGGCGCCGCTGCCGTACACAGCGCCCCCGGCGGGCATGTTCCCGGATGTCCGGGCACAGACAAACTGAGTCAGCGAACGGCCGATCAGCGATAGACAGCCGGACGGCCCGCCTCATTTGAGGCGGGCCGTCCGGCTGTCCGCTAACTTTGGCGCCCTCGCGGCGTAGCGAACGCTAGGCCGCGCGCCGGAGCCTGCCGCGGCCGCGGTCATGGCACGAGGACCGAACTATCGCGGAGGCTCGCATGGCTGAGTACGTCACCGTCGCTGTAACAACCGATACTCTTTTCCCTGACGCACCATTCCTTTCAGACGGGTTGGCGGAAGATCTCGTTTTGCAGGTGACGAGCGTGCCAGCAGACACCCTTGGCGGCCCATTCGGCGTGGCCGACATGATGAACGAGCTTTACCAACTGGCGAGCAATGAGGAGTCGCTTGCCGCAGGTGAGCCGATCACACGTTGGGGCCCAATTGAGAGCATGCTTATGTGGGCGGCCGGGTATCTGGTCGAAACAGGCACCGACGGTAATTTTGCACGTCAGTTTGCTCAGTTTGGAGCAAGGAACTCCCAGATCATCTTTCCTAGCGAGAACCTCGGAACGATCGCGCAGGCCGAGCAGCGGCGCCTCGAGGCAGCCTCGGGGGTTCTTCCGGACCTGCGACGCGACGCGGTGCTTCCGGCGTACGCCGCACTGACAGAGGTCCAGTTGTTCGCCGTTCGCAACTCTCCGTTGTCGATCGTCAGCGGAAAGGTTGCGGCAGGGCTGAACGCCGCGACGCCTGGCGTCGCATTTATCGTTACCGACGGCTCGGTCGTGGCCGCGATCGCTTCGTCCGCCGCCGGCCTTTTTATCACCTACATCGCCATACCGTCTCTGCGTGGCATTGGGACCGGCCTGGAGACGGTTCTTCACGACTGGATACTCCAACTGGGGCCCAAGCATGAGAACCCCCCGAAGGGGCGCAAGAAGAAGGATGGGTGAACCGGCCCCATGAACCGGGCGACGGGACACGACCTGTCCGTTGCGCGTCGTGCCACGAGAGAGGGACCGGCATTGGGCGGTCCCTCTCTCGTCGCCTCGCGCGAGGCCTAGCTGTACTGACCGGAGACGTTGGTCGAATGAGTGCGATGCGTTGATCTGATCTGGTAGCGCACGAGGGCCTCCCGCGGTGGAGTGGAACTGCCTAGGTATCCGCTCCGCTCACAGGAGGCCCTCGTGTCCCACGCTAATGCTGCTCTGACGCCGCGCGCCCGGCTCACGGTCGCCCGGCTGGTGATCGACCAGCACGTCCCGATCGCGGAGGTCGCGGCCCGTTTCCAGTTCTCGTGGCCCACGGTCAAACGGTGGGCCGACCGGTACGCGACCGGCGAGTCCATGGCGGACCGGTCCTCGCGTCCACGCCGGATGCCGGCCAAGACCGACCGGGCGACGACCAGGCGGATCGTGTCGTTGCGGCTGCGTAAGCGTCTGGGCCCGGTCCAGCTGGCGGCGCTGACCAGGGTCGCGCCCTCGACTGCGCACCGCGTCCTGGTCCGGTGCCGACTCAACCGGCTCTCGCACGTCGACCGGGCCACCGGTGAGCCGGTGCGCCGCTACGAACACGACCACCCCGGCGCGATGCTGCACGTGGACGTCAAGAAGCTCGGCAACATCCCTGACGGTGGCGGGTGGCGGTTCGTAGGCTGGCCCCAGGGCAGACGCCACCGAGCGGCAACGCCCGGCAAGCCCAAGAATGCCTACAGCCATCCAAAGATGGGGCACGCGTTCGTGCACACCGTGATCGACGACCACTCCCGGGTCGCCTATGCCGAGGTCCACGACGACGAAACCGCCGTCACTGCGACCGCCGTCCTGCGCCGGGCCGTGACCTGGTTCGCCGCCCGCGGCATCACCACCCAACGAGTCTTGTCGGACAACGGCTCGCCCTACCGCTCACACCTGTGGCGCGAGACCTGCACCGAACTCGAGATCACGCACTCCCGGACCCGCCCCTACCGACCCCAGACGAACGGCAAGATAGAACGCTTCCACCGCACCCTCGCCGACGGCTGGGGCTACGCCCGCGCCTACACCTCAGAGATTGAACGACGCGCTGCCCTGGCAGCATGGATCCACGAGTACAACCACCACCGCCCCCACACCGCCTGCGGGAACAAGCCACCGATCACCCGATTGACCAACCTGTCCGGTCAGTACACCTAGCGGTCGATTCCCGTCCGTTGAGCCTGGGCCACGCGCCCACGTGTCTTCCGGGCTTTCGGGCTCCGGCCCGCCGTCTTGGCCGCCACGGCATCGGTGGCGGGCCGAGCTTGGCTGACGTCGGCGCGCATCCGGGTGTCGACGACATCGCTCGCGATGCCCTTGGCACGTAGCTTGCTGGCGGTGGCGTCGCGGCGTTCGGCGCTGTCGTAGGTGGCACGCCCGTCCTCGCGTGCCCGGTCGCCGAACGCGTCCCGCTGCGCTGCGTCGGATGCCGCCCGCGCACGCTCGTCGGGGTCCGGTTCGTGCTCGGCAGCGCTCCGCGCTTGGTCCGCCAGCCGGTCCTCGCGGTCGGCCTGCTGCATGAGCCGCTGGGCCCCGGCGTGCTCCGCGGCGGCGCGGTGGCGCTCCTTCTCGGCGGCTGCGACGGCCACCAGCTCCGCCTGGCTCATCAGGTGTGGGAACTTCGACGCGATCGCGAGATCGACGTCAGGGTCCTTGCCCTTCCACGCCTGCACATCACGCAGCCCGCCGCGCCCGATCGGGCCCAGCTCGGCGTCCGCTGGGAGGCGGTCGATCATCGCCAGGGCGTCGTCCTTCGTGAGCTCACGGACCTGCTGCGAGCCGTCGAGCTCGTCATGGGCCTCGAACCGCGGTCCGGGCGTGCGCGCGTCGCGCTCGGCCTGCGCCCGCTCCGCAAGGCCGTCGGGGTCCAGTCCGTAGCGTGTGCGCATCTCGGTGCACATGTGCTCCTCGGCGCGCACCGCGTCCGGGTCCTCACGGGCCCACGCTCTGGCGACCTGATACGTCTGGACGACCTGTTCCGCGGATGCCCTGTCCCACCAGTCCGACCGGTACACGTTGCCGAGCTCGACGCGCGCGGCACGCCGCTCGGCCTCGAACCGGGATTGCAGCTCGCGGGCCTGCTGCTCGTTGCGGGCCCGCGCGCGCCGCAGCGCCTCCTCGCGCATGCGTGCGATGCGTTCTCCGACTTGTCCAGCGGCCGTGACCAGCACGCGCAGCTGGCCCTCGAACGCTTCCTCGATGCCGTCGCTCTCCTCAGCCATGACTCGCCCCCTCCTATCGCTCCGGGCCGCGCTCTGCGCCCCGCTGGACCGTGTGCCGTCGGCGTGTCGCCTCGAGGTTGGCTGGCAGCGGCGACGCCGTCGTGCTCGCGTCCGTGTGCCCCGCGTTGAGCCGGTCGAGCACGGCCTGCGCGTCCCGGTCGAGCACTGTCGTTGTCGCCGCCGGCGTGGTGGCCGTCGCCGCGGCGTCGCCGCTCGGCGTCAGGCTCGGCAGGGCCTCGCGCACGCGCACGAGCCGTGCACGGGTGTCCTCGGCGAGCAGGCGCGCATGACGCTCCTGCTGGGCCGCGACGGCGGCCCCGTGCACAGCCTGGGTGAGCCGGAGCAGCTGGCGGATCATCGCGGCCTGCGCGACGGTTCCTTGCCCGCCGCGGGCCGCGCTCGCCAGGAGCATCGCCGCACCCGAGATGGCGACCGTGCCGGCCTTGTCCGGGCGCACGGTGCGCCGGTGCGTCTGAGCCGAGCGTGACAGCGCGTCGGCGGCCGCGGCGAGGTCGCCGGGTGTCTCCTCGGTCGCGTTCGACCAGGCGGCGAACGCGCCCGCCGTCTGGCGCGCGACGGTCGCCCACGTGTCCCGGTCCTCGACCGGGACTGACCGCAACCGGTCGACGAGCGCACGCAACTCCTCGTGCTGCTTGGCCCACACCTCGGGGTCCGGCTCGGTCGTCTCGCGGCCCGCGGACACGACCCGTCGGCCGCGCTTGGCGGCGTTCCACTCGGCCGCCGCGTCGCTGGCACCGGTCGGCGTGTCGGGCCACCCGTCACGCAGCCGGGGCAGGGACAGGTCGCGGGCGAGGTGGCCGCCGCCGTACCAGATCGGTCGCTCGCCGGCCTCGGGCCGCTCGGCCACCGAGTAGCCCGTCACGACGTCCGTGCGCCCGTCCGCGAACCGGGCGCGAACCAGGAGTCCGGCGCGGCGCATGCGTCGCACGAACTCGGCTTCGTCCTGGCTCGCGCTGGCGCACCCGCGCACCTTGAGCGCGAGGAGGTAGCGGGGCTGATCGGTGCGCAGCTCGGCCGCGATGCGTGCCTGGCGGTCCGCGCCCGGCAGCGCAGCCCAGGCAGGTGCACGACCGTCCTCGAGTCGGATCGCGCGCTCGTACTTGGCCTGCGCCCGTGCACGTGCTTGCGCCTCGCGCTCGGCGGGGTCGTACCCGCGGGTCGAGCGCTCGGCCCGCACCGACTCCAGCTGCTCCAGGCCGTGCTTCACCTCGAGCGCGCGCACCGCGGTCTGGGCGCGGCGAAAGTCGTTGTGCACCGACGCCTTCGTGCCGTCCTCCCGCACCAAGTTCACGGCCAGGTGAATGTGATCGTTGCCGTTCGTCGAGACACCGTGACGGACGGCGACCCACCGGCACGGTGCCTTCGTGCCCTCGTGGTCGTCGAACCCCATCGCGCGCACGAAGTCGTTCGCGATCGCGTTCCACTGATCGTCCGTCAAAGCGCCCTCATCGGCGCGCAGCGACAGGGAGCAGTGCCACACGTGACCGCCAGGCACCTGCACGTCGTAGGCCGCGCGGGGCTGGTCGAGGTGGTGCGCGATGCGCAGGGCCGCCTCGCGTCCGAGCTCGTCGTCGTTGTGCCACGCCATGAGCGCAGCATCGCCCGCGACCAG
>Ga0182741_1005568_pt1 | contig 11588 bp, 10 predicted proteins | sample eDN5th37CBELigOP_FD_128874 | JGI IMG/M metagenome (GOLD analysis project Ga0182741, IMG submission 128874) | Enriched Organic Plus compost microbial communities from Emeryville, California, USA - eDNA 5th pass 37_C BE-Lig OP (version 2) (version 2) ...
GGCCAGTCGGCGTGGTCGGAGATGACGAAGCCACGGTCCACGTTGCGCCGGCGACGGTTGCCGCGGATCCGCATCCAGCCGGAGGCGAAGCCGTGCTGGGCGCGGCGGAAGCGGCGCAGCCAGGCGCTGCCCGCCGCCGAGGGCGGTGCGATCACCAGGCGCCCGGCGCAGTCGGCGTTGCGTGGCAGGTCGGCGACGCGCTCGGTCTCCAGCATGGCGATGCCGGCCTGGCGGTAGACCTGCACGCCGGCGTCGATCGCGCCGTGCAGCAGCGCCGGCATGTCGTCGAGCCCACGCAGCTCGGCCAGCACCCGCTGCGCCTTGCCCAGGGCGTAGCAGTACAGGATCGCGACCTCCCCGCGTTCGGCGCACTGCCGCCGCCACTGCACGATGTCGGCGGCAACCTGCCGCGTGTCCGGCCAGCGGTACACCGGCAGGCCGAACGTGGCCTCGGTGATGAAGGTGTCGCACCGGACCGGTTCGAACGCGGCGCAGGTGGGATCGGGCTGGCGCTTGTAGTCGCCCGAGGCGACCCAGACCCGGCCATCGGCCTCGATCCTGACCTGGGCCGAGCCCAGCACGTGCCCGGCCGGATGCAGCGAGACCCGCGCCCGGCCGAGGGTGAAGGCCTCGCCGTAGTCGTGCGCATGAACCTGCTGTTCGCCCAGGCGCCAGCGCAGGACCGCCACGCCGTCGCGGCTGCAGTGGTACTCGCCCATGCCGGGACGGGCATGGTCGCCGTGGCCATGCGTGATGACCGCGCGCGGCACCGGCCGCCACGGGTCGATGTGGAAACTGCCGGGCGGGCAGTAGAGCCCTTCCGGGCGCAGGACGACCAGGTCGTCGGAGGACTCGAGCATGGCCCGAGTCTGGGGGCGGCGGCGTGCAGGCGGTGAGAATCACCGTCCCTTCACGCCGCGTGCGGGCGCTCAGCGCGCGTGGCCGCAGGCGCCGTCCGCGCCGATGTCCTCGTTCCACACGTGCGGGTTGGCGGCGATCCAGTCGCCGAGCATGCGGATGCACTCGGCATCGTTGAGGTCGATGACCGCCACGCCCTGTTCGCGCAGCCACTCGTGCCCGCCCTGGAAGTTGACCGCCTCGCCCATGACCACGGTGCCGATGCCGAACTGCCTGACCAGGCCGCTGCAGTACCAGCACGGCGAGAGCGTGGTGACCATGACGGTGTCGCGGTAGGAGCGCTGGCGGCCGGCCTTGCGGAAGGCGTCCGTCTCGGCGTGCACGGAAGGATCGTTTTCCTGCACGCGGCGGTTGTGGCCGCGGCCGAGCAGGCGGCCGTCGCGGGTGAACAGCGCGGCGCCGATCGGGATGCCGCCCTCGGCCAGGCCCTGGCGGGCCTCCTCGAGGGCGACGGCGAGCATGGCGCGGTAATCGATGGACACGGTGCGGTGTTCCTCTGGGGTTGCCCTGCTTCAGCGTATGCCGGCCACCGCGGCGCCGCCAGGCGCGGCGGCGGTGTCCACCGCCACCACCACCGACATGCCCGGGGCCAGCCGCGCCAGCGCCGCGTCCTGGCCCGGGTCGATGCGGATGCGCACCGGGATGCGCTGGGCGATCTTGACGAAGTTGCCGGTGGCGTTGTCCGGCGGCAGCACCGAGAACTGCGCGCCGGTGGCCGGTGCGATGCGCTCCACGTGGCCGGACAGGGCCAGGCCGTCCAGCGCGTCCACCGTGAAGCGCACCGGAAGGCCCTCGCGGATGCGCGCCATCTGCGTCTCCTTGAAATTGGCCACCACCCACAGCTCGTCCGGCACCAGTGCCATCAGCGTCGTCGCAGTGGCCACGTATGCGCCCTCGCGCACGGCCACCTGGCCGAGACGGCCGTCGCGCGGGGCCAGCACGCGGGTGTCGTCCAGGCGGATCCGGGCCAGCTCCACCGCCGCCTCGGCGGCGGCCACCTGCGCCTCCAGCACCTGGCGGCCGACCTCGACGCTGCGCTCGTTCTCCCGCGCCGCCAGCAGTGCGGCCTGTGCCTGGGCCAGCTCGGCCCGGGCCTGGCGGTCGCTGGCCAGGGCGGTCTCGCGGTCCTGCTGCGAGACCAGGCGCTGCGCGGCCAGCTCGTCGGCGCGGTGCCAGGCGGCACCGGCGCGTTCGCGCTGCGCGTCGCGGGCCTGCACCTGCGCGGCGGCCTGGGCGCTGGCGGCGGCCGCGGTGCGGCGCTGCTGTTCCCAGGCGGCCAGGCTGGCGCGCGCGGCCTGCAGCTGGGCCAGGGCCTGGTCCAGCTGCTGCCGGTACACGCGGTCGTCGATCCGCACCAGCAGCTGGCCGCGGCGGACCGCCTGGAAGTCCTGTACCGCCACGCGGGTGACGTAGCCCTCCACCTGCGGCGCGACCACGGTCAGTTGGCCCTGCACCTGGGCGTCCTCGGTGCGCTGTACGGCGCTGCGGAAGGGCGGGATCTGCCAGGCGTGCAGCACCAGGCCGATGCCGGCCACGGCCAGCGCGGCCACGCCCAGCAGGGCGGGGAGACGGCGGGGGGTGCCGGCCGCGGGTGTGGCCGGGGTGGCCTGGGGGGCGGGAGCGTTCATGCGCGGGAGGGGGGAGCGGGTGGGGGAACGGGCGCCGGCGGTGCGGCTGGCGGGTTGCGCCGGCGCAGGTACAGGTCGTCCAGCAGCCAGCCCAGGGTGGCCAGGGACAGGACGCCGACGCACAGGAACAGGTCGTTGTAGGCCAGTACCGCGGCCTCGCGCCGGGTGGCCCGGGCCAGCATGCCCAGCGCCTGCAGCTGGCGCCCGGCCGGATCGAGGATGTCGTGCGCGTGCAGCGCGGCGTAGCCATGCAGGCGCGCGGCCACCTGCGGGTCCAGCAGGCCCAGGCCTTCGGCCAGGCGTGCGGCGTGCAGGCGCGTGCGCAGGGTCAGCAGGCTGCCGAGCACGGCGCTGCCCAGCAGGCTGCCCAGGCCCTGGGCCATGCCGAACAGGACGATGAAGCTGATGAAGTTGCGCGGCTGGGTCAGCACCTTGCCGATGCCGCTGAGCATGGCCGGGGCGATGAAGACGGTGCTGCCGCAGCCGATCAGGAACTGGCTGAGGTACATCTGTGCCGGCCGGGTCTGGCTGGTGGCGTGCGCGTCCATGAACGCGCCGGTGGCGATCAGCGCCACCGCCACGATCAGCTGCTGCGTGAAGTTGGACGGGGCCAGTGTGAGGGCGCTGGCGGCCATGCCGCACACGCAGCCCAGCACCACCGCCGCCGACAGGCCCTGCAGCTGGGCGTTGTCCAGGCCCAGCTGCTGGAACAGGGCCACCGCGCCGACGCTGTGCTCGGACAGGCAGACACGGATCAGCACGATGGACAGGGTCAGGCGCAGCAGGTCGCCGCTGGCCAGCCAGCGCAGGTTGAGCATCGGGTTGCTGCGGTGGTGCTCGACCAGCCCGGCCGCCACCAGCAGCGCCACCGCCGCGGCCAGCAGCACGCCCAGCCAGGCGGCCTCGGTCCACCACAGCACCGGGCCGAAGGCCAGGACCACGGCCAGGCAGCCGGTGCCGGCCGCGAAGCTGGCGATGGTGGCCAGGTCCAGCGGCTCGAACACGCGGTAGCGGTCGCTGGGTGGCAGCTTCACCGCCAGCACGCCGGCCAGGGCCAGCATGGCCAGGCCCAGCTCGAACAGGTACAGGCCACGCCATTCGCCCAGCTGCAGCAGCTCGGTGGAGAACAGCCGCGCCAGCGGCACCGGCAGCTGGGTCAGGCCCAGGGCGATGGCCAGGGCCTTCCTGCGGTGCTCGGCCGGGAAGGCCTGGATCATGTAGAACACGCCCAGGGTGTTGAGCGCGGTGGCGCACAGGCCGTGGGCGGCGCGCACCGCCACCGCCGAGCCCAGGTCGTTGACGTACAGGTGGGCCAGGGCGATGGCCGCGTACACGGCCAGGCAGATCTCGGTGAACACGCGCAGGCCGAACTGCTGGCGGAACTTCACCAGCACCAGGTTGGCCGACATGCTGGTCATGAAGAATGCCGCCGGCAGCCACTGCATCTCCCACGCGTAGGCGCCGAAGTGGCCCTGCAGGTACGGCAGGTTGGCCATGACCAGGGCATTGCCCAGGCCGCCGGTGACGGCCACCAGCACGCCCACCGCGGCGAACTGCAGCCGGCGCAGGGCCGGGTGGTGCGGCGTGGACGGCGAGCCGGGGAAGGCCGGCCGCTCGTGCGGCGCCCACTGGCGGGGGACGTAGCGCGGGTCCATCGCTCAGGCGCCGCCGCCCGCCCCCAGGTTGCGGCACAGCCGCTGCAGGTACTGGCGGAACTGCTCGGCCTCGGCGGCGCTGAAGTCGTCCATCGCCTCCTGCCGTGCCTGGGTGAGCACGCGCATGATCCGGCGCAACACCGGCCTGGCCTTGGTGGTCAGGTGCACGCGCTTGCTGCGGCGGTCGGCCGGATCCGGCCGGCGCTCGACCAGGCCGGCGGCCTCCAGCCGGTCCAGGTGGGCCACCAGCGACATGGGCTCGATGGACAGGGCCGCGGCCAGCTCGGTCTGGCGCACCGGGCCCAGGTGGTCGGCCACGGCCAGGGTGCGGGCCTCACCGGCGGTCATCTCCAGGTCGGCCGAGGCCAGGGCCTGTTCGAAGCGCTGGCGCAGCAGGCGCGCGGCGGTGACCAGCAGGAAGCCGAGGCCGTCGTCGGCGCGGATGGGGTCGGCAGGTTCCATGGGAGGCTTATTATAAGCCTGCCTTATTAATGGGTCCCGACTTTCCGACGGGCGGCAGGGCGGCCCGAGGTGCCATAATCACGCCATGGACCACTCCCCCAACGACAACGGCACCACCCACTTCGGCTTCCGCCAGGTTCCCAAGGCCGAGAAGCAGAAGCTGGTCGGCCAGGTGTTCACCTCGGTCGCGCGCAAGTACGACCTGATGAACGACCTGATGAGCCTGGGCATCCACCGGGCCTGGAAGCGCTACTTCGTGGCCACCTGCCAGGTGAAGCCCGGCGACCGGGTGCTGGACCTGGCCGGCGGCACCGGCGACATCGCCGCACTGCTGCATCCGCGGGTGGGGCCGACCGGGCAGATCGTGCTGGGGGACATCAACGCCGGCATGCTGACCGTGGGCCGTGACCGGCTCACCGACCGCGGCCTGGTGGCCGGCCTGGAGTACGTGCAGTGCAACGCCGAGAAGCTGCCGTTCCCGGATGGCAGCTTCGACCTGGTGACCATCGCCTTCGGCCTGCGCAACGTCACCGACAAGGACGCGGCCCTGCGCGAGATGCAGCGCGTGGTGCGGGTGGGCGGCCAGGTGCGGGTGCTGGAGTTCTCCGAGGTCCGTGCCGGCTGGTTCCGCCCGGTCTACGACTTCCACTCGTTCAAGGTGCTGCCGAAGCTGGGCCAGCTGTTCGCCGGCGACGCGGCCAGCTACCAGTACCTGGCCGAGAGCATCCGCAAGCACCCGCCGCAGGAGGAGCTGAAGGCCATGATGGAAGCCGCCGGCCTGGCCCGCTGCGGCTACGTCAACCTCAGCGGCGGCATCGTCGCGGTGCATACCGGCTACAAGATCTGAGGCCGCGCGGCCGCCGCCGGCCGGCCGGCGGCGCCCGGGCCGGGGCAGGACTTCCGGCCCATGCCCCCGGGCCCGGCTGGCGACGATCCTCCTCCCGTTGACGGAAGCCGCGTCCTGCCGGTGCACGGTCGCATCCGGGGCGCAGCCGCAAGGGGGGAGAGGGTTGTGTACCGGTATCTGCACGTCGGTTCCGTCCGTCTGGCCTGGAAGGACTTCGGTGGCGAGGGGCCGGCCGTGCTGCTGCTGCACGGACTGTTCGGGCGGGCCACCACCTGGGAAGGCACCGCGGCCTGGCTGCGGCCGCATTTCCGCGTGGTTGGCCTGGACCAGCGCGGTCACGGGCTGAGCGACAAGCCGGACGGCGCCTACAGCCGCGACGACGGCACGACGGCCTGACCTGGTGCGCGCGCTGGTGCTGGAGGACATGACCGCGGCCACGGCCCGGCCCGATCCGGGCGCCTGGGTGCGGGACTGGCTGTCGGACTGGCCGCTGCCGTTCTCGTCCATGGCGCACATGCGCGCCTATTTCGGCCAGCCGGTCCTGGCCGACTACTTCAGCGAGGTCATGGCCGAGGACGAGACCGGCTACCATCCGCGCTTCCGCATCGAACACATGGTCGAATCGTCCGTGCAGATCGAGTCGCGCGACCACTGGGAGGAGCTCGACCAGGTGCGTTGCCCGACCCTGGTGGTGCGTGGTGCCGAGAGCGAATACCGGCGCGAGGACCTGCAGGCCATGGCCGCCCGCATTCCCGGCGGGCGCTTCGTGGAGGTCCCGCAGGCCGGCCACGTGGTGCACTACGACCAGCCGGTGGCCTGGCGCATGGCGGTCGAGCCCTTCCTGCTGGAGGTGAAGGCCGGGCGGCCGTAGGGCGGCGGTGCTGTGCCGCCGTTGCCGCGCACGGTTGCCGGGCTTGCGGCACGGTCCGCGCGCGGGGGAGGGCGGTTACACTTCACGCACTCCGATCACCGGGTGTGTCCATGCGTCTTCCCGTACTGCTCCTTTCCCTGGCCATGATCGCCACCACCAGCGGCTGTTCCGGCGACTCCGCCGGCCCGGCCGAGCCCCAGCCCGCCGCGTCCGGGCCGGCGCCGGCCGCGCCGGCCTCCGCGCGCCGCCACGACGAAAGCTCCTATGCCGAGCCGCACAAGGTCCGGATCACCGACCTGGCCCTGGACCTGAAGCTGGATTTCGATGCCCGCCAGCTGTCGGGCACCGCCACCTATACCCTGGAGTGGATCGATCCGCAGGCCACCGAGCTGCTGCTGGACACCCGCGACCTGGCCATCGAGAAGGTCGAGGGCGAGGCCGACGGCGCATGGTCGCCGCTGGAGTTCGCCCTGGCCGACGCCGACCCGGTGTTCGGCAGCAGGCTGGCCATCCAGGCGCCGCAGCGCAACGCGCGGATCCGCGTCACCTACGCCACCTCGCCGCAGGCCTCCGGTCTGCAGTGGCTGGAGCCGTCCATGACCGAGGGCGGCAAGCTGCCCTTCATGTTCAGCCAGTCGCAGGCCATCCACGCCCGCAGCTGGGTGCCGCTGCAGGACACCCCGGGCGTGCGCTTCACCTACAGCGCGCACGTGACCACGCGTCCGGACGTGATGGTGCTGATGAGCGCCGACAACGATCCGGACGCCGAGCGTGACGGCGACTACACCTTCAGCATGCCGCAGCCGATCCCGTCGTACCTGCTGGCCATCGCCGCGGGCGACCTGGTGTTCAAGCCGATCTCCCCGCGCAGCGGCGTGTGGGCCGAGCCGACCATGGTCGACCGTGCCGTGGCCGAGTTCGAGGACACCGAGAAGATGATCGCCACCACCGAGGCCCTGTACGGGCCGTACCGGTGGGAGCGCTACGACATGCTGGTCCTGCCGCCGTCGTTCCCGTTCGGCGGCATGGAGAACCCGCGCCTGAGCTTCATCACCCCGACCGTGATCGTGGGCGACAAGTCGCTGGTCTCGCTGATCGCCCACGAGCTGGCGCACAGCTGGTCCGGCAACCTGGTCACCAGCGCCAGCTGGAAGGACATCTGGCTCAACGAGGGCTTCACCACCTACGTCCAGGGCCGCATCGTCGAGGCCCTGTACGGCCACGAGCTGGCCGAGATGGAGCGCCAGATCGACCAGGCCGGGGTCAAGGCCGACATGGCCAGGATGGCCGAACACGACCAGCTGCTGGTGCTGCCGCCGCTGGGCACGCGCGACCCGGACGAGGCACTGAGCGAGGTGGCCTACACCAAGGGCGCCTGGTTCCTGCAGTTCCTGGAGCAGCGCTTCGGCCGCGAGGTGTTCGACCCGTTCCTGCGCGCCTGGTTCGACGACCACGCCTTCCAGAGCGCCGACAGCGACCAGTTCGTCGCCTATCTGCGCGCCAACCTGCTGGCGAAGAACCCCAACGCGGTGACCGAGGAGGAGCTGGACGCCTGGCTGAACCGGCCCGGCATCCCGGCCGTGGCCCCGCCGGCGCGCTCGCGCACCTTCGCCAACGTGGACACCGCGCGCATCGCCTGGGGCGGCAGCGGCCAGCTGCCCAACCCGCAGGTGACCCACGAGTGGGGCACCCAAGCCTGGGTCCACTTCATCGAGGGCCTGGGCGAGAAGGCCAGGCCGGAGCAGCTGGCGCAGCTGGATGCGGCCTACCACTTCACCGGCACCGCCAACGGCGAGATCGCCATGCGCTGGTACCCGCTGGCCATCCGCAGCGGCTACAAGGAGGCCCTGCCGGCCGCCGGCGAGTTCATCCAGCGCGTGGGCCGGCGCAAGCTGATCATCCCGATCTACGAGGAGCTGGTGAAGACGCCCGAGGGCCTGGCCTTCGCCCGCGAGGTGTTCGAGCGTGCCCGCCCGGGCTACCACCCGATCACCACGGCCACGGTGCAGGCCCTGCTGGACAAGGCCGCCCAGGCCCGGTGACGCCCACCGGCGCCTTCCCGCACGAGGACAGCCCATGGCGAACAAGCCCGCACTGACCTGCCTGGCCCTGGCCGCGCTGCTGGCCACGGCCGGCTGCACCGACCGCGAGGCCCAGCGCCAGGCCCAGGCCGAGGCCGAGGCGCGCGAACGCGAGCAGGCGGCCGCACGCCTGCAGCAGGACTACGAGCGCGCGGTGACCGCGGGCAACTGGGAGCTGGCCCGCGTGCATGGCGCGGCGCTGCTGGCCCAGTATCCCGGCACCCCGGCCGCGGCCGCGGTCGAGCCGGGCCTGGCCGAGGTCACCGCCAGGGCCGAGGCCGCGCGCGAGCAGCGCCGCCTGGCCGCGCTGTGGAGCTATGCCCGGGTGCCGGCCGGCAACGGCGAGCAGCGCACCGCCTCCATCCTCAGCCGGGAGCCGGTGGACACCGGCGGCGGCGCGCCGGCGCCGGTGCAGCTGGTGATCCGCGACCACCCGGAGTGGAAGCGCAGCGCCTACCTGGTGCTGCAGGGCGGCGACTTCGACTGCTACGGCGGCTGCCGCCTGGCGGTGAAATTCGACGACGCCGGCGCGGGCATGGCGGCGTGGCGGCCGAAGACGGACGAGGCCATCGCCCTGTTCATCGAGGACCACCGTGGCCTGTGGCGGAAGATGCGCCAGGCGCAGCGCCTGGAGGTCCAGTTCCCGGTGAAGGCCGGCGGCACACGCACCGCGGTGTTCGAGGTCGGCGGCCTGGACGGCGGGCAGATGCCCGGCTGGGACTGAAGAGGCCGGGTGTTGAACCTGGACTACGTGCTGGTCGCGGTGGTGAGCCTGCTGGCGGTCGCCCTGCACGTGGTGCTGTACGTGCTGGTGCGGCGCTGGATGGACCGCGACCTGGCGCTGTCCTTCGCCGGCGGGGACCCGGCGCGGCGGCAGTGGATGCTGGCGCAGCTGGCGCGGGCGCGCCGCGAGGGCGTGCGCCGCCGCGACCTGCCGGCCTGGCTGGAGCAGGCGGCCCGGTGCATGCCGCAGGAGCCGGACCCGGCGCCGTAGCCGCCGCGCCCGCTACTCGAGCGAGTAGCCGAACTGCTGGCGGAATTCCTCGTTGAACTGGGCGAAGTCGAAGCGCTGGTTCTGCGTGCCCGGATACTCGACCTTGAGTGCGCCCATCAGGTTGCCGATGCGGCCGATGGTCAGCCAGTCGTAGCCCTTCTGGATGCCGAAGATCAGACCGGCGCGGAAGGCGTCGCCGCAGCCGGTCGGGTCCACCACGCGGCGCTCGTGCGCCGGCGGCACCTCGTAGGTCTTCTCCGGGGTGTGCAGCAGCGCGCCGCGCGGGCCGCGGGTGGTGACGTACGCCTTGACCCGCTGCACGATCTCGCGCTCGGTCCAGCCGGTGCGTTCCTGCAGCAGGTTGGATTCGTAGTCGTTGACCGTGACGTAGTCGGCCAGCTCGATGAAGTCGCGCAGCTCCTGGCCGTTGAACAGCGGCATGGCCTGGCCGGGGTCGAAGATGAAGGGAATGCCGGCCTCGGCGAACTCGCGCGCGTTCTGCAGCATGCCCTCGCGCCCGTCCGGGCTGACGATGCCGAAGGTCACCCCGGGCACGTCGCGCACGTGGTTCTCGTGGCTGCGCATCATCGCGCCAGGGTGGAAGGCGGTGATCTGGTTGTTGTCCAGGTCGGTGGTGATGAACGCCTGCGGGGTGAACATGTCGTCCACCACCTTCACCTGGTCCAGGCGGATGCCGAGGCTGGTGAACCAGTCACGGTAGGGGCCGAAGTCCTGGCCGACCGTGGCCATGGGCACCGGATCGCCGCCCAGCAGCTTGAGGTTGTAGGCGATGTTGCCGGCGCAGCCGCCGAACTCCCGCCGCATCCGCGGGACCAGGAAGGAGAGGTTCAGGATGTGGACCTTGTCCGGGAGGATGTGGTTCTTGAACTGGTCCGGAAACACCATGATGGTGTCGTAGGCAAGCGAACCACAGATCAGGGTGGTCATCGATCGGTACTCGGGGCCCCTGTGGGGGCAGGTGGCGGCAGGGCGGCGTGTCGGCGCCTTCGGCGCCGCGGCGCAAAGGTTACCGGCTGCGCCCCCGCGCGGCCAGTCCGCGCCCGGCCGGCCGGCCCGCGTCCGCCCCGCCGCGGCGCGTGAAAATCCCCGATTTGCCACGGATTTTCCTTGCCCGGCCGGGGGGCGCGTTGCTAGGCTAGGCCGCCCGTTCCGCTGTCCAATTTTTCACCACCGGCGCCCCTCGCACCGCGCGTCCCGGCCGCCTGTCGGCGCCCACCAGCCCAGGATCGCCCCCTCGATGTTCAAGAAGCTTCGCGGCATGTTCTCCAACGACCTGTCCATCGATCTGGGCACGGCCAACACTCTGATCTACGTCCGCGGGCAGGGCATCGTGCTGAACGAGCCGTCGGTGGTGGCGGTGCGCCAGGACCGCACCATCGGCGGCACCCGCTCGGTGGCGGCGGTGGGCGCCGAGGCCAAGCAGATGCTGGGCCGCACCCCCGGCAACATCACCACCATCCGGCCGCTGAAGGACGGCGTGATCGCCGACTTCACCTACACCGAGGCCATGCTCAAGCACTTCATCAAGAAGGTGCACAAGTCGCGCTTCCTGCGCCCCAGCCCGCGCGTGCTGGTGTGCGTGCCGGCCGGCTCGACCCAGGTCGAGCGCCGCGCGATCCGCGAGTCGGCCGAGGAGGCCGGCGCCCGCGACGTGTACCTGATCGAGGAGCCGATGGCCGCGGCCATCGGCGCCGGCATGCCGGTGTCCGAGGCGCGCGGCTCGATGGTGATCGACATCGGCGGCGGCACCACCGAGGTGGCGGTCATCTCCCTGAACGGCATCGTCTATTCGGCCTCGGTGCGCATCGGCGGCGACCGCTTCGACGAGGCGATCACCAACTACGTGCGCCGCAACCACGGCATGCTGATCGGCGAGGTCACCGCCGAGCGGATCAAGATGGAGCTGGGCTGCGCCTATCCGCAGCCGGAGCCCAAGGAGATGGAGATCACCGGCCGCAACCTCGCCGAGGGTGTGCCTAAGATGATCAGGATCAACTCCAACGAGGTGCTCGAGGCGCTGCACGAGCCGCTGTCGGGCATCGTCTCGGCGGTCAAGCTGGCGCTGGAGCAGACCCCGCCGGAGCTGGGCGCGGATGTGGCCGAGCGCGGCA
>Ga0182741_1005569_pt1 | contig 11588 bp, 8 predicted proteins | sample eDN5th37CBELigOP_FD_128874 | JGI IMG/M metagenome (GOLD analysis project Ga0182741, IMG submission 128874) | Enriched Organic Plus compost microbial communities from Emeryville, California, USA - eDNA 5th pass 37_C BE-Lig OP (version 2) (version 2) ...
ATATGGTGCTGAATCAATCAGGGTGCTGAAGGGGCTCGATGCCGTCCGCAAGCGCCCCGGCATGTATATCGGCGACACTGATGATGGGTCCGGCCTGCACCACATGGTGTATGAGGTTGTCGACAACGCGATCGACGAGGCCCTCGCTGGCTGGGCGACGCGCGTCACCGTTACCCTCAACCCGGACGGTTCCTGCACCGTCACCGACAACGGCCGTGGTATCCCCACCGACATCCACAAGGGTGAGGGCGTTTCCGCAGCCGAAGTGATCATGACGCAGCTGCACGCGGGCGGTAAATTCGACCAGAATTCCTACAAGGTTTCTGGCGGCCTGCACGGCGTGGGCGTGTCCGTGGTGAATGCGCTATCGATCTGGCTCAAGCTGAAGATCCGTCGTGCCGGCAAGATCCACGAGATGAGCTTCACCCATGGCGTTGCGGATGCGCCGCTTGCCGTCACTGGCGAGTGCGGCGACGAGACAGGAACCGAGGTGACCTTCCTGCCCTCGCCCGAAACCTTCACCATGGTCGAATTCAATTTCGAAACGCTGGAGCGGCGTCTGCGCGAGCTCGCCTTCCTGAATTCCGGCGTGCATATCGTGCTGACGGATGCTCGCCATGCCGATCCGAAGGTGGTGGAGTTCGTCTACCAGGGCGGTATCGTTGAGTTCGTCAAATACATCGACCGGGCCAAGAAGCCGCTCATCTCCGAGCCGATCTCTATCTCGAACGAGAAAGACGGCATCACGGTGGAAGTGGCGATGTGGTGGAACGATTCCTACCATGAGACGGTGCTGGCCTTTACCAACAACATCCCGCAGCGCGACGGCGGTACGCATCTGGCTGGTTTCAGGGCTGCGCTAACGCGTCAGGTCACGTCCTATGGCGAGAGCTCGGGCCTCACCAAAAAGGAAAAGGTCACCGTCACGGGTGACGACTGCCGCGAGGGCCTGACGGCCGTTCTCTCGGTCAAGGTTCCCGATCCGAAATTCTCGTCCCAGACCAAGGACAAGCTGGTTTCCTCGGAAGTCCGTCCGGTCGTGGAAGGTCTCGTCAACGAGGCGCTCGCCACCTGGTTCGAAGAGCATCCGGCCGAGGCGAAGATTCTCGTCGCCAAGGTGGTGGAAGCCGCTGCGGCTCGTGAAGCCGCACGTAAGGCGCGCGAGCTCACCCGCCGCAAGGGCGCACTGGACATTGCCTCACTGCCCGGCAAGCTCGCAGACTGTCAGGAACGCGATCCGGCAAAGTCCGAACTCTTCATCGTCGAGGGTGACTCCGCAGGCGGCTCCGCCAAGAGCGGACGTTCGCGCAAGAACCAGGCGATCCTGCCGCTGCGCGGCAAGATCCTGAACGTCGAGCGCGCCCGATTCGACCGCATGCTGTCGTCCGACATGATCGGCACGCTGATCACGGCGCTCGGCACCGGCATCGGCAAGGATGAGTTCAACCCGGACAAGTTGCGCTACCACAAGATCATCATCATGAGCGATGCTGACGTGGACGGTGCGCATATCCGCACGCTGCTGCTCACCTTCTTCTTCAGGCAGATGCCGGAGCTGATCGAGCGTGGCCACCTCTACATCGCCCAGCCGCCGCTTTACAAGGTGACGCGCGGCAAGTCGTTCCAGTACATCAAGAACGAAACGGCCTTCGAGGAATTCCTAATCGATTCCGGCCTGCAGGACGCCAAGCTTGAGCTCGCCAATGGCGAGGTTCGTTTTGCCGGCGACCTGCGCGAGATCGTTGAGGAAGCCCGCAGCCTGCGCACGCTGATCAACGGCCTGCACACCCGCTACAACCGCTCGGTGATCGAGCAGGCGGCGATAGCCGGGGCGCTCAATGCGGACGTTCTGAAGGACCCGGAAAAGGCGGAAGCGGCAGCCGCCTATGTGGCGCGCCGGCTGGACCTGATCTCGGAAGAAACGGAACGGGGCTGGGAAGGCCGTGTCAACCCCGACTATGAGGGCGTGGGCGGCTACCAGTTCGAACGCACGGTCCGCGGCGTGCGTGACATCGTCGTGCTCGACGCTGCCCTGATCAACTCGGCGGATGCGCGCGCGATCGACCGTTATACGCCGAGACTGCAGGATGTCTTCGCCAAGCCACCGGTTCTGCGCCGCAACGACAAGGCCGAGCCCGTAACCGGTCCGGTCTCGCTGCTCGAAGCGGTGCTTGCGACGGGCCGCAAAGGCCTTACCGTCCAGCGCTACAAGGGACTGGGCGAGATGAACGCCGAGCAGCTGTGGGAGACCACGCTCGACCCGAACGCGCGTTCGCTGCTGCAGGTGAAGGTCAACGATGCGACCGACGCCGATGCGCTCTTCGCACGGCTCATGGGTGATGAGGTCGAACCCCGCCGCGAGTTCATCCAGGACAACGCGCTTTCCGTGGCGAACCTGGATATCTGATCGATCCCGGAATGTGGAATGCAGAAAGGCCGCTCAAGAGCGGCCTTTCTGCATGGTAGTATTGAGCGCGATCAGGCTGCAACGGTCTTCAGCAGCGGAACGCTGGCGTCTGCGGCAAGATTGAGGTCGAGCGGCTTGCCTTCGGCTATCAGGCGGCGTGAGGCCATGTGGTCTGCCGCGCGATTGATCGAGAAGCAGGCGACCAGCTTTCCGTCGAGCGTCTCCAGGATCGAGAAGGCATTGGCTTCCCGGTCGCCGCGGAGCGTCTGCACGGCATTCGGGTGTGAAAGGCCGACCATCTGCACCTTGAGATCATACTGGTCAGTCCAGAACCATGGCGCGACGGGCGGCGGTGCTGCCTCACCCATCAGGTGCGCGGCGAGGGCCTTTGCCTGATCGACCGCGTTCTGGACGGATTCGAGGCGCATGGGCTGCCTGACGAGCATGTTTGGGGCGGCGGCAACATCGCCCAGCGCGTAGACGTTCCCGATCGAGGTGCGGCCGAGCTCGTCCGTCTCGATGCCGCCAGCGGTCATCGTCAGGCCAAGGGATCCGAGAAGCGCAAGGTCAGCTTCACCGCCGATGCCAACCAGCGCCATGTCGGCCTTGATGCGCGCGCCGTCTGCCAGCCTGATGGACTGAAGCTTGCCGTCAGAGCCTTCAAATTCGGCAAAATTGGCATTGAAGTGGAACCGGACGTTGTGACCGGCATGATAGTCGCGCAGGAAATCGCCGACGGCAGCGGGCAGTGCGCGCATGAGCAGCTTTTCGCGCGCTTCGATGACGCTGACAGTCTTGCCGAGCTTGGCTGCGGTCGACGCAAATTCAAGACCTATGAAGCCGCCGCCAATGATCACGATGTCATGGGCATCGAGCATGGCCTGCTTGAGGGCAAGGACGTCACCCAGCGTGCGGAGCGTGAAGATGTTGGCGAGATCTGCGCCGGGGGCATTCAGCGTCCGGGCTTTGGAGCCCGTTGCGATGACGAGTTTGCTGAAAGCCTGTTCGCCCGAACGGGCGTGGACACCGCCCGAGGCGAGATCGATCGATTCAACCGGATCGGAAAGCCGGAGATCGATCCCGTGGTCTTCATAGAAGGAAGGGCCGCGCAGGAGAATCTGCTCCAGGTCCTTTTCACCAGCCAGAAAAGCCTTGGACAGCGGCGGACGGTGGTAGGGCAGCACATCCTCGGCTGAATAGAGTATGATCCCGTCCTCGCATCCCATCTGGCGAAGCGATGCGGCCAGCTGCACACCTCCGTGGGAGGCACCGATGATGACAATGGGTGCGCTCAAATCAGTTCTCCGGATTGATGAAAAAGGCACTGTCGAAACTTGCGGTCATGTCTATCACGCCTTCGCCAGCTGCAGAAGGTTGGTGAGAAGGAAGGCGCGTGTGAGCGAACCAACAGAGCCATGGCGGGGCGTCTTCCAGCCGGCTACGAGTGCCACTTCGTCCGCGATGTCGGAAACCATTCTGCCTTCGCCGTCGTAGGTGATGCCAACGCCGACGACCGCTGCGCCGGGTTTCACCATGTCCCTCGTTACGAGGTCTGGGATTCCTGCAGCGGAGATGATGATATCGGACTGACGGGCAAGATCGGCCATGTCCGGGGTGCTGCTGTGGGCCAGGGTGACGGTTGCGTCGATGCCCTTCATCGACAGAAGCATGGCGAGCGGACGCCCGACGAGCGTGCCGCGGCCGATGATCAGCACGCGCTTGCCTGCCAGAGGCACGTCGTAGGCGGTAAGCAACTCCAGAACCCCGGCGGGCGTGCAGGGCAGGACGGTGGGATGGCCTGTAAGGAGGCATCCAAGATTGAAGGGATGCAGGCCGTCGATGTCCTTGGTGGGAAGGATGGCAGAAGCGGCTGCTCCTTCATCCAGACCTTCCGGCAGCGGAAACTGCACCAGGAAGCCGTGGACCGAAGTATCTGCGTTCAGATCGCTGACAACCGACAGAAGATTGGCCTGGGAAATATCTGCGGGAAGAAGGATCTCGCGGGACTGGATGCCGACTTCACGGCAGTCCGCATGCTTGCGCGCAACGTAGGAGCGGCTGGCAGGATTGTCGCCCACGAGCACAGTCGCGAGAGTGGGTACAATGCCAGCGTCTCTCAGCTCCTGCGCCCTTTGAGCCAGCTCGCCGCGTTTGCGGCGAGCCAGTTCGTCACCATCGAGAACGATGGCTGTCATCAGTTCTTGAACCCGATGTTCGGATCGATGAAGCGGTTGGTGACCACGTCTTCCGGCTTCACATCCGGATTTGCACGTTCGTCCAGCCAGCCCTTGACGATCTCGTGCATCTTCGCAACTCGATCCATGTCGAAGGCACCGACAGCCCCGCTCGTGCTGTTGGCTACGATACCGGCTTCCTTCATGGTCTTCGAGCCGAATTCCATCAGGTCCATCGGCGTCTTCCACCAGCTGGTTGCGTTGCCAGCTTCGTTGAACTCGTAGATCAGCCTGTTCACTTCAGCCGGATCGTTCACGTAATCGATGGAAGCCTGCTGGATGATCGGGACCAGCTTCTCAAGGCAGGGTGCCAGCTCTTCCAGACGGTGCGTGGCAACGGCCAGCATGCCCGTGTAGTTGTCATAGCCCAGCTCGCCGACGGTCACGGCATCGATTGGCTTGTTCCAGTTCATGCCGGTGGAGAACTTGTAGGGCTCGCTGGTGATGAAGCCCTGGTTCAGCCATGCGCCGTTGTTGGTGACGAAGTTTTCGCCGTCGCCACGGTAGCCTTCCACGAAGACTTCCTTCGGAACGCCGGATTCAACCAACCACAGACCGAAGGTGCGCTGGATGGTGGAGACGTAGATCATGCCCTTGCCGGATGCGGCGAAGGCCTTCAGGTCTTCAATGCTGTGGAAGCCTTCAGGATAGGTGGTGCGGTCCCACCAGAGGCCCTGCGGAGCCTTCTCGAGCGGGGTGACGACGCCCACAACCGGGAAGCGTTTGGAGAAGATGAACGCGCCATCCAGCTCCTGGAAGCCCATGTGCGGAACAACGCCAGCCTTGGAATTGCCGTTGTGGAGCGCCGAGTAGGCAGTCTCGCCGTCGCCCAGGCCAATGCCGCCGCCGCCTTCCAGAATGGTCAGGTTGATGCCGGTGCTGCCGAGCGGACCGGTGTACTGGCCGCTCGACATTTCACCGCCGGCGCCGATCATCTGGTAGAGGCCGCCATGCTCGGCCTGAGCCAGCCAGTCCTTCTGGATGATGAACGGGTTCGGGCAAACGTCCGCCAGCGGCGTCGTGTAGTGTTCCCTGGCGAAGGCGCCGGGCTCACCCTGCTGCGCGAGCGCCGAAGATGCGATTGCTGCTGCGCCCAGCAATGCCAGTGTAAATTGCTTCATCGTGACCCCCTTTGAGGTTTTCGAATTCCAATTGCCAGCTTCGTTTTATTGTTGGTTGCAGAGCAAGCCCTGTTCAGGACTAACCCTGTTTTCCTCCCGATTCATGCCACTCAGAGAACAGGTAGTTTCCAAGCCAGCTGAAGAACAGATAGACCGAGACCGAGAGCACAGTCGAGGCGATCAGCGCCGCATACATCTGCTCGTACTTGAAGTCGATCTTCGAGTTGATGATCATCTGGCCAAGCCCGCCCTTGCCGGCCAGGAAGAAGAGTTCCGATACGATGGCGCCGACAACGGCCATGCTGGCAGAGATGCGCAGGCCAGCGAAGAGCGCGGGGGCAGCGGAGGGCAGGGCGCACTTCCAGAGTGTGGTCCGCCAGCTCGCATTCTGAAGCTTGAAGAGGTCCAGTGCACCCCGGTCCACGCTCTTCAGGCCGAGCAGGAAGGTCATCGGGATGGCGAAGTACGTCATCTTGGCGACGATCAGAACCTTCGGCAGGAAACCGAAGCCGAGCGCAGTCTGGATGAGCGGGATGATCGCCAGCATCGGGATGGCCTGAAGCGCCACGATGTTGGGCAGAAGGCCGCGTTCCAGGATGTAGTAGCGATACATCACCAGTCCGGTCAGCATGCCGAGCGGGATCGAAATCGCAAGACCCGAGAGTGCGATCGAGATGGTTACAGCCGAGCGACTGCCGAGTTCCGCCCACACGTCGGATTTCGAGAAGGCATTATCCCAGAGCTCAAAGGCGCTGGGCATCAGGAACAGGCGATGCTGCTCCAGGTTGGAGCGGATCCAGGCATAGAGGAAGAGTAGCAGGGCAGCCACCACGAGCGGTGGCAGAACCTTGACGATCATGCGCGTCAGAGGGCCCTGGGGCCTGGGAAGCGGAACCGGTTGATAGATCTGGCCGGTCATCCTGGTCGTGTTGGTCATGTGACTAGCCTTCGATAGCCTGGCGCAGGGAGACGGAAATTTCTCCGCACAGGGCGGAGAAGGCGGCGTCGTAGCGAAGCTCTGGCGAGCGCGGGAAATCGAATGGAATGTCGTAGACCTTCAGGATCCGGCCCGGACGGCGGGACATCACGATCACCTTCGACGACATGTAGACGGCCTCGGGGATCGAGTGGGTGATGAAGAGGCCGGTGAAGCCTTTGCGCACGTAAAGGTCGATCAGTTCGTCGTTAAGGCGTTCGCGGGTGATCTCGTCCAGTGCACCGAACGGCTCGTCGAACATGAAGACGCTGGGGTTCAACGCCAGCGAGCGGGCGAGCGAAGCACGCATCTTCATGCCGCCGGAAAGGCGCTTCGGATAATGGTTCTCGAAGCCGGACAGACCAACGAGATCGATCTGCTCCTGGGCGATGCGGCGGCGTTCCTCAGGCGAGTAACCACGCAATTCCATCAGTAGCTCGACGTTGCCAAGCACCTTGCGCCAGGGCAGCAGCGTTGCGTCCTGGAAGGTGTAGCCGAGGTTGTTGCGATCAACCGTGACAGTACCGGAGGTCTGGGGAATGAGGCCCGAGGCGATCTTGAGCAGGGTGGACTTTCCGCAGCCGGACGGTCCCACAACCGATACAAACTCGCCCTGCTTGATATGCAGGGTCACGTCTTCGAGGGCCAGTGTTCCGTCAGGAAACTGCATTCCAACCCGGTCGAATGCCAGAGCGATTGCCTGATTGGCACCGCCATCGGCTTTCCGGTTCGAGGTGTCCTGCGCAGACAGCGTAGCCGGATGGTGTTCCATCTAAGCCTGTTCCCCTTTCATGTGGTCAGCTTCGGGCAACGCCATTTCAGAACCTCCCGATCGAAAATGGCGACAGATCTATTGTAGCGGGTTTCCCTGCGACAAGCCGCGCAATCTGGCGGCCTGTAGGCGCACCCGAGCAGATGCCCACGTGCTGGTGGCCAAAGGCAAGGAAGGTGTTCTTGTACCGGGGCGACCGGTCGATTACCGGAAGGCTGTCCGGAAGGCAGGGCCGATGGCCCATCCACTTCGACGGGGAAGCAGTGTTCAGGTCCGGGAACATCTGCCTGGCGATCTCCATCAGGCGATCGGCGCGGGCATAGTTCGGTGCTGCATTGAGGCCGGCAAGCTCCACGGTTCCGGCGATGCGGAGGCCAGGCAGCATCGGGTTAACGAAGACGCTGCGCTTGTTCCACATGACCGTGCGACGGACATCGATCTGCGGATCGGCAAAGGTCACGTGATAGCCCCGCTGGGTTTCGAGCGGGGCGGATGCGCCGAGCTTCTTCGCGAGTCTGCCTGACCATGCACCTGCGGCCAGCACAAGCCTGTCAACGGTGCGACGTCCGGCGCTGGTGATGAGCGCGGTCGGTCCTTCAGGGCCGATCTCGACGTCCTGAACTTCAGCCTCGATGATCTCGCCGCCATTCTGGCGGACACGGTCCGCGATGGTGCGGACGAGCTGGTAGGGATCGATCGTGCGGCCGTTCTCCGGTGCAAAGATCCCCAGCTTGAAGTGGCGGGAAAGGGCGGGCTCCAGCTGATAGATCTCGCTTTCGCTGATCTCGGTCATCTCCGCGCCGAGCTTGCGGCGAAGGTCGAGTGACCAGCCAGCGGCGTCCAGCTCCTGCCGGGATTCGTAGACGTAGAGGCAGCCGTCGCGGCGGATCAGGTTATTGAACTCGCCATGGTCTAGGATGGCACCATAGTCGTCGAACACCGTCACCATCAGGCTGCGCATGGCCTTGGCGACGCGTTCCACCTCGCTGCGTGTGCCATGGCGCAGGAAACGTATCAGCCAGGGCGTCAAGATCGGCAGGTATGACCAGCGAATGGTGAGAGGGCCGAGAGGGTCCATTAGCCATGACGGAACCTTGGACATCATGCCTGGCATGGCGACGGGAAGGATGGCGCTGGGCGAAACCGACCCGGCATTGCCGAAGGAGGTGCCGCGGCCGGGCTCCAGGCGGTCGATGACGGTGACGGAAAAGCCTTCCTGCTGCAGAAAGGCAGCCGAGCAGATGCCGACGATGCCAGCACCGATCACTGTCACATGCCCCTTGTTCTGCGCCATCAGCCTTTTGCCCGTTCCCGCCGTTCCTGGATGCTGTGCTACTCTATCGGTCAGAAATTCGCCATCGCCTTGCGGACTCTGTCCAGGTAGTCCTCAACCATCTGCGGTGTGACGTTGTTGATATTGTAGAGTGCGTGGTAGCTCACCTTCACCGTGGGGTGGCACACCGCACGCAGGAAGCGGGTTCCGTTCTTGCGCGGCGGATCACCGAGCACGAAGGCGCGCCAGCGCGGCGAGCCATAGGTGGTGACCGTCGCGAGCCTGCGGATGTTGGTGAGGCCTGGGGTTAACACGCCATTGGTAAGCTTGAAGGAAACGTCCGGCAGGAATACCCGGTCAAAGTAGCCCTTGAGGATTGCCGGCCAGCCGAAGTTCCAGACCGGATGGCAGAGCACGACGCCTTCCGCCTTCTGCAGGCGCTGCACGTAGGAGCCGATACGCTTCTGGTTGATGGAGGTATCGTGATACTCCAGCCGATCCTCGGCCGAGAGAACGGGATCAAAGCCTTCAGCATAGAGATCGAGGTCATCGACCGTATGGCCCGCCTTCAGAAGCTCCTCGACCACGATGTCGTGGAGCTGGGAGGCAAGGCTGTCCTTCAACGGGTGGGCATAAATCACGTGGACGTGCATGGAGGCTATTCCGCAAACAGGTAGGTTTTGCCAGGGACGGGAACCCAATCCGGATCAACCCATGCGATCATCTTGCCCGGGTTCATGAGACCCTTTGGATCGGTCTCCTTCTTGAAGGCAAGCTGGTCAGGGTTGGTCCGCTTCATGCCGCCTTCCTCCAGGGTGACACGATGGGGGTTGAATACGGGGAGGCCGAGCTCAGCCTCGAAAATCTGGATGATTTCCTCAAGCCGCTCGTTGGTCGTGTGGCGGATGAGGGGGATGCCGACAGGCGACACCACACCATCGAAGCGGGTGAACTCGAAGTGCAGGAGCACTTCATCGCCGAAGGTCTTCTTCACTTCCGGGATCTTGTCGAACATCACCGGGCGCGGCATCATCATCTGCACATAGGTGATGGTCGGATCGACGCGCAGGGCACGCAACGTGGTGTGGTTCCAGGCGAGCTCGAAGGCTGCCGGAAGGCGCGCGCCTTCGCCAAGCTCATCGTAGCGCAGGCGGATCTCAGCGCCCTCAAAGCCGGCGACCCGGGCTGCAAGCGCATCGAGCGTGTCGCGCGAGACCATGACGGCCAGAACAGCCTCCCCTTCCTTCAGGTACGGCCTGTGGCGCAGGAAGTAGGTGGTCGGTATCGGATCTTCGAAGGTGGAGATCATCCGCTTGAGGATCGCCTGATCCTCGCCCACCTCGATCGCGAGCTTGCAGGCGTTGGCGAAGGTGTCTACGCCGATCAGCACATCCACCCAATCGACGGCGGGATCGGCGGGCATTTCCACTTCAACCAGCACGCCGTTCACGCCATAGGCATGGGCGGCCTTGCTGATGTCCGGACCAGTGAGATCAATGACGCGGGGATGTTCTTCCAGCGTGATCAGACGCAGACGACGGATGTTGGCGGGGTTGCGCAGTCCGCCCCAGCGGATCGCACCGACGCCGCTTGAACCGCCAGCGATGAAGCCGCCTATGGTGGCCGTAGCGACTGTCGAAGGGAAGAGGCGGATCTCCTTGCCCTTCGCATGCAGCTCGTGATCGATTTGCTCGAGGATCGCGCCCGCTTCGGCAACGAAGTAGTCGTCGCCGATCTCGAGAACGCGGTTCATGTGCTTCATGTGCAGGATGACGCCGCCGAAGAGCGGCATCGCCTGGCCGTAGTTGCCCGTGCCTGCACCGCGAACCGTTACCGGGACGTCGTATTTCCAGCAGGTCGCGAGGATTTCGATGATCTCTTCCTGATTGCGCGGGGCAACGACGAAGTCGCCGACCACGTTCTGCAGCTGCTCCTTCAGGATCGGGCTGTACCAGTAGAAGTCGCGGCTCTTCTGTTGAACCGTCTTCGGGTTGTCATCCAGATCGAGATGGGAAAGTGCCTCTTTGCACGCGGCCAGGTTTGGGGTCATGCGAAATCCAGTCCGAACAGATCCCGCAAATCCGAGCTGCGGGAAGACAAGTTTATCCCATTCCGGAAGACCATCCGGTTGGTGTGCGACTGGCTGAAAAGATCGTACCAGTCGGTGGCATCGAAGGATATGAAATCAGCTTTGGATCCCGCCGCAATCCGTCCTGCATTGGGAAGGTTCAGAGCGGCGGCAGCGTTGCGGTAAAGCTCGGGAACCCAGGTCCCGATGTCCGTGTCCAGATGGGCAAGACGGATCGAAGAGCGCAGCACCTCCAGCATGTCGAACTCACCGAAGGGGTAGAACGGATCCTGGACATTGTCTGAGGCGAAGTGGACGGAAACGCCGGCAGCACGAAGCTCGTGCGCCAGGGTCAGGCCGCGCATGCGCGGGGTGCGCCCGGGCTGCCTGTCCTGCAGGTAGAGGTTCGAGTGCGGCAGCGAAATGATGTGGATACCCGCCTCGGCGACTTTGCTGATAAGGGCGGATACCTCAGCATCGGGACGGACCGAGAGCGAGCAGCAATGCCCTGCAACAACACGGCCCTTGAAGCCGGTGCGCAGTACGCTTTCGGCGATCAGCTCCAGGCCGATCGCGTTCGGATCAAGGGATTCATCGACATGAAAATCGACGTCGAGGCCGAACCGGGTGGCGAGCTCGAAGAGCTTGTCGAGGCGGTGAGATGTTGCAGCGCCAGTGGGAACGAAAGCGCCAACGATCCCGCCAAGGGCGGCAATCTGTCGGCAGCGCTCGGGGAA
>Ga0182741_1005573_pt1 | contig 11579 bp, 9 predicted proteins | sample eDN5th37CBELigOP_FD_128874 | JGI IMG/M metagenome (GOLD analysis project Ga0182741, IMG submission 128874) | Enriched Organic Plus compost microbial communities from Emeryville, California, USA - eDNA 5th pass 37_C BE-Lig OP (version 2) (version 2) ...
CGGGTTCACCATCGACCTCGCCAACCCCACCGAGATCCGGAGCGCGCCGACCGCGCGGTCGCGCAGGCAGTCGCGGAAGCGGGGCACGCTGAAGCCGCGCCGCTGCGCCTCGTCCTGACAGCGTGCCGCCTCGATCGCCGGAAAGTCGAATGCGCGCTCCGCCGCGCCCGGATTGCAGAAGCATCCGCCGCGCAGCGACACGCGTGCCGAGCGCGCCAGCGTCTCCACACGCTCGTACGGCACGATGTCTCCCCGGCGATCGCGCACGTTGAAGGCGACGCAGCCGCCGCGTGCGGCGAGCGTGCGTGGTCCGTGCACGATCACCGCGGCCGAGCCGTCGCGATGCCGGAGCGCGGTGAGCCGGTCGAGCAGCCGTGCGGTGAGGAGCGCGACGCGGCGCTGGAGACGCTCCATCCCCACCTCCGCGAGCAGCGCGAACCCCTGCGGCAGCGCCGACGCCGCCAGGAAGCTCGGCGTCCCGTCCTCGAACCCCTCCGCGCCCGCCTTGAGCAGATGCACCGGCCGCTGGACCGACGCGAACTGCACGGTGCCGCCGGCGAACCAGCGACGCTCGAGCTTCGCCAGCGACGCGCGGCGGACGAGCAGCGCGCCGATCCCCGTCGGATAGCCGAAGAGCTTGTAGAACGAGAGGGGGACGAAGTCCACCGGGAGCGCATCCAGCGACAGCGGCGCGGATGGCGCGTACGACGCGGCGTCCAGCAGCACGTCGAAGCCACGTGCGCGGGCGGCCGCGGCGATCGACAGCGGATGCCGCACCCCGGAGAAGTTCGACTGCGCCGGAAAGGCGACCAGCCCCCGCGTCCCCACGCGCGCCAGCGCGTCGAGATGCGCCTCGGCGTCGTCCAGGCGCAGCTCCGCGTCGAGCGGGAGATAGTGGACGCGCGCGTCGCGAGCCCGCGCCACCTCGCGGATGCCGTTCACCGAATTGTGGTTGTCCGCCGCCAGCACGCAGGCATGCGACGCGTCGAACGGGTAGGACTCGGCGACGAGCCTGATCGCTCCCGTCGCGTTGGCGGTGAACACCACCTCCCAGACACCCTCGCTCGCGTCGAGGAAGCGCAGCACCTCGTGCCTCGCCTGCGCGATCGCCTCCGTGCTCGCGCGCGACGGGCGGCTCTCCGAGTGCGGATTGCCGTACACGCCGCCCAGCAGCGCGTCCGCGTGCGACCGCACCTGCCGCGCGGCGTAGAGCGCGCTCCCCGTGTAGTCGAGGTAGGCCTCGTCCTGCTCGTCGAGGCGCGCGAACTCGGCGGCGCGCAGCGCCTCGAAGAAGCGCGCATCGTCCTCGGCGATCGCGACCGGCGATCGCGACGTGCCGTGGGCGGTCAGCATCCGCGCTTCCGCACGCGGCGCACCGCGTCGCGTTCGTCTCCGTCGCGTGCGCGATCCTCGATCGGCGCTCGCCCGGACGGCAGCGGCACGAGCGTGCTCGCCGCGCCGTCGAGGCGTCGCGGCTGCCCGCCGAAGTAGCGGCTCAGCGACGCGACCTCCGGCCACGCGCTTCGCGTCGCGGAATCGGCGTCGGCCGGGAGCGTCGCCTCGAGGATCTGCGTGATCCACTCGTACAGCCCCCCGCGGAGCACGTACACCTCGCGATGACCGCGGGCGCGCAGCAGCACCCACCCCTGCGCCGCATGCGCTCCTCCCTCCGAGTACAGCACGAGCACCTCGCCGGCGCGCGGCGCCTCGCGCACCAGCTGCTCGAGCGATGCGTGTGTCGATCCCGGCACGTTGAGCGCGGCCCAGGCGCTCTCCGGGCGCACGTCCACCACGCGCAGCCCCGGCTTGTCGTCGCGGATCCAGCGCGCGAGCTCGATCGCCGTCACGTGATCCTCTTCCCGCTCGATCGCCGCCGCGATGCCGGCGACGTCCATCGTCCCCTCGCTCGCGGACGCCGGCAGCGCGGCGCCGATCGCGAGCACGCCTGCCGCGAGCGCGAGCGGCCGCCGCAGCGTGGAGCGCGCGACCGGCGCCCCCGTCGTGGCGCGCGACGCCTCCAGGCGCTCGGCGAGCCGGAAGACCAGCAATGCGCCGAGCGCGATCGCGGCGACCACCACGCCCTCCGACGTCCCCAGCAGCTCGGGGAGCCGCAGCGCGCCGCGATCGCCGGCGTCGATCACCGCGCTGAATCGTGGGCGCGCCGCTTCGAACACCGCCGTCCCTGCGAACAGGCCGAGCACGGCGCTCAGGCCGTCGAGCCGCCCGCTCGCGCCGGCGACGCAGGCGGTACCGGGGCAGAGCCCCGCGACGACGAAGCCCACGCCGAACAGCACGCCGCCAGCGACCTGGGCGCCGAGGATGGTGGGCGGGACGTAGATCCGCGTCGCGTCGAGCACCCCCACGCGCGCGAGCCAGTACAGCCCGAGCATCGCGGTGAGGATGGCGGAGAACATGACCTTCACGACGGTGAAGTCGCGAAGATGGAACTGCGCGGCGAGCTTGCGCGCGCTGCCGAGCCCTCCGCGCTCGAGTGCCCACCCGAAGGCGATGCCGATCGCGAGCGCGACGACGAGGGTGGCCGTCGTCTCGCCGGCCGGCGGATCGAAGAAGGGAGCGAGGCTCATCGCCACGCGCGCCGCAGCAGCGGTGCGGCCACGAATCCCGCCCCGAATGCGGCCAGCACGAAGAGCCATGCCCCGACGGAGAGCGTCGCCCCGCCGGTGAGGCCGAGCCCACTCGTGCAGCCGCGCGCCAGCCGCGCACCGAACGCCATCACGACGCCGCCGACGAAGGCGAGAAGCAGGCGATCGCGTCCGCCGATCGCGTCCCCGCGTTCGATGGCGACGTGCGCTCGACGTGCGAGCCGTGCCGAGAGCGCCGCGCCGACGGCGACGCCGAGCAGCTCGACGACGAGCCAGTCGCGGAGCGGGTTCTCGCGCGCGGTGGCGATCGTCGCGAACGCGCCCGACGCGCCGAGGCCGCGCCCCACGAGGACGAAGGCGAGCAGCAGCACCACGCCCAGCCCGGCGCCGGCGAGATACGGGTCCGCATAGGGACGGGCGTCGCTCATCGTCCGCTCCCCCGCTCCTTCCCCGTCTGCACGGGGAAGCTCGTGCGACGCGACCAGTCGTTGAACGAGCCGTCGTAGAGCGTGACGTCGTGGCCGAGCAGGCGCGCCGCGAGCACGACCGCCGTCGCCTGCTGGCCGATGTGGCAGTAGGCGACGATCGTGTCGCCCGGCTTCACCCCCGCCTCGCGAAAGAGCGCCTCGAGCTGCGCCCGATCCTTCACCCGCAGCCGATCGTCCACGATCTCGCTGAACGGGATATTGACGGCGCCCGGCACGTGGCCGGCGCGATGCCCGCCGTGCTGCGGCCCTTCGTAGAAGCGCGCGGCGCGCGCGTCCACGATCGTGAAGCCGGGCTGGCCGATGTGCGCGCGCACCCAGTCGCCGTCGACGACGAGCGGCGCGCGCGTGGCGAGCGTGGAGAGCCGCCCCGCCCGGGCGGGGGACGCCGCGGCGGTCACCGGCTTCCCCTCGCGCTTCCACGCCGGCAGCCCACCGTCGAGCAGCGCGCTCCGCGCGCCGAGCCCCGCCCAGTCGAGCGTGTAGAGGATGCGCGTCGCGGGCGTCACCCAGTCCTGCCCGAAGTACACGACGACGCGAGCGTCGTCCGAGATGCCGAGCGCCTCGAGGCGGCGGCGGAGCGTGTCGGCGGGGAGCAGCTCGAGATCGAGCCCGTCGGGCGACCGCCAGGCCACGTCGTGAAGGTCGACGAAGCGCGCGCCCGGGATGTGCTCGCGCTCGTACTGCGCCTTCTCCCCCACGTGAAGGAGCACGAGCGAGGGAGACTCGAGCTGCGACGCGAGCCAGCTCGTGGTGACGACGGGCCCGAACGCCGCACGCTGCGCCGGCAGCGGCCGCGCCGGCACGTTGATGGCGAGCGCCGCCAGCGCGGCGAGAAGGAACACGATGGGTCGCATGGTCTCCTCGGGAAGGCGATGTGGGGCGAAGATGCCGCCCGGTGCCGGGGAGAGGATGCGCAGTCGGTGCGAGAGATGTGGACGATCTGTGAAGCGCCGCCGCACGCGACGCACGCGCGCTCAGCGCCCGTCGCCCGCCTCGAAGCGGTAGCCGACCTTCCAGACGGTGAGGATGTGCTTCGGATTCGCCGCGTCGTCCTCGAGCTTGCGCCGGAGCTCGGCCACGTGCGAGTCCACGGTTCGCGAGAGCACGAACGCGCCGTACCCCCACACCTCGCGCAGCAGCTCGAGCCGCGAGGCGACCGCGCCGTCGCGGCGCACGAGCGCCAGCAGGAGATCGAACGCCTTGGGCGTCAGCGTGACGCTCGCGCCACCCTTCGTCACCGTGCGCGCCGCCGGGTCCACCGCGACGCGGCCGAAGCGGATCGTCCCCGCCTGCTCGCGCGCCGCGCCGTCTCCCCCCGCGCGCCGGAGCAGCGCGCCGACCCGCTCGAGGAACTCGAGGACGCCGAACGGCTTGGTCACGTACTGATCGGCGTCGAGGCGGAAGCCGCGGACCTTGTCCGCCTCCTCGCCGCGCGCCGTCAGGATCATCACGGGCACCCGGATCCCCTCGGCGCGGAGGGTGCGCAGCACCTCGTAACCGTCCACTTCGGGGAGCATGAGGTCGAGCACGACGAGATGTGGCGCCCACTCGCGGGAGAGCGCGATCCCCGCGCGGCCGTCCTCGGCGACGCGCACCTCGTACCCCTCGAGCCGCAGGTTGTACTCGAGCCCCGCCGCGAGATCGTGGTTGTCCTCGACGAGCAACACCCGAGCGCTCATCGCGCCGACTCCGCCGGCATCGTCTCGCGAGATGGCGCCACACCGTCGGCCAGCGGGAGTTGGACGACGAGCAGCGCCCCGCCCCCCGGGGCATCCTCGACCGCGATGCTGCCGCCGTGCTCCGCGACGAGCTCGCGCACCACGGTGAGGCCGATCCCGCTTCCACCGGCGCCGCTCCGGAGCGCCCCCGTCCCGCGCTGGAACGGCCGCCACACCGCCTCGCGCTCCGACTGCAGAATCCCCGGCCCCTGGTCGCGCACCTCGAGTCGCGCACGCCCTCCGACGCGCGAGCCGCGCACCTGCACCACCTGCCCCGCCGGCCCGTACTTCACCGCGTTGTCGAGCAGGTTGATCAGGATCTGCCGCAGCGCGTCCGATCGCATGCGGACGGGGAGCGGGCACGCCACCGCGACCTCCACGCTCGCGCGCCGCGACGAGGCGAGCGGCCCGAACTCGATCGCGATCGCCCTGGCTTCCGCCGCGAGGTCGATCCGTTCGTGCGTGCCGGCATCCTTCGCGTCGGCGGGGCTGCCGAAGCGCAGCACGTTGTCGACCAGGCGCGAGAGCCGCCGCACCTCGCGATCCGCATGCTCCACCGCCGTGCGCCGCTGCTCCTCCGTGCGATAGCGGCCGAGCCGCAGCGTCTCGAGCAGGAGACGCATCTGCGCGAGGGGCGTGCGCAGCTCGTGCGACACGCTCGCCACGAAGTCGGTGCGCATGCGGGCGAGCTGCAGCTCGCGGCGCATCTGCAGCGCGGCGACGACGGCCAGCCCCGCGGCGAGGCCGAGCAGGCCGAGGAGCTGAGGGAGCCGCGCGCTCGGGAGCCCGCCGATCAGCAGGTCGCCGACGCGCTCGGGGCGCATCTGCGCGTGCACGACCAGCCCGCCGTAGCTGGTGGGGAGTGCGCACCGCGCCTCCAGCCGCCCCGCGCTCGGCCGACCGACCCGATACAGGAGCTCGCCATGCCCCGCCGTCATCACCGCGATCGACAGCAGCTCCTCGGCGGGGCGGCCGTTCGCGAACGTCGGCGGGAGGATCCCCTCGTTCCGCACGATGTCGCCGAGCACGCGCTGCATGTCGGCGCGCTCGTACTCGACGCCGTAGACGATGGTGTCGCCGCGGACCGTCGGCATGAGCGTGGCGACGAGCCATCGCGGGACGCCGTCGCGCCGCGCGGCGACGACGTAGTACCCCCACTCCGAGCGGCCGCCGTGTCGCACCCGTGCGGTGAGCGTGTCGTTGATCCAGCGCCGCTCGCCCGCGTCGTAGAGCCGCGCGTCGGCGTGCGGCGGCGGCGGCCCCGTCACCAGCCAGCCGCGCTCCGGATGGATCGCGGTGTTGAGGGCGACGCCGAGGGTGTCGGCGCCGAGGGTGAAGCCGAAGTAGCGCGCCGGCGTCGGCCCGAAACGGGCCCGGTGACAGCCGCAGCGTTCGTCCCAGTCGAGATAGTGGGCGAGGTCGCGGGAATCCGGGATCTGCGCCGGCACGTGCATCGACTCGCCGTGGTTCACCCGGCCGAGCGCCTCGCGCGCCATGTAGTTGAAGGCGCCGCGGAGCCGCTCCTGGAAGGCCCAGGCGGCGAAGCTCGCGTAGTCGCGCATCGCGCGCTCCGCCGTCGCGCGGTGCGAGCGCACCGTGCGATGCGCGTCGAGCGCCGCCATGCCGGTCAGCGCGAACGCCGCGAGCAGGAGGGCGAGCGGCCAGCTGGCGCGAAGCGACCGCGGAGCGACCCGGAATGCCATGCGTCCGAAGATGCGAGCTCCCCGCCCCGGGGACAACGCGCCGGATGTGCGAGATGTGTGATGGCGGCCGCTGGACAGCGGCCGAGGGGATGAGACAGCTTTGTCGTGCCCCTGCAGGCCGCGCCCCGCGGCCCGATCCCGCAACCCGAATCCCTCCTCCCATGTGGAACGACTTCAAGGCGTTCGTGATGCGCGGCAACGTGATGGATCTCGCCGTCGGCGTCATCATCGGCGCGGCCTTCGGCGGCGTCGTGAAATCGCTGGTGGACGACGTCATCATGCCGCCGATCGGCCTCGCGACCGGGGGCATCGACTTCAGCAATCAGTACATCCTGCTGAAGGAGGGAACGAAGGCCGCCGCTCCCTACGCGACGATCGACGCGGCCAGGGAGGCGGGCGCGGTGACGCTGAACTACGGCGCCTTCCTCAACACCGTGCTCACCTTCCTCATCGTGGCGGCGGCGGTGTTCGTGCTCGTCCGGATGGTCAACCGCCTCTACCGGCAACCGGCGCCGCCGACGCCGAACACGAAGTCCTGCCCCTACTGCACGATGTCCGTGTCGCTCGAGGCGACGCGCTGCCCGCACTGCACGAGCGCGCTGACGAACGAGCCGACGGCCGACTTCCGCCTCCCCGACGGCACGCCGCAGCGGGCGTGAGCCTCAGGCGCGGTCCAGCACCTCGCGCACCTTCCTCGCCAGCACCACCGGCGTGAAGGGCTTCTGCAGGAAGTCGCTCCCCGCGGCCAGGACGCCGCGGTGCGCGATCGCCGCCTCGGTGTAGCCGGAGAGGAACAGCACCTTCGCGTCGGGGCGGCGGGCGCGGAGCCGGTCGGCGAGCTCGCGCCCGCTCATGCGCGGCATGACGACGTCCGTCACGAGCGCGTGGATGGGGCCGGGCCACGACTGCACGATGCGCAGCGCGTCGGGACCGTCGCGCGCGACGAGCACCTCGTAGCCGCGCGCCGTGAGGACGCGATGCCCGAGGCGGCGCACCACTTCCTCGTCCTCGACGAGCAGCACCGTCTCGGTCCCGCCGCGCACCTCTTCCGCCTCGACCATCAACGTCTCGGTCTCCCCCTCGTCGACGACGCGCGGCAGGTAGAGCCGGAAGGTGCTCCCGTCCCCCGGCTCGCTGTAGACGGCGATGTGGCCGCCGATCTGCGTCACGATGCCGTACACCGTCGCCAGCCCGAGCCCCGTGCCGCGCCCCTTCTCCTTGGTGGTGAAGAACGGCTCGAAGAGGTGCGACATCACCGCGGCGTCCATCCCGACTCCCGAGTCGCTCACCGCGATCACGACGTAGGAGCCGGGGGGCACCACCGTCTGCGCGTGCACCACCGGCTCGCGCACCTCCGCGTCCGACGTCTCGATCGTGAGCATCCCGCCGTCGGGCATCGCGTCGCGCGCGTTGATGGCGAGGTTCAGGATCACCTGCTCCAGGCTCCCCTGGTCCATCGCCACGCTGCTCCGCGTCGCGCGCAGCTCGGTGCGCAGCGAGACGTCCTCGCCGATCAACCGGCGGAGCAGGAGGTCGGCGTTCGCCACGACGGCGTTGCAGTCGATCGCCGTCGGGGCCGACGCGCCCCGCCGGCTGAGCAGCAGCAGCTGCTTCGTCAGGTCCGCGGCGCGCCGAGCGGTGGCGCGGATCTCCTCCGCGTCCTCGCGCCCCGGATGCTCGGGCGAGAGCGTGTCGAGGAGCAGCTCGCTGCAGGTGAGGATCGCCGTGAGCAGATTGTTGAAGTCGTGCGCGACCCCGCCGGCGAGCCGCCCGACCGCGTCCATCTTCTGCGCCTGGCGCACCTGATCCTCGAGACGCCGGCGCTCGGTGATGTCCGCCTGCGTCCCCCAGGCCCGGACGAGGTGGCCCTTCTCCACCATCCCCTGGAGGCTGTTGAGCATGACGCGCGGCCGTCCGTCCGGCGTCTGCTCGTACGACTCGACGCCGCTCAGCCGGTAGCCCGCCTCCACGAACGCACGGAGATAGTCGCGATGGCGTGGATCGGTGAGCGGCAGGAGCGACTCGAGCGGCGCCCCGATGAGCTGCGCCGCCTGCTCGAGCCCGTACATCCGCGCCATCGCGTCGTTGCAGTCGGCCAGGTAGCCGTACGCGACGATCGCCTCGATCTGCTCCTCGACGGGGAGGGTGATGTCGATCGGCCGCGACGTCTCGTAGCACCAGATCCCCTCCCCCGACTGCGTCACGTAGGCCCGGTAGCGCGCCTCGCTCCGGCGCAGCGCCTCGACCAGCACCTCGTGCTCGCCGCGCCCCGGGATGGCGCGGAGCGCCGTCGGTGTGTAGGAGATCATGAGATGTAGCATCGGCGCGCGGTGCCGCGGGCTTGAGTGGTCGGGCACGTTCCGCCCCTTCCCCCCCTGCCGCCGCCTCGCTTTACTTCGCCCTATGCCGGACGTGCTCTTGCTCGAGCTGGACGGGGTGCTGTTCGATCTGAGCGCCCCACGTCGCGACCTGCTGCGCCACGAGCTCGCCACCGCTGGCATCCGCCTCGACGAGGGTGAGCTTCGGGAGCTCGCGGCGACACACGGGTTCGCGTCGGCGATGCGGACGGCGCTGGCCCGCGCCGCGCGCCCGCTCGATCCGACGGAGCTCGACCTGTCGGTGCTCCGTGCCGAGCGCGCGCTCGAGACGCGCCTGGCCAGCGGCGCGTCGCTCGTGCCGGGCGCGCTCGGCGTGCTCGAGGCGGCGCAGGGGGTGACGCGCCTCGCGCTCGCGACCGCCGCTCCGCGCCGGCGGGTGGACGCCGCGCTGGCGCTCGCCGGCCTCGTCGACCGGTTCGAGGCGGTCGTCACCGGCGACGACCTGCTCGACCCGCCGCCCGCGCCCGAGCTGTACGAGCGCACGCTCGAGCGGCTGGCGCGCCGGCGCGCCGTCGCCCGGCCGAGGACGCTCGCGCTGGTGGGCACGGCCGACGGCATCCGCGCCGCGCGCGCGGCCGGGGTGCGCGTCGTCGCCGTCGGCGAGCTTCCGCCGCACGCAGCCGTCGAGGCGGACGGCCATCTGCACACCCTCGACGACGTCTCGCTCGCGGGGCTCGACCAGCTCGCGCACATCGACGCACGCGTCCCATGAGCGACGGCTCGCAGCCGGAGATCGATATGAGTTCGGGAGTGGAAGCGGGAGTGGCCAGCATCGGCGAGCTCGCCGGTCGCAGCGTCGTCCTCGCGTACGGGAGCGCGGCGGCGGAATACGACGCCCTGCGCACGCACGCGGTCGTCGTGGACCGCAGCCATCGCGCGCGCTATCGCCTCGCGGGCGACCGCGCCGCCGACACGATGACGGGGCTCGTGACGAACGACGTGTCGGGGCTGGAGCCGGGACACGGCTGCTACGCGGCGGCGCTCACCGCGAAGGGACGCATCGTCGCCGATCTGCGCATCCTGCGCGAGGAGTCGGGGATCCTGGTCGACGCGCCGGCGCGCGCCGCCGACGGCTGGTGGCAGATGCTGCGGAAGTACGTGAACCCCCGGGTGGCGCCCTACGAGGACGTCAGCGAGTCCGTGCGCGACGTGGGGATCTTCGGCCCGCAGGCGCGGCAGGTGGTCGCGGCGATCACCGGCGTCAACGCCTCGGCGATCGGCGTCTATCCGCCGTACGGCCACGCGAGCGTGCTCCTCGGCGGCGATCCCGCGCGACGGCTCGTCGTCGTGCGCGTCCCCGACCTCGGGCTCGACGGCTACGAGATCCTCGCGCCCGCCGACGCCTTCGACGAGCTGTGGGCACGCGCGCTCGCGGCGCGCGCCGTGCCGATGGGGCTCGAGGCGTGGGAGGTGGCGCGCATCGAGGCGGGGCGGCCCGAGTGGGGGATCGACATCGACGACACGACGATCCCGCAGGAAGCGAACTTCGACGAGCTGGGCGCGATCTCCTACACCAAGGGGTGCTACGTCGGCCAGGAAGTCGTCGCGCGCGTGCACTTCCGCGGGCACGTCAACCGGCATCTCCGCGGGCTGCGCGCGGCAGGGGAGCACCCCCCGCCGACCGGCGCGGCGCTGCTCGACGAGAGCGGCAAGGTCGTCGGGGACGTGCGCAGCGCCGCGACGTCGCCCCGGCTCGGCGCCATCGCGCTCGGGATGGTGCGTCGCGAAGTCGATCCCGGCTCGGACCTCACCGCGCGATGGAGCGCGGACGGCGTGCAGCACGAGCTGCGCGTGAACACGGCCGCCCTCCCCTTTCCCGGCTGAGCGCGTGCCCACCGCACTCGTGAGCGGCGCCACGGGGCTCATCGGCGCGCACATCGTCGAGCAGCTGCTCGCCGACGGCTGGACCGTGCGCGCGCTCGTCCGCGATGCCGCGCGCGCCGGGTGGCTGAGCCGCCTCGACGTGTCGCCGGTGACCGGCGACGTGCTCGATCAACCCTCGTTCGTGCGCGCGGCCGCGGGATGCGATCACGTCTTCCACTGCGCGGCCGCGATCACCGCGCGCGGGCGCTGGCGCGACTTCCAGCAGGTCAACGTGGACGGCACGCGCAACGCGATCGCCGCGGCGAGCCGCACCAATGCCCGCCTGCTGCATCTCAGCAGCGTCGCCGTCTACGGCCCGGCCCGCTGGGCGACCCCCGGCCATCGCATCGACGAGCGCACCTCGATCGACACGCCGCTCCCCGAGGAGGCCTGGTACGCGCGCACGAAGCGCGAGGCGGAGCGTCTGGTCCTCACGGCGCACGAGGCGGGGCGCGTGTGGGCCACGGCGGTGCGCCCGGCCGTCGTCTACGGTCCGCGCGACCGCCAGTTCGTCCCGCGCGTCGCGCGCCTGCTCGAGCGTGGGATCGCGCCACTCGTGGGCGGGGGGCGTACGACGCTCGCGATCGTGCACGCGGCCAACGTCGCGCAGGGCGCGGTGCTCGCCGCCACCAGCGAGGTCGCCGGCGGCGAGGCCTACAACCTCGCCAACGACTTCGACGTGACTGCCGCCGACTTCTTCCGCCTGGCCGCGGACGGGATGGAGCGGCCGGTGCGCTTCGTGAAGGTGCCGGTCCCGATCGCGCGCCTCGCCCTCGCACTCGTGAGGGGAGCGAGCCCGCTCTTCTCGAACCGCGCCCTCGCCGTC
>Ga0182741_1005574_pt1 | contig 11579 bp, 11 predicted proteins | sample eDN5th37CBELigOP_FD_128874 | JGI IMG/M metagenome (GOLD analysis project Ga0182741, IMG submission 128874) | Enriched Organic Plus compost microbial communities from Emeryville, California, USA - eDNA 5th pass 37_C BE-Lig OP (version 2) (version 2) ...
ACGTCACCGACGTCGACGACCCGCTGTTCGAACGCGCCGAGCGCGACGGTGAGGACTGGGTCGTCCTCGGCATGCGCGAGACCGCCCTGTTCCGCGAGGACATGGAGGCGCTGCGAGTGCTGCCGCCGCGCGACTACATCGGTGCCGTCGAATCGGTGAACGAGGTCGTCGAGCTCGTCGAGAAGCTCGTCGCCTCCGGCGCGGCCTACGTCGTCGACGACCCCGAGTACCCGGATGTCTACTTCCGGACCGACGCGACCGAGCAGTTCGGCTACGAGTCCGGCTACGACCACGAGACGATGATGCGGTTCTTCGCCGAGCGCGGTGGCGACCCGGACCGTCCCGGTAAGCGCAACCCCCTCGACGCGCTGCTGTGGCGCGCGCAGCGCCCGGGTGAGCCGGCCTGGCCCTCGCCGTTCGGTGACGGCCGCCCCGGCTGGCACATCGAGTGCGCCGCGATCGCCCTCAACCGCATCGGCTCGGGCTTCGACGTGCAGGGTGGCGGCAGCGACCTGATCTTCCCGCACCACGAGTTCTCCGCCGCGCACGCCGAGGCCGTGACCGGCGACCGGCGCTTCGCCCGCCACTACGTGCACACCGGCATGATCGGCCTCGACGGCGAGAAGATGTCGAAGTCGCGCGGCAACCTGGTGTTCGTGTCCAAGCTGCGCGGCGAGGGCGTCGAGCCCGCCGCGATCCGCCTGGGCCTGCTGTCGGGGCACTACCGTGTCGACCGGGCCTGGACGAACGATGTGCTCGAGGCCGCCCAGGCTCGCCTGGCGCTGTGGAAGCAGGCCGCGGCCCTGCCGTCGGCGGCGTCGGCGGAGGACGTGGTGGCGCGGCTGCGTCAGCACCTCGCCGACGACCTCGACACCCCCAAGGCCCTCGACGCCCTCGACGCGTGGGCGACCTTCGCCGTCGAGCGGGGCGGGGACGACGCGGGTGCGCCGGGTCTGTTCGCCGACGCGGTCGACGCCCTGCTGGGTGTGAACCTGCACTGAATTCGATTCTGAGTGCGCGCTTTTCGTCGCCGCGTCTCGGCGTGTCGCGACGAGAAGTGCGCACTCGATGGTTCGATCCGGTTCGACGTGCTCTCGACTGGTCGTGTGAGTGAGGGATCGTCGCCGAGCCCGATATCCGAAGTTCGTACCATTCGGGCATGGAATCGGTAGGTGAATTCGTCGAGGGAATCGTTCCCGGCTGGGCGGGGGATGAAAGGATCGCGAAGTGGGCGGACGGGCACGGCTATCTGAGCCGCAACTACTCGTTCGACCGAGACGGTTTCGACCGATTCAAGATCGATTTTCCTTCCGACCGGTGCGGGTTGTACATGTTCGAGTGCGCGAATCACGAGATCTACATCGGTATCGCGAAGGATGTTGCGCGGAGAATGTCGCAGCACATGTCCCGACACCCCGACGCGCAGATCTTCCGCTTTCTCCCTCACTCCGGCAACGAATCCGAACGACGCAAAGTGGAACGTCTGTTGGTGCGCGATGCACAACGCAGTGGCTTCGTCGTTCGGAATCGGGAGCACGCCAGTGGACATGTGGGACCATCCACTCTCGATGAACTGGTCAGCAAGGCAGAGCAGGACGCTTGGCGTATCGATCCGGCGGGAGTCAACGCCCGTGACCGTTCGCCACTGATAGAACTGGGTCCGAGCAAGCTCGCGGCTCACGCCGGAGATTTCCGTCGTCTGCAACAGCATCCCCGATACGAGGAGATCGTCGCAGCCCTCGGTTTGTACGTCTCCCAGTGTGTACCGTTTCCGCGTCGTACCGAGGCCACGTTCTGGACGGTGAGCTGCTTCCCGAGTTCCAACCATCGCCGAATCTTCTGCGTGTCGATGGCTGCGTTGGAGACGTTCTACATCGCCGTCACGGACAATTCCGATGACATCGTTGCCGTGCTTTTCGTTGACGATCGAGAACTCCCGACCAAGCGGTGGGGTCGGGTGCTACTTGCTGCCCGGGGAGTGATGTACGAGGACATGACTCACAAGTCTGGTGGCGCGTTCGAGCAGTGCCTGGTCATCAATGACATCCGCTACCTCCGTTCCGCGTTGAAGTCGAAACGTGTCCGGGCTGCTGCGGCCCGGTTCAATCTCGAATTGATGCGTAAGCGCCCGTCCGCGTACCAACCCTCCCATTGCCGTCAGCTGGCTGCAGCCGCCCTCGACTACGTCGCGGACAACTGAACCGATACTCCAGGTACTGCTCGCCCGACGAAGTCACGCACTGCGCGCATAGGTCGGGTGCTCGGATGTGACTGTGCGGCAGGGGCATCGGACTGCTCGCCCCAGATCGTCGTCGGGTAGCCAGCCGTACTCGTCGCACTTGCCGCAGGTGGGCGGACGTTTCGGTCGCGGTGGCTGCAGTGCCTGCCAGGTGGGAATCCACGCGGTTGCCGAACGGGCGGGATCGTACGGTCGATGCCGTTCGAGCGCCGCGCGCACGAGTACGTCGACACCGTGCACGTCCACCGAGTGCGCGACCATCGACTCCTTCTGCGCGGTGAGGGTGTCGAAGCGGGCGGTGAGACCGGCCCGGCGGCACGCCGCGGCCAGCTTCTCGATCTGAGGATGCTGCTGCCGCTGCGCCGGTCTCGCAGCCGGCACGGGATGTAGCGAGCCCGGCGCGGCAGGTTCATTTCTTGGTTCGAGGGCGGTTCGGGTGACATCGGTGTCACCCCGTGGGTGCTCATCCCTCACCCCGTCAGGGGCCGGTTCGTCACCCCGTGAACCGGAACGGGGTGACGGTCCGCCGCCCCGCGTCATCGTCAGGTCGTAGCAGGTGGGGCGGCGGTCCTCGCGGGGGATCGTGGCGGCGACCCGCTGCTGGTCACCGCGCGAGATCAACCCGAGCTCGGCGAGCGCGGCGAGACACCGCTGCACCTGCCGTTCGCTCATCCGGGCGTAGCGGGCGAGGGTGCGTACCGACGGATATGCGCTTCTCCCGTGCCGCGAGGCGTGATTCGCCAGACCGATCAGCACCACCGTCAGGGCCGGCGCCGACGGCATGCCCGGTGGAGTGGGGGAGGGGATCTCGGCGCGCTCCAGGACCCAGGTGATCGCCTCGATGCTCATGGGGTCACCTGCGCATGAGTAAGCTGTGGCATGTTCGACTCCTCTTCAGTCGGACACCCGGCCCGTCGCGATGGCCGTCGCGGCGGGCCTTTGTGTTCAGTTTTCTCTCGATGGTATTCGCACACGTGTTCGGTTACGTGTGATCGATGATCTTCGCATCGAGAATCGTGGGCGTCAATGACCTCATTTCAGTGGGTTGCGTCGCAGTTGAGTCGACCAAGCCCTTGCTGATCGCCGCGGCGGATGCCTGTAGTTGACCTACTGGTTTCATGCCCGCGGTGATGCCCCTGCTCGAGTGCCGCGGCAGAAGTGTGGAGGTCGTCGGGATCTCTCGGCGGATGGTTGGTACGAAGGCACCGCTGCTGGGCGCCCACTCGGCCGAAGCCAGGGCCGTGTTGCGGCAAGGACTACGACGGCGAAGGCCGCGTCGATGTGACCAGCATCGGCGATGCGGTCATGACCCAGGGCCACTACATGTGCACCATCGCCGCCACCATCGACGGCTGGATCGACGACGGCACGGTCTCCGCCCCGAACGGCCGCACCGAGCTGTATCTGGCCGGCTACAACGCCGGTGAGGGCGCCGTCCTGGCCTCCGGTGGTTTTCCCACCGGGCACACCGACTACGTGGTCCAGACCCGCCCCTACGCAGACAAGATCATCGCCGCCGAACCGCAGTACCGGGCGATGAGCAACCAATGAAAGGACCTGCGGTGAGGAAGATCCGAGCCAGCGTCGTGGCGGTGTGTGCCGCGGCCGCCGTCGCGGTGGCGGGCTGCGGCACCAACACCCCCGACGAGACATACCACGCCCATGGGCACACCGTGCTCGGGGGTCACACCCTGCGGATGACCGGGGAGTTCGTGGCGATCGCCTTCGCCGGCGCCGCATGGGCAAATCCGCCTCGTTCGCCATCCCCGCGATCTGCCACGCACCGGGTGCGGCGCTGGTGGCGTCCAACCGCGGCGATGTGTACTCGCACACCGTCGGCATCCGCCGCGAATCCGGCCGGGTGTGGGTGTTCGACCTGCAAGGCGTCACAACCGGTGACCGGCACCAGCGCGCCACGTTCTGGTTCAACCCGCTGCGTAATGTCACCGATCTGCCGTCCGCGGCGGCGGTGTGCGGCTACTTCATCTCCGCTGCCACCGATGCCGACTCGCGGGTCGATGCCTACTTCGACGGCAACGCCCGCGATCTGTTCGCCTCCTACATGCTCGCCGCCGCCCTGGCCGGCGGGGACATCCGGCATGTGGTCGAGTGGCTGACCAACACCCAGTCCCAGATCGCCCCGGCGGTGCTCGACCAGTACGGCTATCCGGAACTGGCGCGCACGATGCGCGGCAAGCAGGCCGTCAACGCCAAAACAACGCGACGGCTTCTACGACATGGCCCGCCGCTTTCTGTCCCCGTTGGATGAGCCCCGCTACGCCGAGGCGGTGCTACCGAACCGCCGGGTGGTCATCGGCACCGATGCCGACGGCCAGGTCACCATTAAGCCTGGCCAGCGCATCCACGACCTGCCCGAGTTCGTATCGTCGGAGTTCGTTCGCCGTACCGACACGATGTATGCGCTGTCGAAGGACGGGCCGGGTTCATCCTCGGCGATCTCGAGTGCCCTGGTCGGGCAGATCCTCACCTGCGCCGAGGAATACTCCGAGCAGCAGGAATCCGAACGCATGCCGATCCCGTTCACGGCGGTGCTCGACGAGGCCGCCAACATCTGCAAGATCGAGGACCTGCCGCGTTGGTACTCGCACTTCGGGGGCCGCGGCATCATCCTCATCACCTTCTTCCAGTCCCCCTCCCAAGGGGAGAAGGTGTGGGGGCGCGAAGCGTTCAAGTCCATGATCGATGCAGCCAGCGTGATCTGGTACGGCGGCAACGTCGAAGACGACGCCTTCCTGTCGGGTCTGGTCGATGCGGTCGGCACCCACTACGTCGACACCGAATCCCGCAGCCGCGGCACCGGATTGTTCTCCAGCGGTCAGTCGAGTGTGTCGAGCAGTTGGCAGAAGGAGAACATCTTCGACAAGCGGGACCTGCGGGCACTGCCGAAAACCCGCGCCCTGGTCACCATCGGCGGCTCCACCCCCATCCTGGTCCGCAAAGCATTCTGGGGTGACTCGCCGTTCGCCGATAAGATCCGCCGGTCCATGCAGGACAGCAAGCAGCGCGGCCCCGCCCAGCAGAAGGCCCTGCCCGTTGGTGACTCCGACCGCCCGGCCGTGGTCACCGACATGGTGCTGCTGGCCGACGACCGGACCGACACGGCACCTATTCCCCTCGAGTCGATGCCCGAGACGTCTCGTGCCGACCGGCTCTTCCACTCCGAGTTTCTGGCAAAGGACTGACCATGGTCGAGATCGACATCACCGCGTCCGAGGCGTGGGACACCGACAACGACGCACCCGACGGCCACGACATCGACGACGAGTACGACGAGGCAGACGACGCTGCCGATGAGGACACCGACGAGCTGGACACACCTGCGGCGAAACAACCGAAGTTCGCCCACGTCGTCGACTGGGTCGAAGGCTTCTTCATCCCCGTGATCCGCCGACGCATCAGCGACAACGACGGCGGCCTGTCCTGGGATCCGCGATGGTGGGCGTATCCGGAGGTCGTCGCCCGCCTGACCGCGCTGCACCAGGCGTGGGAGGAAGCACGGGCCTCGGATTCGATGTCGGCGATGTCCTCGTTGTGGATCCAGCACCTCGAACCGCACCTACGGGTCATCCTCGACGGCGACACAGGCCCGATGGCCAACGCCAAAACCGACCGCAGCTTCCTGGGCTGGCCGGCCATGCCGACCGATCCTGTGCCGGAGGAGGTTGTGGACATGCTCGTGGCGCACCGCGGCGACCTGTAGCGGCACAAGTCCACCGTTTCTTTCCCGTCCAGCGATGCGATCCGCATGATTCGGAACGCCAAGAACCGCAATTTCGCTAATAGCGGAACCTGGGCGCCGGGTTACATGTCTGAACTGGGGTTTTCAGCTCGATCGGTGAGAAAGGCAGCCGATTATCCTCAGATACCACGAATTATCCCCCGATTATCCACAGGGGTATCCACAGAGGTACGGGTGGTATGTCGTTCACGTCACCTAAACTCGCACCCAGACCGATGCCAGTCGGTCCGGGTGCGAGTAGACCCCGCCAATGTGATTCAGCAGGGCTTAGGCATTGTCTTGGTAGGACCTGCCTACCCTAGAACGGAGTGCGCCTGCGATGCCAGTCGGGTGCACTTTCATGCTGGATACTGCCTGCGCGAGGTCTGCGAGCTCCCCATTTCGAACACAGGAGCGCAATGAACAGCCCCAACAAGAGCACATACTTTCCCGCCCTCAAGGGAAAAGCCGGCGAACTGCAGGCTCTCAAGCAGGCACCGGCATCTGCTCGGCAGGCAATGATCCCGATCTTGGAGCTTCCCGTCGATGAAGACTCCGACATCCGCGATATCGCCACGGGAATGGAAAAGTTCGCCAGTGCCCTCTGCAGTAGCTATGCCGGCGCGAACTTTGTGATTGTGGATGCAACGGTCACCGATGGCGTCCAGATCGGGGGAAAGCCCGCGGTTGAGGACCTTCATACCCGGCTACGGGCAGCTACCGCCGCGATCCCGGTTGTGACCACCGGTTCATCTGCGGATTTCTTGGCGGCTGTCTCGGCGATCGCTGCCATCGATGGCAATGGGGTATGCCTGAGGCTGGGAGGGACCGATTTCGAGAACGCGGGGACATTGTCGTCCGATGTCCAGTCCATTGTGGCTACGCTCGGCCTGGCACCGTCCAAGATGGACCTCGTCCTCGACCTGGGGTACGTCGACGGAAACTCCGCGACCGCATATGCGGGGTTCGTTCCCCTCCTGATCGCCAGCCTGCCCCATGTCCATGACTGGCGCTCCCTGGTGGTGCTCTCGGGAGCATTCCCTCAGAGCCTGTCGAGCTTCACGCCTTATGCACCGCAAAGGTTGAAGCGTCACGACGCTGACCTGTGGTGCCGCATTGTCGGTTCACAGCCTGTGCGGATCCCGCAGTACGGGGACTATGCGACGTCCCATCCCACCCCTGGCTCTCCTGTCGGGTACCGGTCGGCGCCGAATATCCGTTACACGACCGGTGGTGAGTGGTACGTGGTCAAGACAGACATGGACCGGACCGTGGGTAACCACACCATGTTCAAGATCGCCGCGCAGCTCCGCGACGAGTCTCCGTCGGTTTTGGAAAGCTCGACCTTCAGCTGGGGTGATGGAGAGTTCCACCGGCTCGCGAACTCTGACGGAGGTCCGGGCGGAGGCCGGGAATGGAAGGCCTGGGCGACTTCCCATCATCTCGCAGCGGTGATCACGAGTCTCGCCACGACGGGCGCGCCTTAAGTCTGTTCCGGACGACGGTCCGCAGCTCGTCGACCTCAAGGACCTCGGTGAGGCGGTTCCACACCGCCCACCGAGGCTTCGAGCGTACGCCGCGGTCAGCGCCACGGATTGTCAACTCCTCTAGTGCTTCCTCGCGCCACAGAAGTTGCGCAAGGGCCAGAGGGTCGACCGAACGGTTCATCCGCGGTTCCCGCTCCTCCGTGAGGACTACGTCGGCACCGCGGCTTTGTGCGACCGTCAGGCCCCACCATGGCTTCACGATCTCCCGTGCCGCCTGGAGGTGGTTGTCGGCTACAACGAGGATCGCGTAGTCGAGGACCTGCGAGTACACGTGTACCTGCCGCGGGAGGCGCCTCAAGTTGTCTTTGGCGCTCTTGAGTTCGAACCCAGATAAGGCACCATTGACGACGGCGATGTCGACCCGGACTTCGCCGCACAGCCCGAGTTCGTCAAGGATCAAGGTGTCGTCCAGCTCTGCTGCGTGGTCGACGGCTAATTTGGCATGAAGCGCCATTCGCACATCGATATCCCGCATGGGCACACGGTACTGTGTCGGCGGCGGATCCGGAGCGCCGACCCGCACCGACCTCCGGCACGACCCCGTTGACCGGAGCACCACCGAACGCAGTGGATCGTCGCGGTAGTGCAGGCAACATCGGCGCCCTCTCACCCGATCATCGACGACCTTTTCGAGCTGAGAACGAATTCTTCCTTCACTTCGGATTCGGCAACAATCTTGTATCCGCCCGCGCCATAGCGGTGGCGCCATGAGCCAGGAGTCGCGAAGAGCCCTGTCACCTTCATCACTGTCCTGGCCGGATGAGGCACACTGTCCGAGTGGTTCGACGGTATGGGCCCCTATCCGAGCTCCAACGGGAGATCTTGCGGTGGGTGGAGCAGGGGTGCCCTGCACGCGACGACGCTACTGCTTCTTACAAGTCGACCGTCTATGCCCTGGCCAATCGGGGTCTGGTCACTGTGGATCGTCGCCGGTACTCCTGGTCGGCCACCGTCACTGACGCCGGGCGGCACTATCTCGCTCACGGCACCTACCCACCGGTCGCCGACAAGCGCGGATCGAGAAAAGTGGCACCCGCGGCGGCGCCACCATCGTCTGCCCGGCCCTCGACACCCGAAGAACCCGAGATCTCCGTGGAGTCGCTGCTGCAGGACCTTGCGGATGCTGGTGGCACGCTGACCGTCGAGAATCCTTCCGAGTCCCTGCGGGCGGCCTATCGCCGGGCGATCAGTCGCGCGATCACCAGCGCTGCGGTGCCGGACGGGTTCGTGTTGCGGCATTCCGGCCGCGACCGTGGCCCACTGCGCATCCGATTGGTGCCGCGCTCACAGATCCCGCCGCCCCTGCCTGCGGTGCCGGTACCGCAGATCTTGTCCGACGACTCCGAACTCGTCCGGATGCTGCAGACGCACCCGCAGGTGCTCGATGTATCCGAGCGCACCCGCTCGCGTGCGCTGCTGATCGTCCAGGCGATCGCCGACGAATGCGAACGCCGCGGCTACCGGGTCGGATTGTGTGACGAGCCGGTACCCTCCTTCGCGATCACTGTCGGTAAGGACCGATTCGGTGTGGTGATTTCCGAAGAGTGGGAGCAGGGCGAGGTCCCCGAACCGGAGAAGCTGGCTGCAGCGAAGTACGACTGGCAGCGCATCCCGCTCAGTGTCCGTCCCGTCCGGTCCGGACGGTTGCGCCTGGACCTGCAGACCGCATCCGGACATCAGGGATGGGCTGATCGGACACGGTGGACCCTCGAACAGAAGTTGCCCCACCTGTTCGCCGAGATCGAACGCCGGGCGGCGGACCTGGTTCAGGACAGGATCTGTCGCGAGGAGGAACGGCTGCGACGCAGAGGCGAATGGGACGACGCGATCCAGCACGCCCGGCAACGCTATATCGACCGGCTCAACCGGGACCGGCTACACGATCAACTCACCCGATCCGCCGAAGCCGAGGCGATCCGGGCCTACTGCGCCCGGCTGCAGGTCCGGGCCGACGGCCTCGATGACGCCGATCTGTGCGCCCGGATCACCCAGTGGATCCGGTGGGCTACCGCCCAGGCCGATCGCATCGACCCGGTCGGCAATCTCGAGGAACTCACCGTCGTCGTTCCCCGTGACATCGCCTCCCGCGATCTTGTCCCCTACGTGCCTCGCGGGCTCAGTCCGTATCACCCGCCCGACTAATCAGCCGTGTCGGGTGAGCGCAGCATCTCCACGGTCTGACCCAGGGAGCGTTGCAGACGGTCGGCGGCCTCGTGTGCCCCGGCCGATCGGAGCGCGTCGATAGCTTCCTGGGCGACCTCACCGACCCGGCGGATCTCTTTGCGCAACTCGACCAGTTCGTCGAAGCGTTCTTCGGCTTCCGGGCCGCACCACCGGCGCAGGACGTCGCGTTCGGGCTTGTAGTAGGTGGTATCGGACTCCACACATCGTTCGGGTTCGATGAAGCTTCGCGGGTATGAACGTGATCCCGCGGCCCATCGGCCGTGGATGGCTTCGTAGCGGGCCTTGCGCTCTTCCGCTGCGACATGTTCGAGGATGGGTTCGGGATGCAGTCGGGCAGCGGTGGTGACGACCAGTTCGGTGACCTCCCACGGCGCGATCGTGACGTCGTCTTCGACGAAACACAGCCGATGACCGGTCAACTGGTGCTCTTCCAGGCCCAGCGCCGCGGCCAGGCCGGCCGGGTCCTTCATGCGGATCGCGCCGCCTTCGCGGTAGCCGACTTCAGCGTTGTCGTCGTCGAAGACGAGGTCGAGCACCCGTTCGGCGGCATCGGCTTTCGGGTCGTCGTCGTACAGACCGGCATCATAGATCGCAGCCCAGCGGGCTTCGTGGGTGCGTAGCTAGTCGACCTCGGACCACGGTACCTTCAACCGGGCCGGAGGCACCCACTCCTCCCGGCCTTCGAACCGATCGTCGACGAAGCGCACCAGCACCCGCGCCGGCTTCTGCGTTCCCATCCGCAACACCACGACCTCGACGAAATCGTCGACACGCCGCGCCCGATATGCCCACGACTGCCCCGGTTCCATATCTGCTGTCTCCCTTCCGCCGGACATCACCGATCCGTCCTCCCTGTCGCCCTCGCGCTGAGCGTAGGAAAGGACCCCGACATGCTTGTCGGGATGCGTTCAGCCTCTGCGTGTCCCGGAAGATCAGGGGCTGGCACGTCCTGTTTCACTGTCGACGGTCATCAGAAACGCGTCGACATCCGCTACTTCCCGATGCTGTTCCTCGATGCGGCGGTCTGCTCCTCGCCTGTAACCGTGTAGGGCCCCGACCGTCGCGATCGTGACCACAGCCGGGCAGTCGACCTTCGTCGACGACCACCCTCGACTCGGGCCGGAGCCCCCGGACGAACCCGCGCCGACGTCGAGTGGCCTCGCCACATTGGTCCGGTGCCGACACACCGTGCGCCGTCGTGCACGGACTCGACCGTTGGATACGGTTCCGCTGGATACGGTGCGCACACCCCCAGACCCGAAGCACGAAAGAGGCAGCCATGGCTGGAACAAACACCGGATCCCTGCTGATACGAGACACCCGCACCGGTGCAACGTGGTCGTCCCCGGAGATGACGGCCTACACGAACGAAAACCACCTGCAAGTGATCATCGCCGACGCACCACATCACGTGCCGGGCGTGTCCGAGGGTGCACTGGCACTGCGCGAACTGCGCACATCAGCTGGACCGGCGGATGTGCGCATCGTCGACCCCACCGGCGAAATCACCGTCGTCGAATGCAAACTCGCATCCAACTCCGAACGCCGCCGCATGGTCATCGGCCAGGTCCTCGACTACGCCGCCGCGATCTGGCAGGCCGGTTCCGAGGACTTTCACCGGCAATGGGCCCGCCAGGGCGGTACGGATCTGTCCACCCTCGACGACGGCGCCCGCACCCAACTCGATCGAAACCTCGACGACGGCCGGATCCACCTGTGCTTGGCAGTCGATCTGATCGACGCCGAGCTGCGCCGACTGGTCGAACACCTCGACCGCATCACCCGCGACGACGTGCGCGTGACCGCCCTGCAGCTGACCTACGCCCGGCACGGCAGCGTCGAGATCCTCGTCCCGTCCACCTACGGCGGC
>Ga0182741_1005575_pt1 | contig 11579 bp, 7 predicted proteins | sample eDN5th37CBELigOP_FD_128874 | JGI IMG/M metagenome (GOLD analysis project Ga0182741, IMG submission 128874) | Enriched Organic Plus compost microbial communities from Emeryville, California, USA - eDNA 5th pass 37_C BE-Lig OP (version 2) (version 2) ...
CCGCCAGCCTCGCTTCACGAGAAACTTCGCGACGTGGTGCCCGGACAAGTGCACCGGCGAGGTCCAGTGCTTGGCCGAGCAGACAATCGCCGTCCGCGTGGCTGCCGTATGAATCGGAGCAGCGGTCATTGTCCCATCTTGACTGCTTCTGATGCGGACAGTTCGACCAACTCGATGTCGCTGATCCAGCCGTGAACCGGACCAGCGGTGAGATTGGCAGCGGAGACCACGAGGCGCGTCCTCGTAGGCTCAATTAATCTTATTCTCACTTCGCCGCGGCTTTCACCGGTCTCCAGCATGGTCGTGCCGAGCCAAGCCTTTTCGTCCTGGGTCAGCAGGCCGACCGTTAGCCGCCCCTTATCCAGAAATCCGCGGGCCCGCAGAACGTACTGGCCAGGCGGCAGCTTGACCCGCTTACCCTCGAACAGATACTCGCCCATGGCGCTGGCGCGACGCAGGACGAGACCCGTATCGTCGCGCTGACCGGTCAGGATCTGCATCGAAATGGACCGACCGGCCGGAGCCGCCGACAACGGCCCCACTGCGGCTAAGCTGCTCGCGATGTTCTGCGCAACGTTCGCTCGCAGAGCGTTGATTGCCGGAGCGAAGTTGGGAGCGTCCTCCGCGCGCGCGGCCAAACAAATCAGAATCGGCGCGCGAAGCGTAGCGCGCTCCAACGCGGCCCAGTCAGGACCGAGTGCGCCAAGAAGCTGCACGAGGGCGGTCGGAAGCTGCCAATTCCTGTCGATTTCGGGGAACGCGGGGCCACGTCCTCCGGCCGAGGCCATCAATGTCGCCACGATGAGCTGGATGTTATTGCTGAACTGGCCGTCAAGCAGCAGCGGCGCAAGGCCGTGGCGCTTGAGCAGTTGCTCCAGACCGCGCGGCGTGAAGAGGTTGATATGCCCGACATTCTCCGATCCGCCGAACACGTGCAGGCACCGCTCGCGCAGGAGCCGCACCTCGGAGCCTGCGCCGTTCGGCACCGTGATGAGCAGCAGACCACCCGGCGCCAATGCCTTTCGGCAGGTCGCTACCATCTCCTCGGGTTGCGTCACGTGCTCCAGCGTCTCGAACAGCGAAACGAGGTCCGACTCCGTGCCGCCCGGCCATTCGGCAGGATGGACCACGTTGCGCCCGCGTGCGCGCGCGGTCTCAATGGCAGAACCATTCACTTCGAGGCCGAGCGCCTCGTAGCCGAGTTCCGTCGCCAGTTCGATGGAGTGGCCGACGCCGCAGCCGATATCGAGGTAGCGACGGCGCTCGGCCGATTTCATAAGCGGCGCCACGAGATCGAAATAGGCCATGAAACGAGCGCGGTCGCCCTCGCGGGTGCGTTCCTCACGGCCAATCATCATGCGGTCGGAGAGTTCGCGGGCTTCCGGCACGTCCTCAAAGAACCGGTCGATCACCGCCTCTGTGATGACCAATGGGACGAACCACGTTCCGCAGTCTTCACACTCGTGAAACGGATAGCCGTCATAGCTCGTCAACACCGGGTGATGGTGCGCGGAGCCGCAAGCCGGACAATCGCGCTTCGGCAGCCCGCCAAGGCCCTTATCGGCACGGGCAGTCCAAAGCTTGACGAGTCGGGCGTAGTCGGCCGCATCCGCCCGTGAGAATGCCACTGGGTTCGCGATGGCCGTTTGCTCAATTGACGGCGCCGCGCCGATCAGCCCGTGAATCATCGTGCTGATGAAACGCCGTGAACTGCTCATCAGAGTGTTGATCGTCATTGAGCCCCAGCCTTGAAAGATCCCGTCATAACCTTCGTCGCCGCCGCGTTACTCAGCCGGGGCGCCGACGCGCGACGGCGAAGATGACCTCGCGCTTCTCGGGATCCTGTTCCATCTCTTTGTATCTACGAACGTCTTCGCCGGTAAGCGAGTTCAAACCCATGATGGAGTAATTAAAAAGATCGTCTTCAACAACTTCAAATCCACTCTTCTCCAGAATCCATCGAATTTCCCGTCGAGTATACTCGCGATGATGTCCCTCAAAGGGAATTTCAGTACCATATTGACATTCGATTGGAGGGTATACGCTCAGCCCGTTCATCAGAGCTTCGCGTCGATATAGATAGGCAAGATTAGGCGTGTCGAGAATTAGATAACCGTCTGACTTTAATATTTTCCGTATCGAACCTAACAACTCGCGGGGGGTGTGTGGGATGTGTTCGATAACTCCGAGACACATCACTGCATCAAAAGAGTCAGAATACTTCGATATATCCTCCGGGCCATCGGAGGTATCGATTACGCGAATGCCACGTGTCTCCAAGAGGCTGCGTTCACGATCAAGTGCCGGCGAATAGTTGCGATATGTGTCCATTGCATCAACCTGGTAACCCAGGTTGCGCGCCATCAAAGCGAAGTTGCCGAAGTATGATCCGAGATCAAGCACCCGCGCACCTTGATGAACGAAAGTGCGTAGCGCGCGAGCGACACGAACCATTCGAATCGCGCTGAGAGTTATGTAGGAATCCCAGCCAAAGCCGGAGAGTCCCGGTGAGTGGCGGGCAAGCGCTTCATAATTGCCATTGGGAAGCAGCTTGCGCACATCCTGCGTGGCAGCCCAGCAGGGCTCGAACACATCAGGATAGTCACGCCGAATACAATCGGGAAAGTCGAGGACGATTGAAGGCGATTTGTCTCGTCGCATACTAGAACTTCTCAATAATCCAGTTGGCGTCTTGAGCGGCTATTGTGGAATTGAAGACGGGATTGGATGCCCTAACGCGAAATTCGACGCTGCGTGACAAAACGTCGAAAACCGCAGGATTGACACTGAACGGCTGAAGCGGATCACTTGCGTAGTAACCGCTTGCCGCAATCAATAGAGAAGCCTGGTAAGTGCCCGATCCGAGCAGCAGCCGCGGTATGCGCACGCGAATTCGTTTGGATCCATTCAGATTGAGATTGGTCTCAAAAGTGTGCGAGGCGTCAAGAACGCCGTCTCGAAATGCGGCGATGATGATCTCGCACGACGAGCCTTTTTTCGGGTCCTGTACGACGTAATCAATCAGGAACTCGCATCCAGCTCCGGTAACGAGAGTACGAGTGCTGTTCCCATACGCGTCGAGAATGTCCACGCCTGTGATTCGGACCGCACCCGAGCCGTGCCGCTCACCCGCACTGACGAGTTGATCGAACCGCGGCAGCTTGTCAGTGCTGAGCGTCACCTGCCACGGCGTCCGCTCGCCCGCCTTGAGTGCTATCGCGCCGCCGTCGAAGGCACGGCCGTCGGAATCGAGAACGACGGCGCGCACCTCCTGGTCCGTTGCGCTTTCGACGACGACGTTGAGCGACGGCGCTTGGACGGACGGCGCATAGTGAGCGCGCAGGAGGCCCTTGTGAAAGGGCTGACCGTAATTGGCGAGTACAACAGCGTCGTTACGACCCGCTTCGTCTGACGTCAGCCAATTTGAGGATTCGAACACAATCTCGAGACTATTACCGGCCGCCGACAAGATACCGGAAGCGCTTCGCGCGCGTGCCGGATCGATGCTCGCAAGCGGCCTCGATCCGTCATCGAGACTGATGGAATAAAAAGTCAGGCTGCCGCTGAACGCGTCTCCATTGGCCGCCCGGAATTCGACCAACGCCGAACAACCCGGATGGCCTGTCGAGGTGGCGCCAAAAGTCGGGGCGAGGGTCGCCTTGCGGCGCAGCCGCTGCTCTTCCTGCTCCTTGATGCTCGCCTCATAGAGATTGATCGTCTCTTTCGACGGTCCGTCGTGCTTGACTCGGCCCCGGTCGATCCAAATCATCCGATCGCAGATCTGTGCGGCGGAGTAAACGTCATGAGAAACGAGCAGCAGGGTCGAGCCGTTCTCGGCGCATAGCGACCGAATGCGCTCGTAGCTCTTGTGCGCGAAGTAGGCATCTCCGACGCCGAGCACTTCGTCGATGACAAGGACATCGGGAGAAATCACGGTTGAGGCGGCGAACATCAGCCGCGCGCCCATCCCCGTCGAGTAGGTCTTGACCGGCTGATCGATATATTCCTCGATCTCCGCGAATTCGATGACATCCCGCGTCAGCTTCTCGGCTTCCGTGCCGGAAATGCCGAGTTGCGCCAGATAGGAAGCGACGTTGTCCCGTCCTGTGAAGTCCGGATGAAAGCCGGTGCCGATCTGCAGAAGGGCCTGCGTCGGCGCGCGAACTTCGAGGTAGCCGGAGGTCGGTTCGATCGTCCTGGTAATTAGCTTCAAGAGCGTTGATTTGCCGGCGCCATTGCGGCCGATAATGCCGACCTTCTCGCCTTTGTGGATCTCGAACGAAATCCCGTCGAGGGCCCGATGTTCGCGAAAGCGCCCCTCACGCCGTCGGATGAGGCCGAGCACGTCGAGGACTCGTTCAGTCGGTGAACCGTATAGCCGGTACGACTTCACGAGGTCCTTGGCGACAATGAGTGGCATGTTATCCGAGGGGCGCATGGCGGGTTGCGAGAGTTCCAAGGAGCGCTTTGATCAGGGCGAATGCGAGAGCGAACCAAGTTTCTCTCGGCGAGGACTGATCTATCGCGGTCAATCGAAATCGACGACAACTGGCTTGAGGCGCTTGAACAGCAAGGCGCCCAATCCCAGCGTCGCAATCGCCAGCAGTGCGAATGCCACGATCACGGCCGTCTTTATCTCGTATCCCGCGATCAAGAACGAACGAAACGTTTCCAGCATGTAATAAAGCGGATTGAGCAAGATGAAGGGCTGCGCGGCGGGCGGAAGCTGTTCGACCCGAAAGCCGATCGGCGAAAGGAACAGGAGGAAGATCAGCAAAATGTTCAGTCCGTGAGCGATGTCGGGAAGAAGCACGCCCAGCGGCGCGACGATCAGGACGAGCCCGATCAGAAAGATGAGCTGGATTGCCATCGCCAGAGGAAGCGCGAGGGCCCAAGCCGACAACGAGCCATCGAGGGCCAAGAGGACGGCGGTCACGGCAAGGCCGACAACCTGGATGATGACAGCGATGAAAACGGTCCGAACCGGTATCAGCTCCATAGGCACGATGACGTTGCGCACCATGTGCATGTTTTGCCGCAATGATACGGCACCGGACGAGAGCGATTCCGAGAATGCGAGATACGGGACAAGGCCGGTAAAAACGTAGGCGACATAGCCAAGATCCGACATGCCCGGAAATCGAACCCGGAATACCACCATGAAGAGGAACATATAGACGAGCAGGAACAACAGCGGCTGCAGGACGAGCCAGCTCAGTCCGAGGGCAGAGCCGGCGTACTTCTTGCGAAGCTCGACCAGGGTCGTGGCCCGCAGGATCTTGCGGTGGTCCATCACAATTCGGACCAAGTCGGTCGTCGCGGCGCGAATGCTGGCTGTCGTCATGCGTGACGCTCCTGATGGTCCGCGCCGTTCAGGTGCTGCACGGTGAATCGGAACTGCTTCGCCACGGCGACGTCAACACGCGTCGCGAGGCGCAGTTGCGGGGCAGAAAGACTCACGCCGTAGGACGGAGAATAGGCCCCTTCTTCGATCGACGCGGCGAGCGGCTGGAACCACCTGAGGTGGGCCCGTTGCGCGCCATCGTCAAACCACAGGGTTACGCCATCGCCCTCCAGCTCTGGTGCAACGCCCGGGGCGAACTGGAAGGTCCAGCGCAGGTGATGGACGCCCGTTCCGTCCAATGCATCTTCGATCTCGAGCAGGCCCGCTTTCATATCGAAGTGGAAAGCGCGCTCGTGCGTGACCGGATGCTCCAGTCGGCGATAACCGACGTGGCGGCCGACATAAAGCGCGCGTCGATCGGCTCCTTCATGCCGGACGTGCTCCGCATCCGCCTTCTCGATCATTCGGAACAGCCATTCGGGATTGAACTCGTTCTGCTCGACGTCGTCGATCGACAGGGTTGAGTGCGCGGCGGTCGAGCGGAAGCGGTTCCGGGCGTTGAAGTCGCTCGTATAGACGAAGCTGCCGGGATCGACGATCAGCGGCGCGCCGCCAAAGTGCAGTTCGAAGCCAAGCTGGTCATTGTGCTTGTGATTTCCAAATCCCTTGGTGCCGACCTTCGAATTCGTCACGAGCAGGTAATCGCCGGCGGACCGCGCCACGAAATGACCGGCGTATGGATGCAGTTCAACGGCATCGGGAGGCGCGATCGCCGCCGAACCGGCACCTTCGGAGTTCGGATAACCCCACCAGGCCGCTTCCCATCGTGCGGCGTCTCCACCGATGCACAGCCAGTCGGGCTGGTTGAGCGCATTAGAGGCCGGGCCGAGCAGATGACGGGCATCCTGGGGCTGCCAGCCGGCCCAGTCGGTGAAAATTACAAAGCGACCGTCATCGGCGTCGCCCACCTGAGGCATGAGCCCGTCCGGCCGCATCACACCGACGAGATAATCCACCATGTCCCGCAGGCGCTCGGCATAGTGAGCCGATAGTGGCCGTCGCTGGTGGCAGGAGAGCACGTAGGAGCCGAGAAAAAGCTCTGTCACCAGCCGATGGTAGGGTATCGACGACTCGAAATCCGCGCCGTCAGGAAGAATCTGAATGTCGATTTCCTGTTCCAGCGAGCCACGGCAGTAGTCGTCCCATTCACGGCCGCTGACGAGGTCGGGAAACTCGGCCGCAAGAATGTGCAGGCCGACGACGTTCGAAAGGTAGTGATTGCTCGTGACTTCGTACGTATTTTCGAAGTTCGCGAAGATAAAACGCCCATGCTTGAAGAGCTCCGCGTAGGCGTGGTGGAAACGCGCGGCAGGGATATCGGGGCAGTCCTTAATGAGTGCGAGGGCTAGCGCCCAATTGGCAGCGCGAAGGGCAACATCCATCGTGCAGGTCCAGTTGACGCCGATGCCGACCGGGTTTGCCTCCACGAAATCTTCGATCTGGTCGACGATCTCCAGCGCGTAGCGCGACTCGCCTGTGAGCCGAAAGGCTTGCCCGAGCGGCGCGAATTGCTGACACCGGGCGAGTTCCCAGGGAAACTTCACGTCGGCGTCCTTCGGGCGCATCTCGAACAGCTTCCATTCCTTGTAGGGAACAGTGTTCGGGAAGCTCACCTTCCGGACCGGATCGTAAGCCCAGTCGATCGGAACATAGCCGTTGGACCGCACGGGGCGAGCGCCATCCACCGGCCGGTATAGACCGCTGCCGAGAAGGTCGAATTCGTGTCGAAGAGCACGATCGGCGCTGGCCAATGTACGGGACACGAGGTCGGGATAGGCAGACTGCAACTCATCAATGGCCGCGGCGACAAGCTCGACGAACTGCCGCCGGTCGTTGCGACGGGCAGCCCACCATTGTTCGAATGTCAGACCGCGCGAGGCAAGCTCCTCGTCCATGCTCAAGCGTGGACCGAATGGAGACTGGCGCCACTTGCGTAGAGCCAACTGGCGCACCATGCGCAGCAGCGTTACTGGGTCACGCATCATTCAACGGGGCTTGCGTGCTTTTACGATCAGATTCCACCCCATCAGCCGGCCAGCCAATCCGATAGGCATCCACTTGAGCGCTGGTGGCAACTCTTCCGCGATGAGTTGGCGCTTATAAATGCGGATATCGTCGAAGCGGCTAAACATGCGGCGAAGGCGGGCGGCCGTGTAAACCTTCACCAGCGGTTTGCTTCCATGCGAGGAGAGTTCGACGTTACTCGACATGAGCTCGCCCATGGAACTGCTTTCCAGGATGTTCTGCCGCAGGCCGAGGTTCAAAAAAAGTTGGCGCCAATAGTGCAGCGAGTTTTCAGCATAGACCATGATGATGGCTTTGCCGCCGGGTTTCAGAACCCGATAAATCTCGTTGATCACATCCTGCGTATTCGGCGTGTGATGAATCACACCGTTTGAATAGACGACATCGAAAGAATGATCTTCGAACGGGAGCGTTTCGCCATCGCCGTGCTTGAAGGTTCCCTCCAAACCGCGTGCCCGGAAATTGGCACGTGCATGTTGCAGGTGCCCGAGTGAGAGGTCGAGGTCAGTGACAATGGCGCCGTTCTTGGCAAACTGCGCAAGGTCCGTGCCGATGCCAGCTCCGATCTCGATGACGCGCTCGCCGCGATGTTCGGCAAACTCCATCAGCTCCGGCATCCAGGGCGCATAGGTTTTATAACGATAGGCTTCGACCTCCAGAAACCACTCGAGGGTGCCCTCTTCAGCTCCTTTCACGTACTGCGAGCCGCACGCGTCGCGATCCCACTGACGTTGGACCTCGTCCTTGTAGAGGTCTCCGGTTTCCAACATGAACCTTCCTCCGTCTCAGATGGGTGCGGTTTCAATGGGGCAAGTTACTGGCGAAATGCCAGAGCTTCTCGGCATGTACATCCCACGTGAAGTGCCGTTTGGCGGCTTCAATCGCATTGCGCCCGAGGGCGACTGACAAGGCCGGGTCGTTGGCGAGTGCGGCAGTTGCTGCGACGAATTCATCGACATTATCTGGCTGACATAGAATCCCGCGATGATCCTTGACAGCTGCTGCCGTCAACGCCTGACCAACCCGCAGGGATGGCGACAAGATATCTCCAATCTGTTCGAGATCGCTCGCAACAATGCCGACGCCGTATGCCATGTACTCGAACAGCTTGGTCGGGGAGCCGAAGAATCGGCTGTCGACCATATGCGAGCTGTGCGGCGCTACGAATATGTCCGCTGCCGCCATCAGCCGCGCACCGCGCGCCTGGGGCACGCGGCCGACATCGACAACGACATCGTGCAGTTTATGAGTTTCGATGGCGGAATTGACCAGGTGCTTGAGGTTGCCATCGCCGATCAGCAGGAACCGCGCTGCCGGCGCCGCCTGGCGGATACGATGAAGACTGGCGGCGAGGACATCAATGCCATGCCATCCGCCGTAAGTCCCGATGAAGCAGACGACACGGTCTGCCGGCGTGAAACCGAGCTCCGCGCGAACAGCCGTGCGCTCCGCATCAGGAAGAGGATGGTAAATGTCGAGATCGACAGCATTCCAGTTGACGAGCACCTTGCGTGGGTCGATGCCGCGACGAACGACATCATCGCGCACGGCGTCGGAGACGACCGAGATCAGGGTCGCCTGCTCGAACTGGTACTGTTCCGCCTCGAGGAACAGATTTTCGTGCGTGTAAGGCGTTTTGTCGAAGCTCCGCTTCATCGAAAGTTCGGAGCCGTTGTATTCGACTATATAGGGAATACCGAGTTCGCCGCAAATGCGCGCGGCCGCGATGTTACCGAGGCATGCGCGTTCGAAAATAAAAGCAGGACTCAGGATCTCGATGGCCGGGCGAAGCATCTCATAGTAGCGGTCACTTGCCCGCAAGAGCGACAATTCAGTGGTGTCAAGGCCTTCCGGGCGAATGACGACCTGTCGCACGCCCAGTTCATCGAGAAGCGGAAAGCGGTTGGCGAGCAGAACGATGAACGACTCCGTCGTGCGTGCTAGCGCACGAGCTTGGAAGCAGGTATGTCCGTAGCTGCCACCCGAGAGGATTGGGGTCCAGTAGTCCGTGCGCAGATAGACGCCTGTTCCTGCAAGAGGGCGCTGCGGGCTTGGAACCTTGTCAAGCTTGAACGGCGTCGTACTGACACGGTGCCGCGCAGCGGCGGTCACCGCACCGACCCTGGTGGTGATCTGTTCTTCGGCCACAGAGCCTAATCGCCCGCGTGCTAGCAGCCGCGTATAGATCCGATGCGCAAGCCAGTGACGCCAATAACTTGATAGTCTGAGATCGTCGACGATCTCGACGGCGTCCTCCGCCTGCCAATAGAGTCCGACGCGCAGGCCACGGCGCATCAAGCGCCGCATTAGCCGGAGCAGAGTGAATCCGGGGATTCCTTGCTCAAGTCGAACGAGGACACCCGCCACGCTCCCCGCCTGATTGATGGTACGCTCGACGTCTGCGGCGACCTCGAACGTTGGTTCGGTCGACAGCACGAGCTTGTGACGCTCGGTGAAGCTGTCTATGCGACCGTCTTCGATCCATGCGATTGCAGACGCTGAGGGATCGTAGATGGCGTACCGCGACTCCGCTATTGCCGGGACAGAACCCTCAAGCGCGACCATAGATCATATCCTCAATGTGCAGGCTGACCGCCGTTGTTTCCAAGATCTCTCCGACGGAGATGGGCATTGGCTCATCTCGGGCTAGTGCATCGCCCATCGAACTGAGCTCCTCGAAATGCCCTTTCTCTGCGGTGCGGGCCTGCCAGAGCACTTCGCCGTTCGAGCACCGCGTCAAAGACTTAAAGTCGTCGATGAGATAGGCCTCGCCGTCGACGAATATCTCAATGCGTTCCTTCGGCAGCCCGTCTTTCGGGCCAAGCGCGGTGTAGACGAGATTGCCAACGCTGCCGTCCGCGTAGCGGATCGTTGCCGCAAAGTTGTCGTTGCGAAGATGCGCCGCAGACTCGGGCGGTGCGATGGACGTAGCCGAAATGCTCGCGACCTCCGCGCCGGCCAGAGACCGAAACAGGTCGTACATGTGGCAGGCTTCGCCGATATTGCGGCCGCCCCCGTGCTCGTTCTGAATCCAATGGTCCTTGGGGATATAGCCACCGTTCAGACGATACGAGATGATCAATGGTGAGCGGCGGTCGCAAATCTCCTGGCGTAACCTGGTCACAGCGGGCGCAAAACGCCGATTGAAACCGACCATGAGCCGGGCGGAATCGCCGGCGGACACCAAGGCTTCGCGTACTTTCTCAAGCCCGTCCCAGGTGATTGCCAGCGGCTTCTCAACGAAGACCGCCTTGCCAGCAGCCAGCGCGGCAACGACCTGGTCAGCATGATCGTCGTGGCGAGTAGCAATCACGACGAGATCGATTGCCGGATCGCTCAAAACTTCTGACGGGTCTGACGCGAGCACGGCCACACGCCGTGACCTCGCGAAGTTCGAGCCCCGCACCGCGTCTCGGCTGACGACTGCGCGGAGTTGAAAGCGGTCCGGGCGCTTGTCCATCTGCGGCACAAGCATATGAGTGCCGAAGGCTCCCGCGCCGATGAGTGCATACCCGATCCGGTCGCGCTGAGGGCTCTGGCCACCACGCAAAACGATGCGTCGTGCATCTTTAGGCTGCGGCAGCGGCCGGAGATCAGCTTGGTACTCAAGGAGAACGCCGAGTGGCAGCGTCTGCCCAGACTGGGCGAGACGGCGATAGGCCTCGGGGGCGTTGTCGATGGGTACAATGAGCTCGATCAAAGGATCGACGGCAATCTGGCCGCGCGCGATCAGATCGAGATAGGTCTGCATGTTACGGTTGAGCGTAAAGCGCACGTAGGCGTAAGGATAATCGTGGCCTTGTTCCTCGTACGTGTGATCGTATCGGCCGGGTCCGTACGAAGTACTCATCAGCAGGTCGATTTCCTTACGATAGAAATTGGCCCGATCGACCTTGAGGCCGACATCGCCAACGATCACGACACGTCCGCGCCGACGCGTGATCTCCATCGCTTGGTTGATTAGGGTGTGGCTCTTGCTCGCTGCCGTTATCAGCGTCGCGTCGACTCCATGTCCTCCGGTCATATCGCGAATGATCGTCGCAAGTTCGGCCGGGTTGGAGGAGGCGGCGTCGATACCCAGCTCGCGCGCTTTCGCGACTCGGCTTTCGTTGATGTCCATGCCGATGACGCGAGCCCCGGCGGCACGAAG
>Ga0182741_1005577_pt1 | contig 11577 bp, 10 predicted proteins | sample eDN5th37CBELigOP_FD_128874 | JGI IMG/M metagenome (GOLD analysis project Ga0182741, IMG submission 128874) | Enriched Organic Plus compost microbial communities from Emeryville, California, USA - eDNA 5th pass 37_C BE-Lig OP (version 2) (version 2) ...
CAGATCCTGCTGACCGACGCCGCGCACGCCCCGCTGCTCGACGGCCTCGATCTCGGCGACGTGCGGGTGATCGACGTGGACTCGCCCGGCTGGGAGGCGCTGCTCGCCCCGTTCGCGGACACCCCGGTGCCGGCCCCGGCCGCCGATCCCGCCGACCTGTTCATGCTGATCTTCACCTCGGGCACGAGCGGGGATCCGAAGGCGGTGCGTTGCACCCACCGCAAGTTCACCGATCCGGCGGTGATGCTCGCGACCCGTTTCGGGCTCGGCCGCGACGACACCGTCTACGTCTCCATGCCGTTGTTCCACTCGAACGCGATGATCGCCGGCTGGTCGATCGGGCTGGCTGCGGGCGGCAACATCGTGCTGCGCCGCCGTTTCTCGGCGTCGGGTTTCCTGCCCGACGTGCGCCGGTTCGGGGTGACCTTCGCGCACTACGTCGGCAAACCCCTGTCGTACATCGTCGCGACCCCTGAGCGACCCGACGACGGCGACAATCCCCTGCGGATCATGTACGGCAACGAGGGGTCGGCGCGCGACGTCGCCGAGTTCGGGCGGCGTTTCCGTGCCCGCGTCGTCGACGGTTTCGGCTCCACCGAGGGCGGCATCGCGATCGGCGCGGCCCCCGACGCCCCGCCCGGTGCACTGGGCCGGTTGCCGGAGGGCGTCGAGATCCTCGATCCGGAGACCGGACGGGTCTGTCCCCCGGCCGAATTCGACGCCGACGGCCGCATCCTCAATCCCGCGGAGGCGACCGGCGAGCTGGTCAACATGCGTGGACCGGGCCTGTTCGACGGCTACTACAGGAATCCGGAGGCGGACGCGGAGCGGATGCGCGACGGCCGCTACCACAGCGGTGACCTCGCCTACCGGGACGCGGACGGCTTCGTCTACTTCGCCGGCCGCAGCTCGGGCTGGCTGCGGGTGGACGGCGAGAACCTCGGGGCGGCACCGATCGAGCGGATCCTGTCCCGCTACGAGGGCTTCGCGCAGGTGGTGGTGTACGGGGTGCCCGACAGGCAGGTCGGGGATCGGGTGATGGCGGCGGTGATCCCCGCGGCCGGTACCGGGTTCGATCCCGTCGAGGTCGCCCGCTTCCTCGACGCGCAACCCGATCTCGGCCCGAAGCAGAGGCCGACACTGGTGCGGGTGTGCACCGAGTTCCCCCGCACCGCGACCTTCAAGGTCGTCACCCGGTCGCTGGCCGCCGAGCGCTGGCACTGCACCGATCCGGTCTGGGTCCGGGACCGCGGCGACACGGAGTTCCACCTGCTGTCGCCCGCGGAGACACACCTTCTCGAGCCCCTCCCGCCCGGTGTGACGACCGGTTAACGTCGTCCCGGTTCCTGGGATCGACCCCTTGTCCACCTACATACCCTGGGGTATGTTCGGCGGACCCCGAGACATCGGGGCGCGGTTTCGTCGATGCGACCGTGGGGGAAGGCAGGACTATGGGATCGGTGCCCCGCGCGACAGCGCAGGCTCTGGGCGGTTTCTACGCGTTGTCGCTCGACGCGTTCGGAGCCCTGTTCCGTGCACCCTTCCAGTGGCGTGAATTCCTCACCCAGTTCTGGTTCATCGCCCGGGTGTCGCTCGTACCCACCATCCTCATGTCGGTACCGTTCACCGTCCTCGTGGTGTTCACGCTCAACTCGCTGCTCCTCGAGATCGGTGCGGGCGACCTCAGCGGCGCCGGGGCCGGGCTCGGCGCCATCACCCAGATCGGCCCCCTGGTGACCGTGCTGGTCGTCGCCGGCGCCGGTGCCACCGCCATCGCCGCCGATCTCGGCTCGCGCACCATCCGCGACGAGATCGCCGCGCTCGAGGTCCTCGGCATCGACCCGGCCGCCCGGCTGGTCCTTCCCCGCGCGCTCGCGTCCACCGCGGTGGCGGTGACCCTCAACGGCGCGGTGTGCGCGATCGGGCTCATCGGCGGGTTCTTCTTCTCGGTGACGCTGCAGAATGTCGACCCCGGCGCCTACGCCGCCGGCGTGACCCTGCTCGTGGGGCCGGGCGAGTTGCTGCTGTCGGAGATCAAGGCCGCGGTCTTCGGCCTGCTCGCCGGCCTCATCGCATGCCATCGCGGACTGTCCGTCAGCGGCGGTCCGAAGAGCGTCGGCGAGGCCGTCAACGAGACCGTGGTGTTCGCCTTCGTCGCCCTGTTCCTCGCCAACATGCTGCTCACCTCCATCGGGATCGCGGTGATGGGCCGATGAGCGGACCCGGCGGTGATGGACGCATGAGCGGACTCGGCGGTGATGGACGCATGAGCGGACTCGCGGTGATGGACGCATGAGTGTGCTCGGTGTCGCCACCGGCCGCACCGCGCACGCGGTGCGGCGTGCCGGCCGCGGCCTCTCCCGCGCGGTCGACACCCTCGGTCGTCAGGTGATCTTCCTGATCGGTGCCCTGCTCTCCACCGGGCGCGCCGCGCGGCACCATCCGCGCGAGACGCTGCGTGTGGTGTCCGAGATCGGCCTCGGCACCGGTGTTCTCGCGATGGTCGGCGGCAGTGTCGCCATCATGGGTTTCCTCACCCTGTTCGCCGGGGCGACGGTAGCCGTGCAGGGCTTCACCTCGCTCGGCAACATCGGCGTCGAGGCCCTCACCGGCTTCCTCGCCGCCTACGTCAACGTCCGCGTCGTCGCACCGGTGACCGCCGGGGTGGGGCTCGCCGCCACCATCGGCGCCGGCACCACCGCGCAACTCGGCGCGATGCGCATCAGCGAGGAGATCGACGCCCTCGAGGTCATGGCCATCAAGTCGGTGCCCTATCTCGTGGGCACCCGCATCCTGGCCGGGCTCGTCGCCGTCGTCCCGCTGTACTCGCTGTCGGTGCTCGCGTCGTTCCTGGCCAGCCGCATCGCCACGGTCACGATCCTCGGCCAGTCCCCCGGCGTGTACGACCACTACTTCGCGACCTTCCTGCGCCCCACCGACGTGCTGTGGTCGTTCGTCCAGGCCATCACCATGGCCGTGGTCGTGATGACCGTGCACAGCTACTACGGCTACACCGCCACCGGCGGCCCGTCCGGGGTGGGCGTGGCGACCGGACGCGCGGTGCGCATGTCGCTCATCGCCGTGGTGACGGTGACACTGCTGATCTCCCTGGTCCTCTACGGAAGCAGCCGCCAGCTGCACCTGGCGGGGTGAACGCTATGCCGAAGTGGTTGCCCCGAGCGGCGGCGGCGGGTTTCCTCGTCGTCTCCGTCGCCGTGCTGGTCCTCGTCTACCACGGGTTCCGCGGGACCTTCACCTCCGGCGTGACGGTGACGGTCGAGAGCGGCCGCTCCGGCCTGGTGCTCGAACCCGGCGCGATGGTCAAGGCGCACGGGGTGCACGTGGGCAGCGTGTCGGCGGTGCACCACACCCCCGAGGGCGCGGTGATCGAACTGCGGCTGAACCCCGACGACGCGGCCCGGCTGCCCGCGAACGTGGGCGCGGACATCCGCGCGACCACCGTCTTCGGCGCCAAGTACGTCACCCTCATCGACCCGCCCGCACCGGACCCGATCGGACTGGCCGAGGGCACGGTCCTGCGCGCGTCGAGCGTGACGGTGGAGACGAACACGGTCTTCGAGTCGCTGTCGAGCGTGCTGCAGGCCGTCGACCCGGCCGAACTCAACCGCACCCTCGGGTCGCTGGCGTCGGCGCTGCGCGGGCAGGGCGAGTCGCTCGGGCAGGCCCTCGGCGACACCGACACCGTGCTCGCACAGCTGGAACCGCGCACCGACGTGCTGCGCGAGGACCTCGGCTCCGCCGCGGCCACCGCGGACGTCTACGCCGCCGCGACCGACGACATCATGGCCTCGCTCGGGAACCTCACGGTCACGGGCGCGACGATCGTCGACCACGCCGACGACCTCGACCGGGTCCTGCTCGCCGCCATCGGGATGGGCGAGACCGGGCGGCGCGTCGTCGAACCCAATGCGCAGCCGATCGTCGATGTGCTCGACCTGCTGCGGCCCACCGCTTCCCTGCTCGAGGAGTACTCGCCGGTGCTGACCTGCTTCCTGCAGGGCGCCGACCGGGCACGGCAGCTCACCGAACCCGCTGCCGGCGGCAACGGTTCGTCGATGATGCTCAAGTCGACCTTCCTGCTCGGCGTCGACCCGTACGAGTACCCGCGGCACCTGCCGGTCGTCGAGGCCACCGGCGGTCCCCGCTGCGGTCCGCTGCCGATCGTCACCCTCGACGAGACCCCGGCGCCCTACGTCGTCGCGAACACCGGCGCCAATCCCTTCGAGGCGGGCCACACCTCCCCCGTCTTCGTGCCCGGTTCCCTGTTCGAACTGCTCACCGGAGGTGCCGGATGACCCGCACCGCGCTCGCGGCCGGGATCTACGCCCTCGTGATGGTCGTGATCCTCGCCGGCCTGTTCGTCGTGTTCGGCCAGGTCCGCTTCGGCGAACACACCCGCTACCAGGCCGTCTTCGAGGAAGTGTCCGGTCTCGAGGAAGGACAGTTCGTCCGGGTCTCCGGCGTCGAGGTCGGGCGGGTCTCCGCCGTCGACTTCGCCGAGGACAACCGCATCGACGTCACCTTCGAGGTCGACTCCTCGTACACCCCGACCCGCGCGACCGTCGCGACCGTGCGCTATCTCAACCTCGTCGGCGACCGCTATCTCGAACTGTCCGAGGGCCCCGGCGATCCCACGCCGATGGTGCCCGGGGAGACGATCGGCACCGACCGCACCCGTCCCGCCCTCGACCTCGACGTGCTCATCGGCAGCTTCACCCCGCTGTTCCGGGCCCTGGACCCGGATCAGGTCAACCGGTTGTCGGCCGACCTGATCACGGTGCTGCAGGGTCAGGGCGGCACCGTCGAATCCGTTCTCGCCCACACCGCCTCGCTCACCTCGGACATCGCGGACCGGGACGTGCTGGTCGGGCAGGTGGTGAGCAACCTCGACTCGGTGCTCACCAACCTCGCGGCGCACCGCGACACCTTCGACACCGCGCTCGTGCGGGCGCAGGAGCTGACGGCGCGGCTCGCCCAGGACGACACGCTCGTCGGCGACGCCGTCGCCCACATCGATGCTGCCAGCGCGTCGGTTGCCGACCTGCTCGCGCAGGCCCGCACCCCGCTGGCCGGCACCATCCGCGAGACCGGGAACGTCGCAACGCAACTCGACGCGCGCCGCGACACCGTCGAGCAGCTGTCGACGGAGCTGCCCGAGGCCTACGCGGCGCTCACCCGGCTCGGGGCGTACGGCGGGTTCTTCAACTACTACCTGTGCGGCATGCTCATCAAGATCAGCGATCCGTCCGGGAACACCGTCACCTCACCGCTGTTCGGCCAGACGACGGGCAGGTGCGCACCGGCATGATCCAGTTCCGCGAGATGAACCCCGTACGTGTCGGGATGGTCGGCACGGTCGTGCTCGTCGTGCTCGTGCTGTGCGCCCTGAACATCCGGTCGCTGCCCTTCCTCGACGACGGCATCACCTACCGCGCCCGCTTCGTCGATGCCGGGGGCCTGAACACCGGCGACGCCGTGCAGGTCGCGGGCAAGGAGGCCGGGCGGGTCACCGGCATCGAGATCGACCACGACGCGGTGGCCGTCACCTTCACCGTCGACAAGGCGGTCACGCTCGGCACCGACACCACCGTCGAGATCTCCACCGCCACCGCCCTCGGCGCGCGCAACCTGCGGGTGCGGCCCGCCGGCCCCGGCCGGCTCGAGAAGGGCGCCACGATCGACGTCGACCGCACCGTCGCCCCCTACCAGCTGACCGACGCCCTCGGCGATCTCACCGAGACCGCGGAGGCGATCGACACCGCGCAGCTGCGGGAGTCCATGCAGGTGCTGTCGGACACGCTGCGCGAGACCCCCGACGACGTCGGCGTCGCCCTCGAGGGAGTGATGCGCCTGTCCGAGACCGTCGCGTCGCGGGACGAGTCGCTGCGGTCGCTGCTCGAACACGCCGAGGAGGTCACCGCCGTGCTCGCGCAGCGCAGCGAGGCCGTCGACGCCCTCATCGTGGACGCCGACCGCATCCTCGCCGAACTCGTCCGCCGCCGGGGCGCGCTCGACACCCTGTTCGCGAACGTCGACGCGCTGTCGGTGCAGATCTCGAATCTGATCGCCGACAACGAGGCCCAGCTCGAACCCACCCTGGGCAAGCTGAACGCCGTCCTCGAGATCCTCGAACGCAATCGCGACGACATCGGTCTCGCCATCGAACGGCTCGGGCCGTACGCCACCGAGCTCGGTGAGGCCGTCGCCTCGGGACCGTTCTTCAACTCCTACATCCAGAATCTGCTGCCCATGCAGGTCATCGAACCGGCGTTGACCGCCGCGCTCGAGAACGCCGGGATCATCCCCGATCCGGTCGCGGGAGGTGGCCGATGAGCCGCATGCGCCATCTGGTCTCCCGTCCCCTGATCTCCTGGGGTGTACCGCTTCTCGTGCTGGCCGTGGTGGCGGCGGTGTCGTTCACCGTCGCGCCGTGGCGCTCCACCGACGAGTACGCCGCCGAATTCACCACCAGCCGTGGCCTGTACGTCGGCGACGACGTACGGATCATGGGTGTCGAGGTGGGCCGCGTGACGCGAATCGAACCAAGCGGCGACCGTGTCCTCGTGCGGTTCGAGATCGAGTCGGGCCGGCGCATCCCCGCCGAGGCGCAGGCCGCGATCATCGCCCCCACCCTGGTGTCGGCGCGTTTCGTGCAGCTCACTCCCCCGTACACCGGCGGAGCGGAACTGCCCGTGGGAGCGACGATCCCGGTGGAACGCACCGCGGTGCCGGTGGAGTGGAATGAGATCACCGAGCAGCTCTCGCGGCTGACCGAGGAACTCGGCCCCAGCGACACCGACCCGCAGGGCGCGCTCGGCGAGGTCCTCGACGTCGCCGCCACCAACGCCGAGGGGCACGGGCAGACGCTGCGCGAGACGCTGCAGCAGCTCTCGGCGGCGATGCGCACGCTCTCCGACGGCCGCCAGGACCTCTTCGGCACCGTGAACAACCTGCAGGTGTTCGTCGAGGCGCTGTCGCTGAGCGGCGACCAGATCGTCACCCTCCACGACCGGCTCGCCTCCGTCACCGAGATCCTCGACGCCAACCGCGACGACATGGCCGCCGCCTTCGCCGGTCTCGACTCGGTGCTCGTCGACGTCGAACGCTTCGTGAGCGCCAACCGGGAACGTCTCGACACCACCCTGGACCGGACCACCGCCGTCACCGAGACGCTGGCCGCGCAACGCGACGGCATCGCGCAGATCCTGCACGTGGCGCCGACGGCACTGGCGAACCTGCAGGGCATCTACCAGCCCGCGCACAACACGGTCGTCTCGGCGGTGTCGCTGGCCAACTTCGCCAACCCGGCCCAGTTCATCTGCTCGGCGCTGGCCGCGGCGGAACAGGTGGACGCGCACACCGGTTCGGAGCTGTGCGTGCAGTATCTGGGACCGATCCTGCCGTTGCTGGCGATGGACTACCCGCCGGTGCGCGTCAATCCCACCCGCGGTGTCGGGGCGCTGCCCGATCAGCTCGTCTACACCGAGCCCGATCTGATGCCGGCGCCGGGCGCGCCGTCGCCGACCTCCCTGACCGAACTGCTGTCCCCGGGGGCGCCGTGACCCGCCGACCGATCCGCCTGCTGGCGCTGCTCGCCTGCCTCGCCCTCACCGCGGGCTGCGAGTGGCGCGGCCTGAACAGTCTCGAACTGCCGGGCACCCACGGCCGCGGCGACGACGCCTTCGCCGTGACCATCGAGATGCCCGATGTGACCACCATCGAACGCAACTCGCGGGTGCGGGTCGGCGACGTCACCGTCGGGCGAGTGGCCGACCTGCGACTCGGCGATGGGCACGCCGTGGTGACGGTGATGGTCGACGGCGACACCGTGCTGCCGGAGAACACCGTCGCGAAGATCGGGCAGACCAGCCTGCTCGGTTCCGCCCACGTCGAACTGTCGCCGCCGCTCGACGAACCCGCGCGCGGGAGGCTCGGCGACGGCGACGTGATCCCGCTCGAGCGGGCGGGCGCGTTCCCCACCACCGAGCAGACCCTGTCGTCGCTGTCGCTCGTGCTCAGCGGCGGCGGTCTCGCGCAGGCGCAGGAGATCACCCGCGAACTCAACCGGGCCCTCGACGGACGTCAGGACTCGGTGCGCACCCTGCTCACCCGCCTCGACACGGTGCTCGCCGGTCTGGACACGCAGACCGAGCAGATCGTCGGCGCGATGGAGTCGCTCGACGCGCTCGCCGTGGAGGTCGCCGAGCACAACAGGCAACTCGCGGCGGCGACCGATCAGCTCGCCCCGGCACTCGACGTGCTGGCCACGCAGCGCGAAGACCTCACGCGTGCCGCGGACGCGCTCGGCGAGTTCGGCCGGGTGGCGACGGAGGTGGTCGAGGCGAGCAGCGAGGACACGGTCGCGAACCTGCGCGATCTCGAACCGGTGCTGGCGTCGCTGTCCGCGGCGGGCGACTCGCTCACCGAGTCGCTGCGCTACCTGCTGACCTTCCCGTTCCCCATCGACACCTACCGCAACGCGGTGCGCGGGGACTATGCGAACGGCACCGTCATCCTCGATCTGACGTTGCCGACGCTCGAGAACGCGCTGCTGCTCGGCACCCCCTTCGAGAACGCCCTCACCGGCGGCGGGAGGCCGATCCCGGATCTCGTCTCCCTGCTCGTCCCGCCCGTCGAGGAGGCCACCCGATGAGTCCGACCGCAGTCCTGCGACGCCGGTTGATCGTGTTCTTCACCGTCGGGGTGTCCGCGATCCTGATCGTGGCGTTGTTCTTCGTCAACGTTCCCGCGCTCTTCGGGGTGGGCCGCTACGAGGTGCGGCTCGAACTCGCCGACGCCGCAGGGCTGTATCCGGAGGCCAACGTCACCTATCGGGGCATCGAGATCGGCCGGGTGACGTCGCTGACCATGACGACCTCCGGTGCCGAGGCGGTGCTCTCGCTCGACTCGGACGTGCCCGTGCCGGCCTCCGCGCAGGCCCAGGTGCGCAGCATGTCGGCGATCGGCGAACAGTACGTCGAGTTCCTGCCCGATTCCGAGGACGGCCCGTATCTCGCGGCGGGATCGGTGATCCCGCAGGACCGCGTGTCGGTGCCGGAACCGGTGGGGGTCGCCCTCGATCAGCTCGACGCCACCCTGCAGTCCGTCGGCTCCGACCGGCTCGCCTTGCTGCTCGACGAGAGCCACACGGCCGTCGCCGAATCCGGGGAGGCGTTGCGGACCCTGATCGACGCGGCGACGGCGGTGAGCGCCGAGGCCGCGGCGAGCGCGGACAGCACCGCGGCGCTGATCGACCAGGCCGGTCCGCTGCTCGACGCGCAGGTCGAGTCGGCGGGCGCGATCGCCCGGTGGGCGTCCTCGCTGGCCGGGACGTCGGCGCAGCTGCGCGACTCCGACACCGACATCCGCACGCTGCTCGGCGTGACCGCGCCGGCCGCGGCACAGGTGCAGGCCATGTTCGAGGAGGCCGAGCCCACCCTGCCGCTGCTGCTGGCGAATCTGGTCACCGTCGAGCAGGTGGCGGCGGTCTACCGGCCGTCGCTCGAGCAGATGCTGGTGCTGTTCCCGTCGATCATGGCGTCGACGCAGTCGGCGGCGCTGCCGAATCTCGACAACCCGGCGCCCAACACTTTCTTCGCGACCACCTTCAACGATCCACCGCCGTGTACCACCGGCTTCCTGCCTCCCGAGCAGTGGCGATCGCCGACCGAGACGGACGTGCCGGAGACACCGGCGGATCTGTACTGCAAGCTCCCCGCCGACTCCCCCATCGCGGTGCGCGGCGCTCGGAACATGCCGTGCATCGAGTACCCGGGCCGGCGCGCCCCGACGGTACAGTTGTGCCGCGAAGGCGGGTACTCGGCGACGAATCTGGAAGAGCTTCTGTCGCCGCCGAACTGAGCGACGGGCGGAAACCGATGGACGTCGACGGATCGTCCGGGACGGCGCAGCCCACCCCGGACGGCAGGTACGTAGTGGTGAACGGGCGCCGGTGGCGGGCCACCGACCCGTCGATCCCCGAGCCCCTGCGTACGCAACTGGTGAACGAGCTGATGCGGGCCCGCCGGCTCGTGAAGAGCGAAGGGGCGTCCGCGCGGCACCGGGTGCAGGACGCGAAGGTCGCGCTCGGCGAGCGGGGTCGTCCCTGGTGGGAGCCGCGCGACGCGGAGACCGTCCGGGAGCGTCTGGCGGCCGCGATCTGCGCGCTGCTGCGGGAGCGGGAGCCGTCGACGATCTGCCCGAGCGACGCGGCGCGGGCCGTGGGCGGGAAGTCGTGGCGCGGTCTGACGGCGACGGCCCGGTCGGTGGCCGCCGAACTCGAACGCAGCGGCCACGTGGTGATCACGCAGAAGGGGAAGCCGGTGGACGTGGAGACGGCCCGAGGTCCGGTCCGGATCGCTCCGGGACCGGACCTCGGGACACCGCGGACCTAGCCGGTACGCCGGCGGTGCGGATCAGACGCTGGCGGCCTCGTTCAGCTTCTCGAGGGTGCCGGTCGCCTCGAGGTACTCCTGCACCCACCGTTCGATGACGGCCGAGGTCTTCTCGACCTTGGTGAACTGGCCGACGACCTGGCCGACCGGGTTGAAGGCGACGTCGACGGACTCGTCGGGGTACTTGTGGGTGGCGGCGACGGCCATGCCGGAGACCATGTACTGCAACGGCATTCCGAGCGGCTTGGGGTTGCCCTCCTGCTCCCACGCCTCGGTCCAGTCGTTGCGCAGCATGCGACAGGGCTTGCCGGTGAACGACCGGCTGCGCACGGTGTCGCGGCTGCTGGCCTTGATGTAGGCCTCCTGCTGGACGGGGGTGTTCTCGGCCTCCTCGACCATGAGCCACTGCGAACCGGTCCACGCGCCCTGAGCACCGAGCGCGAGGGCCGCGGCGATCTGCTGGCCGCTGCCGATACCGCCGGCGGCGAGCACCGGGACGGGGGCGACCTCCTTGACGACCTGCGGCCACAGCACGATCGAACCGACCTCACCGCAGTGACCGCCGCCCTCGCCGCCCTGGGCGATGATGATGTCGACTCCGGCGTCGGCGTGCTTGCGGGCCTGCTTCGGCGAACCGCACAGCGCCGCGACCTTGCGGCCGGCGTTGTGGATGTGCTCGATCATGTCGGCGGGCGGGGTGCCGAGCGCGTTGGCGATCAGCGCGACCTTCGGGTGCTGCAGCGCGACCTCCACCTGCGGGGTGGCGGTGGCCTCGGTCCAGCCGAGAAGCTGCAACGCGTTATCGTCACCCTCGTTCACCGGGACGCCGTGGTCGCGGAGAAGCTTGCGGCCGAATTCGAGGGTCTCCTCGGGCACCATCGACTGCAGCAGCTTGGTCAGCTCCTCGGCGGAGAGGTTCTGGTCCATGCCCTCGTACTTGTTCGGGATGACGATGTCGACGCCGTAGGGACGGTCGCCGATGTGCTCGTCGATCCAGTTCAGCTCGATTTCGAGCTCCTCGGGTGTGAACCCGACAGCCCCGAGGACACCGAAGCCGCCGGCCTTGGCGACGGCGACGACGACGTCGCGGCAGTGGGTGAACGCGAAGATCGGGAACTCGATGCCGAGTTCGTCGCAGATGGGCGTGTGCATTCGGCACTCC
>Ga0182741_1005578_pt1 | contig 11577 bp, 9 predicted proteins | sample eDN5th37CBELigOP_FD_128874 | JGI IMG/M metagenome (GOLD analysis project Ga0182741, IMG submission 128874) | Enriched Organic Plus compost microbial communities from Emeryville, California, USA - eDNA 5th pass 37_C BE-Lig OP (version 2) (version 2) ...
AAGCTGCAGGCCTCGGCGCAGGGCGGCACGGTCGTGTTCACGGTGCTCACGCAGGTGAAGGCGATCCCGGCGAACGGCGTCATCGAGAACGACGCGGTCAGCTTCGTCAACGACAGCCAGCTCGCGGCCGAGACGACCACGACGGTCGGCCAGCTGCGGGTGCTGAAGTACTCCGCCACCGACACCAGCGCCGAGGTTCCGCTGGCAGGCGCGAAGTTCAAGCTCTACCTCGACCAGGCGGCCACGCAGCCGGTGACGGTCGCGGGCGTCAGCGAGTGGACGTCGCAGGCCGACGGCACGCTGACCATCCCGGCTCTGCGTCCCGGCACCTACTGGCTCGTCGAGACGGCGGCTCCGGCCGGCTACAAGCTCGACGCGACGCCGCACCAGGTGACGGTCGTGGCCGGGCAGGCGACGACCACGCTCAACACCGTCGAGGTGCAGAATGAGCAGGTTGACCCGTGGGCCCTGCCGCTCACGGGTGCGGACGGCGGACTGTGGTTCGGCGTCGGCGGTGCGGCTCTGGTCCTCGTCGCGCTGGGTGCCGCGCTGCTCGTCACCAGCCGCCGCTCGAAGACGGCCTGAACGGTCGCCCCTTCCCGAGGGGGCGACCCGATGATGGCGGGCGCCGCGCCGCCCGACCCGCCCGCCATCATCACCCTCCACACATGACACTCACCACACCGCAACCGCCGCGACCGGCCGCGCCTCTGCTGCGCGACCGGTCGCGTCGGCGTGTTCGCCGCCGCTTTCCATGGGTGGCGCTGGCGATCGCGCTCGGCTTCGTGCTCGGCGTCGCCGTGCTGCTCTACCCCTCGGCCGCAGCCTGGTTCACGCAATACCAACAGTCGCAGCGCATCGACGAGTACTCGTCGACGATGCGCGACCTCGCCGCCGAGTCGCGTCATGCGGCGATCGAAGAGGCGGTGGCGTACAACAACGAGCTCGTCGACGGCACGACGGTGCTCGCCGCGGGCGAGAACAAGCCGACGGCCGACGCCGCCGACGCGTCATACGATCGCCTGCTCCTCGCGGACGAGACGGGCCTCATGGCGCGGATCAAGATTCCGGCGATCGACGTCGATCAGCCGATCTATCACGGCACATCCGACGAGACTCTCAAGCGCGGCATCGGTCATCTCGAGGGCACCGCGCTGCCCGTCGGCGGGGCGAGCACGCACGCGGTGCTCACCGGGCACCGGGGCCTCGCCGAGGCGGAGCTCTTCAACAATCTCGACAAGCTCAAGATCGGCGACACCTTCACCATCGAGGTGTTCGGTGAGGTGCTCACCTACCAGGTGATGCAGACCCAGGTGGTCCAGCCCAACGAGACCGAGACCCTCTTCCCCCAGCGCGGCATGGACCTCGTGACGCTCGTCACCTGCACTCCCCTGGGCATCAACAGTCACCGCATCCTCGTGACCGGCGAGCGCATCCTCCCCACCCCGATTCGTGAACTGGATGCCGCCGGCGAGCGCCCCACCATCCCCGGGTTCCCGTGGTGGGCGCTCGGGCTGGGCGCCGCGGTCGCCGCCGGCGGCGCGTACGTCTGGTGGTCCTCCCGCCGCCCCACTTCTCCGTCCCCGACCACTCCCGCACGTTGAGCGAGCGTAGCGAGACGAAACGCCCCACGCCCCGCTGCCACCCTCCGGTCGTTGAGCGAGCGCAGCGAGACGAAACGCCCCACGCCCCGCCGCTCCCGGTCGTCGAGCGAGCGGAGCGAGACGAAACGCCCCACGCCCCGCTGCCACCCCCCGGTCGTTGAGCGAGCGTAGCGAGACGAAACGCCCCGCCGCTTGAGCGAATCCTGAGCCTCGTCGCCACGCGACGAAGCATGCGCAGGAGAGCATGAGAAGTCCTTCATACTGGAAGCACGCCCACACGCTCAGGACCCATGTTTCGTAAGTTTTTTTCCTGTAACAACCTGCTGATACCCTTCCTCAGGTGTCCGGGTAACCCCCACCGAAGTGAGAAGGCATCGTGACGTCGAGTCCCCAGATCGACGCGCCAACGGAGTCGCCACCCCAGTTCGCGGCAACTGAAGCCGCTGCAGCGAAGCGCCCTCTTGGTGCAACTCGCGGTGCCAAACGAAGCGATGACGGCCGCGCCGAACAGGCGCGCACCCGCATGCCGTGGCGCCGCGCGTATGCGACACGACTCTGGTTCAGTGACCTGTTCGTCCTCGTCTGGGCCGTCTTCGGAACTCAACTGCTGTGGTTCGGCTGGGGCAACGCTCAGGTGTCGATCCGCGAAGACAGCCGCTTGAGCGACTTCTCCTACTGGCTGTTCTCAGCGCTGCTCGTGGTCGTGTGGATGTGGGCACTGAGCCTCATCGACTCTAGGGACCACCGCGTCATCGGCGCCGGAACAACGGAGTACGTTCGCGTCGCTCGTGCGAGCTTCACCGTCTTCGGCGCGATTGCGATCCTCGCATTCCTTCTCCGCATCGACGTAGCCCGCGGCTACCTGCTTATTGCGCTGCCGTTGGGGATCGCCATGCTCATCGCAGAGCGGTGGCTTTGGCGGCAGTGGCTTATCGCGTATCGGCGCACCGGCGAGTACTCCGCCCGGGTCTTACTCGTCGGATCCCCCGATTCGGTTGCGCAGATCGCGCGCGAACTCCAACGCACGCCCAGCGCGGGCTACACCGTCGTGGGCGCTTGCACTCCCACGGGCCGCCTTGCAGACACAGTCCCCGGTACATCCATTCCCGTGATGGGCCAGGTAGACAACATTGAGCGGGCAATCGAGGCCACCGGCGCGGATACGGTCGCTGTAACGAGCACCGACGACCTCCCGCCGTACAAGGTCAAGCAGATCTCGTGGGCTCTCGAAGCTGGGAGACAGCACCTCGTCCTGGCCCCGAGCATCGTCGACATAGCGGGGCCCCGCATCCACACCCGGCAAGTTGCCGGGCTTCCGCTGATACACGTCGAGACCCCGAAGTTCAGCCGAGGCCAGCGGTTCCTCAAACGAGTCATCGATCTGGTCGCGAGCACGATCGGCGTCGTAGTTCTGAGTCCCGTGCTCATCTTCCTAGCGATTACGGTACGTCTCACCAGTCAAGGTCCCATTCTCTTCCGTCAAACGCGCGTCGGGCTTCGCGGCGAGGAGTTCACGATGCTCAAGTTCAGATCGATGGTCGTGAATGCCGAGGACCTCCTCGAGCAGCTGTCGAAACAACAACGTGATTCCGGGAACGAAGTACTCTTCAAGATGAAGAACGACCCTCGTGTTACACCCGTCGGTCGCATCATGCGCAAGTTCAGCCTCGACGAGCTGCCTCAGCTTTTCAACGTCATCCTGGGCTCGATGTCCCTCGTCGGCCCGCGCCCCCCGCTTCCGTCGGAAGTTGCACAGTACGCCGATCATGTTCACCGTCGATTCCTTGCCAAGCCAGGGATCACGGGCCTATGGCAGGTCAGCGGTCGATCAACGCTGTCGTGGGAAGACACCGTCCGTCTCGATTTGTCGTACGTCGAGAACTGGTCCTTGTTCGGGGACTTCGTGATTCTCATGAAGACCGTGAGAGCAGCCGTTGCCCCGGGAGAGAGTGCCTACTGATGAGAGAGGGTATACCAACCACTCGCCATCGGACCAAGACGGGTGCTAACCGCAATAGTCAAAGCGTGACGGTCCTCCACGTGACTGATCGTTTGGGCGGCGGGGTTGCGACGTCCATTGAGTCGTACCTGCGCAACTCCCCCGCCAATATGCAACACCACCTACTGGCAATCGAGCCCGATGGTGCGGCCATATCAGGCATGGAGATGCAAGGTCTCAAGTCGTTCCACCGACTGCCGCGATCTATGGCTCTTCGGCCTCTCGCAATTCGTAGGGTGACAAAGCTGACTAAAGCTGACGTGGTTCATGCTCACTCAAGCTTCGCAGGTGCTTTAGTTCGAACTTCATTGAAGCAGTCGCGCAGCCTTCGCCTCGTTTACACGCCGCATTGTTTTGCCTTCGAACGAACGGACACCCGACTCGCTGGGCTGTTTGCACTGGTGGAAAAGGTGCTCCGACGCAACACGACCACTCTCGCTGCCTGCTCCCGTCGCGAGCGCGACCTCGCAATCTCGCGACTCGGCTTCAAGGAGGATCAGGTCGCCTATATCCCGAACGTCGCCACAGATCGCGCTGACATCGCCAACCCCCGCGACAGCGGTTCCCTCTCCGAAAATGCTGCCCCGCTAAAAATCCTCGCTGTAGGTCGCTTGGCCGCGCAGAAGGATCCACAGTTCTTCCTCAAGGCTGTGACGCAGATTACCGCGCTTGTCGGCGAAGTTGACGCCGAATGGCTCGGTAGCGGCGATGCCCAACTCCGGAACCTACTCGTGTCAGCGAACATCCGAGTCTCGGCTTGGAAACCCCACGCAGACGTTCTGCGCCAACTTGCTTCGTCGCACGTCTATTTCCACACTGCCGCTTGGGAGGGATTCCCGATGGCGGTTCTGGAGGCCGCGATGGTAGGTGTTCCGCAACTAGTGAGACAGATCCCGGCCTTCGAACACGTCCCACCCAGCCTCACCATCGACACTGGATTGACGGAGCTTGCGCGCGCGTGGCGGTATGGTGAATACGATCACTGGAAGCAGACGAACGTCAGCGCGTGGCGGTCTCTATTAAGTGAGAACAGGGCGAGCGAGCAGTCAAAGGCACTCAGAGCCGTATGGGCGATGGAGTCGTGAAAGTTTGCGTCGTGCAGTGGGGCCAGTCAGGAGCGGGACCGCTCTTCGCACTCGAGCTGGCGACTGCCATTGAGCAATCGGGCCACGAGATTCTTTTCTCGCACTCCACCCGTTCTGAGTCCGTAGCCGCGGTCCGCGCTCGATTCGAATCGCGGGATGAGATTCGGACTTATCGCAGTCGGCTAGGCGCAATCCTCGGCTTGCCACGGCTCGTGTTTCATTCCATGAAACTGCGACGACGGCTCGCTCGCGAGAACGTAGACCTAGTCGTGATCGCTATGGAACACTTGTGGTCATCGGCAATTTCACCCATCCTGCGGTCGCGGCGGAGACCGACTATCCTCATCGTCCACGATGCCGAAATGCACCCCGGAGACTACAACCGCATCGAGGATCGATCCCGCGTGTTTGGTCGCCGCTTCGCGGATGGGTGCGTCACGCTATCTCCATCCGTAACGAGTCGTATCGTCGAGCTGCGCCAATTCGGTCAAGCCCAGACCGTGACCAGCATCCATCCCGCCTTCTCAGCCGAAGTCCGACCCCGCCCCCACAATGACCCACCTATCATCGGATTCTTCGGTCGCATATCCGAGTATAAGGGCGTGAAGCGCGGGAAAGAGGCGGTGGACATTCTAAGAGAACGCGGGTACCGGCTCGTGTACCGCGTGGTCGGCAACGGAGACGCAACGCAAGTCTCCGAAATGTCTCATCCGGATGATCAGGTAGTACTTGGTTGGATCCCGGACAGCGCTGTACACGACTCGATAAGCGAGTTCGACGTTCTGCTCCTTCCCTACATAGAGGCGAGTCAGTCCGGCGTCCTTGCACAAGCGATGTCGTTAGGGGTGCCCACAGTCGCAACGCCTGTGGGTGGGCTGAGAGAACAAGCGCTGAAATCTAGAGTCGCGGTGGTAGCGGAATCGACGAGCTCCGAAGATATCGCAGATGCCCTCGAAATGGTGCTCAACGACCCGGAACTTCAACAGACGTTGCACGCCGGAGGAATTGCTACGGCACGCTCTGAGTATTCATGGAACCGACTTGCAGGCGATGTTATAGCGTTCGGCGCAGATTCCGATAAGAGTCGCACGGGCGCGCAGCGAAAGTTTACTTCGAATGCGACGCAGTGATGGAACGGCCGCCCTGGCGGGACTCGCCGCACAGGGATTCACACTGGCGTCCACGCTCCTGCCGATCGCGTTTGGCGACGCCGACGCTTTGGTGCTCGTCGTCACGGCGGGTGCGCTGGCGACGGTAGTAACTCCGGCGCTCACAATGGCCGCACAACACCGCCTGCCGGTCCTCGACTCGGTTGCGCGCGTTCGATCGTCAGTGAGAGCAGTCGCAACACTCGCGCCAATCGGAGCTAGCGGAGTCCTTCTAGCGACGTTTCTCATACTCCAGCTTTCCCAGACACCCAACCCACTCCAACTCGCGGCGTTGATCGCCGGAATCGCGTTGACGCAGTCCCTATTCCTATACTCCCTAAGCTTGCTTACTCGCGAGGATCGACCTACCATCCTCCTAGCTGCGCGGCTACTTTACGGTGTGACACTTTTCCTCGCCACACTAGCCGTCGCGCTGGCTGGCGGGAGCGGAGAGGCGTATTGCGTTGCGACGATCGCCGCGTACTTGGTCGTACTTCTCTGTCTGGGAATCTGGCGCGTACACTCGATCGCGTCCGTCCTGAGTGCGCCCGTGATGACCTTCATTCGTGATACACGCGACGAGTTGATCGATAGCCGGATGCTCGTAGTGTCGACCTCGCTCGGAACTCTGGGCGGGCAGGTCGGGGCGCTTGTCACACCTACCCTCGGGCAGTTCGCAACGTCGTGGGCAGTTGCCATCAGGCTCATGTCGGGCTTCCAGACGCTCGGCTCACAGACAGTCGGGCCCCTAGTGGATGTCCGAGTTGCGCGTTCACTTCGCGCGCGCGACCATTCAGCATTCAGCAGGCAAGTGCGCACCGCCAACTTCTTGGGGCTCGTTATCGGAGTCGGCTTTGTGTTCGCTTGCGCCCTCGCGCTGGCGTTGACGGATGCGCTTCCGCGGAGCGGCGAACTGGTTCCGTTCATCGCGGGGGCCATCCTCTTCTGCGGTACAGGTGTAGCACTGACTCCCTCCGCACGAATACTTGGCCTCGCCGGGAAACCGAGTGCACGCCTCGCTTGGGACTCGTTTCGCTTCGCCGGGGGAGCAGCGATCTTGCTGATTCCGTCGGCGACACTACAGCTGTGGTCGCTTGCTGCGCTTGGCCTCGCGATCTACGTCGCCTATCTGTCAATCGTACGCCGCGCAATTCGTGCGCTAGAGACGTGAGGAACACTTGATGCCTGAGACGCTCGTCAAGCTTATGCGGCCAGCGCGAAAGATGAAGCAACGGCTGCTTGATTCCCCCGGCCGCGCCAGCCGACTTGCCAACCGCGATTGGGATGCCGCCAGCAAGGCTTTTGCAGCATCCCCTTACACGCCCGGGCGCAGTGCCAAACACCTCCTACTTGCCGCCCCCGGCATCAACAACATAGGTGACGAGGCGATGCTCGAGGCCTTCCTCCGGGCAACAAACTTCAACGCGACCGTTGTAGTCGGGCCGGACGCTACCTACGACTTTCACCGTTATCCCCCCTCCGTCCAGGTCGAACGGATGCCGGGCATCTTCATCGGCACCTCAAAGGAGCGCATAACCGCCCTACGGCGGTTCGCCGCGCTCGCTCTGAAGAGTGCGTCCGTTTCCATCGTGGGCGCGGACATCATCGACGGTGGCTATCACGCACGGTCCGCGGCCGGGACGTGGGCGCTCGCCGCGGCAAGCGCCCAGGCGGGGATTGACACTCGCGTTCTTGGCTTCTCATGGAAGCCGAACGTCGCGGCGCCCGTGCAATTCAACGCTCTTCGAGCCGCCGAGGCCGGCGTGAAGCTTCTCGTTCGCGACCCGGATTCTTTTGACCGAATTACGGCCGACGGAATCAGTGCGGAGCTGGTCGCCGACACTGTCTTCACGTTGCCGCGCCCGGAGGAGTCCACCGGGCTACGCCCCCGCAGGGTCCTGTTCAACGTAAGCGGGCTGATTCGCTCTCGCCTTGATCTCATACCTGACTATGTGCGTGTAATTACCTCATTACAAGAGAGCGGGTATGAGATTCATATCCTGCCCCACGTCGACAATCCCACGAGCAGTGACATTATCGCGTCCAAGGAATTGTTGGAACGGTTGCCGAGCACGGATGCGGTGACGGCACACGCAACGCTCGTCGCGCCGATGGCCGTAAAGCAACTCGCGGACACCGCGTCGTTCGTTGTTACGGGGCGGATGCATCTCGCCGTGCTGGCGCTTTCTATGTCGACCCCGGCCATCGTCCTAGCGACGCAAGGAAAGGTTTCGGGCTTAATGCAGATGTTCGATATGCCCGAAATGTGCATTGAGCCGAAGACTGGTTGCGCCGAAGAGATCCTCGACCGCGTCCGACAGATAGAGGCGGGCGGGGACGCGCTTCGGGGCAGGATCGAGTCGCGCCTGAGCCAAGTGACGTCCCTTGCTCATCGTAACTTTCGCGGCATTGGTAGTGCAGAGCGCCGGGCGGAGGATCTCCGCTCATGAAGGCTCGTCTGCGGCTGCTTGACTTACTCAAGAGCTTCAATTACGCCTTCGGTTATGCGAAGGCGCCCGTTCTCCTGCTCGTCATGGGTGGCACTTGGGGACGCCAATCGCTATTCATCGGGCGCGCACCAAGACTCGAGATTCGCGGACGTCTTGTGGTCGGACGCAACTTTCGGGTCCGCAGCAGCGTAGCGAGGTCATCGCTGTCAACTAGTGCAGCCGGACTACTCGTTATCGGCGACGATGTGTTTATCAACCAAGGCTCGGTCATTCATGCTGAGCAACTCATTGAGATAGGCGACAGAGTTGACATCGGAGACAATGTGCGCATATACGATACGAATTTCCACGCAACTCGCCCAGGTGAACTAACGAAGGTGCGGGCGGTAGTCATCGAAAGCGACGTCTGGATTGGAAGCGGCGCAACAATTCTCCCTGGCGTGAGGGTGGGCAGGGGCGCGGTAGTGGGAACGGGCGCCGTGGTCACGCACGATGTCCCGGCCGGAGGCATCTGTGTGGGGCCACGGGCCCGTGTGGTCGACACCTTCGACGTCCCAAATGATTTCGATCGCAGGAAGGAGGATGGCTACACGCCGAAGCACGATGACTGAACGCCTGCGAATCGCTCGGGGACAGAAACCGAGTGGCGGAGCGCCTACGAGTGTGGGCCGCCTTAAGGGCTACACCGATAACGCTCAGTACCTGCAGTTCGCGGCACTTCTAATCGCAATTCTGTTGGGCGCCTGCGTCGTTCTGGCACGCGACCACATCATTCCGTCGAATTTCCAGGCCGATGGCCTCTTCATCCAGCGCATCGCCCAGGGAGCGGCAGTTGGTGACACCAAATACACGAACGTAGCGAGCATCTACCGCGCGCTTGGGCTAGCCGACAACCCGACCGGCGCAGCCCTGGGAGGGTATCTGGTTGCTGTCACGGCGATCATTTTGGTTTGGTGGAAACGGGGGCGGCGTGCGTCTTCGTGGTCGAGCGTTAGCCTCCTCGTCATCTCGCTTGCACTGTCGGCGGTATATCTGGGCTGGTATTCCAAGGACGTGTTCGTTCTTGGCGTGGTTTTTATTTTCGTCCTTGCACCACCAACGCGCTTTGGCTTCTTACTATGTATGGGTTCCTGCCTCGGATATGGGATCATCTTCCGCGAGTACTGGTTGATAGTTGCGGTGCTATTCGGTGCGATCCGAACGACCAGTTCTAGGTTGACGCCGGCCCGATTGATCGCTGCCGTTCTCGTCGGCACGCTCGCCGCGAGTGTCACGGTCATGCTAGCGACGGGCGGACGGGCAGACACGTTTAGACTCGGCGCCAACGAATTTCGCGCAACGCTCGACATCGGCACGATCATCACCCCGTTCATTAGCGCGCCAGAACCGTTCGGCGGAATTGCCAATAACCTCCTGACTGCGCTAGCACTCATCGTCCCCCTTCCCGTGATCGCGCTTGGCGGCATCTATTACCTGCTCATCGCGGGAATGATTCTCCTGATGTGGGTCGCGTTGGTGTGGGCGTTGCCAACGGGAAGCGACGTAGTGGCGAGCCGTTCTGTGGCGCTCATCGTTGCGTTCGTATCAGTGCAAGCCGTGTTCGAACCGGACTATGGGTCTGCACTTCGCCACATCGCTCCCCTCTTACCGCTGTTCCTCTGGGTTTCGTGGTCGGGCGTCTCACCCCCGCCCACGATGAGAGTGGACACTAGGACGACGACGACATAACAGGAGAACTGCAGTGAAGTTTAGTAGGTACATTCCGAAGCCTCTTCTTGATTGGGCATATCTCCGGAGAAGAGATGCACGCCTCTGGCGAGAGTATCGCATTGACCGCAGGCGGTTCCGCCAGCACGCAGTACCGGGCGAGCGCCCCATATGGCGAGCATTGTCTGAACGTGGAATCGAGACAATGATCACAAAGGATTACCACCGCATTGAAAAGGCGTTAGCCCTAGCTGATCCTAAGCGGCCGTTCGGCCTGGAGGTCGGACAGCGGCTAGACGACCTACTTCGCAAAGTCACTCCCGATAGCAAGCTCGTCGAATACGGCCGGAGCGCCAGATCTGCTCAACTCGCCTGGAACTCAGGCGGGGACGTCGACGAGATTGTGAGCCTTCCAGCGGCGTCATTGCCCACTCGTCCACACCTCAACGCCCAGGTGATTGAGGACTTCTTCAAGTCGCGGCGAAGCGTGCGTCACTTCGACAACACGCGCGACATCCCGCTCGAGACGCTGGCTGCCATGACAGATCTCGCCCGACAAACTCCGTCAGTCTGCAACCGTCAGCCCTGGAGGTTGTACTTCGCCACTGATCCTGATTCGTGTCGGGACCTTCTCTCGTTCCAGGACGGTAACCGCGGGTTTGGCAGCGAAATCCCAGTCGTGGCCCTCGTCACCGTTGATCTGCGACTCTTCGCTGGTTCAAATGAGCGGAACCAGTGCTGGGTGGACGGCGGACTGTTCGCGATGTCGCTCGTCTGGGCCGCTCATGCACTAGGGGTTCAGTCCTGCATGCTGAATATGTCCGCCCCCAACTCCCGACTGAGCGCACTTCGCTCCAGGTTCAGCATCCCCGAGTACGAGGCCCCAGTCGTAATGATTGGTTTTGGATACGCCGCCCCCGATCACCGCATAGCTAGGTCCCCTCGTCGCGAATCCTCAGAGATCGTTACATTCATCGATAGCAAACGGCGCCCCACGAGATCTGCTTGACTCGAGATGTCGGTGCTCGCCGGTGGAACCGATCGGGAGGAATGAAGGGGCAGCAGCCCACTTCGCACCGAGGTACCTGTCGTTTGTGCTCCTGAGCTTTACTATGCAGGCGGTGATTCGGGCTCAATTGCGGATGAGGGTAAATGCGACCCCGTGTTCGGCTGGGGGGGTTGTCACGAACGCGGAGACCAGACGTTGCTCGCTCGAAACAACCGAAGTAGTACGCGACGGCGGCCTCGAGGTCGTCGCTCGAGCGACAGTGATGTGCCCGTACCGAATCACGGAGTCGGCCTTCATGGCTGAGGGCATCGGCCCCACCGAGAGGGCAGGTGACTCGCCCCGGCATGTCCGGAGACATGATTCCTTGGAAGGATCTGTCTCATGGGACGTCCCAGCAAGTACCCCCGCGAGCTTCGTGAGCGCGCGGTCCGCATGGTCGCCGAGGTGCGGCCCGATTATCCGAGTGAGTACGCCGCGATGACCGCGACCGCGCAGATGCTCGGCATCGGGTCGCCCGAGACGATCCGGACCTGGATCCGCCGGGGCCAGGTCGACGCCGGCGAACGCCCCGGCGT
>Ga0182741_1005579_pt1 | contig 11577 bp, 5 predicted proteins | sample eDN5th37CBELigOP_FD_128874 | JGI IMG/M metagenome (GOLD analysis project Ga0182741, IMG submission 128874) | Enriched Organic Plus compost microbial communities from Emeryville, California, USA - eDNA 5th pass 37_C BE-Lig OP (version 2) (version 2) ...
GCTGCGGGTCAGACGGAGGAAACCGTCCCAACGACCATCCGTGAAGTTGTCGCCGTTCTTGTAGTTGACAGCGAGCTTGGCATCGAAGCCCTTGACGACCTGGTAGTCGATCACAGCACCGATAGCGTAGTCGTTCCAGCCGGTGACATGCTCATCAGCATAGTACTCACCACCGAAGCCGATCGACAGCTTTTTGCTGACGGCATACTTCAGGTGAGCACCAACTGCCCATTCATAACCAAGGCTCGGGGTCAGATCCAGACCGCTGATGGTAGGGGCATACTTGTTGAGGCCCGACGAGTACGCTGCTGCAACCTGGAGGGTGAGCGGGTCAGCCAGCTTGAACGAACCGATTGCCTTGGCGGCCCATTCCTCAGCGGTTGCGTCGTAAGCAGCCCAGAGGTTAACAGAACCCCAGCCCTGCTTGATGCCAACCTTACCAACGACGTTCGGGGTGTAGTCGTAGTTGTAGTCGTACTCTTCGAGGCCGAGCGAAACGGTCACGCCGTTACCAGCCGAGAAGTTGTAGCCGATGGTGTGAACACGGCTGTCGTAGCCGAAGTTGTCATACTCGCCGTCCAGAGCACCATCCCACAGGGTGGTCTTGATACCCATGTAGAGGCCACCGAGTTCGATGAAGGCCTGACGGATGTTCAGGTTCGAGGTGGACGGAGCGGAGTAATAATAGGCTTTGGTGTCGCCGGAGTGGCTGCTGAACCACAGCTCAGCGAAGGAGCGCAGGGTGCCAAGCTCGGTCTCATTGCGAGCGTCAAGCGTAAGCTGAGCGCGGCCAAACTTGCGCCAGCCGTCATCACGGCCGTCGAAGTCGATCTGGTAACGGACGTAGCCGCCGATCTTGAGGCAGGTCTCAGTGCCAGGGATGTAGAAGAAGCCTGCGCCGTAAACGTCGCAAACGCGAACATATTCCATCGGTTCCGGTTCCGGAACGAAGATCGCGTCAGCAGCCTGAGCGCCGGTGAAAGCCACCGAAGCGACTGCGGAGCCGAGAAGAAGGCTCTTGATGTTCATTTTCTGACCTCCAGTCAGAATCAACCTGTAAACATAACCATTTCAAATAGTTAGTCCGCTTCCCGGGCTCGATTCCGCGCAAAAACCGCATTCCTGGAAAGCGCCCCGCGTGCGCCTATGAGGCCAGTCAGGTGAAAGTGCGCGCTTATTTCCCCATTGCCCGCTTCGCCGTTCAACTGAGACGGGAGCATTCGCGTGCGTGCTCCCGGAGTTTGCCGCTGGTTGTTTTCCAGCGGTGGAGTGAGCATCGGGGTCCAATCACCACCCGCATCGAGGCATGGAAATCTTGGTTCGCAAGACAACGCTCAAGCTATTGTTCGCAACCGCGCTTCTGTCGCTGGGCTGGGTGGATGGTTCGCATGCGGTGCAACGAAGCTTCATCAATCTGGGCTTCGAGCAGCCAGCGCTTCCCACAGGGGTGCAGACCTGCCCGAAATCCATCATTGGCTCGGCAATCCTGAACAGCAGCGACATTCCAGGCTGGGAGACGACCCATGGGGCCGGTGATATCTGGTGCACGAACCACGGCGGAACCACGGATTTTGAAAGTGCACCATTCGGAACCGCCGCCATCGATATCTGGAAGTCGGGTGAAGTCGAAATTGATGCGGGCCCCCGCGTTGTCTCCGCCGAAGGCAATCAGCACGCGGAACTGAGCGCCTGGGTGAAGTCCCGCCTGTATCAGACCGTCTGCCTGCTCCAGGGCGAGAACGTCAGTTGGGAATTCAGCCACACACATCGTGATCTTTCGGCTGAGACGATGGAGTTCAACATCTTCTCCTCAGCAGGCGTTGAAGCACTTGAAATCGCTCGGGCATCGGGCAGCGCGTCTCCAGGCGCGGGCACAACCACGTGTCTGTCTGGCACATGCAACACGCCTGTGGAAGTTCTTGGCGTGCCACCGCCGGGTGTGGTGACACCCTTCAGGAACTCGTGGACGAAGCACTCCGGCAATTTCAGCTGGACCGGAGCAACGGGGAACTACCAGTTTGGCTTCGAAGGTATCATCGACGGGCTAACGCCGGATCGCGGCAATCTCCTCGACGCCATCCAGCTCGACGGTCTCAGGCCCTTCGTTGAACTGTCCCGCCCGGACTACGCGAGCGTCGAGGGTGCTGCGACCGATGAGCGGCTGGCCCTGCAGGTGAGCGGGACCTTTACCGACAGCAACAGAAATCCGATTGACAAGACCATCCAGGTAAGAGTCATTCCGGTGACCGCGGGGACTGCCGACTACACGGGCAGCGCAATCATTGACGTCGTTGTTCCGCAAAACAGTGGCGGTGGCTACGACAGCCACCCGTTTCCCTTCCATGACCAGATTTCGATCGTCGCCGATGCATTGCCGGAAGGCGCTGAAAGCTTCGAACTCGAGATCATCGAGGACGGTGATTTTCTGGTCCAGAGCACCAGTTCCTGCGGTGCTGCTGGTAACGCCCGGGCGGTCTACACCATTGATGAGCCAATGCTGGACCTCCAGAAAACGGCAGCGATTTCCGACGGGAACGGTGACCCCCGGACTTTCGTTGGTGACACGATCAACTATGTCGTGACCGTGACGAATGCCGGAACCGTGCCGCTGGCAAACGTCGCAGTCACGGACGACCTTGTCTCCCTGAGCGGTGGCGGAACGGCTGCGGCGCTGGCGGTGGGGCAGTCGGTCCAGTTCACGGGAAGCCACGTCATCACTGATGCGGACATGGTGAATGGTCAGGTCGTCAATACGGCGTCGGCAAGCGCGAGTGCTGAAACGGCACACCCGTCCGGCATGGTCAGTATCGCTGCTCCTCCCGTGGTCCACACACAACCGCTCGACGTGGTCACCACCATGGATTTTATCAAGGCGGTCAGGCCGGACCCCTTCTTTGATGACATGACGCCCGCCAATGGTTACCTCGATGCCGGCGAACGGGTTTGGTTCAATTTTACGCTGACAAACACAGGCACTCTTGTGGCGGATGTCACCGGGGTGACGGACGATCTTGCCGGATTCGCGTTTCAGCCCGCCGGTCCCGCCTTCACACTCAGTCCGGGCCAAAGCGCAACGTTTTCAGGCTATTACAGTGCCACACAGGCCGACGTGGATAGTGGCGAGATCCTGAATCAGGCAACCGCCAGCTATACTGCCGCCCAGCAGACCCTGACCGTCACGTCCCGCAGTCCGGCAGGCGGAGCGACCAGAATTGCCATTCCGTCGCCGCCTCTGAACGCAGTCCTGACTGTCACCAAGGAGGTGTCGGCAGACACGATCGTTGATGATGACCCGCAGCCGGGTGACGTTCTGCGGTATCTGATCACCGTCACGAACAGCAGCAATGTGACGACCATACTCCCCCGGATCGTGGACCCGTTGCTGACCGTGGATGTCGTCAGCGACAACATTCCACCGGTGGCATCAGGTGACAATGTCCGCACGTTCGGTCCCTATGATTACGTCCTCTCGACGCAAGACATCGACCGGGGGTATGTCGACAACACCGTTACGGTGAATGCGGGCATCCCTGACGGCCAGACTGTCACCGCCAGCGCCCGGAACATCAAATATCTTTCCGCGCATCCGTCAGTCGAGCTCCTGAAAGAGGCCACATTCGTCAATCTGGTGGGCTCGGAGCTGCCGGAGGCGGGCGATCGGATCGACTACAGGTTCACCGTCAGAAACACCGGCAACATCACCATCAACGCCTATGAAATCACCGATGAAAAGGCCGTTCTGACAAGGACACGAACACCTCCACCACTGGCTGCGGGTCAGGTGGATGAAATCACCTACGTTGGCTCGCGGATCATCACTGCGGAGGATGTGAATGCCGGATACGTGGAAAACGTGGCCTATCTGACCGGGACAGCCAGTGACAATCAGCCGGTCGCGGCAACATCATATGGCCCGGGTGGCCCCCCGACACGGCTCACTCTGCAGCAGGGCGCCAGCATCGCCGCAACGCTCGAGGGAACCTGGAACGATGCGAACGGGAACCAGATCGCCGATGTTGGCGAGGTCGTCGCCTATGCCATCACCCTCATCAACACCGGCAATGTCGCATTGAGTGCCGTTGACGTGGCTGGATTGATGCCGACCGGCGGGTTGCCAGAGGGAATGGCGGGCCTCAGGCTGGCGGTCCAGCAGCAGGTTTCCGCCCTGGCTGCGGGTCAGACAGCGGTCATCTCCTATCAGCATGTGTTGACCCAGGACGATCTTGATCAGGGCGCCATCTACGCCCAGATCGAAGTCAATGGCGAGGGCCCGCCGTCGATGGCGGAAGAAGCGCGGACGGTCCGGACCCGATCGCTTGATCCGGCCGTGCAAAGCACCCTCGATACCGACGGAGATGGCAGGCCGGACTATCCCACCGGGGTAAAACTGCCGCAACTGGCAAAGCTGCAGGTGGTCAAGACAGGGCGGCTCCTGGATGCAGGACCGGTGCAGGCCGGCTCCAGAGTTCTCTATGAGATCGAGATATCGAATGTCGGAAACGTCACGCTCAATGATGTCTATCCTGTCGATCTCGGTATGAAAATGGGAGGGAGGCCTGCGACCGGAGCGCTGGACCCCTTCACACCGGGAGCGGTGACACTTGCCGCCGGAGCCAAATCGCCGCCTTTCAGGGCCACCTACACGCTGACCGAAGCGGATGCTGCAAATGCCATTCTGGACCCGACACTGGGAATCGTGAACTCTGCGTCCGCAGAGGGCGTGACCAGGACGGGCCTCAGGCCTGAAGTGGCACCCGGTGAGGCCGTGCTGGCGATCCCCTGGATTTCCATCACCAAGAAGGCCCTGGGCGACACCGTCCGCGTTGGCGAACTGGTCTATTACAGCCTCGATCTGACCGCCCCTGAAACCTACGGCACAGCCATTCTGACGGTGAAGGACAGCCCGCCGCCGGGATTCCTCTATCTGCCCGACAGTGCCACAGCCAATGGCAAGCCGATCATGTCCAGCGTCGACGGCGGCACCATCCTGTTCCATGATGTGGCCGTTGGCGCGGGCGAGCCGGTCGTGATCGTCTATGGTGTGCGTGTTGGCAGTTCCGTGCGCGCCGGACGGTATCAGAATCGCGCACATGCAGACGATTCCGTGACAGGACAGCGTGTTTCCAACGAGGCCACTGCGCAGGTGGAGGTGGCATCCGAGGCCATCTTCGACTGCGCTACGATCCTGGGACGTGTGTTTGAGGACAGGAACGTCAATGGCTACCATGATGCGGGCGAGCCCGGAGTAGCGGGAGCCGCCATCACCGACATCGGGGGGGTGAGGATCACGACGGATGCTTATGGGCGTTTCTCGATTCCCTGCGTCTCCCGCACCATTGCCCGCACAGGCTCGAACCATCTGCTCAAGCTTGATCCGCGTTCGCTGCCCACGGGCTACCGGATTGTCACGGAGAATCCCCGTCACGTCCGGCTGTCTGCCGGCGCCACAAGCGCTGTCGAGTTCGGCATCAGCCGTGCGCGGGTGATCCGGGTAGATATCTCGGAGGCAGCCTTTGGCCCCGGTGAACTGCGGCTGAGCGCGGAATGGGAAGGCCGAATCGACATGCTTGTGGATCTGCTCGAGGAGCAGCCATCCGTATTGCGCATCGTCTATCGGAAAGTCTCTGCCAGCGACAGCCTGGCGAAGCCACGCCTTCGAGCGTTTCGGGACATCATCGAGAACCGCTGGAAGGCCGGGTCCAACCGATATGCGCTCGAGGTCGAATCGACCATCGTTGGTGCTCAATAACGAAGAGCCGCGGCAGCAGAAATGCTACGAATCAAGAGGTTCGCGGATTTCGTGACCGCGCAGAACCGATCAGCGGGCTTCTGTCCCTGAATATTCCGCCGAAATGTTTTTGCTGAAGATGGCGGAGAGGATGGGATTCGAACCCACGAGACCCTTTTGGAGTCTACTCCCTTAGCAGGGGAGCGCCTTCGACCACTCGGCCACCTCTCCGGTGCGGGTTGGATTAAAGAAATCCGTCGCCACAATCAACAGCCTATCTGCTCTTTGTGGCGCTTTATTATGTGGAATGATGTCGTGAGGTGCAGAAACTTGCCCGCCATCCATCGGCCTACCCTCGTGCCTGGGCGCACGTCCACCCTTCCGCGCTTCAAGGGACACCGGACGCCCCCCGTTTGGGGCCCCTGATTCCCTAACCATCGAATCATGATCCACTAATCCGAGGCACTTTTACCCGCACATTCCGGTAACCCCGGCCGTCCATCCCTAACAAAGTGTTAATAGGGGCGCTCCAATCGTGGCTTTTCTGCAACAGCCCTTTCCCATCCCGACCAGAACGTGGCATCAAAGTGACCAAGACAGTTGAACCGGATCGCGTGATCGGTAATGTCGACTTCGGAGAAGGGGCGTAAGCAACTTTTCACATGTTGGGGATGGGGCAGGGAACGCTGTCCTTCAGCAAAAACCCAGACCCGTTATTAGAACTTTTGACTGGAGGTCAGAAAATGAACATCAAGAGCCTTCTTCTCGGCTCCGCGGTCGCTTCGGTGGCTTTCACCGGCGCTCAGGCTGCTGACGCTATCTTCGTTCCAGAGCCGGAACCGATGGAATACGTCCGCGTTTGCGACGTCTACGGCGCAGGCTTCTTCTACATTCCTGGCACCGAGACCTGCCTCAAGATCGGCGGCTACGTTCGTTACCAGATCGATTTCGATGAAGATCACTTTGGTGAGTCCGAGGGTTTCCGTAAGTTCGGTCGCGCTCAGCTGACCGTTGACGCACGCAGTGAGACTGAACTCGGCACGCTCCGCAGCTTTGCAGAACTGTGGTTCAGCCAGCACGCCAATTACGGCGAAGTCTGGAACCCAGAAGGCATTTACAGCAACAACAACAACTCCCTGAATGTCCGTCAGGCATTCATCGAGCTTGGTGGCCTCTTCGTCGGTATCAAGACCACCCTGTGGGATGGAGCCTTGGCTGGTGAGTACGACAACTTCGGTTACGACAGCCGCGTTCACACCATCGGGTACAACTTTGCTGCTGCCAACGGTATCAACGTTGCTCTTGCGCTTGAAGAGTACGACTTCAACTACGACTACACTCCGAACGTCGTTGGTAAGGTTGGTATCAAGCAGGGCTGGGGTACTGTAAACCTTTTTGCTGCGTATGACGCAACTGCTGAAGAGTGGGCAGCCAAGGCGATCGCTGCAATCAAGCTGTCTGACCCGCTCACCCTCGAGCTCGGTGCTGCTTACGCTTCTGGTGCAAGCTGGTACTCTCCGAAGATCAGCAATCTGCCTGGAACCGTCTTCGGTGCGTTTGGTGCTGAATCCTATGAGTGGTCGCTCGGCGCTCACCTGAAGTACGCAGTCAACGAGAAGCTGGCTCTCGGTATCGGTGGCCAGTACTGGGCTGACAACCACCTCACCGGCTTCAACGATTGGTCGATCGGTGCCGTGGCCGACTACGAAGTTGTTAAGGGCTTTGCTACCAAGCTCGCGATCAACTACTACGATGGCGACACCTTCGACGCGACCGGCCTCGATGGTCACTGGGGTGGTTTCCTCCGCCTGCAGCGCAGCTTCTAATCTCAGTTAGAAGTCAGTTAATTGGTGGCCTGTGGTTTTCCACGGGCCACTTTTTTATGAAGCAAGCGTTGGTTGATGCCGGACGGACTTCGTGAGATCAGCGGCCGTGCACGAGGTCACGTTCGATCTCGAACTGCCCCGTCAATTGCGCCTTGTAAACCTGGTAGTTTTCAAGAACGCGCTGCACGTAACCGCGTGTTTCAGTAAACGGTATACGCTCTATCCAGTCGATTACCTCTTCGAGGGGCCTTCCGCGTGGATCGCCGTAACGCTCGATCCATTCGTTCGCGCGCCGGGGACCCGCATTGTAGCCGATGAAGGTGAGAATGTAGGATCCGCCGAAGCGGGCCAGCTGCTCATCAAGATAGGCGGCACCCAGCGTTGCATTATAACCAGCGTCAGATGTGAGCTTCAGCGCCGAGAAGGGCAGGCCGTTCTTCTTCGCGACTTCCCTTGCTGTGGCCGGCATCAATTGCAACAGCCCGCGCGCGCCCGCACCGGAAACCGCTCCCACATTGAATTCGCTCTCCTGCCGGGCAATCGCATAGGCGAGAGCCTCGCCCGCTCCGGAAAGTGTCGTGCCCTTCGGGATGACACCCATGGGGTGGGTCAGGCTGCCGATCTCGAGCCCGCGCGCCGAGCCTGTCTTGGCAATGCGCAGCGCCAGATAGTGCTTTCCGTTTTTCTCCGCCATTTCGACAAGCTGGGCAAGTTCCTGCGGAGTGGCCAGCTCCCTGGCCAGATCACGGTAGAGGATTCCGGCGCGCTCTTCGAACCCGATCTCCTGCAGCCGCAGGATGGCTCGGACCGGTTGGCGGGCGGCGAAGTCCTGCCGGTGCTCCGGCGTGATCGCTGGCGGGGTGTTCTCAAGCCGCTTGCGTCCAAGCTTTGCCGCAGCCAGCTGGCCGTAAAAGGTGGTGCCATAGCGGGCAGCCCTCTCGTACTGTTCCTTTGCGTCAAGGTTGGGAGCGCCTGCTTCGGCCGAACGCCCGATCCAATAGTGTGCACGCGCCAGAGAGATGGGGCCGTTCGCCACCTCCGCCATCCGCCTGAAATGCCTGGCGGCCGTGGTCGGATCATCCATGAAGCGCAGTGCGTACCAGCCAGCATGGAATTCGGAATCGGCGATTGTCAGGGGGCTTCCGCCCGTATGGGATGCGGCCACCCTGTGGGCAAGCTGCTCCTGCTTCAGGTCAAGCAGCTCCCGGCTAAGCGCACGCCGTTCCACCCACCACGCATCCGGGTCGACCTTTGCTGCTTCCGATGGCTCGACACTCAGCAGAACCTCTGCCGCTTCCGCGAATTGCTGCGATCTGCGCAGATGGCGTGCTTTCAGGAAGTGCCAGGCCGCAGAGCGATGTTCTTCAGGAACGGCTTCGATCAGGTCTGCGGCCTTGGCGGCATTCCGCTCGACAGCCCTCCATGCGGCCACGAGCTCCTTCGCCCTGGCGAGGTGCGCGATACGGCTGGCAGAAGCGAATTGGCCAGCGTAGAGCATCCGTTCAGCCCGAAAGCGGTGATCCTCCTCTGTCAGCAGGGCGCCGAACTCGCGGATGATGAGATCTTCCTGGTAATCCGTCAGCTCCCCGGCGCGCCAGTGTTCGGCAAGCAGCGCACGCGCATCGGTCGGTTTGTCCACGGCAAGATGGGCCCGGGCCAGCAGGATTGCTCCCTCTACCGTCAGCGGTTTCGATCCACTGAAGGTCTTCAGCACCACATGCAGCGGCGGCTGTTCCCGGAAGAGTGCCCGTTCCAGGGCAGCCTCCAGCCGGTCGTGACCGGGCCAGTCCTTTAACTCTGCCATGGCTTTGGCGATCTCAATGCTGGAGACCTCGCGGCTGTTCGACAGCGCAAACGACCAGGTCAGCAGCTGCCGGTCGAGCGAACCTGCTGAAAGTGCGTCGCGCGCCTGCCTGGCCGCGTCAATGTCGCCGGCGGCAATAGCTTCCAAACCCTTGCGCAGGCGCTCGTGCTCCGGAACAGGATTGAACAGGCTGCCGAACAGGGATGAGGCCGAAGCAGCAACGGAACCTGCGGGAAAATAGGGGCGCAGTTCGGGAAGGGGGGCTTCCGATGGCAGCTTTACCCCCTGGGCCAGAGCAGGCACAGCAGACAGGGCCAGCGCCAGGGCGATCGCACCCGCTGAAACAGGACGAGAAACACCTTTTTCCGTCGTCAAAAAGAGGATATCAACGCCCTCCGAAGCAGGCTTATAATGAAGAACAAGCTGTCGCGTTTGCCACACGTAACGGTATTGTCTCTTTCAATCAGAGTTCTTGCAGCGTCAGAATGGCAATACTATGGTGCCGCGTCACCCACCGGTTTCCGCGCCGGGGTGTCCGGACGAACGGGCACCATCACCAAAGGTCTTTAAGGAGAAGCATTCGTATGTTCAGGGGTTCCATCACAGCGCTCGTGACGCCATTCCGTCAGGATGGGAGCCTGGACGAAAAAGCCTTCCGTGACCTTGTGGACTGGCAGATCCAGGAGGGTACGAATGGCCTCGTTCCAGTCGGAACCACAGGAGAATCGCCGACGCTGAGCCATGAGGAACATGGCGACGTGGTCAAGATGTGTGTCGAGACAGCGGCCGGCCGCGTCCCGGTCATAGCCGGTGCCGGTTCCAATTCCACGCGGGAGGCGATCTATCTCGCCGAGCATGCGGAGCAGGTTGGCGCGGACGCTCTTCTTGTCGTCACACCTTATTATAATAAGCCGAACCAGCGCGGGCTCTACGAGCACTTCGCTGCGATCGCCCGTTCGGTGTCGCTACCGATCATCATCTACAATATCCCCCCGCGCTCGGTGATCGACATGACTCCTGAGACGATGGGGCGTCTGCGCACCGACTTCAAGAACATCGTTGGTGTAAAGGACGCGACGGCCAAGCTCGACCGGGTGACCGAGCAGCGACTCGCCTGCGGTGCCGACTTCATCCAGCTTTCCGGTGAGGATGCCACGGCGCTTGGCTTCAACGCCCATGGCGGCGTCGGCTGCATCTCGGTCACGGCCAACGTCGCGCCGCGTCTCTGCTCGGATTTCCAGGCTGCTACCCTTGCCGGCGATCGTGAGTTGGCCCTGCAGCTTCAGGACCGTCTGATGCCGCTGCACAAGGCGCTTTTCCTTGAGCCGAACCCGGCCGGCGTAAAGTACGCTCTGTCGCGTCTTGGCAAGATCCAGAACGTGCTGCGCAATCCGCTCGTAACGGTAGAGCGTGAGACGGCGGACCGTATCGACACTGCGCTGATGCATGCAGGGCTTTTGAACTAGGGCAGAAGCCCTTATGTAGGCAGTATGTCCAAGCAGAAGAACCCGAACATCAAGATCGTTGCCGATAATCGCAAGGCTCGTTTCGCCTATGAGATTATGGACACGCTGGAGGCTGGCCTCGTGCTGACCGGCACTGAGGTGAAGGCGTTGCGCGAGGGGCGCTCCAACATCCAGGAATCATATGCCTCGGTGGAGGATGGTGAGCTCTGGCTCATCAACTCTTATGTTCCGGAGTATTTTGCCGGCAACCGGTTTAACCACGAGCCGCGCCGCAAACGGAAGCTTCTGGTTTCCAAGCGGCAACTCGCTCGCCTCGCCCAGTCGATCGAGCGCGAAGGCATGACCATGGTCCCGCTCAAGCTCTATTTCAACGAGCGGGGCAGGGCGAAGCTTGAGCTCGCCGTCGCACGAGGCAAGAAGCTGCACGACAAGCGCGAAGCATCCAAGCAGCGTGACTGGCAGCGAGAAAAGGCCCGCCTGATGAAAGAGAAAGCGTAGCCTCATCGGCTCTTGGAGCGGAACGGTTACGCTCTTTCGTTCAGGTACCTGCGCACGCTGCTGAACACGCTCTCGAACATCTCAGTGGTGAGCTTGCCCGTGTTCGTATTGTAGCGCGAGCAGTGATAGCTCGAAAAAATCCGCACGTTGCCGGCATCATTCTCCCCGCCATGGGAGAAGGGAAACAGCTTTACCGGATATCCCAACGCGCGCACCGTCGTCTGATGCGAGATCGTGCCAAGCGTAACGATGGCC
>Ga0182741_1005581_pt1 | contig 11575 bp, 11 predicted proteins | sample eDN5th37CBELigOP_FD_128874 | JGI IMG/M metagenome (GOLD analysis project Ga0182741, IMG submission 128874) | Enriched Organic Plus compost microbial communities from Emeryville, California, USA - eDNA 5th pass 37_C BE-Lig OP (version 2) (version 2) ...
CTCAACGGCGACATCGACAACCACGCCGACCTCGAAGTGCTCGAAGGGCTGCGCGTCGCGCCGGAGATCACCACCGACGCCAAGGTCATTCCTGCAATTGCGTCGCGCCGCTTGGCCGAAGGGCTGGCGCCGCTCGAAGCGGTCGCGGCCACGGTGGCACCGTTCGAGGGATCGGTCGCCATCGGTGTGCAGGTGGCCGACGATCCCGACCGCTTGTACCTCGCGGTGCGGGGAAGCGGCCAGGGTCTCTACGTCGGCATGGCACACGACGCGTTTCTCGTCGCCAGTGAGCCGTACGGCGTGGTGGAGCGCGCATCGTCGTATCTGCGCCTCGATGGTGAGACACCCGCTCGCGCGGAGGACCCAGTGGGAAGTCGCGGCCAGATCGTGGTCCTCGACGCCGCCGGTGCCGGCGAGCTGAGCGGGATCACGCGAGTGGCCTACGACGGCACACCGCTGCCCGTGACTCCGGAAGATCTCGATGTCGCCGAGATCACGACCCGCGACATCGACCGCGGCGATGCGCCGCACTACCTCCTGAAGGAGATCGGCGAAGCGCCGCGGTCGTTGCGCAAGACGTTGCGCGGCAAGCTCGTTGAGCGAGACGGCCTCGTCGACGTGTCACTCGACGAGTCGGTGTTGCCCGCGGCACTCAAGGAACGTCTCGCCGGTTCCATCCGTCGGGTCTACGTGATCGGCCAGGGGACTGCGGCCGCGGCCGGGCAGAGCGCGGCCGTGGTGCTCGACGAACTGCTCTCGCCGGCCGGTGTACGCGTGGAATCGATTCTCGCCACCGAGCTGTCGGGCTTCCGACTGAGCGACGACATGAGCGACACGCTCGTGGTGGCGATCAGTCAGAGCGGTACCACGACCGACACGAACCGCACGGTCGACCTCGCTCGGGATCGCGGCGCGGGGGTGATCGCCATCGTGAACCGTCGCAACTCCGATCTCGTGAGCAAGGCCGACGGTGTGCTCTACACCTCCGACGGTCGCGACGTGGAGATGAGCGTCGCGTCCACCAAAGCCTTCTACGCGCAGGTCGCGGCGGGCTTCTTGCTTGCTCATGCGATTGCCGTGTGCGTTCCGGGTGCCGTCGACGACGCGTCGGCGCGCAGCGCGCTACTGAGCGCGTTGCGCGATCTTCCGGAACGCATGGAGATGGTGATCGCGACTCGGCCGCACATTGCCGAAGTCGCCCGAGCGCACGCGCCGCAACGCCGGTACTGGGCACTCACGGGGAACGGTCGCAATGCGATCGCGGCCCGCGAACTGCGGATCAAGCTGTCGGAGCTCTGTTACAAGTCGATCGCCTGCGACGCCACCGAAGACAAGAAGCACATCGACCTTTCGGCGGAGCCGATGATCATCGTGTGCGCGGCGGGGCTCAGCGGTTCCAACGCCGACGACGTGGGCAAAGAACTCGCGATCTACCGTGCACACAAGGCGGCCCCGATCGCCATTGCGACCGCCGGCGAGTCTCGATTGACGGCGGCGCTCGACACCATCGAGGTCCCGTCCACGCATCCCGATCTGGGGTTCGTGCTGGCGACCGTGGCCGGCCACCTGTTCGGGTACGAAGCCGCGCTCGCCATCGACGCGTCGGCACGGCCGCTACGAGAGATTCGCGCCGCGATCGAGGCAACGGTGGCCGCGGGTGTACTCGACGGCCGTCACGGCCTCGAGCCATTGGCGAACGAGATCATCGCGCCGGCCACTCGATTCTTCGACGGGCTGCACGCCGGACAGTACGACGGTGCGCTCGAGGCGCGTACTGCGGTTCGCACCGCGACGATGCTTCGTTACGGCACCGGCATGATTCCGCTCGACCTCTACCAAGTCGAGACGGGACGCGTGGGCACGCCGAGCACGCTCGTACTCGATCTCACCGACGCACTCACCCAGGCCATCGAAGAGCTCACGCGCCCGGTCGACGCGATCAAGCACCAGGCGAAGACCGTCACCGTTGGGATCTCGCGTTCCGACGAAACGTTGTTGCGGGCACCGCTGGTCCAAGCCGTGCTCGATGCGGGAACGGTGCGCGATGGTCTCAGCTACCGCGCCTTGCGCACGCTCGTCGATCTGGACGAGGTTGTCGAAGCCGTCACTGGATACACCCGGTATCAGATCGAAGGTGACATCGATCGTGACGACGAAGTGTCGGCGCATGTGGTGGATCGGGGCGGCATCGCCGCCGAGATCCCGTCGCGCACCGACCGCGACCCCCGCTTGCGCGGCACGAAGCACCGCGCCGCGGCCGAGCGTGAAGTCACGGTGGCCAAGGGACGGCGCGACGGTCGTACGGTGATCCTCGTGCCTGAGGTGAAGGGTACGGAGCCGGTTGGCATCACGCTGCTGCACGTGCGGTTCGCCACCCGCCCGGGTGCAGACGTCGCGGCGCGAGTCCTGCGCGGGTATCGCAATCGCTACGGCGCGCTGCGAGACGCGATCACTGAGACGGAACCGTCGTTCGACGAGTCAGTACTCGGCGAGATCGACATGATCGATCTTCTCACCGAGCCCGTGAACGTGCTTGCCGAACGGTGGAGAACGCCGCAGTCGTGAACGTGCTGGGACTGGGAACCGATGTGGTCGAGATCCCACGCTTCCGTTCGGTGCTCGCCCGCACACCGCGGCTGACCAATCGACTGTTCACCGAGTCCGAGCGGGCCCTCGCGGCCGAGCGGTCCGACGGTGTTCCCACGCTCGCGGCGCGATTTGCGGTCAAAGAGGCCGCGATGAAGGCGATGGGTGTGGGGATTGGCGCCGTCGCGTTCGCCGAGATCGAAGTGACGCCCGCCGCCGACGGGCCGCCGAGAGTCATCGTGCACGGCCGCGCCGCCCAGCGCGCCCACGACCTCGGGGTGGAGCAGTGGTGGTGCTCGTTGAGCCACGCCGAGACGGTCGCCGTGGCCACGGTGTTGGCGGTGGGCCGATGAGGCCGGTGCTCACGCCGGCGGAGATGACGGCGGCCGATCGCGTCACGATTCAGGAAGGCGTTCCGGAACACGTCCTCGTGGCCCGTGCCGCGCAAGCGGTTGTACTCGTCGCCCTCGAGATGTTGGGTGGGACGTACGGGCGGCGGGTCGTGATCGTCGCCGGCAAGGGCAACAACGGCGCCGACGGAGTGGTTGCGAGTCGGATGCTCCGAGCACGCGGCGTGCGCGTTGATGTGTTCGAACTCGCGGCATCCTCCGACGCCGCGTTCCTCGACCGTCTCGACCGAGCCTTGGCCCGAGCCGACCTCGCGATCGACGCCATGTTCGGGACTGGATTCCGTGGCGAACTCGAGTCTGCCGCGGCCGCGGTGGCCGAGCGTTTGCGCACCGTGCCCACACTCGCGGTCGACATTCCTTCCGGCGTCGATGGCGCGACGGGTGCGGTGGGCGCGATCGCCGTGAAGGCCGACGTGACGGTGGCCATGGCCGCCCGCAAACGCGGTCACTGTTTCGAACCCGGTCGTAGCCACAGCGGTCGGGTCGTGGTCGCCGACATCGGTGTCGCGATCCCGCCGGGCGATGTCGACGTCGTCGAAGACGCCGACATCACGGCGCTGCTTCCTGCCCGGTCGATCACGGCGCACAAGTGGGATGCTGCGGTGCTGATCGTGAGCGGCTCCCGGGGCATGACCGGCGCGCCGGCGCTCGTGGGGCGCGCCGCGCTGCGCAGCGGGGCCGGCATGGTGCACGTGGCGGTTCCCGGAGTCGCGGTCGCCGATGCGTTGCCCGCGGGTGAGCTCGTCGTGCGCGTGCTCAGCTCCACCGACGACGGCACGTTCTCGCGCGAGTCGGCGCGCGGCGTCCTCGAGATGGCTGGTCGATTCGGCGCGATCGTCATCGGACCCGGTTTGGGGACCGACGGTCGGACGGCGACGATGGTGCAGCAGGTCGTTGCGGAAGCACCGGTACCGATCGTGGTCGACGCCGACGCGCTCAGCGCCCTCGCTGGCGATCTCTCGCCGCTACGGATCCGCGCCACCGGCGGGTTGCCGCCGGCGGTACTGACCCCGCACGACGGCGAGTACCGCCGTCTCCTCGGTCACCGCCCCGACCGCGACCGAGTGGTGGCCGCGCGCGAACTCGCGAACGCGACCCGCCAGGTGGTGCTGTGCAAGGGGCCCGCGACGGTGGTGGCCAGTCCCAACGGCGAGGCCACCATCAATCCAACCGGTGGTCCCGCGTTGGCCACGGCCGGAACGGGCGACGTCCTCTCCGGTGTGATCGGTGCGCTGGCGGCGCGCGGGCTCGCTCCCGCGGCAGCCGCCGCGGTGGGGGCGTACGTGCACGGCCGCGCTGGCGAGATGCTTCCCGTGGGGGCGGTGGCTGGCGATCTGATCGAGCAGCTGCCTTCTACGCTGGCAGCGTTCACCGACCGTGGAGACTGAGATGCCCGACGGGTCCGAAGGCCCTACCGCTGCCGAGATCATGACCGCCGAGGTGGTCACGATCGGTCCGAACGCAACGCTGGCCGAAGCCGCCGACGTGTTCGCCGAGAAGGGACACCACGCCCTGCCCGTCGTCGACGCCGACGGCCGCCTCGTCGGCATGCTCACCGACGAGGACCTCGTGGCCACCGAGGCCAAGGTGCACATGCCCACGATGATCAACCTCGGCGCGTTCGGAGAGTTCCCGTGGCCGGGCGCGATGGAGAAGCTCAAGCACGAGCTGGAAGCGATCTCCGCGTCGCGGGTGGAGCAACTCATGGACCGCGACTTCGTGAGCGTCGGCCCCGACGCCACGATCGAGGCGATCGCCACCACGATGCGCGACCGTGACGTCTCGCACGTTCCGGTGGTCGAGAACGGCGAACTGCTCGGCATCGTGGCGCGCGCCGATCTCATCCGACACATCGCGGACACCACCTGAGGTGGCTACCGCCGGGACCCGCTCCGTGTGGGCCGACATCGATCTGCGTGCGGTACGCGCCAACATCGAAGCGCTGATGGAAGCGGCTGCACCCGCGGCGGTGATGGCGGTCGTCAAGGCCGACGGATACGGACACGGTGCCGTGGACGTCGGTCGCGCCGCGTTGGACGCGGGCGCATCGTGGCTGGGAGTCGCGCTCGTCGAAGAGGGGCTCGAACTCCGAGAGGCCGGCATTTGTGCGCCGATTCTCGTGTTGTCCGAACCGCCAGCCGAAGCGGCGTCCGTCGCGGTGGCCGCGAGCCTGACGCCCGTGGTCTACACCGAGCACGGGATCGAGGCATTGGCCCGAGCCGTGGCCGAAGCGGGGCGCGACCCGCTTCCGGTGCACATCAAGATCGACACCGGGATGCACCGCGTGGGCTGCGCGCCGGCTCGAGCCGTCTCGTTGGCGCAGGTCGTGCACAACCATTCCGAGCTCACACTCGAAGGCGTGTGCACGCACTTCGCGGTGGCCGACGAACCCGGAAACCCGTACACGAGCGAGCAACTCCACCGCTTTCGCGCCGCGCTGACCGAACTCGAACACGCGGGACTCCGGCCCCCGATCGTCCACGCGGCCAACTCAGCGGCCACGGTGGCGCGCACCGACGCCCGGTTCGATCTCGTGCGCGCTGGCATCGCGGTCTACGGCATCCCTCCAGCGCCGGTGTTCGACGGGCGTTTCCCACTTCGACCGGCGCTCTCGCTGCGGGCCCAGGTGTCGCACGTGTTCGAACTCGCCGCCGGAGCATCGGTGTCGTACGGCCTGCGCTACCGGCTCACGCGATCCGGACGGATCGCGGTCGTCCCGATCGGATACGCCGACGGCGTCCCTCGCGTGCTCGGCGCACGCGGCGGACAAGTGCTCATCGGCGGTGTGCGACACCCGATCGCGGGAACGATCACGATGGACCAATTGTGCGTCGACGTGCGCGATCACGCGGTGGAACCCGGGGACGAGGTCGTGCTGCTCGGTCGCCAAGGCGACGAAGAGATCACCGCGGGTGAGTGGGCCGCTCGCGTCGACACCATCCCCTACGAGATCGTGTGCGGTATCGGGCCGCGCGTCCCCCGGCGAGCATGGGACTGAACCCCACGAAGCTCGCAGTTGGGATCGCAGCCGGTGTGGTTGCGGCGGGCGGCGCGCTCTACGGGCTGCAACGGACGTTGGTCCATCACGCGTTGGCCGCCCCCGACCCCGACGCCGACCGCGACTTCGTGCTCGCGCACGATCGCTATGAACGCGTCCCGAGTCACGACGGCGGGACGATCGCGATCTACGAACGGGGTGAAGGTCCCACCATCGTGTTCGTGCACGGCGTCACGCTTTCGAGTCGAGCGTGGACCTATCAGTTCGAAACGTTGCCCGCCGCCGGGTTTCGCACGGTCGCGGTCGATCTCCGCGGCCATGGTGATTCCGACGTGGGCGACACCGGACACACCCTCGAGAACCTCGGGCGCGATCTGGTCACGGTGCTCGATGCAATCGACGCGCGCGACTGCATTCTCGTGGGGCACTCGCTCGGTGGTGTGGCGGTGCAGTCGCTCGCGGTGCAGTTCCCCGAGATGCTCCACGCGCGCGTCGCGGGCATCGTGTTGCTCTCCACCATCGGTCGAGCTCCGATGACCAATCTGCCCGGCGTGGAGCGGGGCGTCGACAGCATCCTCTCTCCGGGTCTGCTCGCGATGCTCGCGTTCCCGAACCTGGGATACACCCTCTCGCGCCTGGGCTTCGGTCGTCACGCTCACCCGCGCCACGTCGACCTCACACGTCGCATGATCTCGTCCACCCCGCCCGCAGTGGCAAAGGCATCCGTTCATGCAATCGCCGGATTGAACCTGCTGCCCGCACTCGAATCGGTTGAGACACCAGCGGTGGTCATCGGTGGAACGGCCGATCTCATCGCGCCGCTCACCGAGAGCCGGCGCTTGGCGCGAGCGATCCCGGGTGCGGCGCTTGTCGAATTCCGCGGTGCCGGCCACATGATCATGTTGGAACGACCGAGCGAACTCGAGACGGTGCTCGTCGACTTCGCGCGCGAACTTGGGCTGACGGCGTGAGCGGTTCCCTCACCGATGTACCAGGAGTGCGTGTCGGTCATTGGACTGGCGCAGGAACCGGCGTGACGGTGGTGATCCCACCTGATCCCACCGTGGGATCGTGTGAAGTGCGCGGCGGCGCGCCCGCAACCCGCGAGACCGCGTTGCTCGATCCAGTGCGCCACGTCGAGCGCGTCGATGCCGTGGTGTTCAGCGGGGGATCGGCGTTTGGTCTCGACGCTGCGACCGGTGTGATGCACGCGTTGGCGGAAGCCGGGCGCGGTCATCCCACCTCAGGTGGTGTGGTTCCGATCGTTCCGGCCGCGTGCATCTTCGACCTCGCGGCGTCGGGTGGAGTGAAACCCACGAGCGTCGAGGGGCGCCTCGCGTACGACGCGGCGTCGGTCGATCCGGTCCCGACCGGTCGGGTCGGCGCGGGGACCGGTGCGACGGTGGGGAAGTGGCGAGGCATCGAATACGCCGCGCCGGGTGGGGTGGGCAGCGCGAGCGCTCGTTGCGAGACCGCGACCGTCGGCGCCCTCGCGGTGGTCAATGCGGTCGGCGATGTGCTCGACGGGCACGGCGCAATCCTCTCGGGCTCGAGCGCGCCCCCGCACGCCGACGCGTTCCCGGAGCCGCCGCTCGCCGCAGGCGAGCACACCACGTTGGTCGTGGTCGCGACCAACGCCCGGCTCTCCAAGCTCGATTGTCTCGTCCTCGCGCAAGCGGCCGAGGTGGGACTGGTACGAGCGCTGAACCCCGCGGTGACGCGCTTCGATGGCGACATCGCGTTCGTCCTCGGCCGCCCACCCGAAGATCCCGACGGCGTCGACGTGCACTTCGATCGTCTTCGTATCGTGGTGGCCGACGTCGTGACCCATGCCGTGCGGGCGTCGGTGGCCGCGCCCGACACCGACGCGGCCCCCATGCCCGCCTGACAGTTCCGTGAGTACCGTTCCGTCGATGTTCGCCACCTGGGAAGCACTCGAATCGCAAGCCCGTGGGTGCACCCTGTGCCCTTTGTGTGAGACCCGCACGCAGGTGGTGTTCGGTGCCGGCGACCCAGCCGCATCCCTCGTGTTCGTGGGGGAAGGCCCCGGCCAACACGAAGACGAACAGGGCATTCCGTTCGTGGGGCGGTCGGGCAAGCTCCTCACGCAGCTGATCGAGGGCATCGGACTGACCCGCGAGCAGGTCTACATCGCGAACGTGGTGAAGTGTCGGCCGCCCGGCAATCGCGATCCCAAGCCCGACGAGATCGCGACGTGTCGTCCGTATCTCGAAGCTCAGCTCGGGTTCATCCAGCCCAAGGTGGTGGTCACGCTCGGCAACTTCAGCACGAAGTTGTTGCTCCAGACACAGACCGGCATCACCAAGCTCCGCGGTCAAGAGTTCGAGTACCGCGGTGCTGTGCTCGTCCCCACGTTGCATCCGGCCGCGGTCCTGCGCGGTGGGGGAAAGCAGCTGGCATTGGTACGCGCCGACTTCGTGGTGATCAAACGAGCCTTGGCGCGGGCCGCGGCGTGATGCGAGCCACGAGTGCTTCTCCGGAGGCCACCCGCCGGTTCGGCCGTCAGCTCGGCGCACTCCTCGCGCCGGGAGACGTGCTCGTGTTGATCGGAGATCTCGGTGCGGGCAAGACACTCTTGGTGCAGTCGATGGCGACCGGTCTGGGGATCACCGAGCGCGTCACGAGCCCGACGTTCGCGCTGGTGCATCACTACGACGACGGCCGAGTGCCGGTCGTGCACATTGACGCGTGGCGGCTGGATTCGGCCGACGATCTGATCGATCTCGGCGTCGAGGCGATCCTCGACGACGATCGCGTCACCATTGTGGAGTGGGGTGATCGCGTCACGGCTGCGCTTCCAGCCGAGCGTTTGGAACTCACGCTCACGCACGGCGATTCCTCGGAGGAGCGACACGTGCAGTTCGACGCCATCGGGCGTCGGTGGGACGCTCGTCGCGACGCGCTGCTCGCTGCGTTGGGCGAGTTGGGATCGGGGACCTGACGTGTACGTCTTGGCCATCGACACGGCAACCCCCACGGTCAGCGCGGCGATCGGACGCGCCGGCCGCACCCTGGCCGAAACGCGAATCGTGGCGAACCGAAGCCACGCCGAACGACTCACGCCCGCGCTCGAAGGACTCCGTCGTGCCGCGGGGATCGAGTGGGCGGACCTGTCGGTCGTCGCCTGCGGAATCGGTCCGGGACTGTTCACCGGCTTGCGGGTGGGGGTGACCGCCGCGAAGACGATGGCGTTTGCGCTGGGCGTGCCCACGATCGGCGTCTCGAGTCTCGACCTCGTGGCGTGGCCCGTACGACACACGGCGAAGCGGATCGTGTCGGTGATCGACGCCCGCCGCGGGGAAGTGTTCTGGGCGATGTACGCGCCGGTGCCCGGTGGTCTCGAACGCGTGACCGACGAGCAGGTCGCCCGCCCGGAGCAGCTCGTGGCCGAACTCGTCACCCACGACGAACCGGTGTTGTTGGTGGGCGGCGGCGCGGTCGTATATCGCGACGCGCTGGGTGAGTACGAACACGGCGAGATCGCCGGCCCCGGGTTCGATGCCCCGTGCGTCCGCAGCTTGGTGGAACTCGCTTCGGTTCGCTTCGAGCGAGAGGAGTTCGTGACGCCGCTCGAGTTGGAGCCGGTGTATGGGCGCGGTGCGGATACCACGCCGCCGGGTCCGAAGGCGATGTGATGGTGGCCGAACCAGACCCGGATGTGCGGACGGATGCCGAGGTGCACATCGTTCCCATGCGGCGGCGCCACCTCAAGGATGTGATCGCCATCGAGGAGCAGGTCTATCCACGTCCGTGGACGACCACGCTGTTCTTGGGCGAGCTCGCGATCAAAGGCACACGTTCGTACAACATCGCCCGGATCGGTCGACGGCTCGTGGGGTACGTCGGACTGATGATGACGCTCGACGACGGTCACATCACCACGATCGCGGTCGATCCCTCGTTGCAGCGCGGTCGAATCGGGACGCGTCTACTGCTCGCCGCGACGGAGGACGCACTGGAACGCGGGGCTCGAGCCCTGACGTTGGAAGTGCGGGTGTCGAACACCGGGGCGCAGGCGTTGTACCAGCGATTCGGCTTCGAAGCAGTGGGGACGCGCAAGGGGTACTACACAGAGACGAACGAGGACGCCATCGTGATGTGGGCCACCGACATCTCGTCGGATGCGTACATGGAGCGGCTGCGCCAGATCGAGGCCACGCTGCCGTCACCAACGATCCGAGGTCGCCGATGACACTCGTGCTGGGCATCGAGACGTCGTGCGACGAAACCGCAGTCGCTCTGGTCGACGACGCGGTGCACGTTCGTTCTTCGATCGTCGCGAGCCAGGTCGATCTGCACGCCCGCTTCGGCGGAGTCGTCCCGGAACTCGCGAGTCGTGCGCACGTGGAGCTCATCCTCCCGGTGCTCGCCGACGCGCTCGGTGAGGCGCAGGTGTCGCTCGCCGAGGTGGATCTCATTGCGGGAACCCACGGTCCCGGACTGGTGGGCGCACTCCTGGTGGGGGTGAGCGCGGCGAAGTCGTTGGCGCTCGTCACCGGAGTGCCCTACGTCGGGGTGAACCACCTCGAGGCGCATCTCCACGCGCCGTGGCTCGAACGCCCCGATCTCGAAGCGCCGTGTGCCGTGTTGCTGGTGAGTGGCGGGCACACGATGCTCGTGGTGGTCGACGCCCCCGGCCAATATCGGGTGGTCGGCCAGACCGTCGACGACGCGGCGGGGGAGGCGTTCGACAAGGTCGCGCGCCACCTCGGTCTCGGGTATCCGGGCGGCCCGCAGATCGACCGCATCGCGCGGGAGGGGGACCCCACCGCGGTGCGCTTCCCCCGCCCGATGCGGGGTGACGGCTTCGACTTCTCCTTCTCCGGCCTGAAGACGGCCGTGGTCACCCACCGACGCATGGCGCCGGACCAACCCGTTGCCGATGTCGCGGCGTCGTTCCAAGAGGCAGCGGTCGACGTCCTCGCCGAGAAGCTCGCCGCCCTCGGTCGAGAAGTGGGGGCGAAGGCGCTCGTGCTCGGGGGCGGCGTCGCCGCGAACACTCGCTTGCGCGCCCGCGTCGCATCGGAGGCCGAGGCGCTCGGTGTTCCGGCGCTGCTCCCCGCGCTGGAGTACTGCACCGACAACGCCGCGATGATCGCCGCCGCGGGGTACCACCGTTTCCGTGTCGACGGCCCGACCGGGCTCGACGACGGCGCGCATCCCAGCCTCCGCCTCGCCTGAGGCGGTGGAGGGAACCCGGGGAGCGCTTGCGACCCGCAGTCGGCGTCGCTATCGTTAGCACTCGGCCCGTGAGAGTGCTAACGCCTCTCCCGGACCGCCCCGAAGTCGTGCGAACCGCTTCGCGCGACGAGATCGCAAATCAAGCGCAATCACGGACACAAAGCGTGTCCGAGCCGTCGAGGAGGGCGCATCGATGAAGCTGCAGCCGCTGGAGGACCGCATCGTGGTCCGAGTGTCGGAAGCCGAAGAGACCACCGCATCGGGTCTGGTGCTCCCCGACACGGCGAAGGAGAAGCCTCAGCAGGGCGAAGTCCTCGCAGTGGGCCCGGGTCGCTTCGGCGACGAAGGTGACCGCATCCCGCTCGAGATCGAAGTGGGC
>Ga0182741_1005582_pt1 | contig 11574 bp, 10 predicted proteins | sample eDN5th37CBELigOP_FD_128874 | JGI IMG/M metagenome (GOLD analysis project Ga0182741, IMG submission 128874) | Enriched Organic Plus compost microbial communities from Emeryville, California, USA - eDNA 5th pass 37_C BE-Lig OP (version 2) (version 2) ...
AAGGCCAGTGACAGCCGCTCGCCCTGGAACTGCTGCGCGATCTGCGCGAAGGCCGTGTTCTCGGCGCCGACCAGGTTGCTCGCCGGCACCCGCACGTCGTCGTAGAACAGCTCGGCGGTGTCCGAGCACAGCCAGCCCATCTTGTCGAGCTTGCGTGAGACCGTGAAACCCGGTGTGTCGGTGGGGACGACGATCAGCGAGATACCGCCGGCACCGGCGTCGCCCGTGCGCACCGCGGTGGTGACGAAGTCGGCGCGGGTGCCCGAGGTGATGTAGAGCTTGGCGCCGTTGATGACGTACTCGTCGCCCTCGCGCCGCGCGGTGGTGCGGATGTTCGCGACGTCGGAGCCGCCGCTGGGCTCGGTGATCGCGAGCGAGGCGATCAGCCGGCCCTCGAGCGCCGGGCGGGCGAACCGGTCGATGAGGTCCTGGTTGCCCGAGGCGATGATGTGGGGCGTGGCGATGCCGTGGCTGAACAGCGCCGAGATCAGGCCCGACGAGCCACCGGCGAGGATGATCTCCTCGAGGATCGCGAGCATGTCGAGGGCGTTGCCGCCCGACCCGCCGTGCTCCTCGGCGACGGAGGCGCCGAGGAGGCCCGCGTCCGCGGCCTTGCGGTGCAGTTCGCGCGGGATCTCACCGGCACGCTCCCACTCGTCGAGGTGGGGGACGATCTCCTTGCGGGTGAAGTCGGCGGCGAGCTGACGCAGCGCCTTCTGCTCGTCGGTGTCCCAGCGGATCGCTTCGGTGGTGGTCATGCTCATTCGCCCTTCCAGACGGGTTCGCGCTTCTGCATGAAGGCCATGACGCCTTCGAGGGTGTCGGCGCTGGTGGTCAGACGCGCGAGGGCCTTGTCGGTGAGTTCCCAGGCCTGGTCCTCGGCCGGGATGTTGCCGTCGATGATGCCGCGCGCGACGGTCTTGCTGGCCTGCACGGCGAGCGGGGCACCCTTCGCGATGTCGGCGGCGAGGGCGAGGGCGGTGTCGAGGACCTCGGCCTGCGGCACCACGCGGTTGACCAGACCCCAGCGCAGGGCGTCGGCCGCCGACATCGGCTTGCCGGTGAGGACGAGTTCCATCGCGACGGCGCGGGGGATGGCCTGGCCGATGCGGAAGACGCCGCCGGCACCGGCGATCAGGCCGCGGTGCACCTCGGGCAGACCGAATTCGGCGGTCTCGGAGGCGACGACGAGATCGCTGGCGAGCGCGAGTTCGGTGCCGCCGCCGAGTGCGGTGCCGTTGACCGCGGCCACGACCGGCTTGGAGATGTGGTGCTTGACGACGCCGGCGAAGCCCCAGTGGGCGGTCTCGGGCGGGGTGACCCCGTCCGGTCCCTTGGTGCCGAGGGCCTTCAGGTCGGCGCCGCCGCAGAAGACGGCATCGCCGGCGCCGGTGAGGACCACGACGCGCACGTCCTTCTCGGCCTCGGCCCGCTCCCAGGCCTCACCGAGGGCCTGGTGCACGTCGGCGTTGATGCTGTTGGCGGCCTTCGGGCGGTTGATGGTGACGAGCAGGACGTGCTCGCGCTGTTCGACGAGAACGACGGGTTCGCTCACGACTGGGACTCCTGTTCGATGCGGGTAACGGTGAGGTGACCGCCGTTGTCGGTGACGTGCAGGTCCTCGCCGACGATGTCGGCTCCGGCGGCGAGGATCGCGGCGCCGGCGGCGTCGGTCTGGCCGGAGACGCGGCGACCGTCCGGGGTCAGACCCACGAGGAAGCCGATCGACGGGTTGCCGTCACGGCCGTATTCGGCGGTGGCGGTGACGATCCGGACCTCGCCGCTGTAATCGGTGGCGGTCTCGGGGGCGGACGGCTCGAGCAGGACGTGCTCGGGGTCGCCGACGTAGCCGTCGGTGTGCGGGGCGCAGCCGAGCACCACGACGTGCTGGTAGGTGAGGTAGCCGCCGTTGCCGTGCACGAGAGCGAGCTCGCCGTCCTCGCGCAGCCGCTTGGCCACCGCGACGATCGAGTGCAGCGTGTAGCTGTTGAGTGGGCCGCCGAAGAAGGAGTGGCCGCCGGTCACCGACGGGACGGTGTCGCGGGGGAGGCCGAGCTGTTCGATCAGCAGCTTGGGTACCACCGGGAAGCAGCTGTAGGCGTCGATGATGTCGAAGTCGGAGGGCCGCAGGTCGGTGGCGGACAGGGTGCGGCGCAGCGCGTCGTCGAGGGCGGCGGACCGGCCGAAGTCACCGCGGGCGAGGACGTCGCCCGGTTCGGTCGCGCCCGCGCCGCCCCACACGTAGAGCAGCTTCTCCTCGGCGACACCCAGTTCGCGGGCGACGGCGAGGGAGGTGACGACCACGGCGGCGGCCTGGTCGACGAACGGCATCGCGTTGAGCATCAGCGGGTACGCCTCGGTGACGAGACGGTTCTTGCCGCCGATGGTGCGGATCTCCTCGGCGGTGTGCCGTTCGGGGTTCCAGGACGCCGGGTTCTCCGCCGCGAACTCGGAGAACGCCGCGTACAGATTCGACGACCATTCGAGCGACTTCTCGCGCGAGTGCCCGAGATCGTGGCTGAGCCGGTTCTCGAACAGTGGGTACACGCGGGTGGGAACGATCATCCCGGCGCGCTGCATGGCGGGGCTGCCGAGATCGTCGGTGCCGATGGGGGCGGGTCCGCCGGGTGCGGTGGTCCAGCCGAGGGTGGCCGGGTCGGTCCCCGACTTGTACGCGTTGGTGGCCGAGGCCTGGGCCTCACCGCCGACGAGCAGCGCGACCGAGGTGGTCCCGGTGGCGATGTCGTGGCCGATGCGGTCGAGGAGCGCCGCCGGCCAGTGGCCGCCGATGGGCGTGGTCGAGGTGTGCTCGGGCTTCGCACCGAGACGCTCGGCCAGCAGGCCCGGCAGATCGTCGTAGTTCCAGCTCGCGGTCTTGATCGCGTGGATCGTGTCGATCCGCGAGGCGAGGTCGACGCCGGCGTCGGCGAGCGCGGCGCGGGTGGCGTCGTGGATGAGATCGAGCGGTTCACGCGGGTCGGCGGGGGCACCGGCGCGGCCGGAGCGCAGGTCGCCGACGCCGATGACGACGGGAACCCGGGTGGGGTCGGTCATGGCGTTCCTTCGGTCGTGCTCTGGAAGAGAGGACGGCGCCAGCTTAATACGGACTATTTCAGTCTGTAAATCGGTGGGTGGTCTGGCACACTTGCCACACGTGACCGAACAACCCGCCCCGCGCCGTCGCGGACGACCCCGCGACGCCGACCTCGAGGACCGCGTGTTCGACGCCGTGATCGAGGTCTACTCCGAGACGAGCTGGCGTGGTTTCACGCTCGACGCGGTGGGGCGACGCGCACGAGTGGGCCGCGCCGCGCTCTACCGCCGTTGGACGAGCAAGGACGACCTGCTGGTCCAGGCCCTGGAGGCCCGCAGCCCCCTGCCCGTCCCCATCGACACCGGCGCACTGCGCTCCGACCTCGTCGAACTCGCCCGCCAGCTGCTGCGCGGCTACCGCACCACCCCCGGTCTCGTCAGCCTGCGCGTGGCCCTCGACGCCCGCGCCAACCCCGAACTGCTGGCCCGTCTGACCCTCACCCTCAACCGCAGCCGCCTGCTCGCGGCCCGCACGATCGTGCACCGCGCCGTCGAACGCGGCGAACTCCCGGCCGACACCTCCGCGACGCTGCTGCTCGAGATGGTCACCGGTGCCGTGCTCAGTCACGCCCTGTTCGCCCTCGCCACGCCCGACGAGAAGGAGGACGACGAGTACGCCGAGATCGTCGTGGACGCGACGATCCGCGCACTGCGCGCCGACAGGCACGCCGATCGGATGCCGGAAGGGACACGTTCGCGGCGGTCGTGACCGAATCGCGATGCTGCCCGCACCGCCGGCGCGGCTGATTCGGGCCGCTCGGACGCGGTTTCCGGGATAGCCTGGATGCCGATACCTGCAGGTGGACAGTGACTGGAGACCGGTGATGGATCTGCAAGCGGTCGGGGAGATCACGCGGTTGAAATACCGATACGCGCGCACGCTCGACACCAAGGCGTGGCGCGAACTCGCAGACACCCTCACCCCGGACGTCAACGCCGTGTACGGCGAATATCTCAGTTTCGAATCGCGCGACGCCTTCATCGGTTTCCTGGAGAACACACTCGGCACGCGTCTGATCACGGAGCACACCTGCAGTCATCCCGAGATCGACATCGCCGAGGACGGCCGCACCGCCACCGGAGTGTGGCTGCTGTCCGACACCGTGATCGTCCCGGAGGACGGCATGGTGCTGCGCGGATCGGCCTACTACCACGACCGGTACCGCCTCTGCGAGGACGGCTGCTGGCGCATCAGCGAGACCAGCTACCAACGCAATTGGGAGACCGTCACCCGCATGGGCGAGCCGACGTCGGTGACGTTGACCACCAACCGCTGGGGACTGCTGCAGCAGCCGCGGGCGTCGTGACGGGAAGGAGGTCTCCGTGACGGAGAACGGTTTCGCGGGTGCCACGACCGGGGGCACCGCCACCGAGGGTGCGGGCGAGTTCCCCCGGCCGGGTGCGCTCCCGTATCTCACCGTGCCCAAGGCCCACGAGGCCATCGAGTGGTACACGCGGGTCTTCGGGGCCTCGCTGGCGGCCGAGCCCGTGATGATGGACGACGGCCGGGTGGGGCACGCCGAACTCCGGTTCCCGACCGGGATGATCTACCTCGCAGACGAATTCCCCGAACTCGGTCTCACCTCGCCCGGGGAGGGAGCCGTGTCGGTGAGCCTCATGCTCGAGGTGTCCGACACCGATGCGGTGCTCGCCCGGGCCCGGCTCGCCGGGGGCTCGGTGGAGCGGTGGATCAACGAGAGCCGCGGGCACCGCAACGCGACCCTGCTCGACCCCTTCGGGCACCGGTGGATGCTCGTCGGCCCGCTCACCGGCAAGCTTCCCCCTCCCCGGAATTGACGCCGCTCCGGAATCGAGACCGCCCGGAGATGGGTAACCTGCGGCGATGAGCGACATCCCGCCCCGCAGCGAGTTCCCCGACGTCCGCGCCCGGATCCGGGCCCTGCCCGGCTCGACGGCGACCCCGCCGCCACTCGAACCCGAACCGACGCCGCAGCAGCTGTTCCTGCGCTGGCTCACCGACGCGACCGAGGCCGGGATCGTCGAACCGCACGCGGCGACGTTGTCCACCGTCGACCCCGACGGGACACCCGATGCCCGCACCCTGCTGATCAAGGACGTCACCGACGACGGCTGGTGGTTCTCCGGCGACGACCGCTCCCCGAAGGGACGCCAGCTCGGGATCACCCCTGCGGCGGCGCTGACCGTGTACTGGCGCGAACTCGGCCGACAGGTGCGGGTGCGCGGTCCCGTCCACGTCGGGTCGCCGGAACTGTGCGCCCGCGACTTCCGGGAACGCTCCGTCCTCGCCCGGGCCGTCGCCTCCACCGGCCGGCAGAGCGAGGTGCTCGCCGACCCCGCCGAGTACGACCGGCTCGTCGCCGAGCAGCTCGCCCTCCTCGACGCCGACCCCGAGCGGGTGTCCTCGCACTGGCGCGCCTGGTGCGTGGCGGCCGGGACCGTCGAGTTCTGGCAGGCCGATCCCGGACGACGGCATCTGCGGCTGCGCTACCGGCGCACCGGCGACGGCTGGTCGCGCGAGGAACTCCACCCGTGACGCGTGTCGCCGATCCCGGTGTCGTCCCGGGTGACCGGTAGGCTCCCGCCCGTGAACGAGTCCAACATCCGCACACGCGTCGCCAACGGTGTCGGCGAAGTGCAACTCGACCGGGCGGGCGCCCTCAACGCCCTCGACCGGCCGATGATCCGTGCCGTCCATGCGGCGCTGCTCGAATGGCGCGACGACCCGGCGGTCACCGCCGTCCTCGTCACCAGCACCTCCGACCGCGCGTTCTGCGCCGGCGGCGATGTCAAACCGGTACGGGAGGCGGCCCTCGCGGGCGATTTCGACGCGGTCCGGGAGGCCTTCGCCGACGAGTACCGGCTCGACGAGCTCGTTGCCGGCTATCCCAAGCCCTATCTGGCCGTCCTCGATGGCGTCACCATGGGCGGCGGCCTCGGTATCTCGGTGCACGGCGCGGTGCGGGTGACCACCGAACGGACCACGATGGCCATGCCCGAGACCGCCATCGGGTTCGTTCCCGACGTCGGCTCGAGTCACTTCCTGCCGCGGCTGCGCGGCACCACCGCCCGCTGCGACGCCGTCGGCATGTACCTCGGCCTCACCGGCAGCCGGATCGACGCGGGCGACGCCCTCGCCGTCGGCCTGACCACCCACTACGTGCCCAGCGCCCGCATCGGCGAGTTCGCCGACCGGGTCCGCTCCGGGCACTGGCGCGACGCCCTCGACGAGTTCGTCGAACCTGCGCCGGAATCGACTCTGGCGCAACGCTTCACCGACATCGAGAAGGTCTTCGGCGATGGCACGGTGCTCGAGATGGTCGCGCGCCTCGACCGGCTCGACGACATCGACCCCGAGTGGGCCGAACGCACCCGCACCACCCTCCGGTCGCTGTCGCCGACGAGCGTGTGGGCGACGGCCGAACTGCTGCGCCGCGGCGCCGAGAGCACGATCGAGGAGTGCTTCGCCCGCGAACTCGACGTCGCCGTACGGGTCGCGGCGACACCGGATTTCGCGGAGGGTGTGCGCGCCGTGCTCGTCGACAAGACCCGCGACCCGCAGTGGTCGCCGGCGACCCTCGACGAGGTGGACCCGGAGATGATCTCCGGGTGGTTCGGCGACGGCTCCTAGCGGGCGTACCGCTGCGGCGACTGCAGATCCACCACGATCGGCTGCCCGCCGAGGGTCGCGTGGATCTCGGGCTTCTCGAGGCCGCCGGCCAGCAGGTACTCGCCGAGCAGTGCGAGCAGCTCGTCGTTGTCGACCGTCGGGTCGCCGTGCGCCCCGCCGCTGCGCGCTCCCCGCGCGGTCAGTTCGTTGTGGGCCAGGCGCGCCGCGATCCGCACCGAGGCCACCCCCATCGAATTGCGCCGCGAGGGCGTCGGGCCGGTCGTGGTGTCGAGACCCTCGGTCGTGCCGGGTGCGCTGACGGAGCCGTTCGTGCCGGTGCTGGTCACCAGTGTCGTTCCTTCCTCGGAATCGCCGGCGCCCACCCCGCCGGCCGGGTCACCTTCGATCGACGGAGCGTCCCCCACGCTCGTCCGGTGCGTTCCGGGATCCGGGGTGGTCAACGGGGTACTGCTCGGAAGCGGAGTGCTCGGCAACGGGTAGACGAAGGCACCCGAACGCTTCGGCCGTCCGGAGCACGCTGCCCCGCCCGTCCCGCCGGACACTCCCTCACCGGCCGCGGCCGATACGTCGTCGTTCATCGACAAAGCTCCTGATTCCCCCCGATACGCCGGATCGACGGAAAGGAAAGTATCAGTAAAATCCGCTGGATGCACCACCCGGACGGCCCCTGCGGGACCGGGCTCAGTCGGTGGCGGCGACCAGCGGCTCGAGGGTGAGCTCCGGCAGCTCCTTCTGGATGTACTGCAGGCGCCACTTGTCGCTCACCAGTGCCAGGAGCACCCCGTCGGAACGGGTGAAGACCTCGACGCCGCGCTGCCGGTTCAGCTCGTCCACCGACGCCGCGTCGGTGCGGCGGGCGAGGGAGTAACCGAGCGGCTCGATCTTCGGGTCGACGTTGTACTCGGCCTTCATGCGCGCGGCGACCACCTCGAACTGCATCGGGCCGACGGCGGCCATCACCGGTGAGGCGTCGCCGCGGATGTCGTTGCGCAGGATCTGCACGACACCCTCGGAGTCGAGCTGGTCCACGGCCTTGCGGAACTGCTTGTACTTCGAGGCACTCTCGGCCCGCAGGATCGCGAAGTGTTCGGGGGCGAACGACGGGATCGGCGGGAATTCCACCTTCCGGTCGACGAAGAGCGTGTGGCCCGGTGCCAGCGCGGTGGCGTTGACCAGGCCGACGACGTCGCCGGGATAGGCGTTCTCCACCGTCGACCGCTCGCGGCCGAAGACCGTCAGGGCGTACTTGGTGGCGAAGGGCTTGCCGGTCTGGGCGTGGGTGACGACCATGCCGCGCTCGAACACACCGGAGACGACACGCATGAACGCCAGCCGGTCGCGGTGCGCGGTGTCCATGCCGGCCTGCACCTTGAAGACCACGGCGCTGAACGGGTCGTCGACCGAGCGGGGATTGCCGTCGACGTCGAGGCGGGCACCCGGGGCGGGCGCCAGCGCGACGAGCGTGTCGAGGATCTGCCGCACACCGAAGTTGAGCATCGCGGACGCGAAGATCACCGGGGAGGTCTGCCCGGCCAGGAACAGCTCCTGGTCGTGGTCCTGGCCGCTGGCCGAGAGCAGCTCCGACTCCTCGGCGGCCTCGGCCCAGGTGTCGCCCTCACGGCTCAGCGCCTCGTCGGGGGACAGGTGCTCCTCGGGCGCGATCTTCGCGCCACCGGCGGTGCGGGTGAACTTGATGTACTCGACGGCGGCACCGTCCTCGCCGCGGCGCAGCAGGCCACGGAAGTCACCGGCGATGCCCACCGGCCAGAACAGCGGCGTCGGCGTCAGCCCGATGCGCTCCTGGATCTCGTCGAGCAGCTCGAGCGGGGTGCGGCCCGGGCGGTCCCACTTGTTGATCACCGTGATCACCGGGATGCCGCGGTGGCGGCACACCTGGAACAGCTTCAGCGTCTGCGGCTCGAGGCCCTTCGCGGCGTCGATGAGCATGACGGCGGCGTCGACGGCGGTGAGGACGCGGTAGGTGTCCTCGGAGAAGTCGGAGTGGCCGGGGGTGTCCACGAGGTTGATGACGTTGACCGTCTCGCTGCCGTCCTCGCCGCGGGGCGCCTCCTCGGAGGTGTAGTTGAACTGCAGCGCCGTGGAGCTGACGGAGATGCCGCGGGCCTTCTCCATCTCCATCCAGTCCGACACGGTGGACTTGCGCCCGGCCTTGCCGTGGACCGCGCCGGCTTCGGAGATCACCCGGGCGTGCAGCGCGAGCGCCTCGGTGAGCGTCGACTTGCCCGCGTCCGGGTGGGAGATGACGGCGAACGTGCGCCGGCGCTCCGCCTCGGCGCGCACTTCCTTCGCGGATGCAGGCTTCGTGCTGCCGGTGGAACGACTGTCGGCCGAAGCATGCGGGGTGCTCACGCGGAAAACCTCTCGAAGGGGGCAGTGGGTGGGGGCGCTATCGCCGGTAACTCGTCCATGTTACTCGGCGATTCGGTGTCGATTTCTCTCAGATTCGATCACGTTTCCCGGCCGACGACCCTCCACCCCTCCTTCCGGGTGCACGCTGATGAGCAAACAGCGGGCTGTGCAGTCACCGGAGCAACCACGCAGTCACCGGAGCAACCACCGAACGGGAGTTGGTCGTGAGCAGGTTCACCGAAGAGATGTACGCGACGGCGGAGGCGGACACGGGGGTCCTGATCACCGGGGAGCCGGGAGCACCCCTGCAGCAGAGCTGGGGGGCCATCCACCGTCAGGCCCGCTGCATGGCGGGCGCACTCGCCGCCGCGGGCATCGGGCCGGGCGACTCCGTGGGCATCCTCGCCGGGGAACCCGTGGACATCGCCCCCGCCTGCCAGAGCGTGTGGATGCGCGGGGCCAGCGTGACGATGCTGCACCAGCCCACACCCCGCACCGACCTGCAGTTGTGGGCACGCGACACCGAGGTCGTGCTGAAGATGATCGACGCGCGTGCCGTCGTCCTCGGCACTCCCTTCGAGATCGCCGAGCAGTTGCTGCGCGAGCGCGGGATCACGGTGGTGACCATCGGGCAGATGCGGGAGGGGAAGCCCGTCGAGCCCGTGGACACCGCCGAATCGGACATGCTGCTGCAGCAGCTGACCTCGGGGTCCACCGGTTCCCCGAAGGCCGTGCGGATCACGCACGGGAACTTCTACGCCAACGCCGACGCGATGATGGAGCGCGTCAAGTTCTCGCTCGACGACGACGTGATGGTCAGCTGGCTTCCGCTGTTCCACGACATGGGGATGGTGGGGTTCCTCAGCGTCCCGATGCAGGTGGGTGCCACGGTCGTGTCGGTCACGCCGCTGGACTTCCTGCGGTCGCCGATGCTGTGGGCGGAACTGATCAGCAAGTACCGCGGAACCCTCACGGCGGCACCCAACTTCGCGTACTCGCTGCTCGCCCGGAAGCTGGCGCAGGCACCCGACGGAGCGGTGGACCTGTCGTCGATGCGCTGGATGTGGAACGGGGCCGAACCCGTCGACCCCGACACGATGGAGCACCTCGCGAAGGAGGGGGAGCGGTTCGGTCTCGACCCCACCGCCCTGGCCCCGTCCTACGGGATGGCCGAGACCACCCTCGCGGTGTCGGTACCCGATCCCGGCCGCGGCATGGTCCTCGACGTCGTCGACCCCGACCTGCTCGAGGCCGGCGGCATGGCGGTGCCCACCAGCCGGCCGCACGCGCGCCGCATGCCCACCCTCGGCCGGCTCGTCTCCGGGCTCGAGGGCCGGGTGGTCGGCCGCGACGGGCAGGTGCTCCCGCCCCGCGGGGTCGGCATCATCCAGCTGCGCGGCAAGGCCGTCACACACGGCTATCTCACCGTCGACGGACCGGTCCCGGCCCAGGACTCCGACGGCTGGCTCGACACCGGCGACGTCGGCTACTTCACCGAGGAAGGTCACGTCGTGGTGTGCGGGCGGGTGAAGGACGTCATCATCATGGGTGGCCGCAACGTCTATCCCACCGACATCGAGCGGGCGGCGTGCAGCGTCGAGGGCGTGCGTCCCGGCAACGCCGTCGCGATCCGGCTCGACGCAGGGGAGAAGCGCGAGTCCTTCGCCGTCGCGGTCGAGACCAAGCTGTTCGACGACCCCGAACAGGTGCGGCGCATCGAACGCGAGGTCGTGCACGCGGTGGTCGCCGAGGTGGGGGTGCGGCCGCGCACCGTGGCGGTGCTCGGGCCGGGCAGCATCCCGAAGACGTCCTCGGGCAAGCTGCGGCGCGGGAACTCGCTGGCGCTGCTCACCCGCGGCTGAAGGGCCCGGGGCAGAGCACGACGGGGTCGGGGGCCGGCGGGGTCGGAGGACCGGGGTCAGAGGACACTGCGGAGGAAGTCGGTGACCACCCCCACCGCTTCCTCGAGCCGGGGCCGCTGGTCCGGCCCCGCGTAGTAGTGGGTCGCGCCGGGGATCTCGTGCAGCTTCTTCACGGGATGACCGATCGCGTCGTAGAGGCGCCGGGTGTGGCTCGGCGTGCACGCGTTGTCGGCGAGATTTCCCACCACGAGAGTCGGGACGTCGATGTCGCGCCCGCAGGCGACACCGTCGGCGCGCGCGTCGTCGAAACTCCACTGCGACAACCAGCTCCGCAGTGTGCAGAAGCGGGCCAGCCCGACCGGCCCCATGTTCACCACCTGCGGGTCGCCGAGATAGCACGTGCCGGGGACCCGTTCGTTGGGGTCGATGGCCGGGTCGAGCCAGCGCGGATCGGCCATCGTGCCGTGCACGACGAATCCGAACTCGTCGTGGGGGCGACCCGCGGACCTCAGTTCGTCCAGCTTCTCCTTCACCCACACGGTGATCCGGCGGTTGCGGTCGATCTGGGCCTGCCGGTAGCGGGCGACGAATTCCGGGTCGTAGGGAGGCTTGTGGGGTGCGTCGGGGGCGTAGAGGTCC
>Ga0182741_1005584_pt1 | contig 11571 bp, 6 predicted proteins | sample eDN5th37CBELigOP_FD_128874 | JGI IMG/M metagenome (GOLD analysis project Ga0182741, IMG submission 128874) | Enriched Organic Plus compost microbial communities from Emeryville, California, USA - eDNA 5th pass 37_C BE-Lig OP (version 2) (version 2) ...
AGGACGATCGCGTCGAGCGTGGCACTCCCGAGACTCTTTCGCTCCGGTGTACTGGTGACGCCGCGAGTGGACGTGGTACGCGCGGATGTCGCCGGCGTGCCGGGCACGCTCACGAGCAGGGCGAGGGTGGGAGTGGAAGTGCTCGTGCCGCTCCTCCGCGATCGCGGCGGAGGCGCCGCCCTGGCCGCGGAGCGGGCCGCGCGGCGGTTGCTGGAAGCGAGCATTCTCGACGCTCACCACGCGGTCGCGTCGAGTGTGCTGGCCGTCGCGACGGCGTTCTGGAACGATCTCGCGGCGGAGCAGCGGCTCGAGGTGTACCGCTCATCGGAGCTCAGAGCGAGCCGGCTGGTGGATGACACGCGCCGACTCGTGGAGGCCGACGAGCGGCCGGCGGCCGATCTGAAGCAGCTCCTCGCCAACCTCGCGCTGAAGCGCGCCGCGAGGCTCGCCGCCGAGCAGGCAAGCGTGGAGGCGCGTGAGCAGCTCGCGCTGGCCATGGGTGTGCACGGCGGTGGATGGCCCGCGCCACCGCGAGCGCTGGCGGGCTTCCCCGCGGTGTCGGGGGAGGGCGCGACCGGCCACGGATCGGATGCCGGCCGCGCCGACTCGATCGCTTCTCCGGAAGCGCTGCTCCGGCGAGCGGACCTCGGAGCGCTCGCGACGCTCCGCGCGGCGGCGATGGTGGAGCTGGAGGCCGCTCGTGACGCGCTCCGGCCGCGGCTCGACATCTCCGTGGCACTCGGTTATCAGGGACTCGCGTCGAGTCGCGGCCTCGGTGGCGCGCTCTCTTCGCTCTATCGCAACGTGCCCGGGCCAGATGCCACGCTGCAGCTCGACTACGAGTTGCCGCTCGCTTCGCGAGGAGCGCGAGGCGAAGCGCTGCGGAGTGCTGCCGCGTACGAGCAGGCGCGGATACGCGAGAGGGAGCTGGTGCGGCGGATAGCCAGCGGGGTGAGGGCGGCGCGCGAGGCACTGCGGAATGGCAGGGAAGGGCTCGTCGCTTCGCGGCGGGCTGTGGAGCTATCGCGGGCCGCGGTGGAGAACGAGAAGCGAAAGTTCCAGCTCGGGATGTCGACGCTCTTCGACGTGATTCTCGCCGAGGATGCGCTCACCAACGCCCGACTCGGCGAGATCGCCGGGCAGCAGGCATACGCGGTGGCCATCGCGCGCCTCCGCTACGAAACCGGTACTCTGCTGGACGCGGAGGCGGGTGTGCCGGCGGTCAGCGCCGAGTCGTTGGAGAGGGAGCCGTGAGCGGGCAATCGGTCTTCCGGAAGGTGTCGCTCGATCGGCTTGCCTCACCGGAGCAGCTCGATCAGTTGATGCAGGTGACGACTCCGAAGGGGTGGGTGGCGCTGCTCGCCCTCTCCGTGCTCCTGCTCACTGCGATCGTCTGGGGTTGCGTGGGGCGCATCCCCGAGGTGGTGCACGGCCAGGGGATACTGGTGAAGAGCGGCGGCGTGCTGCAGGTAGTGCCTTCGGCGGGCGGGCGCGTCAGCGACATCGCGGTGAGCGTGGGCGATCTGGTGAGCGCCGGCCAGATCGTGGCGCGGGTGGCGCAGCCGGAGCTGACCGATCAACTCAACCAGGCGCTTTCCAGGCTCGCCGCGCTGCGCGCCGAGCGGGCGAGCTCGCTCGCCTTCGGACGGCGCGATCTCGCGCTTCAGAAAACCGCGTTGGAGCAGCAGCGCGTGGCAGCGGCGCAGAGCGTAGCGGCGGCGGAGGAGAGCCGGCGCTGGCTGGAGCAGAAGATCGTCGAGCAGGAGAAGCTGGCGACGCAGGGACTCATAACGAAGCAGACGCTGCTCGCCACCCGAGAACAGTTCAACGCCGCCGTCCAGCGCGCCAGCGCGGGGAGCAGCGAGCTGGCGCAGATCCGTGTGCGGATGCTCGCGCTGGTGAACGAGCACGATGGCGAGAGCGACGAGGCCCGCCTCCGCATCGACGATGCCGAACACGAAGTGGCGCGACTGGAGCGCGAGCTGGCCGAGCGTTCCGAGGTCACCTCACCGTACACGGGGCGGGTCCTGGAATTGATGATCGAGCAGGGGGGCATGGTGTCCAGCGGCGAGCCGATCCTGAGCCTCGATCTCACGGGGCGCAGCGTGAAGAAGCTGATGGCAGTGCTCTACGTGCCTTCGGTCGATGGCAAGCGAATCCGCGTCGGGATGCCGGTACGGATAGCGCCATCCACGGTGAAGCAGGAGGAATACGGGATGATGCTCGGCAGGGTGGCCTACGTCTCCGACTTCCCGGCCACCACGAAAGGGATGTCGCGCGTCCTCAAGAACGACCAGCTCGTGAGCGTACTGTCGGGGAGCGGCGCGCCGTACGAAGTGCATGCGGACCTCGTGGTCGCGCCGGAGACGATCAGCAGATACAAGTGGTCATCGTCGGGTGGTCCGCCGCTCGCGATCCAGAGCGGGACGCTGGCGACCGCGAGCATCGAGGTTCGCGCGGAGCGGCCGATCGGGATGGTGATCCCGCTCTTCCGAAAATACACGGGGACATGAGCATGCCGATGCGATCGCGAAAGCGTGTGAGGACGCCCACGGTTCTCCAGATGGAAGCAGTGGAATGCGGCGCCGCGGCGCTGGCGATGGTGCTGGCGCACCACGGCCGGATCGTGCCGCTGGAGGAGCTGCGCCTGGCGTGCGGCGTCTCGCGCGACGGGAGCAAGGCGAGCAGCATGCTGCGGGCGGCGCGGCACTACGGTCTCGTGGCGAGGGGATTCCGGAAGGAGCCGGCCGAGCTGAAGGAGCTGCCCATACCGATGGTGGTGCACTGGAACTTCAACCACTTTCTGGTGGTCGAGGGCTTCGGTCCCGGCCGAGTCTTTCTCAACGATCCGGCTACCGGACCGCGACGGATCTCGTACGAGGAGCTCGATCAGGCTTTCACCGGCGTGGTGCTCACCTTCGAACGTGGAGCGGAGTTCGCCGCGGGCGGAGAGAGCCCGAGCCTGGTCGCCGCGCTGCGGCGCAGGGTCTCGGGCTCGGGCGCAGCGCTGGCTTACATGATGCTCGCCGGCTTCGCGCTGCTCGTCCCGGGGATGATCATGCCGACCTTCGGCCGGATCTTCGTGGACGACATCCTGGTGAAGGGCCTCACCCACTGGATGACGCCGCTCCTCTGGTTGATGGGCGCCGCGACCGTGGTGATGATGCTGCTCGTCTGGCTGCAGCAGCGCTGCCTCCTCCGCTTCGAGACGAAGCTCGCGCTCGACAGCTCGGCGAAGTTCTTCTGGCACGCCCTCCGGTTGCCGGTGGAGTTCTTCGCGCAACGATACGCGGGCGAGATCGGAAACCGGGTGGAGCTGAACGACCGAATCGCGCGGCTTCTCTCGGGCGAGCTGGCCACCACCGCGCTCGGCGTCATGGTGATCGCGTTCTACGCCGTGCTGATGACGCAGTACGACGCGGTGTTGGCGGGCATCGCCATGACGACCGCCGTGCTGAACCTCGCCGCGCTGCGCTACGTCTCGCGGAAGCGTACGGACCTGAACCAGCGGCTGCTGCAGGATCGCGGCAAGGCCATGGGCACCGCCATGGGCGGGCTGCAGACCATGGAGACGCTCAAGGCCACCGGCTCCGAGTCCGACTTCTTCGCGCGCTGGTCGGGGCAGCAGGCGAAGGTGGTGAATGCGCATCAGCGGCTGCAGCTCACCACCGAGCTGCTCGGCGCGGTGCCGCCGCTCCTCCTCACCATCGACACAGCGCTCATCCTGGGAGTAGGCGGGCTGCGCGTGATGGGCGGAGAGTTGAGCATGGGGATGCTGGTGGCATTCCAGTCGCTCGTGCTGCTCTTCCTGTCGCCGGTGAACCGGCTGGTGGAGCTGGGCGGTACGCTGCAGGAGGTGCGCGGCGACATGGCGCGACTGGACGACGTGCTGCGCGCGCGCACCGATGCGGCCGCGGCAGCGCCCGGGGAGAGCGCCATGGGCGGAGAAGCGGTCGTGAAGCTCTCCGGCGCGCTCGAGCTGCGCGGCGTGAGCTTCGGGTACAACCGGCTGGAGCCGCCGCTAATAGATGGCTTCGATCTCGTGTTGCGGCCCGGGAGCCGCGTGGCGCTGGTAGGTGGCTCCGGCTGCGGAAAGTCCACCGTGGCGAAGCTCGTGAGCGGCCTGTACGAGCCGTGGAGCGGTGCGATCCTCTTCGATGGCGAGCCGCGCGCGCTGATCCAGCGCAGCGTGATGACGAGCTCCGTGGGCGTGGTGGACCAGGAGATCTTCATGTTCGAGGGGAGCGTCCGCGACAACATCTCTCTCTGGGATGCCACGCTCGCCGAGATCGACATCGCGCGTGCGGGCCGCGATGCGTGCATCCACGGCGAGATCGCCGCGCGTCCCGGCGGCTATGCGAGCCGCGTGGCGGAGTCGGGCGGGAACTTCAGCGGCGGCCAGCGCCAGCGGCTGGAGATCGCGAGGGCGCTGGCGGGGGATCCGAGCATCCTGGTGCTCGACGAGGCGACGAGCGCGCTCGACCCAGCAACGGAGAAGGCCATAGACGATCGCATCCGCGCCCGCGGCTGCACCTGCCTGATCGTGGCACACCGGCTCAGCACCATCCGCGACTGCGACGAGATTCTCGTTCTCGAGCATGGGAGGATCGTGGAGCGTGGTACGCACGATGAGCTCCGTGCCCTCGGCGGCCGGTACCGCGAGCTGATCGCTGCGGAGTGAGCGCGTCATGACGACTCCCTCCACGGACCGGTCGCCGGCCCGGAGCGCGGACGCCCCGGTTCCCGAACCGCTGCCCGGCGCCGGCGCGGCCGGCCGCGGGGCTCCACCGGATGGAGACACCGCGGCACGCGATCACGCCGGGCGGCTGCGCCTGCGCCGGCGCGAGGAGCTGCGCCGGGCCACGCTCGCCGGCGCGTGTGCGCGGCTGGCTCGGACCATCGAGGTGGGCGCTGCCGGCCCCGTGCCTGCGCCGTCGCCCGGCGGGGCTCCCGACACGGATGACGCTGACCAGGTCGATGACCCGCTCCTGAAAGTCTGTCGCCTGGTGGGCCGCGAGCTGGGTGTCGCGATACGCCGGCCCACCAATTCCGGGGGCCGCGGCGCGAGCGTGGACCCCGTGGGGGCGATCGCGCGCGCTTCCCGCATCCGCGTCCGGCGCGTGATGCTGCGCGACGAGTGGTGGCGCGAGGACAGTGGTCCTCTCGTCGGCTTCCGCTCGGAGGGGCGTCACCCGGTGGCGCTCCGCTACACGCCGGCGCGCGGCTACACGTGTGCCGATCCGGGCGACGGCAGTGAGCGAAGCGTGGACGTCGCTCTGGCGGAGGCGCTCGCTCCGTTCGCCTTCACCTTCTACCGCTCCTTTCCCGGCGGCGCGCTCTCCATCCGCGATGTCATTGGCTTCGGCGTGCAGGGGTGCGGGGGCGAGGTGCGGAGCGTGATGGTGATGACTCTTCTCGCGGCGCTGCTCGGGATGATCCCGCCGGTAGTCACCGGTGTGGTGTTCGACTCGTTGATACCGGGGGCGCAGCGATCGCGGCTGCTGCAGATGACGGTGATCCTCGTCGCCTGTGCGGTATCGGTCGCGCTCTTCCAGTTGGTGCGCAGCGTGGCGCTCCTGAGGATCGAAGGCAGGATGGGCAACGCGGTGCAGTGCGCGGTCTGGGACAGGCTGCTGACGCTTCCCATGTCGTTCTTCCGCCCATACACGGCCGGCGAGCTGGCCGTGCGCGCGATGGGGATAGACGGGATCAGGCAACTGGTGTCCGGTTCCACGATCACCGCGGTGGTGGCGGGGATCACGTCGCTCGGGAACTACGTGCTCCTCTTCCGCTACAGCGTGCGGCTCGCCGCCTGGGCGACTCTGCTCATAGCGATCGTGCTCTCGGCGACGCTCGCTGGAGGGTACGTACAGCTCGCGCATCAGCGAGGCGTCGCGGCGCTCCAGTCGAAGACATCCGGCCTGGTGCTGCAGCTCCTCACGAGCATCGCGAAGCTGCGCGTCGCCGGGGCGGAGGCGCACGCCTTCGCGAGCTGGGCGCGGCTCTTCTCGGAGCAACGGCGGCTCCAGTTCAGCGTCCGGAGAGCCGGCAACTGGGTGGCGGCCTTCAACGCCGGATTTCCCACCGCCGCCCATATGCTCGTGTTCTGGACGGCGCTGACGCCGCTCACCGTGGCGCACACCATGCGTACCGGCGATTTCCTCGCGTTCATGTCGGCGTTCGGGATCTGTCTCGCGAGCGTGGTCACGACATCCAACGCTCTGCTCTCGCTGCTGCTCGCTGTACCGCTCTACGAGCAGGCGAAGCCGGTCCTGGTCGCCGCGGCCGAGGTGGATGGTGCGAAGGAAGATCCCGGTGAGCTGCACGGGAGGGTGGATGTGGAGCATGTATCCTTCCGCTACGAGGCGGACGGCCCGCTCGTCCTGCGCAATCTCACGGTGCATGTGGAGCCGGGTGAGTTCGTGGCGTTCGTTGGCCCGTCGGGATCGGGGAAGTCCACCATCCTGCGCCTGCTGCTCGGCTTCGAGTCTCCGGAAGCGGGCTCGATCCACTACGATGGCCGCGAGCTGGGCGGGCTCGACCTGCGGGAGCTCCGGCGGCAGATGGGCGTCGTGCTGCAGAGCGGCCGCCTGATGACGGGCGACATCTACACGAACATCGCCGGCTCCGCGCCGGTCTCGCTGGAAGCGGCCTGGGATGCGGCTCGGCTGGCGGGTTTCGCCGATGACATCCGGCAGATGCCCATGGGTATGCAGACGGTGATCAGCGAGGGAGGCGGCACGCTCTCCGGCGGGCAGCGGCAACGGTTGATGATCGCCCGAGCGATCGTGCATCGCCCACGCATCCTCCTCTTCGACGAGGCCACGAGCGCGCTCGACAACCGCACGCAGGCCATCGTCAGCGCCAGCCTGGAACGGCTGCACGCCACTCGGATCGTCATCGCACATCGGCTGAGCACCATCGTGCGCGCTCAGCGGATCCACGTGCTTCGGCGGGGCGAGCTGGTGCAGTGCGGAAGCTACGATGAGCTCATGCGCCAGCGCGGTCTTTTCACGGAGCTCGCCGCGCGCCAGATGGTCTGAGCGCCGCCGAGCATATCTACATACACTGTGGAGGAGCTCCAGATGGTCTCGAACGGTACCTTCGCGAAGGGGCCGCGGATCGGCGCGGTGCTCATGATTGCTGCCCTCGCGAGCATCGGTGGCTGCCGGCGAAGCGGTTCGCCGGCGGCGGAGCGCGCCGCACGCGCTGCGCGCGGCACAGGGGATATCGTGGTGGGAGTCGCCTGGCCGTGGGCGGCGCGCGGGGAGGTACGCTACGCCGAGGGACTCGACATGGCGGTGGCCGAGATCACCGCCGCGGGCGGGGTGCTCGGCCGGAGGCTCGTTCTGAGGAAGGAGGATGACCGTGAGTCGGTGGACGAGGGCGAGCTCGTGGCGCAGCGGCTGGCCAGCGATCCCGGCGTGGCGGCGGTGATAGGTCATCTGCAGTCGTACGTGTCGGTGCCGGCGTCGGCGATCTACGATCCGTCGGGCCTTCTCATGATCGCGCCCACGGCGACTGATCCGGAGCTCACCGCGCGCGGCTACTCACGGGTATTCCGCGCTACCTTCACCGATGCGGAAGTGGGCAGACAGATGGCCGAGTACGCGGCCCGGCGCGGATACGGGCGAATCGGGATCTACTACATCCGCAGCGACTATGGCCGCGATCTCGCCAACGCGTTCGAGGAGCGAGCGAACGACCTCGGTATCATGATCCCCGTGCGCCAGTCGTACGAACCAAACGATGCATCGGGGAGCGAGAGTTTCGGTCCGGCGCTGCGAGGGTGGAGCGAGCTGGGGCTCGACGCGATCTTCCTGGCCGGCGAGGTACCCTCCGCGGCGCGCGCGATCGTGGCCGCTAGGAAGGCGGGTGTGACCGTGCCGGTCATCGGCGGCGATGCCATGAGCTCCGGCGAGCTGATCTCGGTTGCCGGGCGCGCCGCGGAGGGTACCGTGGTCGCGACCGCGTTTCACGCCGACGAGCCGCGTCCCGAGGTGCGGCGCTTCGCGACGGCGTTCCGGCAGCGCTACGGCGTGGCTCCGGACGCCGGCTCTGCGCTCGGCTACGATGTCGTGCGGCTCCTCGCCGCGGCGATCGAGCGCGCGGGCACCGCGCTCCCCGACAGCGTGGCCGGCGCGCTCCGTTCGCTGCGCGACTGGAAGGGCGTCACCGGGAGCTTCACCTTCGACAGCGCTGGAAACCTGGTGGGAAGGTCGATCGCGAAGATGGTCGTGCGCGATGGGGCGTTCGAGTACCTACCAGACAACGGTAGATCCACTGACGCGGGCGCGCGACCGCGCTGAGGTACCGAAGCTTCCTCGCGCCTGCCGAAGCGGAAGAGAGGTGCGTGAATGACGCGCGCCTGACGCGCCGCACCATCGTTGCCCCCGAGAGATCCGGCATCCACTCCCGGTGTCCACTCGTATGGCGCCGCTTCCAGACCGGAGGGCAACCCGTGCTCGTTCATTCGCCATCGCTCGTGAAGAGAGAGTGCCAGGTGGAGCTCGCGCGGCGAGTCGGAGAGCTGTCGCGCGAGCGGTGGGGCGAGCAGAACCCCACGCTCCTCATCGGTCGGCATCGGACGTTGAGCGACGCGCTCGAGAAGCTCAGCCGCCTCGCCGAGTCCGACAGCCCCGTCCTCATCACGGGTGAGACCGGAACCGGGAAGGAGCTCTTCGCGCGCTCTCTCCATCTGCTGAGCGATCGGAGGCGCGCTCCTTTCCTGAGCCTGAACTGCGGGCGCTATCCCGAGGCGCAGCTCGTCGCGAGCGAGCTTTTCGGCCACAGGCGTGGAAGCTTCACCGGCGCGGTGTCGGACCACCGTGGGATCTTCGAGGAGGCCGATGGCGGCGTGGTGTTCCTGGACGAGATCGGCGAGCTCTGCCAGCCGGCGCAGGCCATGCTCCTCCGCCTCCTGAGCGAGGGCGACATCAGGCCGGTCGGAGCGAGCCACGCGAAGCGCGTGAACGTGCGCGTTGTGGCGGCCACGAATCGCGATCTCCGCGCGATGATCGCCGCGGGTGCCTTTCACGCGGATCTCTATTACCGGCTGCGGTACCTCCAGCTCCGCGTGCCGGCGGTACGCGAGCGCGGCGATGACTGGGAGCTGATCGCCAACTATCATCTCGAGCGGCTCGGCGCGCGCCGCTCCACGATGAAGCGTTTCTCGCCGGAGGCACGGGAGCTGCTCGCTCGCTATCCCTGGCCGGGGAACGTGCGCGAGCTGGTGAGTGTGGTGGATACCGGCTTCCATCTGAGCGACGGCCCGGTGATCGAGCCGGACCACTTCAGCGAGCAACTCGAGGACGTGGCGCGCGAGGAGCAGTTGCAGCGCATCCCGCTGCACCGCGACCAGGGAGATGCGCTCGCGCGAATGACCGTGGGTGGCGAGAGCTTCTGGAATGTCGTTTACCGCCCGTACATGGACCGCGAGTTGAGCCGCCGCGAGGTGCGGGAGATCGTGGAACAGGGACTCTACCGCAGCAGGGGAAGCTACAAGAAGCTGCTCCGTGTCTTCGGCATGGCGGACACCGAGTACCTGCGCTTCATGGACTTTCTCCGCCATCAGCGGCTGAAGCCGAGTTGAAAATGGCAGTGGTCCGGAGTTGCGGGACGTCGGCCATGGTCGGCCGGCGGCGCCAGAGTGGCGCGAGCACGTTGCCTTCGCGGCGAGCGATCGCGATGAGCGGCACCGTGGCGGCCAGGCACACCACTACGGCCACTACCGACCCTTCCACCCCGAATGCACCACCGGTGAGCGGCGTCGGTCCATGCAGCTCGCCGCGCAGGATTCCCCGCGAGGTGCTGCCCGACACCGCCATGCCGAAGATCCCTCCCTGGACGAAATTCCAGGCGAAGTGGATCCCCATCGCGAGCCAGAGGCGGCGGGTCGCCATGTAGGCGGCACCGAGCAGGACCCCTGCCTCGAGCGCGATCGCCAGCGCGCCGACTATGGTCGCATTCGGGTTGGCGAGGTGCGCGAGGCCGAAGAGCAGTGCGGTGACCGTGAGTGCCAACCAGCTCCCGAGCAGCTCCTCGAGGTTGCGGAAGAGTATCCCGCGCGCGATCAGCTCTTCCAGATAGGCCGCTGCCGCGGCGGCCAGAAGTGGGGTCAGCGCGGCAGTCCAGGGGTTGGTTCCGGCCACGCGATACCAGCCGCCAGCGAAGAGAACCGCGATGGCCGTCGAGAAGAGTGCTGCTCCGATGATGGCGCCGAGTGCGAGCTCCCGCGTGGCGCCGGTCGCTGCCAGCTCCGAGGCTGGCCGTCCTTCCAGATAACGAACGTACGTCAGGTAGGCCGCGTGGACGACCGCAATCGTGGCGCAGGTGCCGAGGAGCGTGAGCGCCAGGCGGTGCGGCACGCCGCGCTCGGAGGAGAGACCGGCAGCTTTCAGGGCGGCGCGCGCGGCGTTCATGGCGGCGCTCACCACCAACGTCGCGAGCACGATGCGCACGAGAGGGAAGCGAAGGACCCGCGCCAATCGGTGCCGCGATCCGGATGGCGCGGAGTGGGCGGCCCGGGCGGCCGGTGCAGAGATCATCTCACCACCTCTTAGAGGGTCGACCCCCGATCATTCCCACGACAGGAACGAGGGGAGAACTTCGGGATGGCAGAGCCGCAGGAGACCGTAGCCGATACCCGCGGTACCGCGAAGGAGCGTGGGGTCATCCACGTGAGCGCGCGACGATGTTGAGAGCCGGTAGTGGCCTGCCATGCGGGCGCGGCGCACCATCGTCGAGGCGCGCTCGTGCGCGGCGGTGAGGAGCGATGGCATGCCCCAGCGGAGCCCGGCGCTCAGAAGGAGCTCGATCCCGCCGAGCGCGCCGCAGCATGCATGGTCGAACGCGGCCGTGGCGTGGTCGCTGTCCGAGAGCACGGTAGCCAGCGCGTGCTCGGCGCTCGCGCGGAGCTCCGGCGTATGCGCGCCCGCAGTGCAGGCGATGCGGGAGAGGGCGATGCCGGCGGTGCCGCGGCACCAGTTGGTGGGGAGGAGAGCGGGTGCGTGTGCACGCTCCGCGAGCGCGGTGTATCCCAGCGTTGGAGAGGGCCACCCGCCACCCCGAGCAGGGGAGAGAAACGAGTCTTCGCAGCGCACCGCTTCCAGCGCCGCGGCCAGGTACTCGGCGACTCCAGTCGCCGAGTACAGTCGCAGGAGAGCGAGAGCGATCCCGGCGGCTCCGTGCGCGAAGCCGGTGCGCGGCCGGCCATCACCGCCGAGCCATGCGAGGTAGATGGTGCCGCCGGGCGACCGTACCGGCCGCCGCTGCGCGAGGAGCTGCCGGCCGCACTGATGCGCGAGCTCGATGAGCTGGTCGGCGCGCCGGACCCGGTACAGCGCCAGGAGCGCGAGGATGATTCCCGCCGCACCGTGGAGTACATCGAAGCTCGCATCGCCGGCGATGGACGCCGGCGTCAACTGCCGCGCCGCCAGCAGCGCGTCGTCGAGGATGGCGTCGTCGCCCAGGAGCATGCCGGTTCGAAGGAGCGAGTAGACCACCGAGGCCGCGCCGCGCGCGCCGCCTATTCCGTATTCATCCACGATGGTCGGCGATGAGAGGCACAAC
>Ga0182741_1005586_pt1 | contig 11567 bp, 9 predicted proteins | sample eDN5th37CBELigOP_FD_128874 | JGI IMG/M metagenome (GOLD analysis project Ga0182741, IMG submission 128874) | Enriched Organic Plus compost microbial communities from Emeryville, California, USA - eDNA 5th pass 37_C BE-Lig OP (version 2) (version 2) ...
GCGGGCGGTGGTGCCGGCGCTGCTCACCGTGCCCGAGCGGCTGCCGGGGCAGACCGAGCAGGCCTTGATCGAGCTGGCGGGCGCCGCCGTGGATCTCGACGGCGGTGCATCCTTGCAATACCGCTGGGTGCAGACCGGCGGCGATCCGGTGGAATTGCAGGGGGCGGACACCGCCACGCTGCGCTTCTACGCGCCGCGGATCAGCGCCGATACGCTGTTGAGCTTCGACCTGACCGTGAGCGACGGCGAGTACGAGGATACGGCCAGCGCCAGCGTGCTGGTGACCGACGTGGCCAGCGCGCCGGTGGTGGACGCGGGCGCGCCCCAGGGCGTGAAGCGCCGCGACAAAGTTACCCTGCGCGGTACGGCCTGGGATCCGGACGGTGAGGCCATGACCTATGCATGGCGTCAGACCGCCGGTCCCCGCGTCGACCTGCGCGGGGCCGATACGCTGACGCCGACTTTCCGTGCCGAGGTGGCGGAGCGGTTGGAGTTCGAGCTGACGGTCACCGACGCCGCCGGCCTCAGCAGCACGGCGGCCACGTCGGTCGACGTCAAGCGCGGCGGTGGTGGCGCCGACTGGTTGCTGTTGCCGCTCGGCCTGGCCGGGCTGGCGGCGCGCCGCCGCTTCCGGGGCGTCGGTGTGCGCTAGGCATCGATGTGAAAGCCCGACGGCGCCGCTGCCGGCGGCGCCGCGGTTCATCCGCTCTACTGAGCGGCGCTAAGCCGATCATCCGGCAGGGAGATGCGCATGTTTCGAGCGCGCCACGCGCTAGCGGCCGTGCTGGCCGTCGTCGTCGCCGGTTCGGTGGCCTGTTCGTCGACCCCGCCGGCGCCGGCGCCGGACGCCGCGGGTGCCGACAGCAGTTTCATGGTGACGCTGGAGCGGACCGGTTGCGGTTTCCGATGCCCGGTCTACAGCGTGACGGTGAGCGCCGACGGCGTGGTTCACTACCGGGGCCGAACCAACGTCGCCGTTGCCGGCGAGCGCGTCGGGCGGGTCGAGGTCGATGCCGTGCGGCGTTTGCGCGAGCTCGCCGGCGCCGAGCTATGGGAACTGGATGATGCCTACCAGCCCGGCCGGTCCGGATGCCGGCGTTGGCGTACCGATGCCGAGACCACGACGCTGACGCTGGTGCTGGACGGGCGGCGCAAGACCATTCGCGCCTACGGTGGTTGCGAAGCACTACCCCAGGCCGTGCCGAGGTTCGCGGCGCTGGTGGACGAAACAGCCGGCACCGCCCGCTGGGTCGGGCAGGGCTCCCGCCTTTGACCGGCGGCGGCTCGCCAGTGGTGACGTTATGCGAGCCGGGTTCGTTGCGGCGTCTGCGGGGTACGCGGGCTCGCGTCCTCGTCGTTCAGGCCGGATGCCGCTAGGACGCGGCTGACGGCTTCTTCCATCGAAAGTCCCTCGCGCAGAATCAGGTCAACGGCCAGGGACTGGGCATGTAGGTCTAGTTGTTCGACGCGCGTGCGTCGGGGTCGAGCTCTATCGGCCTCTGTCATTTACCTCTCCGAACACTGCCAACGACATCCTGTCGATGCTCTCGAAACTAGCGCGCTCTTTCGGTGACGCACAAGTTGCACCGCAGCATCGACACCGTTCGACAAGCACGGAGCGTTCCCGGTTCGCTGCATGACGTGTTCCAGCGTGGCGAAGTCGACGCCTGGACCCGGCCGGCAGCGGCTCCATATCATCGGCTAAACGCTGTGCTCTCGGTCAGGCCGTAGGTGCCGGTTCGCAACCCGATATGGAAATCGAAGCAGTCGACTGGCACATCCTTCCAACGGCGACCGCGGCGGCGCGGCTGGAGTCCGATCCGGCCTGCGGACTCAGCGAGGCCGAGGCTTCCGCGCGGCTGGCCCAGTTCGGGCCGAACAAGCTGGCCGAGGCAGCGGCGCGTCCCGCCTGGCTGAAGTTCCTCGAGCAGTTCAAGAGCTTCCTGATCATCGTGCTGATCGCCGCCGCGGCGTTGGCCTGGGCTATCGGCGAGCCCAAGGACGCGCTGGTGATCCTGGTGGTGGTGGTGTTCAACGCCGCGCTGGGCTTCTACCAGGAACACCGCGCGGAGAAGACGCTGTCCGCGCTCAAGGGCATGCTCGCGGCGCGCACGCGGGTGCGGCGTGGCGGCCCGGTCGAGGAGATCGACGCCGCGCGGCTGGTGCCGGGCGATGTGGTGCTGCTGGAGGCCGGCGACCGCGTTCCCGCCGACGGCCGTCTGTTGGCCGCGCACGCGCTGGAGGTGGACGAGGCCGCGCTCACCGGCGAGTCGACGGCGGTGGCCAAGTGCGACGACCCGCTGCCTCGGGCCGACCTGCCGTTGGCCGATCGCGGCAACATGCTGTTCATGAACACCGTGCTGACTCGCGGGCGCGCCGAGCTGCTGGTGACCGCCACCGGCATGCGCACGGAAATGGGCAAGCTCGCCGGCATGATCGCCGCCGCGCCGGAGACAGCGACGCCGCTGCAGCGGCAGATCGACGTGCTGGGCAAGCGCTTGGCGGCGATCGCCGGCGTCGTGGTGGTGGCGATCCTGGTGCTGAACTACGCCCACGGCATGGCGATGTCGCAGGCGCTGATGACCTCCGTGGCGCTGGCGGTGGCCGCTATCCCGGAAGGGCTGCCGGCGGTGGTCACGGTGACCCTGGCCATCGGCATGTGGCGCATGGCCCGCAACCGCGCCATCCTGCGCAAGCTCTCGGCGGTGGAGACGCTGGGCTCGACCACCGTGATCTGCTCGGATAAGACCGGCACCCTGACCCTGAACCAGATGACCGCCCGCGCCGTCTGGTACGCCGGCCGGCGCTTCGACGTGAGCGGCGAGGGCTATTCGGCCGAGGGCGGGATCGACGGCGGCGGTGCGGCCGTCGATCTGCGCCCGCTGCTGCGGCCGATGGCGCTGTGCACCGAATCGCGGGTGAGCGACGGCAAACTGGTGGGCGATCCCACCGAAGGCGCGCTGTACGTGCTGGCGCAGAAGGGCGGGCTCGACCCGCAGGCCGAGCAGGAGCGCGCTCCCCGGATCGCCGAGATCCCGTTCGACTCGGCGCACAAGTTCATGGCCACTTTTCACCGCGTCGGCGACGAGGTGGAAATGCTCATCAAGGGCGCGCCGGACGTGTTGGTCGCGCGCTGCTCGCACTGGCTTTCGCCGAACGGGCCGGCGCCGCTGGACCAGGCGGTGCGCGAGCGGATCGCCGCGGTCAACGAGTCCTTCGCCGGCAAGGCGCTGCGCGTGCTGGCGGTGGCGGAGCGGCGTATTCCGGCCGAGCGCTTCGATCCGGACGGCGATCTCTGGGCCTGGACCGAGGGCTGGACGCTGCTCGGCCTGGCCGGGTTGATGGACCCGCCGCGGGCCGAGGCCGCCGAGGCCATCGCCCGCTGCCGCGAGGCCGGCATCCAGGTGAAGATGATCACCGGCGACCACCGCATCACCGCCGCCGCCGTCGCCCGCGAGCTGGGGCTGAGCGGCGAGGTGATCACCGGCGCCGAGCTGGAGGCGATGACGCAGGAGGAACTGCGTAGCCGGGTCGAGGGACTGGCCGTGTTCGCGCGGGTGGAACCGCGGCACAAGGTCAGGATCGTGCAGGCGCTCAAGGCCGAGGGCCACGTCGCGGCCATGACCGGCGACGGCGTCAACGACGCGCCCGCGCTCAAGGCCGCCGACATCGGCGTGGCCATGGGCATCACCGGCACCGCCGTCACCAAGGAAGCCGCCACGCTGGTGCTCACCGACGACAACTTCGCCACCATCGTCCGCGCCGTCGAGGAAGGCCGGGTGATCTACGACAACATCGTCAAGTTCGTCCGCTTCCAGCTGTCCACCAACATCGGCGCCATCCTCACCGTGCTGGCCGCGACGCTGCTGGGCATGCCGACGCCGTTCACCGCCATCCAGCTGTTGTGGATCAACATCATCATGGACGGCCCGCCGGCGATGACCCTGGGCGTGGAGCCGGCCCGGCCCGGGCTGATGCAACGGCGGCCGCGGCCGCGTGGCGCGCAGATCCTCACCGCGGCGCGCCTGGCGCGGCTGGTGTTCTACGGCGTGATCATGATGGGCGGTACCCTGGCGATGTTCACCCTGGGCCTGCAGCGCGGCGGCCATGGCTACGCGCTGACCCTGGCCTTCACCACCTTCGTGCTGTTCCAGCTGTTCAATGTGTTCAACGCCCGCGCCGAACAGGGCAGCACCTTCAACGCCAACTTCTTCCGGAACGCGCGGCTGTGGCTCGCCTTGGCCGGCGTGCTGCTGTTGCAGTTGGTGGTGGTGTATTGGCCGCCGGCGCGGGACATCTTCGGTACCGTGGCGCTTGCGCCGGGCGACTGGCTGCGCGCCGCGGCGGTAGCTTCCAGCGTGCTGCTGCTCGAGGAGGGCAGGAAACTGCTGCTGCGGCTGGCTGGCGGTGGAGAACGCAGCGTTTAGGCTATCCCGACAGAAGCGGGAACGCGTCGGCGCACTGTGCGGGCGCCGATTCCGGCCCGTGCTAGACTCGCCGCGCATCGTTTCAGCAATTCATTATTCGCCGGTGGAGCAGTCATGAAGGATCTAACGCATCAGGATTTCTCCCGCGTCATCGATCAGCTCTTCACGCTGAAAACCGCCGGTGTGGAAATGGAGCTGAAGTTGATCGAGGTGCAGCCGTATCGTGGCGAAGTCCCCGATTACGTCGCCAGGCACCCCTTTTCCCTGCAGTTCGCCGGACCGGCCGGAAATGTCATGCCGCAGGCGACTTACCGGCTCGAGCATCCGGGCATGGGCGCTCTGGATGTTTTCCTGGTGCCGATCGGCGCCAATCGCGACCGGGTGCTGTACGAGGCGATCTTTTCCTAGCGCCGGTATTCCATCAGCTTGTACACCCCCACATCGTCGACCTCGACGAAGCCGAGCCGCTGATACAGCCGGCGCGCCGGGTTGAATATCTCCACATGGATGCTGAGCGAGCGGCCGCTCTGCTCGGCTTCCGCCATCAGCGTCCTCAGCAACGCGGTTCCAAGGCCCCGGCCGCGATGCGCGGGCAGTAGAGCGATGTCCATTATCCGTATGTCCTTGCGGCCGCGGTGCACGTACAGCCGTCCGACCGGTTCGCCGCGGATCTCGATCACGTCCAACGTCGCCCCGGGGTAGTGCTGGCGGTAATGGCGGCTTTGCGCCTCGAACTGCATGCGCAGGAACTGGGTCTTGGCCGATTCCGGCCAATCGACGACGGCGAGTTCCTCCTCGCGGGTGCTGGCGTAGAGCTCGAACAGGAACGGCTCGTCGGCCTGAACGACGGCGCGCAGGTGCAATCCGTCAATCTCGGCTGCTGCTGGATGAATCGATCGGTCGGTCATGGTGACTGAGATCTACTTGAAACCGTTCAGTAGGCCGGAGCCGCCGCGGCGACGGGCCTATCGTGGATGCCACGGGTAGTCCGGGCGGCGCATGGACGCCGCCCATCGTAATCGGGCACGGGAAGACATGCCTTTGACAGTGATAGGTGAAATTTTCACGTTGTTATGTTCGAATACGTCCGCGCAATTGGGGGATGTCAGGCGTGGCGCTACCGTATATCGGTGAGATCCGAATATTTGCCGGGAATTTCGCGCCGGCCGGCTGGGCGTTCTGTGACGGGCAGCTATTGCCCATCTCCGAGTACGACACGCTGTTTGGCCTCATCGGTACCACCTACGGCGGCGATGGCGAAGTTACCTTCGCCGTACCGGATCTGCGCGGTCGCTTTCCCATGCACATGGGGAACGGCTTCATCCTAGCGGAAACGGGCGGCGCCGAGGTGGTCACGCTCACAACCAACCAGCTCCCCAGTCACACGCACACGGTCAACATCTCAGCCGTGGCCAGTGCCGGCGGCGGTACCACCACATCGCCGGCGAACGCCTATTTCGCGGCCAGCGGCCGGGAAGAGTGGTACGGCAGCGGCGCCATGGTGGCGATGCACGGGTCCGCTCGTCCCGCCTCGCCCTTGGTGTCCGGAAGCGCCGGCGGCAACCGGCCGCACGAGAACCGGCCGCCTTACCTGGCGATCAATTTCATCATCTCCTTGTTCGGGATCTTTCCATCACCAACCTGAGCGGCGGGGCACCACTGTTGCCGCAGCCGTGTTGACGAGCATAGGACGCATCAAGGGAAACGAAGTCGATGGCAGATCCCTTTGTCGCGGAAATCCGCGTCTTCCCGTTCAACTTCGCCCCGAAGGGGTGGGCTTTCTGCGATGGGCAGCTACTTCCGCTTTCGCAGAATACCGCGTTGTTCTCCCTACTCGGCACCACCTATGGTGGAAACGGCAAGTCCAATTTCGCGCTACCGGACTTGCAGGGGCGGGCGCCGCTGCATCATGGGCGAGGGCCGGGTTTGTCGGAGTACCGGCTCGGCGAGACCGGCGGCGCTGCCGCCGTAGCCCTGACCGAGGCGGAGCTTCCCGCGCATGCGCACGAGATCACCCTCACCGAACTGCGCGCGGTGAGCGGTGAGGGCAGCAGCACCCAGCCGGGGGGCAGGGCCTGGGCGACCGCGGCGCGGGAAACGCCGTACGCCTCGGCTGCGAATACCAATATGGCCGCGGATGCCGCGCTGGTCGTGCTGGAGTCCGGTCTGGGTATGCCGCACGACAACATGCCGCCGTATCTGACGCTCAACTTCTGCATCGCCTTGCAAGGCGTATTCCCGCCGCGTGGCTAGCAGCCGATAGTCGAGACCGCCAATGGCCGAACCGTTTCTTGGCGAAATCCGCCTGATGAGCTTCAACTTCGCCCCGAAGGGGTGGGCGCTATGCAATGGACAGCTCCTGCCGATCAACCAGAACCAGGCGCTGTTTGCCCTGCTGGGCACGAACTACGGTGGCGACGGACGTGTGAACTTCGGATTGCCCGACCTGCGCGGCCGTATCCCCTTTCATGTGGGGAACGGGCTCACCATCGGCGAAAGAGGCGGACAGCAGGCGGTGACGCTGACCGCACAGCAGATTCCGCATTCCCACGTCAGCGATCTGCAACCACGGGCGAGCACCGAGGCCGGGACCGATGCCTCGCCGGCGGATAAGGTTTGGGCGGTGAGCGGTCGCGAGCGGCTATACGCGACTACGCGCTCGGGATCGGTGAGCATGGCCAGCGGGCTGGGGGAAGGGACCGCGAGCGTGCTGGGCGGCTATCAAGCGCACCTCAACTTGCCTCCGTTCCTCACTTTGAGTTTCTGCATCGCCTTGCAGGGCATCTTCCCGTCACAGACTTAAGTGAGCCGTCGCCGGGGCGGCGGCGGGACGAATGGGCACGTTACGGCCTGGAGCAATAACGACAATGAATAACGATGCTCCGCGGACAGGAATCGGCCGCCGCGGTTTTCTCAAGACCGCTGGCTTGGCCGCCGGCGCCGCGTTGTTGCCGGGAGCGGGCTATTGGGCATGGCGGTCGGCCGGCCCGAAAGAGGCGCTCAAGCTGGCGCTGCTCTGGCCGCGCGCCGGCCGGTCGAGCGCTCAGCTCGATGCCTGGCTGGCCGGCTTCGCGCTGAAGGCTGAACAGTCGGGCGGCCGCCTGGGCGGGCGCGAGTTCGTGCTGAGCAGCGAAGCGATCGGTCCCGCCGGCACGCCGTTCACGGCCGTGCGCCAGAACCTGGAACAGGGCGCTGACATTCTCATCGCCGGTGTCGGCCCCGGGGTGGCCGCTCAGCTCAGCGCCGACGTCGCGGAGCATGATGCCACCCTCGTCGCCAGCGGCATCGGCGTGAACATTCCGCGCGCGGCGGAGGTGAGCGAGCACGTGATCCACGCCGGTTCCAGCCAGTGGCAGGCGGAGTGGGCGTTGGGGGCGCATGCGGCGCGGCAGGTGGGGCAGCGCGGTGTGATCGCCAGTTCGCTGTACGAAAGCGGCTTCGACGGGGTGTACGCCTTCCGGCGCGGATTCGAGGGCGCCGGCGGAGAGTTGCTCGACACCCTGATCAGCCATCGTCCCATCGACCCACCGGACCTGGCGCCGCTCATGGCGCGGATCGCCGAGTTCCAACCCGACTTCGTCTACGCCGCCTACACCCGGCGCGAGGCCCGGGAGTTCCTCCAGGCATTCCGCCAGGCCGGGCTGGGCAAGCATGTTCCGTTGCTGGTCAGCGGCTTTTTCGCCGACGACGCGGCCTTGCCCGAGTTGGGACAAGACGCCGTGGGGTTGCGCAGCGCCGCGCCCTGGTTGCCGACCACCGCGGCCGCGGACAACGTCGAGTTCCAGCGGGCCTTCCTGGCCCGCCATGGCCGCGCCGCGGATGCATTCGCGGTGCTGGGCTACCAGACCGCTCAACTGCTCGACGCCGCGATCGGCCGGAGTCGGGGTGAAGGCCGTGGCCGGCGCTTCCGGGAAGCCTTGGCCACGGTGCAATTGGACGGTCCGGCCGGCCGCTTGCGCGTCGACCCGGCGCTGAGAGCCGCCGCCACGCCAGTGTACCTGCGCGAGGTCCGCGCCGAGGCCGGGGGGTTGATAGGGGGCTCGCTCGGACAGTTGGCCGACGGCGCCGCTATCGATCCGCGCCGGGATCCGGTGTTCATGGCCGTCCGCAGCGGCTGGACCAACGCATACATGTCGATCTAGCGCGGCGGGCCGCGCACCGGGCCGCGCTACGGCCTGATCACTGGGGTTTTCGGGATGACAACAACAATAACGTCCCGGGCGTTCGCGCCCGCCTGTGTCCCGGCTCACGCACGGCCCGGCTGGTGGCGTTGCTGCGTCCTTCCGCTGCTGTCGCTGCTGGTGCTGCTCTGGAGCGGACAGGCGGCGGCGATGGCGTGCAACCTGGGCTGGTTCGGCAGCCTGGGTACAGCCCCGGGACAGTTCCACCGGCCGGGCGCGGCGGCCACCGATGCCGACGGCAACGTCTACGTGGTCGACGAGTTCAACGACCGGGTTCAGAAGCTGACCCCGGGCGGCGGCGTCATCGGCACGTGGGGCGGCCGCGGTAGCGGCAACGGCGAGTTCATCGCACCCGCCGGCATCGCCATCGGCGCCGACGGCACGGTCTACGTGGTCGACAGCGGCAACGACCGTATCCAGTATTTCGACGCGGACGGCGGTTATCTGGGGCAGTGGGGCAGCCGCGGCGCGGGTAACGGCCAATTCGATTGGCCGTATGGGATCGCGGTCGGTCCGAGCGGCGAAATCTACGTCACCGACTCCTACAACCACCGGGTGCTGCGCTTCGACAACACCGGGAACTTCGAAAAGGCTTGGGGTTCGTTCGGCCGCGGTTCCGGCCAGTTCGACTTTCCGGCCGGCATAGCCGTTCACAGCTCCGGCAAAGTCTATGTTGCCGACAAGAACAACCATCGGATTCAGGCGTTCGATATCGACGGGGAGTTCCAGTTCGCCTGGGACGGAAGCGAAGACCACCCTGAATTCGGCTCTGCCGGGAAGCTCAATGAGCCATTCGGTGTCGCGGTCGACGTGCTCGGCCATGTGTTCGTCGTCGACACCGGCAACAACCAAATCAAGAAGTTCGACAGCGCCGGCAATCGGATCGACTCCACGAACGGCGTGTTCAACCGCCCCCGCGGCGTGACCACCGTGCTCGGTGACGTCGGCCATCTGGTCAACACCGGTAACCACAACATCAGCCGTTGCACCGAACTCAACGCACCGCCGAGCGTGCGGACGGTGTCGGTCGAGACGTTGGAGGATACCTCACTCCAGTTCTCCACCAGCGTCTTCGCTTCCGAGTTCAGCGACGCCGATCGCGATCCGATGGCGACGATCCGCATCACTTCGCTGCCGGCCAGCGGCCAGTTGCGGTTCGATGGCAGAACTGTGGCGGTCAACGACGAGATCGCCGCCGGCGATCTGGATCGGTTGTCGTATGTGCCAGCCCCAGACGCGTTCGGAACCTTCAGCTTCGGTTGGCAGGGCGCGGACGGCGCTGCCTATTCCGCTGCCAGCCGCGTCGATATCGTGGTCGAACCGGTGAACGATGCCCCGTCCTTCGTTGCCAGCGATCCGCCGGCGGTGGACGAGGACGCGGGGACGCAGACCATCGTCGGTTGGGCCACGTTCTATCCCGGTCCGGGAGAAGCGGACCAACCCGCGTACTACACGGTGGTGGTTGTCGACAATTCCGACTTGTTCGCGGTGCCGCCCAGCGTGAGTGCTAATGGCACGCTGACCTATACGCCGGCCCCGGACACCTATGGCGAGTCGACCTTCGACGTCTATGTGACGGATGACGGTGGGCGACAACACGGCGGCGTCGACACGTCCAGTACCCAGCGTTTCACCATCACCGTCAATTCGGTGAACGACGCGCCGGTCATCGATCTCGGATCGGTCAGCTACGTGACGATGGACGAGGATGGCGATCCGACGCCGTTCGTGCTGACGCTGGCGGCCAGCGACGTCGATGGTGACGAGCTCAGCTGGGCTATCAGCTCCCTGCCCGCCAACGGCAACGCCGGCATCATCGGCACCGGCGACACCCGCACCATCGGCTATGTGCCGGCGCCCAACTTCAACGGCATCGACAGCTTCGTGGTCGAGGTCAGCGATGGCCGTGGCGGGGTTGCGAGCCACACGGTGAACGTGACCGTCCAACCCCGGAACGATGCCCCGACCGCCGCGAACATCGCTCTGACGATAGACGAAGACGACGCCTACACCTTCACGCAAGCCGACTTCCAGTTCAACGACGTCGACGGCGACTCGCTCGGCAAGGTGCAGATCGTGACCGCGCCGGTGAACGGCGTGCTGTCGCTGGACGGCGTGCCGCTCGCCGACGGCGCCGAGGTGCCGGCGGCGGCGATCGATGCCGGCCTGTTGCGCTACCAGCCGGCGCCCGACGCGAACGGTGCCGCCTACGATGGCTTCAGCTATCGCGTCCACGACGGTTACGTGTACAGCAACACGAGCTATGCCGTCATGATCGATGTCGTGGCGGTGAACGACCCGCCGGTGATTTCCGGTACCCCCGACACGACGGTCGACGAGAGAGCCGAGTACAGCTTCACGCCGGTCGCGCACGACGTGGATTCGGCCACGCTGACCTTCAGCATCGTCAACAAGCCGTCCTGGGCCAGCTTCGATACCGTCACCGGCGAACTCAGCGGCACGCCTGGGCGGTTCGATGCCGGCGACTACGAGGACATCGTCATTTCGGTCAGCGACGGCACCGAGACGGCGAGCTTGCCGCCGTTCACCATCACGGTGATCGACGTCAATGATCCGCCCGTGCTCAGCGGCGCACCGGCCACCGTCGTGGACGAGGACAGCCCGTATAGCTTCGCCCCGTATGCGTCGGACGAAGACAACGACCCGCTGCTGTTCTCCATCGTCAACCTCCCGCCCTGGGCCAGTTTCGACCCGGTCAGCGGCCTGCTGAGCGGCACGCCGGGCAACGAACATGTCGGCACGCACTCGGGCATCGTGATTTCGGTGACCGACGGCAAGGCGGTGGTGAGTCTGCCGGCGTTCGACATCACGGTGGTCAACACCAACGACGCGCCGACCATCAGCGGCACGCCGCCGACGGTCGTCAACCAGGACAGCCCGTACACGTTCACGCCTGTGGCGGCCGACGTCGATGTGGGCGACAAGCTGACCTTCAGCA
>Ga0182741_1005587_pt1 | contig 11565 bp, 10 predicted proteins | sample eDN5th37CBELigOP_FD_128874 | JGI IMG/M metagenome (GOLD analysis project Ga0182741, IMG submission 128874) | Enriched Organic Plus compost microbial communities from Emeryville, California, USA - eDNA 5th pass 37_C BE-Lig OP (version 2) (version 2) ...
CCCCTACTGCGGGTACACCCGCGCTCGCGGCGACCAGTGCGAGAACTGCACCCGCGTCCTCGACCCCACCGACCTCATCGAACCGCGCTCAGCAGTCAGTGGCAGCACCAACCTCGAGGTGCGTGAGTCACGTCACCTCTTCTTGCTGCAATCGAAACTCGCCCCCGAGATCCGATCCTGGGTCGACACCCGCACCGAGTGGCCCGCGCTCACCAAGTCGATCGCCTACAAGTGGCTCGACGAAGGACTCGAAGATCGCGGTATCACCCGAGACCTCGAGTGGGGCGTCAAGGTCCCCTTCGAAGGCTTCGAGGGGAAAGTCTTCTACGTGTGGTTCGACGCGCCGATCGGCTACATCGGTGCAACCGCCGAATGGGCCGATGCCGCACCCGGCCGCGACTGGCGCGACTGGTGGTGGGATCAGAACGACGTCGAGTACATCGAGTTCATGGGCAAGGACAACGTCCCGTTCCACACCGTGAGCTTCCCAGCCACGTTGATCGGATCGCGTCAACCCTGGACGCGCGTCGATCAGATCAAGAGCTTCAACTGGCTCAACTATTACGGCGGAAAGTTCTCCACCTCCCAGGGCCGAGGCGTGTTCATGGACACTGCGCTCGAACTCCTGCCTGCGGATGTGTGGCGTTACGTCCTCCTCGCGAACGCGCCGGAGTCCGACGACGCGAACTTCACGTGGGAGGTGCTGGCGGCCACCGTCAACGCCGACCTTGCCGGGAACTACGGAAACTTCGTCAACCGGGTGTTGCGCTTCACGTCGTCCAAGTTCGGTGACGCGCTCCCTGCTGGCGGCGCGCCGGGCGAACACGAGGCGTGGCTGGTCGCTGAGGTCCAAGCCCGACTCGACGCGTACAACGACCATCTCGAACACACGTCGTACCGCAAGGCGATCCACGAGCTGCGGTCCCTGTGGGCGCTCGGCAATCAATACCTGGATCGCACGGTGCCGTGGACCACCATCAAGACCGATGCCGATGCGGCCGCCCTCTCGCTGCGATACGCGATCAACCTTGCCCGGCTCGGCGCAATCCTCGCCGCTCCGATCATGCCCACGATCGCGGCCACCGTGCTCACCGCTCTCGGCGACGAAGCGGCGCTGAAGACCTGGCCCACCGACGCGGGCGCGGAGCTGACGGCACTCGCAGCGGGTTCAGCGTTCTCCGTCCCCGAGGTGCTGTTCGCCAAGATCGACGACGACCTCATCGCCGAGTGGACGGCTCGCTTCGGTGGCGCCGACTCCTGAGGTTCGAGCGCGCTCGATGGCCAGGAGCTCGTGCGTCATGTGCACGCGCACGAGACCGCCGATGGGCGCGAGCAGCATGATCACCAGCCCTTCAGCTCCGGCGGCCATCCACTCCGGTGTGCCGTGTTCAAGTGAGTGAGCCAGAGCTTCGAGCGCCTCGCTCACGAGGGCCACGCCCAGCAGCAGCGCGGTTGCCCTCCAGAACACATGCCGCACCAGCGAGACGCTGCGCACGATCGCCCGCCACGCACCTTGGCGTTCGATCGCCACGAGCGGGCCAACCAGCCCGAGCAGGACGTACACGATCACGCCGGGGATCACGAACAGCATCGTGCCCAACACGACCGCCAGGAGCGCGGCCGCTTCCGCGACGAAAAGTGTCCAGTACGGGATCCGGCGGGCCACATCCGCCACCCCGCGGACGGGCTCATTGTGTCGGTGCGCCTCGACCACGTGATCGACCAGACCGGAATAGAAGAGTTCGCCCAGTTGCGTTCCCAAAGCCAGGACGGAGACGATTCCGAGGGCGGTGAAGACCTTCACCCACTCGATCTGTCCGCTCGAGTTCGTCTCGTAGTGGATCTCGATGAGGTTGAACAGCAGTTCCACGGGCACCACCACCACGAGCGCCAGCGCGAGAAGTCGTCCGGCGTAGGTGGTGTACGTCCGGAAGGACCAGGTCAACACCTCTCGGACCGACAACGCCCAATGGCGCGATGCGCGCGTCCCCACTCGTTCTCCTAGCGTTCACCGATGGCCGCGGTACTCCGACTGACGCTACGCGGGCTCCGGGTCCGCGCCTGGCGATTGTCGCTGACCGCCGTGGCCGTGATGCTCGGGGTCGCGTTCATGGTGGGCGCTCGGGTGTTCACCGACACGATGGTCACCTCGCTCGACGAGGTCCTCGAGTCATCGACCGCGGGGGTCGACTTCTACGTCCAGCGTGCCCCGGCGGTCGAAGGACTGGACGACCCGGTCACCTCTCTGCCGGATCTGGCGGTCGACATGACCCGCTCGGTGCCAGGAGTGCAATACGCCGAGGGTTCGATTCAAGGTTTCGCCCAACTGGTGAACCCCGACGGCGACGTCGTGCGGGCCCAGGGTCCCGGCTTTGCGCTCGTCACCAACTGGATCGAGACGCCGACCCTCAACCCCTTTCGGCTGGTGGAAGGAGCCGCGCCGCGATCCCCTGACGACGTGGTGATCGACCGTGATTCAGCCCGCCGCGCGGGGTATCGGGTCGGCGACACCGCCTTCGTGCTCGCCAACGGGGTGCAACACGCGTTCACCGTCTCCGGCTTGGCCACGCTCGATGCATCGGTGTCGTTCTCGGGGGCCGCGCTCATCGCGACGACGCTGGAAACCGCACAAGCGTCGTTCGGAGAGATCGATCACGTCACGCGCGTGTTGGTTGCCGTGACGCCTGGGGCCGACGTCGAACCGGTCGGCCGTGCGGTCGTACGCGCCCTGCGAACGCTCGTCCCCGAGACCGAGTTCGAGAGCGCCGACGAACTCACAGCCGAACGCAAGGAGCGTCTCGATGCGACGTTCGAGCCGTTCGTGAACCTGCTCACCACGTTCGTGTTCATCTCGATCTTCGTGGGTGCATTCCTGATCGCGAACACCTTCGCCATCCTGCTCTCCCAACGGACCCATGAGATTGCGCTGCTACGCACGCTGGGGGCACGCCGTTCCCAGTTGCTCCTTGGGCTGGTGTTGGAAGCGACGATCTTCGGACTCGTGGCCGCCGCGATCGGACTCGGGTTGGGGATCGCGGCCGCCGTTGGCCTGATCGCGCTCCTGGAGCGTTCGGGTCTCCCCCTACCCGACGGCCCGCTGCGGGTGACCACGACCACCATCGTGGTCGCCTTCGTGGTGGGTGTCGCCGTGACCATCGGGGCCAGTGCCTCGCCCGTCGTCCGAGCGGCGCGCACCCGACCGATTGCCGCACTCCGCAGCACTGAGGCCGAAGCGGTGCGCGTTCCGTGGATCCGCGTGGTCCTCGGCGTCGTCGGGATCGCCGTGGGCACCCTCGTGTTCCTACGTGGCGCGGCGGTGGGCATCGACGGATTCGGTCTCATCGGGCTCGGCGCGCTCGTCGTGATCGTCGGCATCGTGCTCGCCGCACCGGGCGCCGTTCGGCACATCACTCCTGTGATCGGCGCGCCGCTTCGCTTCTTCGGCCCACCCGGTCTACTCGCCATCGGTAACACGCGGCGCAACCCTCGGCGGACCGCTTCGACCATGTGCGCAGTGATGATCGGGGCGGCGCTCGTCACCTTCGTCACGATCCTGGCGGCTTCGGTGAAGGCCTCGGTGGACGCCACCGTGGATCGCGCCTTTCGGGCCGACTTCATCGTCGACGGGCAGACCCGAGCCAACAACGGCTTCTCGCCGGAGTTCGTCACCGGGCTCCGAGATCGTCCCGAGTTCGATGCGGTGTCGGGATTACGAGTCACCGAGGTACGTACCCCCGACGGCCGAACGCGCGATCTGCATGGCGTCGACACGAACGTCGTCGATCAGCTCATCGACTTCGTCTCGATCGGCGAGACCATGCAGCCCGTGGTGCCCGGTTCAGTTGCAGTGCAGGTCGACGAGGCCGCGCGTCTGGGGGTCGACGTGGGCGACGTGATCCCGATCACGTTCGCGACGGGAACCACGCTCGAGCTGCGCGTCGCGGTCCTGTTCCTGGAACCACTTCCGCCCCGCGACGACGCAACCTACGTGGTCCACACCGACACGTTCGTCGCCGGAGTCGGTGCCACCGACGACATCGACGTGTTCGTCGGTCTCGCACCCGGCGTGTCGCCCACCGTCGCCCGCGCCCTCCTCGATGACCTGACCGCTGAACTTCCGCAGGCATCGGTGCGCGACCGAGCGGACCTCAAGGCTCGGGTGACCGAACGGGTGGATCAGATCTTGAACCTGCTCTACGCGCTGCTCGCCCTCGCGGTCGTGATCGCGGCCCTCGGGATCGCCAACACGTTGGCGCTCGCCGTGCACGAACGCGTGCGAGAGATCGGGCTGCTGCGGGCAGTCGGAATGACGCGCCACCAGGTACGGGCATCGGTGCGCTGGGAAGCGCTGGTGGTGTCGGTCTCGGGGACCGCGCTGGGCATCGTGCTCGCGATCCTCGCCTCGCGTGGCGTGGTCGATGCGCTCGCCGACGGACAGACGATCACCTTCGCGGTGCCAGCCGCGCCCACCTTGGTGATCGTCGCGGCAGCCATTGTCGCCGGTGTCCTCGCCGCCATCGGTCCGGCGCGACGAGCGGCGCGCCTCGACGTGCTGCGCGCGATCGCGCTGGAGTGATCAGGCGTTGAGGGCGCCGGCCACACCGTCGAGGTCGAACGGGTCGGCCAGCATCACGATGGCGAGCTCCGCGCCGGCTTCGGCATAGTCATCGAGTCGGTGCAAGTCCGAAGCTTCGATGAGCACGGTGCGCTCGATCGCCCCAGGGTCGCGTCCGACCCGATCACACCACTCGTCGAGCACGCGGTTCTTGCGCGCGAAGTTCTCTGGTGGACCGAAGGTGTTGAGCGCGTCGGCGTGCTCGGCCACGATCCGCAGGGTCACCTTTTCGCCTCCACCACCGATGAGGAGCGGCAAGTTGGGGTTCACCGGTGGTGGATTCAGCACCTCGAGACGCGCCTTGACCACTCCAATCGTCTGCTCGAGCGCGCGCAGGCGGTCACCCGCGGTACCGAACGAGTACCCGTACTCGTCGTAGTCACGCTCGAACCACCCGGCCCCCAGCCCGAGGATGAATCGACCCTCGCTGAGGTGATCGATGGTGCGGGCGAGGTCGGCGAGCAGGTTCGCATTGCGATAGCTCTGACAGGTCACGAGGGCGCCGATGCGCGCCTGGCGCGTCTCAACCGCCATCGCGGCGAGCAGCGAGTACCCCTCGAAGTGGGTGGCGTCGGGATCACCCCAGATGGGAAAGAAGTGATCCCACGTGAAGATGCTGTCGACCCCGAGCGCATCGGCGTCCCGCCAGGCTCGTCGCATCGTGGGAACCGAGGTGCCCTGCGGTTGGATCTGCACACCCAGACGAAGCGGAGGAGTCATGCCTCCAGGGTACGCGGGAGCACGAAGGTCGCCACGACGGGCCGATGATCGCTCACCGTGGTGTCGGGAACGTGGGCATCGACGAGATCGAAGTCGGCGTAGGCGATCCAGTCGAGTGTTCGGCGAGGCGCGTGCGCGGGAGACGTCGGACCGACGTCGACGAGTTCCATCCCCGCCTCAGTGATCGGCGCGTGCACGTGGTCGGCGGTCATGTTGAGGTCGCCCGTGAGAACCCACGGTCGCGGCCAGTTCGTCAGTTCACCGAGGAGCGCGTCGAGCTGACGGAGCGCCGCGCTCGGGTCGTCGTTGACGAGGTGCGCGTTGACCATCGTGAACGCGGAGGTGCCGCGCCCGAGCCGAGCAAACGTCGCGAACCGGTGCTCGCTTCCCCCGGCCGGTAGCAACCAATTGCGAACGCGCTCGATCGGGAGCTGGCTCAACATCGCATTCCCCGCGTACCCGAGCACACCCCACGGCCCGTAGCGATGGGTCGGTGTGAACACGCGGTCCATGCCCAGTACGCGGGACGCCGACCGGGGCTGGTCTCGGAACCAGGAGCGAGGGACACCACGTTCCAACTCTTGGACGCCGACGATGTCGGGGCGCTGTGACCGGATGACATCCGCGACGCGCCGCACCCGCGCGATCCCCCGTCGCGGTGCGCAGTGATGCACGTTGAACGTCATCACCCGAAGCGTGGGCTCCGAACCGTTCACAGCGGATTGCGCTCGTCCCAGTCGGCAGCCAACGGCGTGGCGTCAGGAAGCAACGCGTTCGCGATGGGTGGGAGCAACACCACCGACACGACTCCCGCGACGATCAGCGCCGCGGCAGACGCACTGTCGATCTTGCCCACCTCCGTGGCCACCGAAACGACCACCACGGGAATCGAGAGGTTCGTCGCCGCCAACAGACCCGCCGCGACCTTCTCCTTGCGAGTGAATCCGCCACCGAGCCACAACGACGGCACCCCGCGGGCGATCAGCATCGCCACGAGGAAGGCGGGAATGAACAGCAACGACCAGGGCTGCTCGAACAGGGCGCGCGCATCGACCTTGATCCCGCTGGTCACGAAGAAGACCGGGATGAAGAAGCCGTATCCGATTGCGTCGATCTTGCTCTTGAGCTTGACGTCTTCAAGATGGTTGCCACGATCAAGTACCCGCAGGATGACGCCGCCAACGAAGGAACCCAAGATCGCTTCGAAACCGAGTCCGTCGGCCAAGGCAAGGAACAGCAAGAGCACGAGGACCACCGCACGCACGTTCAGTTGCGACGACGTGTCCGCGAAGCGATCCAGCGTGCTCCACACCGAGGGAAGCTGGACGATACGAGCCAAAGCAAAGCCGACGATCGCCACACCGACCGCGAACACCCCGATGAGGAACACCTGTGTTCCCGGACCCGCACCCGAGGTACTGAAGAAGATCGAGAGCGCCAGTAGCGGGCCGAATTCACCGATCGAACCCGACGCGAGCACGGTGTCACCGAACGGTGTTCCGAGCTTGTTCGAGTCGCGCAGGATCGGCACGATCAAACCCAGGGACGTTGCCGCCAGCGCGATCCCCAGCACCAGCGGACCGTCGGTGTGATCGAACGCGTGGAACCCGAGACCGAACCCGACGGCAAGTGCGAGGCCGACCAGCCAGAGGCCCACGATGCGCAGGCCGCGCCCTTTGAGCGTGGAGAGATCGATCTCCAACCCCGCGAGAAAGAGCAAGTAGCCCAGACCAAACGTGCCGATCAGGTTCAGCGCGTCGTCCATCTCGATCCATCCGAACACCGATGGTCCGATCAGGATGCCCACCACGATCTCGCACGCCACCGCGGGCACGCGCAGGCGCGCCGCGAACGACGCGATGATCGGCGCCAGCACCGCGACCGCGATGACGGCAAGGACGCTCGAATAGCCCGAATCCACGGGCGCAGGATACGACTGCGCTCAGCGAACGAAGCGGATGTCGAGCGTGCGCAGATAGGTCTGCAAGCCCGCGTCCTGAATCGGCAGTAAACGGGCGACACGGCCCGATTCATTGTGGTGCGAATGCCACAAACCTGGAGGCGTGATGAACACGCCGCCGCTCTCCCAGTCGACCCGAGTGGGTTCGATGATCTCACCGTGCGGGTCGACCTCCGCGCCCACGAGCGTGTAACACCCCGGGGCTGCGTCGATGATGAGATCGACGGCGACCGACTGATGTCGGTGCGCGCGTTGCACGGCGTCCACGGGCAGCAGTCCGTACATCGCCCACAAGGTGCGCGTGACGGTGAGCGTGTCGTCGATCACGCGGTTGCCGAGCAGCACGCTGACGCGGTTGCGCGTGGCGGCCTCAGGGGCCGCCGCCACGTCGGCCAGCGCGGCGTCGAGCACACCCGCGGGGTAGTGCGTCGGGGCGAACCGCTCCGCCGTGGGCTGCACGCCCAGATACGCGAGCAAGGCGCGATCGTCGACGCTGTACATCCACACCGATTCGGTCGTGGTCCGGACGGTGAGGGGCTCGACGCCGGGCACGACGAAGAGGTCACCGTGCTGCACCGTCCAGCGCGCATCCCCCACCGCGACGTCGGCCGTGCCGGCGAGCACGAACAGCAAGCGCGAGGTAGCGGGCGCGTCGAGATCGACGCTCGCATCCGGACCGAGGCGAACGTAGCCAGCGGTCAGCGATGGCGTGGTCGCGAGAAACTCGACTCCCAGAGCAGCAGAACAGTCGAACGCCGCGAATCCTTCTGTCGGCCCGTGGTCGGGCGGAAACTGCTCCAGCGGGACGCGACTGATCACGCCCGAGCGAATCGGGTCGACCGCCGCGGTGTATTCGAAGATGCGACCGTCGTTGCCCCACGTCTCGTGCGCGAGTCCGACAGCGATCGACACGGTCTCGGTCATGCGAGAAGCCTACGGTTGCCGTTCATGCGCCGTTCGATCGACGACTACCCGATGACTCCCGCCGACGTCCCTCCGGGCGCCGAGGACGCGTCTCCGATCGCGTTCGCCGTCGCGATCAGCGACGACTACGACGACGCCGAGCCGCGCGTGGTCCTCACGGTCGAAGAGGTCGGCCGACCAGCCACCGGTCTGGTCGCGCATCTCGATCCCCCGCTCGCCCGTCGCCTCCGCACCGCACTGCGGGACGCCCTCCGCGAAATTGGCCAAGATCCTGGCGACTGAGGCCCCCGATCGGTTGCGTCTCCGTCACCGCCGACTAAAGTTGACCTTCTAGGTCAGTTTTTCCCTCGGCCAACGTTCGGAGCAGTGCCATGTCGATCGCCCCCACCGTTGCGAGCCCTCGGGATCTCGAGGCCGAACAGCTTCGCGACGCCGAACGCTTCGAACAGGCCGTCGCCCAGTACCTGGCGGGCGAGATCGAAGAAGACGTGTTCCGAGTCATGCGGCTCAACAACGGCATCTACGGTCAGCGCCAGGGCGGCACGAATCAGATGATTCGGATCAAGCTGCCCGCCGGGTCGATCACCCCTGAGCAGTTCGACACGATGGCGCACATCTCCGAGACGTACTCGCGGGGCTGGGGTCACATCACGACCCGGCAGAACATCCAGTTCCACTTCGTGGAGCTGCGCGACACGCCCAAGGTCATGCGTGAACTCGCCGCCGTGCAGCTCACGAGTCGTGAGGCCTGCGGCGACACCGTGCGCAACGTCATGGGCTGTCACCTCGCCGGAGCCTGCCCACACGAAGTGCTCGACATCACGCCGTGGGCCGAGGCGACGTTCCGCACCTTCGTGCGCAACCCGCTCGGCCAGCGCCTCCCTCGCAAGTTCAAGGTGAACTTCTCGGGCTGCTCGACCGACTGCGGGCAGGCCATGTTCAACGACGTCGGAGTGATTGCCGTCACCCGCACCAACGAAGACGGCACCACCGAAGCCGGCTTCCGCGTCTACATCGCCGGTGGACTCGGCGCGACACCTCACCCGGCGCTTGCGCTCGAAGAGTTCACGAGTCGTGAAGACCTCCTTCCCACGATCGAAGCGCTCCTGCGCGTGTTCGAGCAGGAAGGCAACCGTGAGAACAAGCTCCGCGCCCGGATGAAGTGGCTGGTCGATCAGATCGGAATCGAGGAACTGCGCCGCCGGGTGCTCAAGCAGCGCCACCTCCTCCCCGCGAGTGCGGTGTGGCCCGGGGGCATCCCCGAAGAAGTGCAGAAGCTCGGCGACGCGCCGGCGGGGATCGCCAGCGACGGCAACGCGAGCGCGGTGGGGCAGGGCGTGGCGGTGAACTTCCTGCCGACCGACCCGTTCGAACGTTGGGTCGCGGCCTCGGTCGTGCGCGGCACCGCCAACGGCACGGTGTCGGCCATCGCCTACGCACCGCTCGGCGACATCACCACCGAACAGTTCCGCGCCCTCGCCTCCATTCAACGAGAGTTCGCAGCCGATGTGCGCTTGAGCAACCGCCAGAACGTCGTGTTCCGCGGGCTCACCGACGCACAACTCCGCCCGCTCTACGACCGACTGATCGCGATCGACATGGCGACGCCGGGTGCCGAACTCGCCCGCGATGTCGTGTCGTGCCCGGGCGCCGACACCTGCAACCTCGCAGTGACGCAGTCACGCGGCCTCGCCAGCGCGATCGGTGAAACCCTCGAAGAAGAGGGCCTCGCCGAGGTGGGTGGCGTGCGCGTGAACATCTCGGGCTGCACGAACAGTTGTGGCCAGCACCACGCGTCCGACATCGGATTCTTCGGTGCGGAACGACGGGCGCACGGTCAACCCGCCCCGGGGTACCAGATGCTGCTCGGCGGATACGTCGGCGAAGAGCAGATCCACTTCGGCGAGAAGGCACTGCGCGTGCCGGCGAAGAATGCCGCCGAAGCCGCGGCTCGGGTCGTGCGCCGCTTCAACGAAGAACGTCAACCCGGCGAGCAGTTCCGCGCGTGGATGGAACGCGTGGGCGGCGTTTCCGCGATTGCCGAACAACTACGCGACCTCGACCACTTCCCTACGCCCGACGAGAACCCCGACTACTACGTCGATTACGGCGAGACGGGCCCGTATGTGGCGGAGGTTGGTGCCTCGGAGTGCGCGACCTGAGCGATCGGGCTCAGGCGAAGGTGACGGCCACGACGGCGACCACCACGGCCACGGCACCCGAGCTCACGGCCACCCGCGTCTGGAGCGCACGCACGCGATCCATGCGAGTGGCCACCGTGGCCGGGGTGCTCCCCTGCACCGCGAGGGCGATCGCGGTGATCCGCGCCAGCGTGAAGGCCGCGCCGGTCGCGAATCCGATCCACGGGCCGTAGGTCGCGGCCAGGATCACCGCCGCCCACCACAGCCACGTCATGAGAATCGTGAGCGGGCCGATACCCAGACGCGCGCCGTAGAGCACGGCCGCGAGCGCAGGACCGAACAGGCGGCCCCACGCGGTGGGCAACTGCTTGCCCACCGCGAGCACCGTGACGCCCAAGGCGTCGAGACCACAGGCCGCCGCGACGAGCACGAGCGCGACCCACGGACCCGACTCGGGCCAGTCCAGTGCCACCCACCCGGCCCCAGTGACGAGCCCGAGTCCGCCGCCAGTCACGATTCCAGCGGCGATCAGCACGCCCACGACCATGACGCGCCGTGCACCCGACACGGTGAGGTAGGTGGTCTCTGCGACCGACAAGCCGCAGGGGGACCACAGCGAGCGCAGCCCCGCGATCACCGCGAGCACGACCGGAATGAGCGCGAGGACAGACATCGGCATCAACCGTCGCTCAGAGCGCGGCCAGCACCTTTTCGGCGCTGCTCACGTCGAGACCGGGTGACGTCTCCACGAAGAGTTCCGTGACGACTCCGTCTTCGATGATCGCCGCGTACCGCTGCGAGCGGGTACCGAGGCCGAAGCCCGAGCCGTCCATCACCAGGTCGATCGCCTCAGCGAAGTCGCCGTTGCCATCGGCGAGCATCAGCACGTGCTCACCGACGTTCTGTGACTGCCCCCACGCGTCCATCACGAAGGCGTCGTTCACCGCGATGCATGCGATGGTGTCGACGCCTTTGCTCTTGATCTCCTCCGCGAAGGCCACGAAGCCAGGGAGGTGGTAATCGGAGCACGTGGGAGTGAATGCTCCCGGTACCGCGAACAACACGACCTTGCCCTCGCCGAGCACGTCGGCAGTCTGGATCGGGACGATGCCGTCAGCCGTCTTGGTGTGCACGGTCACGTCGGGAATCTGGTCGCCGGGCTGGATGGCCATGGGTGTGCCTCCGAAGATGAGTGGTGTCGGCGG
>Ga0182741_1005589_pt1 | contig 11558 bp, 11 predicted proteins | sample eDN5th37CBELigOP_FD_128874 | JGI IMG/M metagenome (GOLD analysis project Ga0182741, IMG submission 128874) | Enriched Organic Plus compost microbial communities from Emeryville, California, USA - eDNA 5th pass 37_C BE-Lig OP (version 2) (version 2) ...
AGGTGTACTGGGCGGGCACCCGGTATCTGTGGACGATCGTGGTCGTCTTCGCCGCCGTGGTGCTGTTCGCCCGCTACGACGGCCGGCTCGCGCGGCTCGCGGTGGTCGAGTGGGTCGCGACCCGCAGCTACTGCATCTACCTCACCCACACGCTGGTGATGTACCGGATCTACGAGAACACCGTGGAGATCGTGGGGATGACCGGCGCGATCGTGCTGGTGATCCTCGGCTGCGGTCTCGTCGCGGAGGTCTTCTACCGCGGTATCGAGGTGCCGGCGGCACGCTGGATCAAGGCCCGCTGGCTGTCGCCGGACAAGGCCGGAACCGCGAGCCGGGCCGCCGAGGCGACGCACGCGTAGCATCGGGTCATGTCCTGGTTCGACGACATCCTGGCCCGTGCCGGTTCGAAGTCGCAGATGGTGACGCGCGAGGACGCGCTTCCCGGTCGTGCCGAACCCCTGCCCGTCCCGGAGACCCACTACGTCAACGGCAACCGAATCCTCCCGCCCTTCCCGGAGGGCCTGCGGACGGCGGTCGTCGGCATGGGATGTTTCTGGGGTGCCGAGAAGGAGTTCTGGCAGCTCGAGGGCGTGTACTCGACGGCAGTCGGGTACGCCGGCGGCTACACCCCGAACCCCACCTACGAGGAGGTGTGCTCCGGCCGCACCGGGCACACCGAGGTCGTGCTCGTCGTCTTCGACCCGAAGGTGATCGCCTACGCGCGCATCCTCCAGCAGTTCTGGGAGAACCACGACCCCACCCAGGGGATGCGGCAGGGCAACGACCACGGCACCCAGTACCGTTCGGCGATCTACACCCTCGACGAATCGCAGATCGAGGTCGCCGAGGCCACCAAGGAAGCCTTCGGCGAGCGGCTCGCCGCGGCCGGATACGGGCAGATCACCACGGAGATCGCCCCGCTCACGCACTTCTACTACGCGGAGGGCTACCACCAGCAGTATCTGGCGAAGAATCCGGGCGGGTACTGCCCGGTGCACGCCACGGGGGTGAGCTGCCCCGTCGGGCTCGGTGCGTGACCTGCCTCACCAGCACCGAACCGAGTCCTGGTCGTACACGACCGATTTCGCGCACCCGAATGTGAGATCGGTTGTGTTTCCTTGAACTTCCCCCAGGACCGGGCGCATCCTGGATGACAGACACGCTCGGTGGGGAAGGACGGCTGCGGATATGACGACCACGACGGGATATCTGCGGCGAACCCGGCGGAGTCTGCACCGCCGGGATCCGCTCGTACGTCACGCCGATCGCATCGAAGCCCGATGCTTCTCACTGCTCCTCGCGGTACTCGTCGCCCTGGTGCCGGTCGCGGTGTGGCTCTCGGCCACCATGTGGACCTCCCAGCTCGCGATCTCCGAGCAGCAGCACGCGGAACGGACCACCGTCACCGCGACCCTCGACGAGACCGCGGCCAGCGACGCGACCGGCTGGGGCGAGACCGTCCAGTTCGCCTCCGCTCCCGCCACCTGGGAGTGGAACAAGTCGCAGCGGCACGCCGTGATCAAGGTCGACGGCATGCTGCCCGCCGGCAGCGATGTGCAGGTCTGGGTCGACAAGGACACCGGGGAGTACGCCGACCCGCCGCTGAGTACCTTCGCCGCGAAGTTCACCGCCGTCCTGGCCGGGGTCGCGCTGTGGACGTTCACCGCGACCGTCCTGGTCAGCATGTTCGCGCTCGTCCGCTGGCGCCTCGACTCGCACCGCAGCCGCGAGTGGAGCCGGGAGATCGAAGCGTTCCTCGGCTCCACCAGCAGCCACTGACCCGTCCCGGGTCGATCAGCCACTGACCCGTCCCGGGTCGATCAGCCACTGACCCGTTCCGGGTCGATCAGCCACTGACCCGTTCCGGGTCGATCAGGCACCGACCCGTTCCGCTGCGGCCTACAGATCCGCGACGGCGGGCATGACCTCCTGCGCCACCAGCTCGAGGTGCTCGAGATCGGCGAGGTCCAGAACCTGCAGGTAGATCCGCTGCGAACCGGCCTCGGCGTAGGTGCGGATCTTCTCGATCAGCTCACCCGGGGTGCCGGCGAGGCCGTTGGCCCGCAGCTCGTCGACCTCACGTCCGATGCGCGCTGCGCGTCGCGCGATCTCCGCCTCGTCCCGGCCGCAGCACAGCACCAGCGCGTTCGAGTAGGTCAGTTCCTTCGGGTCGCGCCCGATCTCCTCGCACGCACCGCGCACCCGCTCGAACAGCTTCACGGTCTCCTCGACCGAGTTGAACGGCACGTTGAACTCGTCGGCGTAGCGGGCCGTCAGCGCCGGGGTGCGCTTCTTGCCGGAACCACCCATGACGATCGGGGGTCGCGGCCGCTGGTGCGGCTTGGGCAGGGCGGGGGAGTTCTCGATCCGCACGTGGGTGCCCCCGTAGGAGAAGGTCTCGCCCAGGGGCGTTTCCCACAGGCCGGTGATCACGGCGAGCGATTCCTCGAAGCGGTCGAAGCGTTCCTTCACCGACGGGAACGGGATGCCGTAGGCGGTGTGCTCCTCCTCGTACCAGCCGGCACCGAAACCGAACTCGACGCGACCGTCGCTCATGGCGTCGACCTGGGCGACGGAGACCGCCAGCGGGCCGGGATGGCGGAAGGTGTTCGAGGTGACGAGGGTGCCGAGGCGGATCGTCGAGGTGTCGCGGGCCAGGCCGGCGAGGGTGATCCACGCATCGGTGGGGCCGGGCAGGCCGTCGACGTTCATGGCGAGGTAGTGGTCGGATCGGAAGAATGCGCCGTAGCCGAGTCGTTCCGCGGCCTGCGCGACGGCGAGGAGATCGTCGTAGGTGGCGCCCTGCTGGGGTTCGGTGAAGATCCGTAGTTCCATGCCTTCGATCATTTCAGTGGTCGGTGGGTGGTGTCGGCAGGTGTGGCGGGGGAGTCGCTGTGATGTCTCTCGAGCCGAATTCCCCACGTGGTGGATATACCTGTTGATGAACCTGTGGAAACTGTGGATAACTCCTGCGCGTGGGGCTTGTGAGCAACTCCGGCACGAGGGTGCGGAACCGCTGCCGCGTGTGGTCCGTGCGCACGACCGTGGCTGCATCGCCCCACGCCGCGTGCCACTATTGACATCGTGAGCTTCTCCGACGTGCCCACCGTGTCGGTCGACCGTGTCCCTGCTCTGGGCGACGACACGGTTCTCCTCGACGTCCGCGAGGACGACGAATGGCAGCTCGGCCACGCACCCGGGGCCCTGCACATCCCCCTCGCCGACATCCCCGCCCGTATCGAGGAGATCGATCCCGATGCGGAGGTCTACGTGGTGTGCCGACAGGGTGGGCGTTCCCTCGGCGCCGTTCGGTACCTGATGCAGATCGGGTACGAGGCGTTCCAGGTGGACGGTGGCATGGTGTCGTGGCAGAAGCACGGGCTGCCGCTCGTCGGCGAGGGTGACGAACCGGCGAAGATCTATTGATGTCGGCCTACCAGATCTGTGTGCGCTGCGAGAACCGCTGGCCGGTGACCCACCGGCCGCGGCAGTGGTGCCCGGCCTGCCACGGCGTGCTGCTCTCGCCGACCACCGGCGACGGATCGGTACCGCCCTCCCGCCGCAACTTCCGCTGGGTCGCGCGGCCCGCGGGGAGCACGGCACCACGCCCCGAACCGGCGAGCCGTCCGCGCCGCCGCGTACTCGACGGGACTCCCGCCTATCCCGAACCGCCGCGCTGGGGACTGCTCGACCCTCCGGTGCAGGAGGACGACGAACCGGACCGCGCCGAGACCCTCGCCTGTCTCGCCCCGACCCTGCTCGCCGGGACCGCGGCCGTCTTCGGGCTCGCGGCCCTGGCCGAGGCCGTGCGCTACGGCATCCTGCTGTACAACCGCACCCGGCTCGTCGACCCGCTCGTGCTGGCGGTGTCCGACGCGCTGGTGTGGGCCACCCAGACGGTCGGGCCGGTCGTCGCGCTCGTCGCCGCGGTCGCCTGCGGCCTGCGCCTGATCACCCTGCGCCGGGAGCGCTACGCCGCCCGCGGCCTCGCCGACCCGCGCTCTCCGCTGTCCCTGCTGATCGGCCTGGTGACGCCGGGCGTGAACCTCGCGATGCCGGGGGTGTTCCTCACCGAGATCGCCGACGGTGATCCGCGCCTGCTCCGCGCGATCCGCACGTGGTGGCTGCTGTGGGTGACCGACGGGCTGTTCGTCGTGGTGATGCTGATGTGGCGTCAGCGCGACAGCCTGCAGGCCCGCGCCGACGGTGTCCTGCTCACCGCGCTGCTCGCGGCGCTCGGTGCGGCCGTCGCGCTGGCGGCGCTGCACGTCGTGCGGCTGTTCGACGACACCGATCTGTGGGGCCGCCCGTTGCAGCGCCGGCGTCTCACCCACGCCACCGGACCCGCGTCGTCGCCGATCGCCCCCATCGTCCCGGTCACGGCCCGCGCGCCCGAGGCGACGGCGGAGGCGGGGGAGACGGCGGAGTCGGGGGACACGGCGGCAACCGGGGAGACCGAGAAGGTGGTGGTTCCGTGACGCGCAGCGCCCATCCCCGCGTCGTCGCGCACCGCGGAGCGTCGGCCACCCGCCCGGAACACACCCTCGGCGCGTACGAACTCGCCCTCGAGGAAGGGGCCGACGGCGTCGAGTGCGACGTGCGGCTCACCCGCGACGGGCATCTCGTGTGCGTGCACGACCGCACCATCGACCGGACCTCCGACGGCACCGGCGTCGTCAGCGAGATGACCCTCGGCGAGCTGTCGGAGTTCGACTACGGGCGGCCCGGCGAACCGGCCGCGCTCCTCACCCTCACGCACCTGCTCGAACTCGTCATGGGCTACACGAGCGTGCCGGTGAAGCTGTTCGTCGAGACCAAGCATCCCGTCCGCTACGGCGGTCTCGTCGAGGCCAAACTGCTCGCCGAACTGGCCCGCTTCGGTCTCGCCACCCCCGCCTCGGCCGACTTCTCCCGGGTGGTGGTGATGTCGTTCGCGGCGAGCGCGGTGTGGCGGATCCGGCGCGCGGCGCCGCTGCTGCCCACCGTGCTGCTCGGCGAGACCTCCCGCTACCTGTGGGGCAGCGCTGCGACCACCGTCGGTGCCACCGCTGTCGGACCGTCCATCGCGACGCTGCGCGAGCACCGCGACCTCGTCGACCGGGCCGCGCTGTCGGGCCGCGCCACCTACTGCTGGACCGTCGACGACCCCACCGACGTGGAGCTGTGCCGCGAACTCGGTGTCGAATGGGTCGCCACCAACCATCCGGGTCGCACGAAGCTGCAGCTCGAGGCTGCGCACGAGCGCTGACCTCCCCGGACGGCGTCCTCGGAGCGCAGCCCGGCGTGTAGTTTGGCGCCGTGGCCAAGAAGAGCAAGAGAAACAGCGGACCCAAGCCCGGCAGCAATCGCGCCGCGAAGCTCGAGCAGCGTCGCCTCGAGCGGGAGGCAGCGGCCGCCGCGTCGTCCCGCCCCTTCGAGGGTCTCGCCTTCGAGTGCGACCTCGTCGCGCTGCGCGAGTTCGTGCCGTCCGCGCTGGTGGAGCTGTCGAAAGAGGACGGTCGCCGGATCGTCGGCGCGACCATCCTGCCCGGGGGTGTCGCCGCGCTCGTCCGCGAGGAGGACGGGCAGCCCGTCGGCTACGTCGGTCTGCAGCTCGCGGCCGGTTACGGCCCCGACCCCGCCGGTGAACTGGCGGCGGCGCTGGCGTGGGCGCGGACCGCCGAGCCCGGAACGTCGCTGCAGGTCGCGACGGTCGACGACGACACCCCGGCCTTCGCCGACCTGATCGACCCGGCGGTCGTACCGCCGATCACGGTGCACCAGGACTTCGACTGGTGGATCCCCGCCGGCGTCGAGCCGAGCGCCGAGATCGCCCACACCGTCAAGCATGCGAACGAGGCAGTGCTGCCCTCGGCGCGGCTGGAGGCCGAGGGCCTGCGCGGTGCGTGGTGGGTGGATCCGGGGGAGAAGGCCCACCTGCGGTGGGTGCGCCCGGAGGACGAGGACGTGCTGATGAACGCCCTGTCGCGCGTGCACGCCGCCGGTGGCCTGCACCTGGGTGAGGGCTCGCGGTTCGCCGGGTCGTTCCGCACTCACGGCCTGCTCGTGCCGGTCTTCGACCTCGACCGGGAGAAGCACGCCGACGAGTGGATCGCCCCGGTCCTCGAGTTCGGCGCGCGCCTCGAGGAGGCACTCGCCGTGGACGAGCCGCTCACCTCGGCGGAACGCCGCTCCCGCGACGGGCTGCGCAGCCGCCAGGTCACCCTGCGCTGATCTCGACTGCCGGCCGGCCTCGACCGGGCGGACACACGACGAAGGCCACCTCCCGCAACGGGGGAGGTGGCCTTCGGTCCACCCGAGGGGCTGTCCCGGGTCGGGAAACAGGCTCAGAGAGCTCCGCCGGCGGCGACGGGAGCGTTGCCGCGCGGATCCTGCGGCTTCGAGTTGATCTCGCGGGCCACGAAGTCCTCGATGTGGAAGAGGTTCTCACCCGCACGATCGGCCACGGTCAGCAGGGTGGCCATCGTCGCGACCTCCTCGACCTGCTCCTGCAGGAACCACTGCATGAACTGCTCGCCGAGGTAGTCGCCCTCGTCGCGGGCGGTGCGGGCCAGTTCGACGATCTGTTCGGTGACCTTCTTCTCCTGCGCGAGGGCGAGGGCGATCGGCTCGCGGGCGTCCTCGAACATCGACTGCACCGCGTCGACACCGGTGAGGTCGACGCTCATGTCGCGGTCCAGGAAGTACTGGACGATCATCATCGCGTGGTTGCGTTCCTCGACCGCCTGCGCGTAGAAGAGTTTCGCGAGCTGCGGCAGGTCGGCGTTGTCGAAGAAGATCGCGATGGCGATGTACTGATGCGACGCCGTGAACTCGTTGCGGATCTGGTCGTGCAGCAGTGAGTGGAACTTGGTCTTGTTCGTATCGCCGATCGTCGTCATGATCACGACGTTAGTGCAGGTCAAAGGGATTTTCACCCAAGCATTGGCTATGCTCACTCTTCGTAGCTTCGGCTGCCCTACCGAAGATTCGGGTTGGCTAACCCAAGATCAAGTTCCTGCCGGGGCCCGATCTCAGGGCGCCGGAGCGACCAGTTCGGCCGGGATCGGCTCTCCCTCTGCGATCGCGTCGAAGAACGGCACGGCCCGCTCCCGATCCCACAACAGCACGTTACCCACCCCGTCGACGTCCTCGAATCCGCCCACCGGCACCGTCGTGGTCACGGTCTCGCCGCGCATCGCCCACGCGAGCCGCGCGAGGTCCCACAGGTGGTCGCCGTCGTCGACCTCCAACGAGGCCGCCGCACCCGACGCCAGCGACCACAACCGGAACGGGTTGAGAAAGGTCCACGGGCTCGTCGCCTTGCTCAGCAACGCCGAGAGGAACAACCGCTGGTTGTTCATCCGGTCCAGGTCCGCGAGCGGGGTGGCGCGGGTCCGCACGAACCCGAGGGCCTGCGCCCCGTTCAGCTCCTGGCAGCCGGCCTCCAGGGTGAGCCCGGCCAGCGGGTCGTCGATCGGATAGGGCACGCACACGTCCACACCGTCGACGGCGTCGACGATCGACGCGAACCCACCGAACCCGATCTCGGCGTAATGGTCGATGTGCACGCCGGTCGCGCCCTCGACGGTCTGCACGAGCAGCTGCGGCCCACCCAGGGCGAACGACGCGTTGAGCTTGTCGCGCCCGTAACCCGGCACGTCGACGTACGAGTCGCGCGGCAGCGACACCATCGTCGTGGACCCGCCGCCCGGTGGGATGTGGACGAGCAGCACCGTGTCGGTGCGTTCGGCGCCGACGTCGCCGCCGGTCGCGAGTTCCTGTTCCTGCTCGGGGGTCAGGCCGACCCGGCTGTCGGAGCCCACCAGCAGCCAGTTGGTGCCAGGGGTGTCGGCGACCCGCCCGTCGTACTTCACCAGCGCGTCGACGCGCGAGAGCTTGCCGTCGAGATAGAACAGGCCGACGCCCGTCAGGACGACGAGCACCGCGAGGAGCGCGCCGATCCGCCGCAGGATGCGCCGGGCACCGAGGGGACGGCGCGGGGCCGGCTGCGGTGGGGCCGGTGGTCGACGGCGCGGCGGAGCCGGAGGCGGGGCGGTGCCCTGTGGGCCCCGGGACGGGGCGGTGCCCTGTGGGCCCCGGGACGGGGCGGTGCCCTGCGGTCCCCGGGACGGGGCGGTGCCACGCGGCGGCACGGCGGCCCCATCGGTGAACCGCTGGGGTTGCTGGGTCGGCGCCCAGTCCCGCTGCTGCGGCTGCGGCACCCGCGTGGGAGCCGGTTGCTGCCGGGGTCGTACGGGCTGCTGCCGGGGCGGACCCGGCCGGTAGGTCGGGGTGGGCGCCTGCGACCAGGCCTGCGGAGCGGCGGGACGCCCGTCCCTGCGCAGCACCTGCGTGCCCTCCGGGGAAGGCGGAAGCGGAGGCGGCGGCGGGACGGCAGCGCGCGGCGCGGGCCGCTGCGGTGGAGGTCCCTGCGGAGGCCGCGGCCTGTTCCGAGGGTCGCGAGGATCGCCGTTCACCCGCCCAACTCTACGTTCAGGGCAGCCAGGAGACGTGCCCCCTCAGAGCCTGATAACCGACGAATGCGACGGTGTCGATGAGGGCGTGGGCGATCACGAGGGGCCACAACCTGGCGGTTCGCTGCCAGTACCGGCCGAACACCAGACCCATGAGGACATTGCCCACACCACCGCCGAAACCCTGGTAGAGGTGGTAGCTGCCGCGCAGCAGCGCCGAGGCGAGCAGCGACGAGTTCTCCGACCAGCCGAGGCTGCGCAGTCGGGTGATCAGATAGGCGACGACGAGGATCTCCTCGGCGCCGGAGTTCGCGATCGCCCACAGCACCTCGACGGGCAGCCGCCACCAGTGGTCCGCGAGGATGCTCGGCGCGACCGTCAAGTTCAACCCCGCAGCGCGGGCGACGAGATAGAACACCAGACCGGGCAACCCGATCAGGGCGGCCAGCCCGAGGCCCGGCAGCAGGTCGCGGCCCGCGCGGGGGCGTGCCAGCCCGACGGCCCGCGGCCCGAAACCGCTGCGCCACAACAGGTACAGCCCCAGTGCGCTCCAGGCCAGCAACCGGACGATGCCCAGCAACTGCCGGGACAGGTCGATGAACTCCTGCGACGAACGTGGCGTGTTCAGCGCGACCGTCTGGTCCGAGAGCGGTTCCGGGGCGAGTGCCGCCTCGAGCAGGGACAGGATCGACGAGAGCCCGCTGAGGCCGAAGGTGACCAACAGGACGATCGTGATCTCGATCCACAGTGCGCGCCGGGCGGCGGGGTCGAGCGGCGGGTCGGGATTCTGCGGGCCGGGCCTCAGCCAGTCTCGGAGGGTCGTCACCGGAGCGATTGTGCCGCACGGCGTGCGGGCCGGTGGGGAGGCCGTGAAGGCCCGGAGGCACACACCTTCGCACACATGTCCGATTTGACAGCACCGTTGTGAGGCGTAACACTTCCCACTGCCGACCGATCGATCGGTCGGAGTCCGTGACGGGGGATCGTGGGGAGGGGGAATTCGTGAGGGCATCACGTTTCTGAGAACCGGTATCCGGTTCGTGTACGGTCTCCTGCTCCGGGTTCTCGGTGCGGAGACGAACAGAGAGGTCCCGGGAACGGGACGACGACCATACGAACGTCCGGCTGCGTCGAGGGGAGATTCGAGCAGTCGGTGAACCCGATCGGCGCGCGCAGTCGTGCGACGCCGTTCCTGTTTCACATCACAGAGCGCGTCGTCGCAGACACGGCGCTTCCGCGTTCCGCCGGTCATCCGGGTGGACGACATCCGACGCAATGCACTCCGGGGCCGTGGTGTTCCGGGCATTCGATCCGAAAGTGACTTCATGGAAATCGACCTCGGTCGGACGAAGGTGGAGAACTCCGCCCCCGTCACGCTGTCCTCGAAGAGGAAGTCCCTGCTCGCCAGTTCCGTGGGCAACGTCCTCGAGTGGTACGAGTGGAGTGCCTACGCCGTCTTCGCTCCGTTCATCGCCGCCGCGATGTTCGACAGCGACGACCCCGTCTCCGCGCTCCTGTCCACCCTCGCGGTGTTCGCCGTCGGATTCCTGATGCGGCCCCTCGGTGGCATCGTCTTCGGGCGCGTCGCCGACAAGCGGGGCCGCAAGTTCGTGCTCGTCACGACGATGCTCATGATGGCGACCGGCAGCCTGATCATCGGTGTCATGCCCACCTACTCGTCGATCGGGGCGTGGGCGTCCCTGATCCTGCTCGCCGCCCGCGTGATGCAGGGCTTCGCGCACGGTGGCGAGTCGGCGACGGCCTACTCGTACGTCAGCGAGATCGCACCGGCACACCGGCGCGGAATGTGGGGGAGCGTCGCCTTCGTCGCCATCTTCGGTGGGTCCGTGCTGGCCTACACCATCGGTGGTGCCGTGACCTCCACCCTATCCGAAAGTGTTGTGGGGGAATGGGGTTGGCGTATCCCGTTCCTGTTGGGATTCGTGCTGGCACTGTTCGCGCTCTACCTGCGGCGCAGCATGGAGGAGAGCGAGATCTTCGATTCGCAGACCGCCGCGGTCGACGAACCGCGCATCCCGCGCCGGGTGGTCGTCCGCGCGATCCTGCTGATGATCGGCATGACCTCCGGTGTCACGGCCGCGCACTACACCTGGACGTCGTACATCTCCACCTACGCGATCACGCAGAAGGGGATGGACCCCGACACGGCGTACTGGATGCTCGTGATCGCGCAGGTGATCGCACTGATCTCCCTGCCGTTCTGGGGACGGCTCTCCGACCGGGTGGGCCGGCGTCCCATGCTCGCGGCGTTCGCGTTGTTCATGTTCGCGCTGCAGATTCCGCTCACGTCGATGATCTCGTCGGCGGGCTGGACCCTGCTGCTGTCGACCACGGTGGCGCTGCTCGTCGTCTCGATGGCCGGTGCGATCCTGTCCTGCACCCTCTCCGAGAGCTTCCCGACGCGGCTGCGCACCCAGGCGATCGGGTTCGCGTACTCGTTCTCGGTCGCAGTGTTCGGTGGGACCGCGCCCTACCTGAACCAGCTGCTCACCGGCCGCGGTATCGGCTGGGTCTTCGGCGTCTACATCATGGCCCTGTGTGTCGCCACGGGTGCGGCGTGTCTGTTCATGAAGGAGACGAAGGGTATCGACCTCGCCGACGTGCGGTAGGTGCCGATGGGCGCCGATGGCATCCGCCCTACGGGCGTCAGGGTCGGGGGTGGAGACCGTTGCGGAACGGGCAGCCGACGAGCATGCGCAACGCGCGGCCCAGGACGATCGGGTCGTCGACGGGCTCGTGGAAGGGGATCCGCACGTCGTGGTCGCCGCCCTCGGACTCGACCCGCAGGCGCAGGCCGTAGCGGTCGAGGCCCAGCGGACGGATGCGTCCGGTGCGGTGAGCGGACGGAATCCGCCGCGCGATGGCGTGGACGATGTCGGGATGGTCCTGCTCGAGGTGCTGCAGCCAGTCCGTCTCGTAGGCCGCGAACGGGTCGGGTGCCGCGTCGAGGACGTCCGCGACGTCCACGGCCTCCGCGCCCGTGGTGTCGGCGGCGACGACGGAGTCGAGCTCCAGGCACAGCAGCTCGGAGCGGTGCCCCACGTCGAGGAGTTCGGGGTGGGGGAGGATCTCGGCGATCTG
>Ga0182741_1005591_pt1 | contig 11556 bp, 7 predicted proteins | sample eDN5th37CBELigOP_FD_128874 | JGI IMG/M metagenome (GOLD analysis project Ga0182741, IMG submission 128874) | Enriched Organic Plus compost microbial communities from Emeryville, California, USA - eDNA 5th pass 37_C BE-Lig OP (version 2) (version 2) ...
ATCCCGGTTTCCTGGCCATCGCATTGTATCGCTTGGCACATGCCTTGATGACGCTGGAAGTGCCACTATTGCCGCGGATACTGACCGAATACGGGCATTCCCAAACCGGCATCGACATCCATCCGGCTGCAGTGATCGGTGAATATTTCTGCATCGATCATGGTACGGGTGTCGTAATCGGTGAAACGGCGGTCATAGGCAACCAAGTGAAGGTTTACCAAGGTGTGACACTGGGCGCGATGAGCGTAGAGAAATTCTTGGCCAATACGAGGCGGCACCCCACCATCGAAGACCGGGTGGTCATCTATGCCGGCGCCACGATTTTGGGTGGCGATACGACCATTGGCCACGACAGTGTGGTCGGAGGGAACGTGTGGCTGACCTCCAGTATCCCTCCGTACTCCACGGTGTACCACCAGCCTACCGTGAAAATTGTGGATTCGAAAACAGTGCAAGGATAAAAGAAGATGCAAACCCTGATCGAGTGTGTGGGAAATACCCCGCTGGTGGAAATCCGTAAATTGAATCCCAACCCGCGGGTCAAGCTGTATGCCAAACTGGAAGGCAACAATCCCGGAGGAAGTGTGAAAGACCGGGCTGCGCTCAACATGATTCGCAGCGCCATGGAACGAGGTGATATCAAACCAGGCGTAAAGCTCATCGAAGCGACCAGCGGGAATACAGGCATCGCGTTGGCTATGATTGCCCGGATATTCGGCTTGGATATCGAACTGGTGATGCCCGCAAGTTCCACCAGGGAACGTACACTCACCATGGAAGCGTTCGGCGCGAAGGTCACCTTGCTGGAATCCATGGAGGTCTGCCGGGATTATGCGGAGGAGAAAGGTGGACAGGACGATTATTTTATGCTGAACCAGTTTGCCAACCCGGATAATTACCTCGCCCACTATAAAACGACGGGGCCGGAGATCTGGCGCGATACGCAAGGGCGGATTACCCATTTTGTCAGTGCCATGGGCACGACGGGGAGTATCATGGGTAATTCCTTGTTCCTGAAAGAACGGAATCCCGACATACAGATTGTGGGATGCCAACCCACGGAGGAATCCTCGATTCCTGGCATCCGCCGGTGGCCCGAAGCGTACCTGCCCAAGATCTACGATCCCCAGAAAATAGACCGTGTGATGGATGTTTCCCAGGCCGAAGCCACTGAGCTGACGAGGCAACTGGCCCGTGTGGAAGGGCTGTTCGTAGGCATGAGCACGGGCGGTGCCATGGCGTGCGCGGTACGGCTGGCGAAGGAATTGGATGAAGGCCTTGTCGTGTTTATCGCCTGCGACCGCGGTGACCGCTACCTATCCAGCGATTTGTTTGGCTAGTGTTCAATCAAGAACCAAATTTGCTTTTCAGGGCAGCGAGCTTAGCGGCCATGTCGTCTTCTTCCCGTTTTCCCGGCTTCCTGTCTTTCGAATTTCCGGATTTCCGGGCCTTTGTCTTCGGGTTTCTGTCTTCCGTTTTCCGGCTCCGATCTTCCGTCTTCATCGACAGGCTGATCCGGTTGCGTTTTTCATCTACCTCGGTTACCGTCACCATCACCTGCTGTTGCACCTTGACGACTTCGTTGGGATCTTTCACGTAGCGGTTGGCCAACTGGCTCAGGTGTACGAGGCCGTCTTGGTGGACCCCGATGTCTACAAATGCACCGAAGTTGGTGATGTTGGTGACAATACCCGGAAGGCGCATGCCGATGCGCAGGTCGGAAACGCTGTTGACGCCTTCGGTAAATGAAAACTGTTCGAATCGGTCACGTGGGTCACGGCCCGGTTTCGCCAGCTCGGCCAGGATATCCTGGAGGGTGGGCATGCCGACCGCATCGCTGACGTATTTCTTGAGGTCGATTTGTTTGCGGAGTTTTTCGTCGTGTAGCAAGTCAGCCACCCGGCAGCCGATATCGGCTGCCATCTGTTCGACCAACGCGTAACGTTCGGGGTGCACTGCACTGGTGTCCAGCGGGTTGTCGGCATTCCTGATCCGCAGGAATCCGGCGGCTTGTTCGAACGCTTTTTCGCCCAAGCGGGGCACCCTTTTCAGTGACTCCCGATTCTGGAAAGCACCGTGTGTGTTTCGGTAATTGACGATCTGCTGGGCCAGCGCAGGTCCGAGCCCAGATACGTAAGACAATACCTGCTTGGAGGCGGTGTTGAGTTCTACGCCAACGGCATTTACACAGCTGACTACGGTGTCGTCCAATGCGGTTTGGAGTTTGCTTTGGTCGACGTCATGCTGGTATTGCCCTACGCCGATGGATTTGGGGTCTATTTTGACGAGCTCTGCCAGCGGATCCATCAGCCTGCGGCCAATGGACACGGCTCCCCGGACGGTCACGTCGTGGTCAGGAAACTCCTCCCGAGCCACTTCGGACGCCGAATAGATGGAAGCACCGCTTTCGTTTACCATCACGACAATCACGTCGGGCAACGCCAGCTTACGGATGAACTCCTCCGTTTCGCGTCCAGCCGTTCCGTTGCCTACGGCAATGGCCTGTATCCGGTATTTTTCGACCAGGAAGCGGATGGTTTTGGCCGCTTCTTCTGCTTTGGCTGCGCCGGTATGGGGATATACGGTGGTATTTTCGAGCAACGCCCCCTGCTCATCCAAGCATACTGTTTTGCAGCCGGTACGGAATCCGGGGTCTACGGCCATGACCCGTTTTTGGCCCAATGGAGCGGCGAGCAGCAGTTGCCGGGCATTTTCGGCAAATACGCGGATGGCCTCCTCGTCGGCCCGCTGGCGTGTCAGCATGCGTACCTCGGTTTCCATCGACGGCTTGAGCAACCGTTTGTAACCGTCGAGTATGGCCATGCGCACTTGTGCACTGGCCTCGCCAGCACCCCTTACGTATGCATTATCCATCAGGGGAAGCACGTCGCCATCCGGGACGTCGATATCGAGGTAGAGCATTTCCTCTTTTTCACCCCTGCGCATCGCCAGCACCCGGTGGGAAGGCGCGGTTTTCAGCGGCTCCGACCATTCGTAGTAATCTTTGTATTTAATGGCCGCTTCCTCTTTTCCGGGTGCCACCCGGGATACGAACTGCCCTTTTTCGAGGAAGACCTGTCGGGTCTGTGCCCTGATGGAGGCATCTTCGGCAATGAGTTCGGCAATGATGTCACGTGCACCTACAAGGGCCTCTTCGGGGTCATTCACCCCTTTTTCCGCATCCACGAAAGCTTGGGCGGCATATTGGACGTCAGTGTCGTTTTGCTCAAGGATGAGCAATGCCAGTGCTTCCAGCCCTTTTTCGCGGGCCACGCTTGCGCGGGTCTTGCGCTTCGGCCTATACGGCAGATAAATATCTTCGAGGCCAGCCATGGTTTCGGCGGCATTCACCTGTTCTTCCAGGTCGGGGGTGAGGTTTCCCTGCTCGGCCAGCGACTTGAGTATGGCTTCCCTGCGTTTGTCCAGTTCGCGCAGTTGCTGTAGCCTATCCCGGACTTGGGTGAGCTGCACCTCGTCCAGGCTGCCAGTCATTTCTTTGCGGTACCGGGAAATAAATGGGATGGTGGCACCTTCATCAAGCAACGAGATGGTCGCACTCACCTGCCGCTGAGACAAAGCAAGCTCCTTGGAGATACGGTTTTCGTAGGTCATGGGTAATAGCTGGGGGTACTATGCTAACTAAGCGTTTTTTTCATCGCTTACCGGATGCTGAGGGTCCGTCGAGGACGGCTCTTTTTGATCGTCATTGCCGTTTTCCTGGGTGGTATTTGCACTATGTTCGCCGCTGTTGTCATCATAGCTGTCGTGGTAATAGGGGCCTTGGCTGCCGTAGTAGTCGGGCTCGCGGCTGGGACTGTGTTCGTACGTGCCGGCGGGTGCGGAGGGATTGACCTGATTCAATTTCTTGGGTTCGTCCTCCGCGATAACGTCTTTTACTTCCAGGTCCTTCTCAAAATTGTTGATTTGGTCACTGATGTCCCGCTTGATGCTTTCCGAGGCGTCCTTGAACTCCCGGATACCCCTGCCCAATCCCCTGGCCAATTCGGGCAGTTTCTTGCCTCCGAACAGGAGCAGGGCTACAAATACGATGAGCATCATCTCACTTGTCCCGATGTTCAGGAAGGCCATTACTGTACTCAACATAACAAACTCCATTTTCTAACCGCTAAGGTAGGGGTAAATTTCGTGATATCAATGGAGAGGATGAAAAAAGATGGCCTGCTCAACAGTTGAACCCTTTGAGCTGCTTGCGGATATACTTCACGGCTTTGATCATATGCTTTTCTACCGTACTGATAGAGATGTGCAGCGAATCGGCTATTTCCGCATAAGTCAACCCTTGGTTTTGACGGAGTTCGTAGACGTGCCGTGGCTGCTTCGGCAACAACCGCAAGGCGTCATTTAGGGCAGCTTGCAATTCCCAATAATGGATTTCTTCTTCAATGTGGGTGTGCGAAACGAATTTGTTGCGTTTGACCGACGTGGCGTGTTTTTCCCTCACGAATCTGGCTTTGATGAGGTTGAGTATCTTGAATCGAAGGGCTGCTTGGAGGTAAGCGTTCAACGAGGTATGGATATCCAGCGAATGCCGCTTTTGCCAAAGCTCGGTGAATAGGTCCTGGATGAGTTCCTTGACGTCATTCTCGTCGTGCAGGTGACTGTACGCATGGTTAAACAGGCGTTCCCAGTAATGTTGGTAAATCGCTTCGAAAACTTGTGTATCGCCCTGTTTCAACCGACTTAAAGCGACTTCCTCATCGAATTTAATTTCCATCGTTTCGTGTTCCCGTTGTACATAAAAACCAAACGACAATTTAATATGAGGAATAATTCGGCCAGCGATACGCAAATATACCGTATTCGCAACAAAAATGCAACCCTTATTTGACATAATTTTAACAACTGTTTCCTTATCTTCAGTTGGCCGGGAATGTTCCAACCGCTCAGGTGCCTAAAGGCGCAGTGGCCCCCAGCTTGCCGGGGGTAATGGCACAAAAAATCCCCGGTGAGCGCCGGGGATTTTGATGGGGGTGCGTTTTGAGCAACGGGTATGGCTATTGTTGGTACAGCGCGTTGAACAGGAGTTTGAATGTGCCGTGTGGTTGGGCCCTGTACGTAATCTGTGGCCCGTAGGCGAATAGCATCCCCTTGCCCACGGGCGCCTTGAATGCGGTGACCCCGTCGGCTAGGTAGTTCTGTCCCCAGGCCCATCCGCTGCGCAGGGGTGCTGTGGAGTCAAACCAAGCAATGGGTTCGATGCCCTGTATGCCCGCTGCTGGTTTGAGGTGGAATACCGGGGAGTTGTTGAAGAAAACGTCTGTAGACGCATTCATTCCCCAAGCAGCATCAACGGCTGGGTTGACCTTTACTTGGAGCACGCTTCCAGGGACATAGTATTTTTCGCCGGTCAGCGGGATTTCCTTGCCACCCACTACTTCTACCAAAGCGCTTTTTACGGGTAGCTTCAGGTGGTACGCCAGTGCGGTGCTGCTGCCCGTGGCGACGATGCGCCCGCCCTGTTCAAGGAATGCTTTCAGCTGCGGTATGGATTTATCGGCCGTGAGGTTGCCCAGCATATGGCGGTATTCCGCAGGTATCTCATCGGCGTTGGGCGTGCGCCGTGCGAAGCCGCGGCCGCTCCCATCTTCCGTCCGATAGGGAGGGATGCCGCTTTCGATAAAGAGAATGGCGTCATATTTTGCGTTGAGGTTGCCTTCATCGATTTCCTGGGGGAAAATCAAGCTGAATCCGAAATGGTACTGTTCGAGTATCCATCGGACCCATCCGGACGGCATGGAACCACCGTAGCTGTCAAAGAGCGCTATGCGGCTAGGCTTGATGCGGATCATCTTGGTCGGTGCTTTTGACACGGCTGACGGCGCCACGCCCAGCTTGGCTGCTGCTTCCTTGAGCATGGTCACTCCCTTTGCCGCTACGAAAAACGATCCTGCGGGCATGCCCTCCACCGGGTCGGCTACGCGGTACACATCGATGCCGGATTTCAGGAGGTCGTTGACCACGATATACGAATTGTTCACTGCGGCACTCAACAGGTATCCGCGTCCGCCCGTTGGCATCGGCTGTGCTGGAGGGGTTTCCAGGACACCATGCGGAAGCCGCTCGAAAGGGCCATCGAACGCGTCCAGTACCCGGTCGAAGGTGATGCCCATTTGATACGCCAGCGTCCATCCGGCCACGTCATACGGGCGTATCGGGGGACCGCCCGGATAGGCGAAGTCATTGGGGTAGTCCTGCGGTTCGAACATATCGATGATATGCGGCCGGAACGCTTGATCGGTCTTGACGATATAGGATCCCGTGGGATAGGTCTTGCCGTTTACGGTAAAGTTTGCAGTTGCTTTATGGATGAATATCCCGGACTTAATAAGTGCATTCACGAATTTTACAGCCGTCGGGAAATCCGTTTGATCCGCAGGGATAATATAGCCGCGGGCATCGCGTTTCGCTGGATTGGCAAAAACCCCTTCGTAATAGCTATTCGGTATCTGGCTACGATTGCCAAAGTAGGACGTTTCCTGCTGGTTTTCCGCTTTCTTCGACTTGATATCGGCCTCGTAGTTCGCGGTAATCAGGTCGATGTTGCGGGGTGTAAGCTGCCAGTAATCTTTCCGGCCTTTTTCGATTGAATTTTTCGCCATCTTGTACATATTGAACAACACCTGCTCCCGATGGCGGGAGGCATAATCCAGCACGGCATAGTTAAGTGAAATCGAGTAGTCGATAGACTGTTTGAAGCGCCATTCTTGGGGTGTCACCGGATTGGGCGTGTTGTTGTTCGGCATCAGGCGTTCGGGTACCAAGGGCACTTCCATGGGTGTCGGATTGCCGATGATTTCGGTAAGCAGCCCGATGACGTTGTGGAAATAGGTGGTTGTCCGCAGCCCCCCGTTGTACCACGTGCTGAACGGCGATCCCTTCATGCGCGTAAATCCCGGTTTATCTTCGACATTCAGCCGGTTTATCATGCTGGCACCCACGGCATCGATACCGGTCATCAGCAGGGCGTCGATGTTGTAGTTAAACGGATCGGTATATGGCGGGCCCGCCACCACGGCTCCCGCCGGTGCACTTTGGTGGTGGTTGTACATGATCTGCGGCATCCACTCCAGGAAAAGCTGGCGACTCATGTTTTCGGACTCCTTCATATTGACCATGTAAAAATCCCGGTTGTTATCATGGCCAATGTATTTTTGGTAGAGGCGTGGGATATCCATCGCTCGTTTTTTCGTGTCGCTGTTGCGCATGTACCAGTCTGCCACCAACTCCTGTCCATCTGGATTGGCGTGGGTCAGCAATACGATGACGTCGTCCAGGATGCGCATGGTCTCTTCATCTGTTTTGCTGGCGAGGAGGTAAGCCATTTCGATGAGCTGGTGTGTTCCCACCATCTCCGTGGAGTGCAGCGCGCCGTCTATCCATACCACTGCTTTTCCGCTCTTGGCCAGTTTTTCAGCCATGGCATCATCAAGTCCTTCGCCGTAGGCCAATCGTGTTGAAATGGACTTGTATTCATCCAGTTTGGCCATGTTCTCGGGAGAGGAGATGACCAGCATGTATTGCCGCCGTCCTTCCTCGGTTTCGCCGATATCCACGAGGTCAACCCGTGGTGACTCGGCCAGTTTCTTGAAATAGGCCGCTGTTTGCGTGTAGTTAGCTAACTGGTAATCGTCCCCGATGGAAAATCCGAAATGGTCTTTGGGGGAGGGTACCTGCTGGGCCAGGCTAATGGTCGTAATCGCATGCATCAGGCATGCCCATACGATGTATTTCACTGTTTTCATGCGCTTGGTGTTAGTTTCTGGGCATTTATTGATTGGTTTCGTATAATTGGTTGAATAACCACTTGAAGGTGCCATGCGGCTGGGCACGGAACGTGATTTCGGGACCGAAGGCATAAAGCATGCCCTTGCCTACAGGCGCCGAAAATGCCGCCACACCGTTTTTCAGGTATTCGGCCCCCCAGACCCAACCGCTGCGCAGCGGGTTTTCTTCGCCATACCATGCCAACTTCACTAACCCAGCGGCAGCCGCCCCGTCGGTAAAATGAAACAGCGGACTATTGCTTGACATGACATCTACCTTAGCGGGCATGCCCCAAGCAGCGGAGCTGACCGTGTCGGCGTGGAGTTGGTGGATGCTTCCAGGGGCATAAAACTTCTCACCCCGGAGGGGGCGTTGACGCCCTGTTGAATCGGTTTCGACCAAGGCATTTTCGATGGGCAGTCCCAGGTGGTATGCAAATGCCGTGCTGCTGCCGACCGTCAGGATACGGCCCCCGGCTTCCATGAATGCTTTCAATTTGGGTATCGATGTATCCTTGGTGATGCTGCCCAGCATATGCTGGTACGCTTCGGGGACGTCTTCTGCCTTTGGTCCACGGCCACCGCGCATGCTACCGTCGCCGCTCAATGGCGGGATGCCGCTGCCGATGAACAGGATGATGTCGTATTTTTCCCTTAGGCCCCCGGCGTCAATGTCTTTTGGATAGACGACGGTGAAATCTGGGAAATGGTACTGCTCCATCAACCAGCGTACCCATCCTGAGGGCATCGATCCACCGTAGTGATCGAAGAGGGCAATCCGGGCAGGCGTTATTGCCTGTAATGATATCGGCTTTTTGGCAAGCGCTACCGGCATGACGCCGAGTGTATCGATGGCCTTTTGCAGCGCTACCAGTCCGCTTGCTGGCACATAGAACGATCCTGCAGGCAATCCCGCGGTGGGTTCGGTTATGCGCGCCACCTTGATACCGGCGGCCAGTAGGTTATTTGCGGCGACGAAGGCGTTGTTTACCCGGGTGTCAAGGAGATAACCTGCTGTCGCTTTGGATGCCGCCCCTGGCGGCGGGTATTGTATTGCACCGTAGGGAAGCGCCTCGAATGGCCCTTCAAATGGATCCAATACACGGTCGAAGTCGATTCCGAACTGGTAAGCGAGCGTCCAGCCCGCCGCATCGTACGGCCTGACGGGCGGTCCGCCCGGATACTGGAAATCGTTGGGGTGGTCCTGCGGTTCGAACATGTCGATGACATGGGGCCGGAAGGCCTGTGCCGACTTGACGATAAAAGAGCCGCTTGGATATGATTTGCCGTCGACGGTAAACCCATCGGTTGCTTTGAGTACTTGCACTCCTGATTTGATCAGCGCATTGACGAATGCCACCGCCCGGGGAAAATCCACCTGATCCGCGGGGATGATGAATCCGTGTGGGTCACGCAATGCAGGGTCGGTAAAGACCTCATCGTAGTACGATTGCGGAATATTGTTGCGTGATCCATAGTAACCTTCGTCTTCCTGCTCGGTTTCTTTGCCTTTTTGATCGGCGGCAAAAGCGTCTGCTATCTTTTGAACGGTACTCGGTTTTGCTGCCCAATAGTCTTGTTTTCCCCGTTGGATGGAGTTATGGCCCATCTTGTACATGTTATACAGCAACTCATCTCCGAAACGGCTCGCATAGTCCAGTATGGCATAGTTAAGCGAGACCGAGTAGTCAATGGCCTCCTTGAAGTGCCACGGCCTCGGCGTCATGGGGTAAGGCGTTGCATTGTTGGGGACAAGGCGATCGGGTATGACCGGTATGGTCATCGGTGTGGGATCGCCGACGATTTCGGTCAGGATGCCGATGCTGTTGTGATAATACGGAGCGGTGCGCAGACCGCCGTTCCACCACGTGGAGAACACCGATCCGCTTAACCGGGTATAACCTTGGCGACCTTCGGCGTTGGCCCTGTTGATCATCGCGGCAGCAACGCCGTCGATACCGGTGATGAGCATCGGATCCAAGACGTAGTTGAAAGGGTCGCGGTAAGGGGGACCGGCTACGATGCTGCCCGGAGGGCCGGACTGGTGGTGATTATAAATGATCTGTGGATTCCAGTCGATATACTGGAGCCGCGATATCGTGGTCGTCTCGATCAGGTTGTTCATGTAGAAATCCCGGTTGTTGTCGTGCCCGACGTATTTATGGTACAGCCTGGGGATGGCCTTGTTTCGTTTTTTGACATCTTCATATTGCATGTACCAATCGCCGACCAGCTCATGTCCATCCGGATTGCAATGGAACAGCAAGATTACGGTATTTTCCAGGATGCGTTTGGTTTCGGCATCGGTGCGGCTGGTAAGCTGGTAGAGTGTTTCGATAAGCTGGTTCGCCGCGACGGTTTCCGTGGAGTGCAGTCCGCCATCTATCCATACCACCGGTTTGCCGCGTTGCGACAGCTCGCGGGCTTCTTGCTCGGTTATCTCGGCGCGTGCTATTTTTTGGGATATTTCCTGATAGGTGTCGACTTTGGCGAGGTTATCGGGTGACGAGACAATGATCAGGTACTGGTTCCGGCCTTCTGAGGTTGTCCCGGCTACTTCCAGTTTCACCCGATCGGATGCTGCTGCTACCTTTTTGAAGTAGGCCTCGGTCTGGGTATAATTGGTCAGCATGTAATCGTCACCGATATTGAACCCAAAATGTTCCTTCGGGCTCGGTATATGCTGCGCCTGCACCTGCATGATGAACAGGGCTGCGAACAACGCGATTGTTTGTCGTATAAACTTGTGCATGGCTATTGGTAATTGATTACGATTGCAATTATTGGTTCTTAAAACGGACCCCGGTACGGCAGTCGCAGGGTTCGCCGCGCGACTCGTCGCAGGCGTTGTCCTGGAATTGCACGATGCGTGTGCCGTCCGCTTGGGTTATGGCAAACTTAAACAAAAAGTAGTCGTTGGGTTCCACTGTATCCAAATCGATACCAACTATGGCGGCGAGTTCGGCTGGTGTATGCGAAAATGTCTTGGGAAACTCGGTTACTGTTTCGAAAAACTGGTCTGTGCTTCGGATGGTGCTGGGGAGGGGAAATTGGCGGATATTGGGCCAGACCTCGGCAAGGGAGAGGGTGATCGGGTAGGCCGGCGGTGTAGACTCCCGTTTGTTGAAACTCACGTACACGTCGATGGATTGCGCCTTTGCACGGCCATCCGCATCGTAGTAGTCCAGTGTCCATTCGAATTCCTGTTCGGTAGCGAAGCCGGGATCCGCCATGTTGAAAAACGATACGTTAGCCGTTTGGTAAGTAGGCAGCGCGGATTTATCGATATTGATGGTTGCTTTCGGCGTAGCTGCGATGCGGTACTTTTCCCAGTCGTACGTCACGTCCTTGCACGAGTTGGCCAGGAGGAGCGCTCCGGCAATCAAAAGCCGACAGGTCAAGTAGCTGCTAGGATTGAGTGTGCTGTTCATGGTTATCTGTTGTTGCGGTGTTGATTCATTTTTTTAGTTGACATCCCAGAATACCGGTGTGAATTGCTGCGCCCGTTGGATGGCGTCGCGGTCGGCGATTACCGTTTCGTTGGAGGTGAGTTCGGTTTCCGAATAGAAGAAGCGCATCGGATATTCATCGAGCGGTGCGAGCAAGTCTTCCAGTACGGGTAAGCCCGTCCGGCGGTAGTCGTTATAGGCTTCCACGCCGTTGCCGTAGAGTGCGATCCATTTCTGCATCATCAGCAGGGTTAGCTTGCCGCGCTCGTCCGCCGCCTCATACTGCTCGCCGATGCGGTTGGCGAAACCGGTAATATCGTTTG
>Ga0182741_1005593_pt1 | contig 11552 bp, 13 predicted proteins | sample eDN5th37CBELigOP_FD_128874 | JGI IMG/M metagenome (GOLD analysis project Ga0182741, IMG submission 128874) | Enriched Organic Plus compost microbial communities from Emeryville, California, USA - eDNA 5th pass 37_C BE-Lig OP (version 2) (version 2) ...
GCCGTCGCCGGTCGCCGGGGACGAGGTGCCGCTGGGCGACGCCGCCAACCTGCCGCCGGACTGGCGCACCGCCGTCCCTGCCGCCCTGGCTGCCCTGGGGGAGGCGTGGACCGATCCGAGCGCCTGGGACGGCATGACGAGCACCGGTCCGCTCGAGATGCCGGCCGAGGTGGCGGGGCTCGTCGCCCTCGAGGAGGTCGTCGTGCACGGGTGGGACCTGGCCCGGGCCACCGGGCGGCCCTACGCCGTCGACGACGCCACCCTCGACGTGCTCCTGCCGCTCGTCGCCGACTTCGCCCCGGTCGAGGACCACGACCACCCGATCGTGAACGACGGCACGCTGCCCTACGCGCCCGCCGTGCCGGTGCCTGACGGGGCGCCGCTGCTCGACCGCGTCGTCGCCCTCACCGGCCGCGACCGGGCCTAGGTCCCCGCTCGGGCAGCGACGGGCTGATCAGCGCGGCGTCCGGCTCGACGAGGACGCCTCGCGTCAGACGTAGAAGCCGTCGCGCAGGCGCAGGCCGTGCTCGAGCCAGGCCTGCAGGTGGATGAGCATCCCGGTCCAGCCCTGGCAGTTGCCGTAGGAGGCGTCGAGCCCGCCCTGCGTGGGCTGCCAGCCCGTCTCCCGGATCGTCACCAGCGTGCGGTCGTCGCCCAGCGGCTCGAGCTCGATCGTCACCGTCGTGTGGTACGGCGCCACGCCCTCCTCGTTGGCCTCCCACCGCAGCACGATCCGTCGGTCGGGCACCACCTCGACGACCTCGACCGGGAACGCCCCGGGGAAGTCGGCGAAGTCCCACGTGACGGTGGCGCCCGTCTCCAGGCGGCCCTTGGCCCCACCGGTCGTGAAGTACTGCGAGAGCTGGTCGGGATCGACGATCGCCTCGAACACGTCGTGGACGGGGCGGACGATCCGTCCGGCCACCTGGAAGCGCAGGTCCATGGCTGAGGTCCTCTCGGTCGGCTCGACAACGTGTTATAGATCTACAACATGTCCGCGTCAACGGAGACGGCCGCCGAGGACGACGACGCCGTCTTCAAGGCGCTCGCCTCGCCGACCCGCCGTCGCCTCCTCGACCTCCTGAAGGACGGGCCCCGCACCACGGGGCAGCTCTGCGCGGCGTTCGACTCGCTCGACCGCTGCACGGTGATGCAGCACCTCGGCGTGCTCGAGCGCGCTGGCCTCGTCATCGCCCAGCGCAAGGGCCGCGAGCGCTGGAACCACCTCGACCCGCTGCCGATCAAGCGGATCCACGACCGCTGGATCAGCGAGTACGCCACCGCCGCCGTCGGGCTGCTCGCGTCGCTCGCGGACGAGCTCGAGCGCCCCCGAGAACCCACAGGCGCCGGCGGGCGCCGCAAGGCAGGATGAGCCGATGCTCGACCACCTCTCGATCCAGTGCGCCGACGTGGCGGCCAGCGCCGCCTTCTACGACCGGGTCCTCGCCCCGCTCGGCGGCGCCCGCCTGATGGACTTCGGCGACGTCCTCGGCTACGGCGTGGACGCCAAGCCGTCCTTCTGGCTCGGGCCGCAGGCCACCGGCGAGGGGTTCCGGGAGGCGCACATCGCCTTCGCCGCCCCGGACCGCGCCGCGGTGCGGGCGTTCTTCGACGCCGCGGTGGCCGCCGGCGCCGAGGTGCTCCACGAGCCCCGCGAGTGGCCCGAGTACCACGCCGGCTACTACGGCGCCTTCGTGCGCGACCCCGACGGCAACAACGTCGAGGCCGTCTGCCACGTCCCCGAGGGCTGAGGCCCCCGCGGCCCACGTCCGGCTGCGGGCAGCGCGGGCTCAGGCCTGCTCGAGCGCGTCGAAGACCTGCCGGCGCCAGGGGGCGAGGTTCGTCTTCTCGGGCTCCATCGTGCGGCCGAGGCGCACGACGAGCGCGTCGAGGGCCGGGCACACCGACACCGCCTGGCCCTCGTAGCCCACCGCCGTGAAGGTGCCCCGGGCCTGGTCGTCGGGCTCCACCCACCAGTGGGCGCCGTAGAGGCGGCCGTCCTCCGGGTCCACCGAGCGCACCCGGCGCCCGTGGTCCACCCAGCCCTCGGGCAGGAGCCGCTCGCCCTCCCAGCACCCATCGCGCAGGTAGAGCAGCCCGAAGCGGGCCCAGTCCCGGGCGGTGGCGTACACGTAGGACGACGCGACGAACGTGCCCGCCTCGTCGAAGCGGGGGTCCGCGCTGCGCATCCCGATGCGGTGCAGCAGCCGGTCGAGCAGCAGGTGCCGCACCGCGTCGGGGCTGCCGAGCGTGCGCCCCACGATCGCGGACACGACGTTCGAGGTCCCCGACGAGTAGTTGAAGACCCGGCCCGGCTCGTGGGCGAGGGGCCGGGCCTCGGCGTAGGCGGCGACGTCCTTCGCCCCGGCGCCGAAGAGCATCTCGATCACGTCGGACACCCCGGCGTCCACGTACTCCTCGTTCCAGGCCAGCCCGTCGCGCATCTCGAGCAGCTCGTCGAGGGTGATGGCCGCCCGCTCGTCGTCGTCCCAGGCCGGCACCGGCGCCGGCGCGGCCGGGTGGAGGCGACCCTCGCCGACGAGGATCCCGACCGCGGCGTGCAGCACGGACTTGGCCATCGACCACGACAGCAGCGGCGTGTCCGGCACGACCGGGGTGGGCTCGTGGACGAACGACGGCAGCGCGCCGCCGTAGCGCTCGCACAGAAGCCGCCCGCCCTGGACGACGACCACCGCGTACGTGTCGCCGTAGCGCTCGGGTCGCCCGAACATCTCGTCGACGAGCGCACGCACCGCCGGCGGTGCCGGCGCGGTGGGCCACGCGTCGGTGGGCCAGGGCACGCCCGCCGGCTGGCCCGGGAGCGGGAGCAGCTGGTCGTTCCCCACGGCCGGCAACCTAGTGCCGGACCGCACGGCAGGGGCGGGAGGCGTCGCGGCGCCGGGTCCGCCCGCCGAGGACGGCCGCGTCCCCGCGTCGCCCATGGCGCCCGGCGCCCGCGCTGGCTGGGACCTACCGCTGGAGCGTGGCGAGCTCGTCGGCGAAGGCCCGGTGGAGCTCGTCGCTGAAGAGCACGAAGCGCACGAGCTCGAGCCGCCCCCGGTGGGTGGAGCGGGCCACCGTCTCGACGGCGATGCGTGCCACCTCGTCGCCGGGCCAGCCGTACACGCCGGCGCTCACGGCCGGGAACGAAACGCTGCGGGCCCCGACGCGCACCGCCTCGGCCAGCGACGACTCGAAGCACGACGCCAGCAGCGCCGGGTCGGTCTCGCCGGCGTGGCGGTTCGGCCCGACGGTGTGGATCACCCAGCGCGCCGGCAGCCGCCCGGCGCCCGTGGCCACCGCCTGGCCGACCGGGAGCCCCTCGGGCAGGCGGGTCTCGCGCAGCCGGCGGCACTCGGCGAGGAGTTCGGGCCCCGCGGCCCGGTGGATCGCCCCGTCGACGCCGCCGCCGCCGAGCAGCGACGAGTTGGCGGCGTTCACGATGGCGTCCACGGCCTGCACGGTGGTGTCGCCACGGACCGCTTCGAGGATCGCCGGCTCAGCCACGACCACACCTCCGGTGTCGTCCGACGCCTTCAACCTAGGCCGCGCCGACGCCCGATCGTCGGGCCCACGGGCAGTGTCATACCCCCTCCGTACGGTCGGCGGCATGGAAGCGATGCGGGCGGAAGCAGGCGGGAGGGCGCGCCATCCCGAGGCGGCGGAGGCGGACCGGCGGGCGGAGGTGGCGGCCCTCATGGCGAGGATCGCCGCCGGCGACAGCGACGCGATCTTCGAGCTGCACGAGCTCGCCAAGGACGACCTCACCCGGCTCGTGCGATCCGAGGCCCGGCGGCTCGACCTGCGCGTGGACGCCGACGAGGTGTGGGAGCTCACCCTCGACGCCGCGGAGGCGCTGGCCGAGGTGGCCGGGGCCTGGCGACCCGACGGGGCCTGGCCGTGGGTGTGGGCCCACCACCGGATCCGGCGGGTCGTGCACCGCCACGTCGGCACGTTCACCCGCCTGCTCGACGACGAGCACCTCGAGCTCGAGGCGCCGCCGCCGGTCGAGCCGATCGACGACCCGCTCGACGTCCTCCACCAGGCGGCCCGGCGCCACCCGGCGGCCCGCCGGCTGGCCGACGGCCTGGCCCGGGTGAGCGAGCGCGACGCCCGGATCTACCTGGGCGTCGCCCTGGAGCGCGCCGCGGGCAACCGGTCCCCGGCGGTCACCGTCGGCGCCGACCACGACCTGCAGCCGGCCACGGTCCGCAAGGTCGTGCAGCGGGTGGGGGAGCGGCTGGCCGAGGTGGCCTGACCGGCGACCGGTCGAGCCACCCCGGCCCGCCGGTCAGGTCTCGTCCGGCTCGAGGTCGGGCGGCACCGGGCGCTCCTCGTCGGGCACCGGCTCCCGCGGCTCCTCGTCGGGGAGCACGGGACGCTCGTCGTCGGGCAGGACCTCGAGGTCCTCGTCGACGTCGAGATCCTCAGGATCCTGGATGGGGTCGGTCATCGGTGCTCCCTGGGGGTCGGGGACGGCTGGACCATGCATGGTCTACCGGCCCGGACGGGGGTTCCACCATCGCCCTTGCGGGTAGCGGCACGACATGCCCGCTCCCGAACCCGCCCCCGAGCCAGACGAGATGCCCGCCCTCGATCCCGACGATCCCGGCGACGACTCCACCGACCCCGGCACCGACGTGCCGCCTGACAGCCCCGCTGAGGGCGTCATCGACGACACCGCCGCCGATCCCCCCGAGCCCCAAGAGCCCGGCTGACCCGCGGCCCGGCCGTTCTCGGGCCAGGAACCCGGGCATGGTCCGGATCACGGCCCGAGAACGGTCGGGGGGACGGTGGTCAGCGGAGCTCGAGGCCGTCCCAGGTGCCGGTGGAGCGCCAGCGGTCGAGGTACTGGAAGAAGGCCATCGCGCCGCCGGGGTAGCCGAGGAACCACTCGCGGTTGCGGCCCTCGGGATGGCCCTCGTTGTTGTAGTAGCCGGGGGTGCAGTCGGCGGACCCGATGACGCCGCCGGCCGGGGCCGACAGCAGCAGCTCCATCCAGGCGTCCTCGGCCTCCCGGGTCACCTCGACCTCGCGGCAGCCCCGGGCCAGCGCGTCGGCGACGAGCATGGCGATCGTGCGGCCGGCCTCCACGAAGTTGTGGGGCACGTTCGAGATGAGGTTGGCGCCCTGGGCCAGCTGCACGAGGAAGGCGTTCGGGAAGCCGTGGACGTGCATCCCGTGGAAGGTGCGCATCCCCTCGGCCCACGCCTCCGAGAGCTTGAGCCCGCCCCGGCCGACCGCGTCGAACCCGGTGCGGGCGGTGTAGTCGGTGCCGACCTCGAAGCCGGAGGCGTAGATGATGCAGTCCACCTCGTACTCCACGCCGGCCACCACCACGCCCCGCTCGGTGATGCGCTCCACGCCCTTGCCGTCGGTGTCGACGAGGTGGGTGTTGGGCCGGTTGTAGGACTGCAGGTACTCGTCGTGGAAGCAGGGCCGCTTGCAGAGCTGGCGGTACCAGGCCTTCAGCTTCTGCGCCGTCTCCGGGTCCTCGACCACGGCGTCCACCCGGGCCCGGATCTCCTCCATCTTCTCGAAGTCCGACCGCTCGAACTCCCGCATCACCCGGTCCGGGGTGATCTCCCCCTCGAGGCCCATGATCCGGTCCCGGATGCGACGGGCGATGTCGGTCCAGCCGTCCTGCACGAGGTCCTCGTCGACCAGCATCATCGTCTGGTTGGCGGTGAAGTTCTCGAGCCAGCGCTGCTGCCAGCCGGGCGTGGCGATCTGCTTGAACCACTCCGGGTCGGTGGGCTGGTTGTTGCGCACGTCCACCGACGACGGCGTGCGCTGGAAGACGTAGAGCTCGCCGGCGTCGCGCGACAGGTGGGGGATGCACTGCACGGCGGTGGCGCCGGTGCCGATGATGGCGACGCGCTTGTCGGCCAGCTTCGTCATCGGGTCGCCCTCGGGGGAGCCGCCCGTGTACTCGTAGTCCCAGCGGCTCGTGTGGAACGAGTGGCCCGTGAAGTCGGTGATGCCGGGGATCCCCGGCAGCTTCGGCACGTGGAGCGGCCCGGTGCCCATCCCCACGAACTGGGCGGTGAACTCGTCGCCCCGGTTCGTGCGCACCACCCAGACCGAGCGGTCCTCGTCCCAGTCCAGGCCGGTGACCTCGGTGTGGAAGAGGGCGTCCTCGTAGAGCCCGTACTGCGTGCCGATGCGCCGGCAGTGCTCGAGGATCTCCGGGGCGTGCGCGTACTTCTCCGTCGGCATGTGCCCCGTCTCCTCGAGGAGCGGCATGTAGACGAAGCTGGCCGTGTCGCACTGCGCGCCGGGGTAGCGGTTCCAGTACCAGGTGCCGCCGAAGTCGCCGGCCTTGTCGATCAGCCGCACCCGGTCGACGCCGGCCTCCTTCAGCCGGGCGCCGGTGACGAGCCCGGCGAAGCCGCCGCCCACGAACGCGAACGTGACGTGGTCGCGCTTGGGCTCCCGGGGCTGGACCGGCGTGTACGGGTCGTCGAGGTAGCGGGCGAGGGTCCCCTCGAGCCGCAGGTACTGGTCGTTGCCGTCCGGACGCAGCCGCTTGTCGCGCTCCTCGGCGTACTTCCGCTTGAGCGCGTCGATGTCGATGTCGATCGTGTCCCCCACACCGTGCAGCCAACCCGACCTTGACCCGCCGGTCAAGTGACGGGTCAGGAGGGGGCGAGGTCCCGGCGCCGGAAGGCGGCGAAGCCGCCGACGAACAGGGCGACGGCGAGCGCGCTCAGCACGACGAAGGGCAGCGCCCGCACCTCGCTGGCGGGCACCGGCGGCACGTGCTGCACCGGCGACAGGTCGACGACGAGCTGGGGCAGGTCGAGCAGCTCGCCGAACATGGCGATGACGAAGGCCCCGGCCAGCCCCAGCCAGCCGGCGAAGGTCCAGCGCGGCGCCACGCCGAAGAGCAGCACGGGGATCCCGGCCAGGACGAGGAGCGCGGGGAGGTACACGACGGCGTCGACGGTCATCTCGGCCACCTGCCCGGCGCCGCCGCCGACGAGCGAGTGGCCGAGCCCGAGGCCGAAGCCGCCGAGGACGACGGTGAGCGCGGTGCCGCCCAGCGCGAACGCCACGTGCGACGCCATCCAGCGCGGGCGCGACACCTGGGTGGCGAGCAGCGGCTCGGCCCGGAGGTCGGCCTCCTCGGCCCGCATCCGGCCCATCACCTGCAGGGCCGGGCCGACGGCGATCAGCGCGGTGATGAGGAGCGAGGTCGCCAGGTACGAGTCGACGAGGCTCACCCCCTGGAGGGAGGCGAGGATCTCGGCCACCGCCTCGTTGTCGCCGATGAAGTCCTCGACGCTCTCGGCCAGCGACCCGTACACGAGCCCGAGCAGCCACGTGGCGCCGGCCCACCACGCGATCGCGGTGCGGTGGAGGCGGGTGGCCAGGGCGAGCGGGCTGCGCAGGTGCGGCGCGGCGCGCGCCGGACCGGGGCGGGGCGCGACGAGCCCGGCCCTGAAGTCCCGGCGGCGGGCGACGACGACCGCGGCGGCGACGAGCGCGACGGTCGCCGCGAAGAGGAGCAGCAGCGGGAGCCACGTCTCCCCGGCGAAGGGCCGGGCCTTCTGGGCCCAGCCGATCGGCGAGAGCCACGACAGGCCGCCGCCGCTCATGTCCCCGGCCGCCCGGACCACGTAGGCGACGCCGAGCGCGCCGCCGGCCGCGCCGGTCACCACCCTCGGGTTCTCGGCCACCTGTGCGCTCAGCGCGGTCACCCCGATCCAGAGCCACCCCACGCCGAGGAAGCCCATCCCGAACACGATCGAGCCGTGGACCTCCTGGTCGAGCAGGACGAGCGAGGCGGCCGAGCCCGCCGCCGCGAGCAGCTGGGCCACGCCGACCACGCCCAGCGCGGCGGCCAGCGGCGCGCCGCGCCCCACCGGCATCGACCGGATCAGCTCGAGCCGGCCGCTGTCCTCCTCGGCGCGGGTGAGGCGACCGACGAGCAGGACCGACATGAGGCCCACGAGCGTCAGCCCGAAGGCCCCGACCTGGAAGGCGATCTGGCCGCCCATCGTGTCGAGGGCCTGGTCGGGGCCGTTGAAGGCGAGCGCCGCGGGGTTGTCCCGGGCCGCGGCGGCGGCCAGGTCGAGGTCCTCCTGGGTGGCGTAGAGGCCCTTGGTGCTCCAGGCGGTGATCGCCACGAGCGCGACGACCGCGCCCACCCAGGCGAGGAGCCGCCACCGGTCCCGGACGACGACGAGGCGCACGATGGCGCCGGTGCCGGCGAGGACGTCCATCAACCGGCGTCGCCGGCGAGGTCCTCGCGCTCCAGCTGGTCGCCGTAGTGGCGCAGGAAGAGCTCCTCGAGCGTGGGGGGCTGGCAGATGAGCGTGCGGATGCCCGCCGCGCTGAGCGCGGCGATCGCCTCGCCGAGGTGCGCGGTGTCGACCTGGAACCGGACCTCGGTGTCGCCGTCGAGCTGCGAGCGCACCTCGAGGTCGTGGACGCCGGGCATGCGGTCGAGGCCCTCGACGGGCCGCTCGGTCTCCGCCGTGACCGACGTGCGGGTGAGCGCTCGCAGCGACTCGAGCGACCCGGACTCCACCGTGCGACCGGCGCGGATGATGCTGACCCGGTCGCAGAGCGCCTCGACCTCGGCGAGGATGTGGCTCGACAGCAGCACCGTGCGGCCCTCCTCGCGGACCTCCTGGATGCAGTCCTGGAACACCGCCTCCATGAGCGGGTCCAGGCCCGAGGTGGGCTCGTCGAGGATGAGCAGCTCGGCCGAGGAGGCCAGCCCGGCCACGAGCGCCACCTTCTGCCGGTTGCCCTTCGAGTAGGTGCGAGCCCGCTTCGTGGGGTCGAGCTCGAAGCGCTGGATCAGCTCGTCGCGCCGGCGCTCGTCGAGGTCGCCCCGGATGCGGGCGAACAGGTCGATGATCTCGCCGCCGGTCAGCTTGGGCCAGAGGCTCACGTCGCCGGGCACGTAGGCGAGGCGCCGGTGGAGCTCGACGGCGTCGTGCCACGGGTGCCCGCCGAGCAGGCGGACCTCGCCGGCGTCGGCCCGCAGGAGCCCGAGCAGCACCCGGATCGTGGTCGTCTTGCCGGACCCGTTGGGGCCGAGGAAGCCGTGCACCTCCCCGGGGGCCACCTCGAGGTCCAGGCCGTCGAGCGCCCGGGTGCTCCCGAACGCCTTGACGAGCCCTCGCACGGAGATCACCGGGTCCATGCGCTCGGAGGGTACGCCCCGCCGGGGGCCACCGCGGTGTGCCACGCTTCGGCGATGCCGGTCCACCCTCGCCTGCGCCCGATCCTCGCCGCCGAGGAGCGGCTCTCCGCCGGTCAGCCCGACACCTACGCGGCCCGCCGGTACCTGGGGTGGCTGCAGGCCCGACGGTTCGGGCGGCTGCTCATGCTCCCCGGCCCCAAGGTGCCGAGCCGACACGTGATGGTCCCCGTCGCGGGTGGCCAGATCCGGGTGCGGCTCTACGAGCCGGCCGGGGCCCGTCCGGGGAGGCCGCTCCACGTGTTCTTCCACGGCGGCGGCTGGTGCGTCGGCGACCTCGACCAGCGGGACCCCCGCTGCCGCACGATCGCCGGGGAGGCGGACTGCACGGTGGCGTCGGTGGACTACCGCCTCGCCCCGGAGAACGCCTTCCCCACGCCGATCGAGGACGCGTACGCCGCGCTGTGCTGGCTCGTCGAGCACGCCCCTGACCTCGGGGTCGATCCGGCTCGGGTGTCGGTGGGCGGGGAGTCCGCCGGCGCCAACCTCGCCGCGGTCGTGGCGCTCCTCGCTCGGGACCGCTCCGGCCCCTCGATCGCCTTCCAGTGGCTCGACGTGCCGGCGGTGGACCTCACGATGTCCCAGCCGTCGGTGCAGGAGCTGGCCGACGGCCCTGCGCTCACCAAGGCGGAGATGGACGCGTTCGTCGCCGCCTACCTGCAGGGGCACGACCCCCGTGACCCGATGGCCTCGCCGCTGTTCGCCCCCGACCACGCCGGGCTGCCCCCGGCGCTCGTCACCACGGTCGAGTACGACCCGCTGCGCGACGACGGCCGGGTCTACGCCGAGGCGCTGCGCGCCGCCGGCGTGGCGGTGCAGCACGAGCACCTCGAGGGCCTCGTCCACCCGTCGTTCGCGTTCACCCGGCTCCTGCCCGAGGCCCGAGCCCACGAGCAGCGGGCGATCGCCGCGCTGGCCCGCGCCCACGCCGCTGCCTGAGCCCATCTCGCCGGGGGCGGCCCGGACGCGGCGGTGCGGCCGGACCATCGGGTCGCGGCCGCACCGGCGCCGGCCAGGGGAGGGGGCCGGGGGACAGGGTGGGGAAGGGTCCGCAGGGCGGACCGACGGGTCAGATGTCCTCTTCGTAGACCCGGCGGCGACCGACCGGGCCGCGTCCGCCCCAGATGGCCATCGAGGCGATGACCCCGATGGCGCCGACGATCATCAGGATGATCCCGATCGTGTTGATGTTGAAGCCGTTGGTCGATTCGACCTCGACGGCGAAGGCCATGATGGCGCCTGCGGCGAGCAGGACCAGTCCGATGCCGATGCCCATGGTGGTGTCTCCTAGGTGTGAGGGGAAGCTGGTCCCTCCACTACCCGGACCTCGCGAGGGGAAACCCCCCGGGGGCACGTCGCCCGAGCCGGCGGCCGCTCAGGCCTGGTCGGGCTGGACGACCTCGCTGCTCTCGCGCACCGCGGAGGCGTAGATGCCCTGGGCCATGAGCGACGTCTCGCCGCTGCGGCGCCGCTCGTACACCTCGGCCCGGATGGCGTGGACGTCACGGTCCTGCGGGGCGGCGAGCCCGGCCAGCTCCACCAGGTGGCAGGCGAGGCGCGGATCGGTGTCGACGAGCTCGCGCCCCCGCTCGGCGAGCGCCATCGGCCCGCCGGCCAGGCGCGCCAGCTCGGCGGCCAGCGACCCGGCGGGGGCCGGCTTCAGGGTCGACGGGTCGCCGTCCCACCACCCGCCGTAGCGGCGCCACACGTTGCGGACGACGAACTCCGGCTCGTCGTAGTACGGGCGCAGGAACGGTCGGGCCAGCACGGTCTCGGGCACGGTGACCGTGTGCACCACCTCGTCGAGGCGGGCGCCCTGGTTCATCAGCTCCAGCACGCCCTGCACCAGGTGCTCGAGCGCGGAGGCCACCTCGTCGAGCACGCCGGCGATGCGGTCCCGCCCGGCGATCGGCAGGCCGTGGGCGGGCAGCAGCAGCTCGGGCTCGAGGGCCGCCATCTCCCGCAGCGCCACCGCCCACTCGTCGGGGTAGCGCTGCACCTTCTGCGGGTTGCCGGCGTTGGGGAAGTGCCAGATCAGGAAGTCGCCGGCGCAGATCGCCCGCTGCTCGGGCAGCCACGCCCAGGTGTGGTCGTCGGTCTCGCCGCGGGCGTGGCGCAGCTCGATCGGGGTGCCCCCGGCGTCGAGGTGCAGCACGTCCCGGTAGGTCACGTCCGGCTCGGCGACGTCGTCGGGCAGGAAGCGCTGCATCCCCCCGATGCCGAGGCCCGCCGAGCGGGGCAGCCACCCGAACTGGCGGGCGTTGATGGCGAGGTTCCAGCCGTCGGTCAGCCGGTAGCGATCGAAGCGCTCGGGCACCGCCTCGTGGGCCACCAC
>Ga0182741_1005596_pt1 | contig 11546 bp, 10 predicted proteins | sample eDN5th37CBELigOP_FD_128874 | JGI IMG/M metagenome (GOLD analysis project Ga0182741, IMG submission 128874) | Enriched Organic Plus compost microbial communities from Emeryville, California, USA - eDNA 5th pass 37_C BE-Lig OP (version 2) (version 2) ...
CGGATCCGGGTGACGCCGCGCTTCGTCGACGGCGCGTTCGACGTCGAGGCGACGCTGCGCCGCCGTCGCGACGGGCTGCGGCTCGCCGTCGAGGTCCGCGACGCCGGCGGCGTCGTCGCGACCGCCGAGACCAGTGCCGACGACGACATGACGCCATCGGTCCGGCTCGTGCTGCCGGCCGACCGGCGCCGCGCGTGGTCGCCCGCCGACCCGCACCTGTACGACCTCACGGTCCGACTGCTCGACGGCGACGGCGAGGTCGACGCCGTCGAGTCCTACGCCGGGCTCCGCTCGGTCTCCGTGCGCGGCAACCAGGTGCTGCTCAACGGCGAGCGGGTGTTCCAGCGGCTCGTCCTCGACCAGGGCTACTGGCCCGACACCCTCATGACCGCGCCGAGCGACGAGGCGCTGCGCGCCGACATCGAGCTCGGCATCGCCGCCGGTTTCAACGGTGCCCGGCTGCACCAGAAGGTGTTCGAGGAGCGCTACCTCTACCACGCGGACCGGCTCGGCTACCTCGTGTGGGGCGAGCTGGCCGACTGGGGCGCCTCGGTGCCCGGCCCGGTCGAGGACCACCAGCAGCCGACGACGTCGTTCGTCACGCAGTGGCTCGAGGCCGTGCAGCGCGACGTGAACCACCCGGCGCTGGTCGGGTGGTGCCCGCTCAACGAGACCTGGCAGCCGATCACCGACCGCATCACCCAGCTCGACGACGTCACGCACGCGATGTACCTGGCGACCAAGCTGGCCGACCCGACTCGGCCCGTGCTCGACGCCTCCGGGTACTCCCACCGGGTGCCGGGCGCGGACGTGTACGACTCGCACAACTACGAGCAGGACCCCGAGAAGTTCGCCGCAGCGATGTCCGGGCTCGCGGCGGGCGACCCGTACACCAACACCCACGACGACCGCGTGATCTCGATCCCCTACGCCGGGCAGCCCTACTTCTGCTCCGAGTACGGCGGCATCTGGTGGAACGCCGCCAAGGCCGACGCCGCGGGCAACGACCGCCGCGAGTCCTGGGGCTACGGCGAGCGGGTGCGCGACCTCGAGGAGTGGTACGCCCGGTTCGCCGGGCTGACCGACGCGCTCCTCGACGACGAGAACATGTTCGGCTACTGCTACACGCAGCTCACCGACACGTTCCAGGAGGAGAACGGCATCTACGACTTCGAGCGCCGCCCGAAGTTCGACCTCGAGCGCCTCCGCGCCATCCAGACCCGCACCGCCGCCTACGAGCGCCGCACCAGCTGAGGCCGCTCACCTCGCCGCGACAGAAGGTGCGGTGAGATCGGGTCGTGTTCCAGAGTGCGGTGAAAGTGGGGGCTTCCTGCTTTCACCGCACTTTGGAACAGTTCGCGCCTGCGTGGCGATGTCCGGCCAGACGCCGCATGTGCGGGTTGATCAGCGTGGACGGGGCGCAGGTGCGGCGCTAGCCTGACGGCGTGGCGGAGTACCGGATCGGGGAGGCGGCGCGGCTGCTCGGCGTCAGCGACGACACGCTGCGGCGGTGGGTCGACGGCGGCCGGGTCGAGGCGTCGACCGACGCCGCGGGGCGGCGGGTCGTCGACGGCGTGGCGCTCGCCGGGCTCGCGCAGCAGCTCGCCCGCGCGCCGCAGGACGACCCGCACGCCTCCAGCGCCCGCAACCGGTTCGTCGGGCTCGTCACCGCGATCACGGCCGACACCGTGATGGCGCAGGTCGAGCTGCAGTGCGGGCCGTTCCGCGTCGTGTCGCTGATGTCCGCGGAGGCGGTGCGCGACCTCGGCCTCGAGGTCGGCGCCACCGCGGTCGCCGTCGTCAAGGCGACGACCGTCATCGTCGAGAAGGAGCGGCCCCGGTGAGGCGCGCGGCCGCGGCGGCGCTCGCGGCCGCCGCGCTCCTGACCGGGTGCGCAGGGTCCCCGCCCGCCACGTCCGGCCCCGCCTCCGACGCGGCCGACGACGCGCTCGGGGGCACGCTGACCGTGCACGCCGCGGCCTCGCTGCAGGCAGCCTTCGACGAGCTGCTCGCGACCTTCTCGGCCGAGCACCCCGAGGTCGACGTGCAGCCCGCGGTCTACGACGGCTCCTCGACGCTCGTCGCCCAGCTGGCCGACGGCGCGCCCGCCGACGTGCTCGCGACAGCGGACGAGGCGACGATGGCCGATCTCGTCGCGACCGGCCTCGCCGCGTCCGAGCCCCAGGTGCTGGCCACGAACACGCTCGTCGTCGCGGTGCCGCCGGGCAACCCCGACGGCGTGGCGGACCTGGCCGACCTCGCCGGGCTGCGCCACGCCGTCTGCGCCCCGGAGGTGCCGTGCGGTGCCGCGACCGCTGCCCTGCTCGCCGCGGCCGGTGTCGAGCTCGACCCGGTCACCCTGGAGCGCAACGTCGCCGCCGTCGCCGAACGGGTCGCGCGCGGCGACGTCGATGCCGGCCTCGTGTACGCGACCGACGTCGTCGCGCGCGAGGAGTTGCTCGACGCCGTCGTGCCCGCGCTCGCGGGCACGGTCGTCAACCGGTACCCGGTCGTCGTGCTCGACGGCGCGCAGCGGGCCGCCGAGGCGTTCGTCGAGCTCGTGCTGTCCCCGCGCGGGCGGAGCGTGCTCGCCGCTCACGGGTTCGGGCCGCCGTCGTGACCGGTGCGCACGACGCCGAGCGGGCCCGGCAGCGGCTGCCGCTCGGGGTGCTGGTGCCCGCCGTGCTGGGGCTCGTGCTGCTCGTCGTCCCGCTGCTGGCGCTGCTGCCGCGGGTCGACTGGTCCACGCTGCCCGCGACCCTGCTCTCGCCGACGGCGCGCGACGCCGTCTGGCTGTCGGTGCGGACCGCCGCTGCCGCGGTCGTGTGCTGCCTCGCGCTCGGGGTGCCCCTGGCGCTGCTGACCGCGCGCGCGTCGCCGCGGGTCGCTGCCGTGCTGCGCGCCGTGGTCACGCTGCCGCTCGTGCTGCCGCCGCTGGTCGGCGGCGTCGCGCTGCTCTCGGTCGTGGGCCGCACCGGGCTGCTGGGCGGGGTGCTCGACACGCTCGGCGTGACCGTCGCGTTCACGCCCTGGGCGATCGTCCTCGCTCAGACGTTCGTCGCGATGCCCTTCCTCGTCATCGCCCTCGAGGGCAGCCTGCGCGCGGTCGGAGCGCGCTACGAGGCGGTCGCGGCCACGCTGGGCGCGCGGCGGCTGACGGTGCTGCGCCGCGTGACGCTGCCGCTGGTGGCGCCCGGGCTGCTCGCGGGCGTCGTGCTGGCGTTCACCCGCGCGATCGGGGAGTTCGGCGCGACGGCGCTCGTCGCCGGCAACCGGCCGGGCGTCACGCAGACGGTGCCGATGGCGATCTACACGGCCTACAACGGCACCGGGGTGGCGCGCGACACCGCGCTGGCGCTGTCATTGCTGCTCGTCGCCGTCGCGCTCGTGATCCTGCTGCTCGTGCCGGCGGCCCGGCGCCGGGAGGCGCTGTGACCGCCGGCGACGCGCCGACCGGCCTGGCGCCGCAGGCGGCGGGGGAGGGCCTCGCCGCCGACGTGCGGCTGCGCCGTGGGGGCTTCACGCTCGACGTCGACCTGGCCGTGCCGCCCGGCGGCACGCTCGCGCTGCTCGGGCCCAACGGCTCAGGCAAGTCCACCGTGCTCGGCGTGCTCGCCGGGCTGCTTGTGCCCGACACCGGCACCGTGGTCTGGCGAGGTCGCACGCTCACCCGTGCACCCGACCTGCTGGTGCCGCCCGCCGAGCGCCGGATCGGTCTCCTCGGCCAGGAGCCGCTGCTCTTCCCGCACCTGAGCGTGCTCGACAACGTGGCCTTCGGCCCGCGCAGCCGCCGCCTCCCGGACGCCGCCGCCCGGGCGACGCGGTGGCTGGAGCGGCTCGGCGTCGCCCACCTCGCGCAGCGCCGCCCACGCGGGCTGTCCGGCGGCCAGGCGGCGCGTGTCGCGCTCGCCCGCGCGCTCGCCGCGGAGCCGGAGGTGCTGCTCCTCGACGAGCCGCTCGCCTCGCTCGACGCGGTGGCCGCGCCCGAGCTGCGGCACCTGCTCGCCGAGACCCTCCGTGACGCCGGGCTCACGACCGTGCTCGTCTCCCACGACGTCCTCGACGCCGCCCTCGTCGCCGACCACGTCGCGGTGCTGCGCGAGGGACGCGTGGTCGAGCACGGGCCGCGCGCCGAGGTGCTCGGTGCGCCGCGCACGGAGTTCACCGCCGCGTTCGTGGGGGTCAACCTCGTGCCGGTGGGTTTCGGCGGCCTGCGACCCGCCGCTGGACCGCCGGCCGCGGCGGTGGCTCGGCTGCGCTTCCGGCCCGCCGCCGTCACCGTCTCGGAGCAGCGCCCGGGAGGGGACAACACGTGGGAGGCAACCGTGCGCTGGCTCGAGCCCGCGACGGGCGGCGTACGGGTGCGTCTCGCGACCCCTGGGCAGCCGGATGTGCTCGCCGACGTCGATGCCGCCGCGCTCGGACATCTGCGTCCGGGTGCGAGAGTGTGGGCGCACGTGCCTGCCGAGTCGGTGCAGGCGCTCGGACGCGGGGAGCAAGCAGCATGCGAGAGCCCGACCTGAGGCGCGCGATCGCTGCGGCCCGCTCGGTGGCCGCCTCGGCCGGGCTGGCGGTCGAGGACGTCGTCGTGCTGCAGAGCTCCGCCAAGGTCGCCCTGCGGCTGCTCCCGTGCGACGTGCTGGCGCGCGTCTCGGCCGGTGACCCGCGGGCGGCGCAGCTCGAGGTCGACCTGGCGCACGCCCTGGTGGACGCCGGCTGCCCGGTCGCCAGGCCTGACCCGCGGCTGGAGTCGCGGGCCTACCGCGAGGACGACCTGGCGATCACGTGGTGGACGTTCTACACGGCCGGCGCCGCGCTGTCGGCGGGCGACTACGGGCACGCGCTGCGGCGACTGCACCTCGGCATGCGCGGTGTGGAGCCGCCCGCTGCGGTGCCGCACGCGCTCGACCGGATCGAGTCGGCGCGGCGGCTGCTCGACGACCGCGACCTCACCCCCGAGCTTCCCGACGAGGAGCGGGGCCTGCTCACGCGGGTGCTGGGTGAGCTGCCGGCCGAGCTCGCCGATCGCGGCGGCGGCCAGCTGCTGCACGGCGAGCCGCATGCGGGGAACCTGCTGGCGACGGCGCACGGGCCGCTGTTCATCGACCTCGAGACCTGCTGTCGCGGCCCTGTCGAGTTCGACCTCGCCCACGCGCCGCCGGCGGTCGACGAGCACTACCCGGGCGCGGACCTGGAGCTCGCGCGGCGCTGTCGGCTGGTCGTGCTGGCGATGGTCACCACCTGGCGCTGGGACCGCGACGACCAGCTGCCTGACGGCCGCCGGCTCGCCGCCGAGTGGCTCGCTCAGATCCGGACGATGCTGGCGGTCGGGTAGCCATCCCTCAGGCCGGGCGAGCTCCTGACGGCCCGCCGAGCGGCAGCCGCACCACCATCGTCGCGCCACCGCCCGGCGTCGGCTCGTGCCGTACCGAGCCGCCGTGCGCAGCCACGATGGTCGCCACGATCGCGAGACCGAGACCGGAGCCGCCGCTCGCCCGGGTCCGGGAGGTGTCGGGCCGGTAGAACCGCTCGAACACCCGCGCGGAGTCCTCGGCAGCGATGCCGGGCCCGTGGTCACGGACCTCGAGGGTGGCCCACCCCTCGGATGCCCTGACGGCGATCTCGACCGCGGTCCCGGGCGGGGTGTGCTGCACGGTGTTGCCGACGAGGTTCGTGACCACCTGACGGATCTTGTCGCCGTCGGCGTGGATCGTCACGGGCGCCTCGGCCTGGAGCTCGGTGGGGCGCGAGGGGTCGAGGGCGCGCAGGTCGGCGACCGCGTCGCGCGCGATCGCGACGAGGTCGACGTCGCCGAGCTGCAACCCGCGGCCCTCGTCGAGCCGCGCGAGCGCCAGCAGGTCGTTGACGAGCACACCCATGCGGGTGGCCTCGCTCTCGATCCGCGCCATCGTCGTCGGCACCTCCTCGGGCGGGACGGCGCCCATCCGGTACAGCTCGCCGTAGCCGCGCATCGACGCGAGCGGGGTCCGCAGCTCGTGCGAGGCGTCGGAGACGAAGCGGCGCATCCGCGCCTCCGACGCTGCTCGCTCCGCGAACGCCCGCTCCAGCTCGGCGACCATCGCGTTGAAGGACATCCCGAGCCGGCCGACCTCGGTGCTCGGCGGCTCCAGAGGGGCGCGGCGGGCGAGGTCGCCCGCGGCGACCGCGCCGGCGGCGGCCTCGATGTCGCGCAGCGGCCGCAGCGCGCGCTGCACGGCGACGTAACCGGCGAGCGCCGCGAGCACGACGACCGCGATGCCCACGATCGTCATCGTGCGCAGCATCTCCTTGGTCGTGTCGTCGACCGAGGTGAGCGGCAGCGCGAGGACCGCGACCGCGCCGTCCGGGCGCGGGTAGACGCACAGCCGCCACGACGGCCCGCTGCCGTCGGTCGAGCCGACCGTGACCGGCTCGTTCGCGCGCAGCGTCGCGAGGTCGGGCAGCCGCGGGGTGTCGCCACCCGCCGTCGTCGGCTTGGTGATGATGTAGGCGACGTCGTCGATCACGATGCCGACGAAGTAGTCGGTCGGGCCGGCCGTGTCGCCGCCGCTGTCGTGCTGGTAGGTCGTGAACGGCGAGTACGCGGCGTCATGGAGGTCCTCGTCGATCTGGTGGATCAACGAGCTGCGCACCAGCGCGACCACGGCGGCCGAGGTCACGACCAGCGCGGCCAGCACGAGCACGGCCGTGACGATCGACAGCCGCCACCGCAGCGGCAGCGCCCGCAACGGGCGCAGGCTCACTGGGGTGCGCGCAGCACATAGCCCACGCCGCGCTTGGTGTGGATCAGCGGCTCGCCCTCGAACGGCGCATCGACCTTGCGCCGCAGGTAGGAGATGTAGGACTCGACGATCGCGCCGTCACCGCCCCAGTTGTACGCCCACACGTGGTCGAGGATCTGCGCCTTGCTCAGCACCCTCCCCGCGTTGAGCATGAGATAGCGCAGCAGCGTGAACTCGGTGGGGGAGAGCTCGATCGGCCGACCGGCCCGCCGCACCTCGTGCGCGTCCTCGTCGAGCTCCAGGTCGCCGACCTGCAGCACCGAGGACTCGGTCGTCGCAGCGGTCGCCCGGGCGCGGCGCAGCACCGCGCGGATCCGGGCGATCACCTCGTCGAGACTGAACGGCTTGGTGACGTAGTCGTCGCCGCCGACCGTCAGGCCGGCCACCTTGTCGCTGGTGTCGTCGCGCGCGGTGAGGAACAGCACCGGCATGTGCCTGCCCTGCTCGCGCAGCCGGCGGGTCACCGTGAAGCCGTCGAGGTCGGGGAGCATGACGTCGAGCACCACGAGGTCCGGGGCGCCGTCGAGCGCCTTCCGCACCGCCTGCTGGCCGTCCGCGGCGGTGTCGACCTCGAACCCCGCGAAACGCAGGCTCGCGGCCAGCAGCTCGCGGATGTTCGGCTCGTCGTCGACGACGAGGAGCCGGGCCTCGGCGTCCTGGCGGGCAGCGCTCGTCGTGGTCATGACCCCAGTGTGCGCGCGCTCGCTGGGAGTTTCCTGGGTACCGGCCGAGAACGCGCCGTGGGTCGGACCGGCCCGTCCCCGGGGCGACCGGTCAGAGGTAGCGCGTCGGGTCGAACTGCTCCAGCGGGATGATCCGGACGCGCGGCAGCGGGGTGTTGAAGGCGACGACGTCGTCCTCCAGGTCGTACAGCTCCAGGCCCGCGGCGGTCAGCTCGGTGATCTTGGCGTTGACGAACTCACGGAAGCACAGCACGCCCACCCGGCGGGTGCCGTCCAGGAGGGACTCGAGCTGTGGCAGGAAGTCGCCGTCGTGGCTGGCGAGCAGCACGTCGCCGGGCCGGTCCCGCAGCGCCTCCAGGGTGCGCTGGATGCCGATGTCGACGACCTTCTCGGAGCTGCTGCCCGCGAGCGGGATCGGGTGGTAGCTCATCGCGAGCAGCGCCTGCACGAAGCTCATCGGCATCTGCCCGGTCGAGGCGTTGAGGAAGAACAGGCCCCGGACCGGCTGGCCCCACGTACGCGAGGCGAACTCGGAGATGCGGTCCCAGCGCGGCCGCTCCTCGGGCGCGGGCCGGTGCCCGAGCACGCTCAGCCCGAGCGTCGCGTCGACGTTCTCGCCGTCGACGAGGAGGTAGGTCTGGCGGGCGCCGCCGGGGACGTCGGTCATGGCGCCACCCTACGGTCACCCGGACGCGCGCGAGGCCCGGTCCCCGTGGCGGGGACCGGGCCTCGGCGCTCGCGCGTGACCGGCTCAGCGGTCACGTCGCGTCACTGCTGCGGGTTCTGCGGGTAGTCCTGCTCGGAGACCGTGGCCGACGGCGTGTAGGTCTCCGAGGGGGCGTCCTCGATCGCGGGCGCCACCGGGGCGTCCTCGACGGCGCCGCGCTTGAGCGCCTCGAACCGCGCCTCGACCTCGAGCATGTCGCCCTGCGCGTCGAGCTCGGCGAACTGCGCGTCGAGCGAGGACGCCGCGAGCTCGGCCTGGCCGGCCACCTGCGCCTCCTGCCGGCGCACCTGGTCCTCGAAGCGGGACAGCTCGCTCGTCGGGTCGAGCACGTTGATCGAGCCGATCGCCTCCTGCACCTTGGCCTGCGCCTCGGCGGACTTCGCACGGGCGACCAGCTGGTCGCGCTTGGTCTTGAGCTCCGAGAGCCGGTCCTTCATGACCGCCAGGCCCTGCTTGAGCTTCTCGGCGACCTCGTTCTGCGAGCGCAGGATCGGCTCGGTCTGCTTGACCTCGTTCTCGAACCCGATCTGCTTCTGCAGCGCCACCTTGGCGAGGTTGTCGTACCGCTCGGCAGCCGCGGTGTCGCCCTGCGCGCGCGCCTGGTCGGCCCGCTGCGAGGCGGCGAGCGCCTTGGCGCCCCACTCCCGGACGGCGGCGACGTCGGCGTTGTAGTCCTGCTCGGCCAGGCGCAGGTTGCCGATCGTCTGGGCGATCGCCTGCTCGGCCTCCGCGATGTTGTTCGTGTAGTCGCGGATGAGCTGGTCGATCATCTTCTCCGGGTCCTCGGCCCGGTCCAGCAGCGCGTTGATGTTGGCGCGCGTGAGCTGGGCGATCCGGCCCAGGATGGTCTGCTTCTCGGTCATGACGGTTCCCCTTCTTCCAGGTGACGATGATGTCGGATCCGGCCGGTGTCGGCCGCTGGGTCTGCTGGATCTATCGGCGCCTCCCGCCGCCGGATCGCCGACTCCCGCCCCCGCTCGGCCGGCGCACACCTGAGCTGCCGCCGATCGAACCGGTCCGCCGGCCGCCGCTTCCCCAGCCGCTGCGCGACGGCGTGCCGCCGCCCCAGGAGCCGGTGGAACCGCCCCACGTGCTGCGGCTGCGCGAGCCGCCGCTGAGCACGCTGCCGATGATGCCGCCCAGGATCATCGAGTCGGCGTCGATGCCGCCCGAGCGGCCGTAGTAGCCACCGCCCTGCGACGTCTCCTGCAGCCGCCGCCAGCGGCTGACGTCGGCCTGCGCGAGCGACAAGGCTGTGCGTGCGCTCTCGCTCGCGCGCTGCGCCGCTGCCAGCGCCTGCTGCGGGTCGCTGCCCTGCAGGGAGCGCGCCTGCGCGAGGTCGTCGACGGCGCTCGCGAGCCGGGTGCGTGCGGCCGACTCCACGACGCCGCGGTGGGTCTCGATGTAGTCGTTGGCCTGCCGGACCGCGGTCTCGGCCGAGGTGATCTGCGTCGTGGCCTTCTGGGTGGCGCGCGCGACCACCTGCTCCTGCTCGCGGCGCGGCGCGAGCGCGGCGTCGATCGCCTGCTCGGCGGCCTCGAGCTCGGCGAGCGCCGCGATCGGGTCGCCGCCGGTCTTCGCGGCGGCGCCGGCCGCGACGGCGGCCTGCGCGCGCTCGACCGTGGGCGCCAGCGTCGCGTCGCCGGGCGCGAGGCGACCGGCGTCGGCGATGTCCGCCGTCAGCGACGCGATCGCGTCGTCGAGGCGGGCGGCGGCGTCGGCGAGGGTCTGCCCGGCGTCGCCGACCATGTCGAGCAGCTTGGCGACCTGCTGCAGCGCGTCCTCGGCGGTGCGGGCGAACGCGACCGCGGTGCCGCGGTCGTCGGCCTGCACGCGCGATCGGCCCTCGGCGACCGACTGCCTCGCCGACGCGACCAGCGCCTGCGCCTGGTCGGGCGCCTTCGCGACGGTCGCGAGCGCCGTCTCGGGGTAGACGGCGCCGAGCTGGCGCAGCACGTCCCGCGCGGCCGGCACCCGTGCCTCCAGCTCGCCGGCGCGCTGGTCGAGCTCGTCGAGCAGCGCGGGCGCACGGTCCTGCAGCGCCCGCAGCTCGGCGAGCGCCTCGGTCTGGGAGTCCAGGGCCGCCTCGGCCTGCTCGCAGATCGTGAGGATCTGCATCAGCCCCCGACGGCGCTGCTCGTCGGAGGAGGCCTGCTCCAGCTGCTGCTGGATCGTGAACGCCTGCCCGAGCTGCTGCTGCGCGGTCGCGAGCGTCGCCTTGAAGTCGCGGGTGGCCTCGATGCCGAACTGCGCCTCCGCGAACGCGAGCTCGTTGGCGCTGGAGCGCACGTCGTTGTCGAGCTCCACCAGCGCGCTGCCGGCGCGCTTGCCGAGCTCCTCGAGGCTGACCCCCGCCCAGCGCTCCCGCTGCTGCTGCTCCTCGGGGGTGCCGGTCGCCTTGCGGCGCCGTCGCGCCACCGCCACCACGACCACGAGCAGCACCGCGCCGCCGATCAGCCAGGGCCAGATGCTGCCGCCGCCACCGCCGGCGGCGACCGGTCCGTCGTCGTCCGAGCCTGCTCCGGCGTCCTCACCGAGCGCGACCAGGAAGTCGGCCGCCGCGAACGAGGCCTCGACCCAGCGGCCCCGCGCGACCTCGCCGCGGACGGCGGCCTCGAGATCGCTGACCTGGGCGTCGGTGATCGGGGCGTCCTCGGCGACCGAGAGCCCGATGTCGGCGTCGTCGACGGCGACCGCGAGCAGCAGCACGTCGCTGTCGGCGTCGGAGGCGACCGCGGTCTCGTTCGCCCAGTCGACCGGGCGCATCCCGTCGAAGGAGTCGACGTAGACCGTCCAGAGGTCGAAGTCGGTCGCGGCGACGACCTCGTCGGCGGCCTCGAGCAGGTCGTCCTCGCGACCGGCGGCCACCTGGTCGCTCGTGACGTCGACCACGCGGCTCGCCATCCGGATCGGGTCGTCGGCAACCGCGGGTGCCGCGAGGAGGGCGCCGCCGGCCACGACCGCGAGGGTCGCGGCAGCGCGCCCCACCCTGAGCTTCATCACGCTGCGATCTTTGCCCGTCCGGGCCGTGCGACGCAACGCGAGCCGAGGGTGAGTCGGACCCGGGGCCCCCGGGAACCGACGGCGGCGCTGGGGTAGGGTCTCCCGCCGTGCCCGTGAACCCCCGCATCGCGGTCGTCCAGCACTCCGACCGCGTCCCGCTCGACCTGCTCGCGTCGCGGCTGCGCGGCGCCGAGGTCGTCACGGTCCGGCCGGACCGCGGCGACGACATCCCCGACCCGCACGACCTCGACGGCACGATCGTGCTCGGCGGCTCGACGCACGCCTACGACGACGAGGGCTGGCCGTGGCTGCCCGAGGTGCGCCAGCACCTGCGCGCCGCCGTCGCCGCCG
>Ga0182741_1005599_pt1 | contig 11545 bp, 8 predicted proteins | sample eDN5th37CBELigOP_FD_128874 | JGI IMG/M metagenome (GOLD analysis project Ga0182741, IMG submission 128874) | Enriched Organic Plus compost microbial communities from Emeryville, California, USA - eDNA 5th pass 37_C BE-Lig OP (version 2) (version 2) ...
CGGTGTGTCCGGCTGCACGACGATTATTCGGCTCCATGGGGTCATCACCTCCGAGACGGAGATCCAGTCCAGCCGGTCCTGCGGCGCCCTCGCCACGTGATCCAGTGAGATCACGCCACGCGGTACGCCGTCGTCAATCACCGGGAAGTGGCGGTGAGGACTGGGGAGCGCGACGTCGTCAAGAAATTGGCGCAGCCGCATCGATCCCGGTACCGCAGGCTCCATGGGCCCCATCACCCGATCGACGGTGACGCCGCGCAGGGCGAGGTCGAGACGCGTGGCGGTGACCTCGGACGTCCCCGCGTTCTGCAGGAACCAGCCAATGACGATGAGCCACACGCCCGAGCTGATTGGACCGGTAAAGGCGATATAAGCGCCGATGCCCATCAGCCCGAATGCGACGATCTGGCCGCTGATTCTGGCAACCTCGGCGGCTCTTCGTTCGCTCCCGGTTTTCTGCCACGCCAGCGCTCGGAGGATCCGTCCACCATCGAGCGGAAAGCCGGGCAACAGGTTGAAGAGCGCCAGCACGAGATTCAGGCCGGCGAGCCAGCTCAGTGGAGCCGCGATATAGGCGACATCTTCTGCGATCCAGGCGATGAGGCCGAAGATACCGGAGAGCGCGAAGCTGACGGCGGGGCCGGCCGCGGCAACCCGGAGCTCGACCCCTGCCGAGGGGGCACGTCCGCTGATCTGGGCGACTCCGCCGAAGATGAAGAGCGTAATGCTGATGACCGGCAGGTTGTTCCGCTGTGCCACCCAGGCGTGTCCGAGCTCGTGGAGGAGGATGGACAGGAAGAACAGGAGGGCGGAGATGACCGCCATGATGGTGTACGCGCCTTCCCCGAGGTCGGGATGCGTGCTGGGGAAGAACGACTGGGCGAGCGACACGACAAGTAATCCGAACACGAGGAGCAGGCTCCAGTGGAACCCGATCGGTATGCCCCAGATCTTGCCGATGCGCCAGGTCGCGGTCATGTCGTGCGTCGCTCCGTCTGTCCCGGGTCGAGGGACTCTCTTCTCTACAATATGTTGTACCGCACGGACCGCAATTCCCGCTCGATTGCAAGGGCTGCCCGCAGGTAATAGCGGTCGATCATGGCGGAGGAGAACATAGTGGTGTTCGCCTCACCATGCCGGATCTCCAGGCTTCGTGCGTCGAGGATGCGTGCCGGGACCGACGTGACCTCACCGGCAAAGAGCTGGATCGCGTCCTCAAGCCGGATGTGGAGCAGCCCCTGGAGCTCTGCCGCGTTGGGTCGGAACGCCGCGAGCGGCCGCTCGTCCCGGTAGAGATAGACTTCCTGCAGCTCCCGGTCTATCACGCCGGGCGTGGTGTGTTCGGCCGCGCGAGGCCGGGTGCCGACGTGCCGCATCTTCGCCGGGTCCGGCAGGATGCCGATCTCCTCTTCCATCTCCCGGAAGCCGTCCTCGACCGATTCTCCGGCGCCGAGATGCCCCGAGACCGCCGGGTCGAGCATCCCGGGGTTGGTGTCCTTGGTCAGGCCACGCTGCTGCATCAGCACATAGGACCCGTCCTCGCCCACGCCGTAGACCCAAATGTGCAGTGCACGGTGCCAGTCGCCGTCGCGGTGAACGTCAGCCCGCCGCTTTGTGCAGCCGGTCGGCTCACCGTCGGCGGTGACGACGTCGAAGAGTTCGTTCGGGTCTTGTGCGGGCGGTAACGACACTTCCGATTTGTCCTTCACGGGTACCGGTTCCATTGAGTGAACGCTACCACGAAGACCCTGGCAGCGCGTACAACGGGAGAGGGCCGGTGGAATGTTCCACCGGCCCTCTCCCGTTGCCTGATCGTTTTGTGTGGTTCTACGGAGTCGTGGAAGCGACGATCGTCAGGGCGTCGGTCCAGTTGTCGGCGAGGTCGATGATGGAGCCGGAGAAGAGGCCCATCGCGAAGACGCCGATCACCATGATCAGGATGCCGGCATTGAGCAGCGGCGTTGAGAACGCGCGCTTCGACTCCGTGCCCTCCTGGAAGTACATCACCGCGACGACGCGCAGGTAGTAGAAGGCGGAGACGGCCGACGTCAGCACGATCGTGATCGCGAGCCAGAGCAGGTCGGCATCGAGCAGCGCGACGATGACGTAGTACTTCGCGTAGAAGCCGATCGTCGGCGGGATACCCATCAGCGAGACCATGAAGACGGTCATCGCGGCGGCTGCTCCCGGATGGCTCGAGCCGAGGCCGTAGAAGTCCTCGAGCTGGTAGCCACGGCCACGGTGCTGGATCCAGACGATGATCGCGAACGCGCCGATGTTCATCAGCGTGTACGAGAGCAGGTAGTAGAGCACGCTCGACACGCTCAGGTCGTTCGTCGAGCCGGTCCCGAAGCCCTCCGACACCTGGTAGGCGGCAAACCCGGCCATCATGTAGCCGGTGTGGGCGATGGAGGAGTAGGCGAGCATTCGCTTCACGTCGCGCTGTGAGACCGCGACGATGTTACCGAAGATCATCGTGATGAACGCGAGCGCCGCGATCAGGATGCGCCAGTCATCGACGAGCGGCTCGAGCCCCTGGATGAGCATGCGGACCGTAGCGGCGAAGGCGGCGGCCTTCGGCACCACCGACATCCAGCCGGTCACCGGGGTCGGGGCGCCATCGTAGGCGTCCGGCGTCCAGAAGTGGAACGGCACGGCGGCCATCTTGAACGCAAGGCCAACGATCACCAGCAGGAGGCCGAGCAGGAGGCTGGCGTCCAGGCTGTCCTGGCCACTGACCTGGGCGGCCAGCGACGACGCGATCGCATCGAGGTTCGTCGAGCCGGTCGAGCCGTAGATCCACGCCATGCCGTAGAGCAGGATGGCGCTGGCGAAGAGACCGAGCAGGAAGTACTTGAGCGCGCCTTCGAGGGCCGTCGCGCGGCGGCGGGCAAAGGCGGTCAGCACGTAGGTCGCGATCGAGGTCAGCTCGATGCCGATGTAGACCATCACCATGTCGCCGGCCGCGCCGGTGATCATGGCGCCGAAGGTGGCGAAGGCCACGAGCGTGTAGAACTCGCCGATCGGCATCCGGCCCTCGAGGTTCTCGACGTAGCTCGCCGAGATGAGGACCGTCAGGATCGCCGAGACGAGGATGATGATCGAGAGGAAGACGGTCAGCCCATCGGCCCGGAACAGGCCGTGGAACGTCTCTCCCTTGTCATCCTCCGTGGCGAAGACGGCCACCAGCGCCAACCCGTAGCCGAGTAGCGAGGCGATGGTGATCGTCGAATATTGTCTATCCTTCGGCATGAAGGCATCCATCATGGACACGACGACGGCCGTGACCAGGACGATGAGTGAGGGGATCAGCAATCCCCATGACGGTGCATCGAGATTCAAAGGCATGGAGTCGACTCCGTACTCCCTGGATGATCAGGCTGTTCGCGCATGGCCGGCCTGCCCGGCCACGCACGAATAACGAACTCCTCGTTCCTAGTTTCCGACGACGCGGAGAGCGCCGTCGAGGATGGCCTGGAGACTCGGCTCCATGATTTCGAACAGCGGCTTCGGATAGACACCCGCGAAGATCGTCAGCGCCACCAGCGGGATGATGATCGCAAGTTCACGGGCGGTCATGTCCGGCCAGCGCGAGCTGTCGATCTGGCCCGGATGCGTCGGGTAGCCGTCGCCGGAGGCAGCGTGCGCGTCGTGATGATGATCGCCACCGCTGACCGGATTGATGGACGTATCCAGCCCGCCGTGGTCGTCCGTGTCGTAGGTGCCATGCTCGACACCGTGCGAATCGCCGTGGTGCGGGTCACTGCCCATGCGGCGCAGTTCTTCCTGCTCGGCGGGCGTCAGCGCGGAGTCACCGGGATCCGGTGCCTGGCCCCAGGCGCGGCCGAAGGCGAGGCGCTGGTACATCTGCATCATGTACCAGGCGGCGAAGATGACGACGGAGAAGGCGAAGAACGCGGCCCACGGGTTGTAGTCCCACGTGCCAAGCGCGACGAGGAACTCACCGACGAACCCGGAGAGACCCGGAAGGCCGATGCTGGCGAACATGAAGAGCATGAACATCGCGGCCCACATGCCCATGCGGGAGGCGATGCCACCGAAGGCGTCGATCAGGCGGGTGTGGGCGCGTTCGTAGATGACGCCGACGAGGAGGAAGAGGGCACCGGTGTTGAAGCCGTGCGCCAGCATCACCATCATCGCGCCCTCCATGCCCTGGAGGTTGAAGATGAAGATGCCGAGCGTGACGAAGCCCATGTGACTGACCGACGAGTAGGCGATCAGCTTCTTCATGTCCGGCTGGACAAGGGCGGTGAAGGCGCCGTAGAGGATGCCGATGATGGAGAGGACGATGATGACGGGCGCCCAGTCCTCGGAACCTTCAGGGTAGAGCGGCAGGTTGAAGCGGAGGAGGCCATAGCCGCCCATCTTCAGCATGACGGCGGCCAGGATGACCGAGGCGGCCGTCGGCGCCTCGACGTGGGCGTCCGGGAGCCAGGTGTGGAACGGGAACATCGGGACCTTTACCGCGAAGGCGATGAAGAAGGCCGCGAAGACCCAGAACTGGAACGTAGACGAGTAGGCGCCGAGCGCGGCACCTTCCTGCAGCTCGAGGATGTTCAGCGTGCGGACGCCGGTCTCCAGGTAGTAGGCCTGGTAGGTCGCGACGATGCCGACGAGCATCAGCAACGAGCCGGCGAGCGTGTACAAGAAGAACTTGATCGCCGCGTAAACGCGGTTCGAGCTGCCCCAAATACCGATGAGCAGCGCCATCGGGATGAGCATGACCTCCCAGAAGATGTAGAAGATGAAGAGGTCGAGCGCCATGAAGACGCCGAGCATGCCCGTCTCGAGGAGCAGGATGGCGATGTAGTACTCGCGCTCGCGCAGGCGGATGGTGTCCCACGACCAGAAGATCGAGAGCGTCGTGATGATCGTCGTCAGGGCGATCAGCAGGACGGAGATGCCATCCACGCCGAGGAAGTACGAGATACCGAGCGCGTCGAGCCAGACGGCATGCTCGGTGAACTGGAACTCGGCGGTGCGATCGAACTGCACGACGAGGACGATGGACAGCACGAGGCTGACCAGCGATACGCCGAGCGCGATCTGGCGGGCGATGGCCGATGAGCCCCTCGCCAGAAAGAGGATCGCAAGCGCACCAAGTGCCGGCATATAGGCAATGATGCTAAGGATCGGAAAACTGTCCACACGCCCCTCCGGGGTTCTTCCTGATCGTGATACGCCTGGTCCGCGTCGTTGCGGGATGCCGCGCGTGCGCGCCGGCGCATCTCTCCGGATTGATCACCACGTTCATGGCGCCGATCCCTACCGGCGCCCGCTGCTCCGTCCTACTGGAACAGGTTCGATAGTCCTGCGAGCACCGCGCCCAGGAGGATCACCATGCCCAGCGCGATCGCGAGGGCGTAGTTGGCCACCAGGCCGGTCTGGATGTGTCGCAGCCGCTGCGAGATCGCGCCGATGCCGTAGGCAACGCCGTTGACCGCGCCATCGATGATGCCGACGTCGACGATCCTCCACAGGAACATCGCGAACGCCTTGAGCGGCCGCACGATGACGGTGTCGTACAGCTCGTCGATGTACCACTTGTTGAGCAGGAACTGGTAGACGCCCTGGTACTTCTCGCTGAGCGCCGCGACGTCGATCGAGCGCCGCTGGTAGGCAAGGTAGGCGACCGCGATGCCGCCGAGGGCAACGAGGGTCGAGATGATGCCGAAGGTCCAGGTCATGGTCATGCTCACATGATGCGCATGCACGTGGCTGAAGGCGTCATGCAGGAAGTGGTGGAACTCGCCATCCTCCGGCGGGAAGCCGACGAAGCCGGCGACGACCGAGGCAACCCCGAGGACCACCAGCGGGATCGCCATCCACGGACCGGACTCGTGCGGATGCACATGCGCGGTATCGAAGCGCTCCTCGCCGAAGAAGACGAGGAAGACGAGCCGGAACATGTAGAGCGCGGTCAGGAATGCGGCCACGAGGCCGAGGATCGCGACGAGCTTGCCGATCGGCGAATCGCTGATCCAGGCGCCGACGATGATCTCGTCCTTGGACCAGAACCCGGCGAGCGGGAAGACACCGGCGTTCGCGAGTGAGCCGATGAGGAAAGTCCAGAACGTCAGCGGCATGTGCTTGCGCAGGCCGCCCATGTTGCGGATGTCCTGCTCCTCGTGCATGCCGTGGATGACCGAACCGGCGCCGAGGAAGAGGAGGCCCTTGAAGAAGGCGTGCGTCATCAGGTGGAAGATGCCGGCCACCCAGGCGCCGGTGCCGAGGGCGAAGGCCATATAGCCGAGCTGGGACAGCGTGGAGTAGGCAACGACCTTCTTAATGTCGTTCTGCGCCAGCGCGATCGTCGCGGCCATGATGGCGGTGAAGATGCCGATGACGGTGACGAAGTGCATCGCCGTCTCGGAGCTCATGAAGATCGTGTAGGTTCGGGCCGTCAGGTAGATACCCGCGGTAACCATCGTCGCGGCGTGGATGAGCGCGGAGACCGGCGTCGGGCCTTCCATGGCGTCCGGAAGCCAGACGTGGAGCGGGAACTGGGCGCTCTTGCCCATCGCGCCGATGAAGAGCAGGATGCCGATCATGGTCATGGTGCCGCCGGCGATGCCGAGGGCCTCATGGTTGTATGCCTGCTCGAGGATGCCGTTCTCGCCGTGGAAGTAGATCGTGCCGAAGGTCCAGAACGCGAACATCGTGCCGAGGCCGAAGCCGACGTCACCCACGCGGTTGACGATGAAGGCTTTCTTGGCGGCGTTCCCGGCGGAGCGGCGGCGGAAGTAGTAGCCGATGAGCAGGTAGGAGCAGAGACCGACGGCTTCCCAGAAGACGAAGATGACCAGCAGGTTGTCCGCCAGCACCAGCATCAACATCGAGAAGATGAAGAGCGGGATATAGGCGAAGAAGCGATAGTAGCCGTCGTCGCCGTGCATGTAGCCAACGGAGTAGATGTTGACCAGCAAGCCGACCGTGGTGACGACCAGGAGCATGACGGCGGTCAGCTGGTCGGCGTAGAGGCTGACGGTGATGTGGAAATCACCGGCCGGGATCCACGTGAAGAGGCGCTGGGAGATCGCTTCATGGTTGTCCCGGATATCCAGGAAGACCATGAGGGAGATGACCCAGGAGGCCAGCACGGCGGGAATCGCCACCCAGTGGGCGTTGTGCCGGATCAGCCCGCGCCCGAGCAGGATGTTGATCACAAATGCCACCAGTGGCAGCAATGGAATCAGGTACAAAAGATCAGCCATTAGTGAATCCTCAGCCTCTTCCCCGGTCTTCGTGCCTGCCCACGCTGGCGAGGCGTCGTTGCATCCCGGGCGCTCCGTGCGAGGTCCGGGTGTGGGGGAGGCGTGAGCCTCCCCCACGGAACATCAGAACTAGTCGCGCAGCGCCTGCATCTCGTTGACGTCCGGCGCCTTGCCGCGTCGCGACAGCGCCACGACGATCGCGAGACCAACAGCCGACTCGGCGGCCGCGATGGCGAGCGCGAAGAGCACGAACACCTGGCCGTTCACCGTCTGCGTCTCGTTCGAGAAGGCGACGAAGGTGATCGCGACAGCAGCCACCATCATCTCGACGCACATCAGCACGACGAGGATGTTACGCCGCGTCAGCACGCCCATCATGCCGACGATGAAGAGCGCCGCGCTCAGGAATAAGAAGTGATTGGTCGTCAGTTCCATCCGTTATCTCCTCGTCCCCTGCGCGGTTTCACCCGGATGCTTGTACTCGTCGGCGGACTTCGTCATGATCACGCGGCGCGGACCCTCCGGCACGTCATACCGCTCGGCCGGGATGTCCATCGGCGTCTCGAACTTGTGACCCGCTGGCAGCTGCGGGTTCAGGCCGCGCGAGTGGCCAAGGCTGATGGTGGCCTTTTCGAGGCCTGCCATCCGGCCCAACCGCTCGGGCACGCCGAGTACCACTGCGCCGATGACGCCAACCCCGAGGACGAGCGATGCGATTTCGAGGGCAAGGGCGTACTCGGAGAAGAGGACCTGGCCGATCGCCTGGATATTCCCGCCGGCGCTTTCGATCCACGCGGGCGAGTGGGGGCCGATGGCCTCCATCGCGGTGCGGGTGATGATGGCGGCGCCGATTTCGAGCAGCAGGACCAGGCCAAGCAGGAGGCTGACGTAGCGCTGCAATGGCTGCGCGACATAGAAGGCCGGCAGGTTCTCCGGGTCAATGAGCATGACCACGAAGAGGATCAGCACCAGCACCGCGCCCGTGTAGACGATGATCTGCAGGACGGCCAGGAACTCGGAGCCGAGCATCACGAAGATGCCGGCGATATTGATGAACGAAACCAGCAGGCCGACCGCGGAATGGACCGGGTTCTCGGCGGCAACGGTTGCGATACCGCCAACCAGGGTGCCCGCAGCGAGCACGAAAAAGAAGATGACGTCCCAGGACATCAGGCCGTTCCTCCAGCGCGAGTCATCGTGGCGTTACGCCGCGTGCCAGTCGCGAGTTGTGAAGCAAACGTGTCGGCAATCTTTCGCATCTAGAACACCTGCCCATTCGCCAGCAGGCGGAAGAACGCCGTGAGGAGGACGTTGACGAGCGCCAGGGGAATCAGCACCTTCCACGCCAGCCCCATGAGCTGGTCGAAGCGGAAGCGCGGCAGCGTTGCGCGGAGCCAGACGTAGAAGAAGAAGAACGCCACGACCTTGAGCACGAGCCAGAGGATCCCGAGGCCCCAGAACCGGTCAGCGCCCGGCCCCGCCGTGCCGCCCAGGAAGAGCGTGCTGGCGAAGAGGCACATGATCAGGATGGCGATGTACTCACCGAGGTAGAAGAGCGCGAAGCGGAAGCTGGAGTACTCGGTCATGTGACCGGCGATCAGCTCCGACTCGGCTTCCGGGAGGTCGAAGGGAGCGCGGTTGTTCTCCGCGACTGCGCCGATCATGAAGAGCACGAAGGCGAGCGGCTGGGAGAGGATGAACCAGTTCTGGATCTCGAAGGGGCCGATGCCGATCGTCTGCTTCTGCTGGGCGACGATGTCGCCGAGGCTCATGGAGCCGGAGATAAGGAAGATCCCGACGAGCGAGAAGCCAAGCACCAGCTCGTAGGAGATGACCTGGGCACCGCCGCGGAGGCCACCGAGCAGGGAATAGCGGTTACCCGAGGACATACCGGCGAGGATGATGCCGTAGGTGCCGATCGAGCCGGCGGCAAGGAGGAAGAGAGCGCCGACGTTCAGGTCCGCGATAAAGAGGTTGACCGACTGTCCGAAGATCTCGACGGTCCCGCCAAACGGGATGACGGAGACCGAGAGGACGGCGGCGACGAAGGAAATCATCGGCGCCCAGAGGAACATCTTGCGGTCAGCGCCCCGTGGGACGAGGTCCTCCTTGCCCATGAGCTTGACGGCGTCGGCCAGTGGTTGCAGCAAACCTGCCGGCCCGGTCCGCGTTGGCCCGAGGCGGTCCTGGAAGCGAGCCAGGATCTTGCGCTCGACCCAGGTGGTGTAAGCCATCCCGAGCAGCAGCACGAGCATGATGATGAGGGTCACGATGAACGTGATCCAGATAGGTTGGTCTCCCATGTTCCGGTATCAGCCCTTGGGGAGCGGCACCGGCACTCGCCGGCAGCGCTCTACCATTCTCTCCGACCTTCCCAAAATGCCGGCGAGCGCGCCCGAAGCCGCGTTCGCCAGCAATGGTACCCCGCATGTACCGACCAAGACGGGCTTCCCGTCACGGGCAAACTAGCGGTCCACCGACCCAAGCACGATGTCGATGGTACCGATCAGCGCGACCATATCCGCCATCATGGCGCCTTGCGCCATGTGCGGGAGCACGCCGAGGTTCACGAAATCTGGTGTGCGGATCCGCATCCGGTAGGGGTGCGGGCTTCCGTCCGACACGAGGTGGATGCCGTACTCGCCCTTGCTGTGCTCGATCGCCTGGTACACCTCGCCGACCGGCGGGTTGAACCCCTTGATCACCCACACGAAGTGGCGCTGCATATCCTCTGCCGTCGTCATCGTGCCCTTGTGGGGCGGGATGGCGTACGGCGACTCCCAGGCCATCAGCGGCCGGTCGTCGTGCTCGATGTAGTCCAGCGCCTGCTGGATCAGCTTGTGCGCCTGGCGCATCTCCTCGACGCGGACCAGGTATCGATCGAAGACATCACCGAACTCGCCCAGCGGTACCTCGAAGTCGAGGCGGTCGTAGACGAGATAGGGCTCGGCCTTGCGAACGTCATAGTTAATGCCGGAGCCGCGCAGGCAGGCGCCGGTAAGCGAGTAGGAGATCGCCGCCTCGGGCGAGATGATGCCGACGCCCTTGGTGCGGTTCAACCAGATCGGGTTCGCCGACAGGATATCGGTGTATTCCTTGAGTCGCTCGGGGAACAACCGCAGGAAATTCCGGATCTGCAGGACCAGGTAATCCGGCAGCGGGCGGGAGAATCCGCCGATCTCCATCATGTTTGTCGTGAGGCGCTGGCCACAGAACGTCTCGAAGATGTCCATGATCATTTCGCGCTCACGGAACGTGTAGAGCGACATGGACAGCGCGCCGATATCGAGCGCGTGGGTTCCGAGCCAGACGAGGTGTGCGGCGATGCGGCTCAGCTCCGCCATGATCACGCGCCAGTACTGGGCGCGTTCAGGCACCTCGAGGCCGACGAGCTTCTCGACGGCGAGGACGTAGCCGAGGTTGTTCAGCGGCGCGGCGGTGTAGTCGAGCCGGTCCGTCCACGGAACGATCTGTGCGTAGCGCTTCGCCTCGGTCAGCTTCTCGGTCCCGCGGTGCAGGTATCCGATGATCGGGTCGCACTCGACGACCGTCTCGCCGTCGAGCTTGAGGAGGACGCGCATCACGCCGTGGGTGGACGGGTGCTGGGGGCCCATGTTGAGCGTCATCAGGCGCTCACCGGTCTCCAGCTCGTGCTCGTCCTCGACGGTCAGCGTGCCCATCGGGGGCGTGTCGGACATGACGGCGCCCGCGCCGCCGCTGCGCTCGAGGTCGAGATCCGCTACGTGATCGGTGAATTCGGGGTTGGATGGCTGTCCGGTGTGTGATGCCATGACGTTATCCTTGTCTCCGTCGGCCGGTCCAACGCGTATCGGCGCGCTTCACGGTGCGCTCGACGTTGTAGACCGGGAAGTCCTTCCAGCCACGGACCGGGTAGTCCTTTCGCAGCGGATGGCCTTCGTCCCAGTCATCCGCGAGGAGCATGCGGCGCAGGTTCGGGTGACCTTCGAAGAAAATGCCGAACATGTCGTAGCACTCGCGCTCCAGGAAGTTCGCTCCGTTCCAGACCGGCACCAGCGACGGAATCGACTCGCCGTCGTTGATGCTCGCCTTCATCCGGACCCGCACGCGGTTCGGGATGGAGTAGAGCTGCGCGGTGACGTCGAACCGTGGCGTCGTGCGCAGGTTCAGCATGTCGACCGCGGTGAGGTCAGAAAGGAAGTTCAGCTGGATCTGCTCGTGGTCGCGCAGGAAGAAGGCGATCTCGCGCCACTTCGCGGGCGTCACGTAGATCGTCGTCTCGTTGCTGAAGCGAACGGCGTCGATGAGATCGTCCGGATAGTGGGCCCGCA
>Ga0182741_1005600_pt1 | contig 11543 bp, 13 predicted proteins | sample eDN5th37CBELigOP_FD_128874 | JGI IMG/M metagenome (GOLD analysis project Ga0182741, IMG submission 128874) | Enriched Organic Plus compost microbial communities from Emeryville, California, USA - eDNA 5th pass 37_C BE-Lig OP (version 2) (version 2) ...
ACCAGTTGCTCGTCGAGATGGACGGCTTCGGCGACCGCTCCGGCATCATCGTGATGGCCGCGACGAACCGCCCCGACATCCTCGACCCGGCGCTGCTGCGTCCCGGCCGTTTCGACCGGCAGATCCCGGTCACGAATCCCGACCTCGCGGGTCGCCGCGCGATCCTCGCCGTGCATTCCAAGGGCAAGCCGATCGATCCGAACGCGGACCTCGACGCCCTGGCCAAGCGCACCGTGGGCATGTCCGGCGCCGACCTCGCGAACGTCATCAACGAGGCCGCGCTGCTCACCGCCCGAGAGAACGGCACGGTGATCACCGAGGCGATCCTCGAGGAGTCGGTCGACCGCGTCATCGGCGGTCCCCGCCGCAAGAGCCGCATCATCAGCGAGCACGAGAAGAAGATCACCGCCTACCACGAGGGTGGTCACACCCTCGCCGCGTGGGCGATGCCCGACATCGAGCCCGTCTACAAGGTCACCATTCTCGCGCGCGGCCGCACCGGCGGTCACGCCATGACGGTGCCCGAGGACGACAAGGGCCTGATGACACGGTCGGAGATGATCGCGCGCCTCGTCATGGCGATGGGTGGCCGCGCCGCGGAGGAACTCGTCTTCCGCGAGCCCACCACCGGCGCCTCGTCCGACATCGACCAGGCCACGAAGATCGCGCGGGCCATGGTCACCGAGTACGGCATGAGCGCGAAGCTCGGTGCCGTGCGCTACGGCCAGGAGCAGGGTGATCCCTTCCTCGGCCGGTCGATGGGCGTGCAGTCCGACTACTCGCACGAGGTGGCTCGCGAGATCGACGAGGAGGTCCGCAACCTCATCGAGGCCGCGCACACCGAGGCGTGGGCGATCCTCAACGAGTACCGCGACGCCCTCGACGTGCTCGCCGGCGAGCTGCTCGAACACGAGACGCTCACCCGCAAGGACCTCGAGCGGATCCTCGTCGACGTGAAGAAGCGTCCGCGGATCACGACGTTCAACGACTTCGGCGACCGGATCCCGTCCGACAAGCCGCCGATCAAGACGCCCGCCGAGCTGGCGGCCGAGCGCGGTGAGCCGTGGCCACCGGAGCAGCCCACGCTCGTCAAGCCCGCCCACCCGCACCCGCAGACGCCCGACCAGGGTGTTCCGCAGGGCGCCGGGGCCCACCCGACCGGTGCGCAGCCGCAGTACCAGCCCGCTGCTCCGGCCAACGGCTACCCGGCATCCCAGCCGCCGCAGCCGGTGCCGGCGTCCGAGCCGTTCCCGGGCTTCCGGCCCGCCGCGCCCTATCCGGGTGGACCGCGGCACGCAACGCGTCCCGACTACGGTGCTCCCGCCGGGTGGTCCGCTCCGGGCTGGCCTCCGCAGGATGCGGGTGCGGACGATGCGCGTTCCGCGCAGCCGGGACGGTACGGTTCGGAGGGGCAGCCGGGACAGTCGCAGTCCGGGGAACAACCGCGTGAGGGTCACGCGGCTCCGGAACCGCCTCCTACACAGCCGTGGGAAGGCCCGACGGGCCGGCACTGACCCCGTGTCGCCGGCGCAGGAGCCGGCAGGCGCGACAGGTGCCGCCGGCACCTCTGGAGACGAGCGATGGAGAGTGGAGGTCGAACGGGTGTCGGTGAACCACGTGAATGCCGGGACCGGTGCCGCACCGGGCCAGGACGATGTGACGACGCACGAGCTGAGTGTGGATGCCGGACGCACCTTCGACCAGGCTCGCGCCGAGGCCGCGGTCCGCGAACTGCTGATCGCCGTCGGTGAGGATCCCGACCGCGAGGGTCTGCGCGACACCCCTGCCCGGGTGGCCCGCGCCTACCGCGAGGTCTTCGCCGGGCTGTTCACCGACCCCGACGAGGTCCTCAACACCACCTTCGACGAGGGCCACCAGGAACTCGTGCTGGTGCGGGACATCCCGATGTACTCCACCTGCGAGCACCACCTGGTGTCCTTCCACGGCGTCGCCCACGTCGGCTACATCCCCGGCCCCACCGGCCGCGTCACCGGGCTGTCGAAGCTCGCGCGACTCGTCGACCTGTACGCCAAGCGGCCGCAGGTGCAGGAACGCCTGACCAGCCAGATCGCCGACGCGATGATGCGCAAGCTCGAGCCGCGCGGCGTGATCGTCGTGGTCGAGGCCGAGCACCTGTGCATGGCGATGCGCGGCATCCGCAAGCCGGGTGCGAGCACGACCACCTCGGCCGTGCGGGGCCTGTTCCAGACCAGTTCGGCGTCGCGCGCCGAGGCCCTGGACCTCATCCTCCGCCGGTGATCAGCGTCCCCGCCGATCAGTGGCCCGTCGTGATGGGCGTACTGAACGTCACCAGCGACTCCTTCTCCGACGGCGGCCGATATCTCGATCGTGACGCCGCGATCGCCCACGGTTTCGAGCTGCGTGAACTCGGCGTCGACATCGTCGACGTCGGGGGCGAGTCCACCCGGCCCGGCGCGGTCCGTGTCGACCCGGAGGTCGAGGTCGCGCGGGTGGTGCCGGTCATCGAGGAGCTGTCGAAGGCCGGGATCGCCACCAGCGTCGACACCATGCGCGCCTCCGTCGCCGCCGCCGCCATCGAGGCGGGGGTGTCGATGGTCAACGACGTCTCCGGGGGCCGCGCCGATCCGGACATGGCGTCGGTGGTCGCCGACGCGGACGTGCCGTGGATCCTCATGCACTGGCGTCCCGCCGGCGGCTTCGTGCACGCCGGTGGGTCCACGCACTACGACGACGTCGTGCGCGAGGTCCGTGAGGAACTGCTCGTGCAGGTCGACGTGGCCGTGTCGGCCGGGGTCGATCCGAGCCGGCTGATCCTCGATCCCGGACTCGGTTTCGTGAAGCAGCCCGACCACAACTGGCAGCTGCTCCACCGCCTGCCCGAGCTCACCGAACTCGGTTTCCCGGTGCTCATCGGCGCCTCGCGCAAGCGTTTCCTCGGGTCGTTGCTCGCGGCGCCCGACGGCACGATCCGTCCGCCCGACGAGCGGGAGGTCGCGACGGCGGTGATCTCCGCGCTGGCGGCGACCCACGGGGCGTGGGGTGTGCGCGTGCACGACGTGCAGTCCACCCGCGACGCCCTCGCGGTGGTGCACGCCTGGCAGCGCGGCAGTTCCGAAGGAGTACGAGCATGAGCGACCGGATCGAGCTGCGGGGCCTGACGGTCCGTGGCAACCACGGTGTCTTCGACCACGAGAAGCGCGACGGCCAGGACTTCGTCGTCGACATCGTCGCGTGGCTCGACCTCGCGCCGGCCGCCGCGAGCGACGACCTCACCGACACCCTGCACTACGGCGAACTCGCCGAGCGGGCCGCCGCGATCGTCGCCGGCCCGAGCCGCGACCTCATCGAGACGGTGGCGGGGGAGATCGCCGACGAGGTGCTCACCGATCCGCGGGTGTCGCGCGTGGAGGTCACCCTGCACAAGCCGTCGGCGCCCATCCCGCTGAACTTCGGTGACGTCGCCGTCGTGATCGACCGGTCGCGGAGCACCACATGAGCCGCGCGGTGCTGTCGATCGGATCGAACATCGGTGACCGGCTCGCTCATCTCCGCTCGGTGGTCGAGGCACTCGGCTCCCGCACCGTCGCGGTGTCCGCGGTCTATTCGACGGCGCCCTGGGGCGGGGTCGAGCAGGAGGACTTCCTCAACGCCGTCGTCGTCGCCGAGGACCCGTCCTTCGGCCCCCGCGACTGGCTGCTCCTCGGGCAGGAACTCGAGGCGGCCGCCGAACGCGTCCGGATACAGCGGTGGGGGCCGCGCAGCCTCGACGTCGATGTGGTGAGCTGCACCGGCGCCGACGGCCACGACGTCTGCAGCACCGATCCGGAACTGACGCTGCCGCACCCGCGGGCCCATCTGCGGGCCTTCGTGCTCGTCCCGTGGCTCGACGTCGAACCCGACGCGGTGCTCACCGCCGACGGCGTCACCCGGCCGATCGCCGACTGGTGCGCCGGGCTCGACGCGGCCGAACGCGACGGGGTGCACCGCACCGACCACACGCTGACCGGGCCCACCGGGTGAGGCGGGTCTCGTGCTGAGTCAGACCCGGATCCGTGATCTCCTGGCCCTGGCCGCGCTGGCGGCCGCCGCCGCCTGGCTGCTCGTGCGCAGCATGTACGGCTCGCTGCCCCCGATCCCGGTCTACGCGGGGGCATCGCTGTATCCGGTCGCGGTGATCGAGGTGATCCTCGCGTTCCTGATCCGCTCGCGGGTCAGCAAGCACGAGATCGGGGACGGGCCGGGCCGGCTGCATCCCATCACTGCGGCCCGCGCAGTCGCCCTCGCGAAGGCGTCGGCTCTGGTGGGCGCGGCGAGCACCGGCATCTGGGTGGGATTCCTCGTGTATCTGGTGCCGCAGCGCGGGGTCGTGCAGGCCGCCACCGACGACACGTCGGGTGTGGTCGTCGGGGCCGTGGCCGGCATCGCCCTGACCGCCGCCGCCCTGTGGCTCGAATACTGTTGCAGGACACCGGAGGATCCCGACGAACCCAACGAACCGGCGGTCTGACCTGCGGAACACGGGTCCCCGCCGGGCGTGTCGTCCACGGTCCCGGATCGGGGTTCTGCCAGTACGCTGAAGTCATGGCTTCCTCGGTGCGAGTGGACAGGAATCGCCGCCCGTGGCGCAGTACCGGATCGACGATCGTGGCCGGCCTGCTCGCACTGGCGATGATCGCCTCGCTGCTCCTGGTCTTCAGTGAGAGCGTGCAGCTGCTGCGCGTGGGCGTGGTCGTCGCCCTGTGGGCCGCGACCGTGGGAGCCATCGCGATGAACAAGTACCGCCGCGAATCGGCGCTCGACAAGGCGAAGGCCGACGACCTGAAGATGGTCTACGAGCTGCAGCTCCAGCGCGAGATCGCGGCGCGCCGCGAGTACGAACTGACCGTCGAGGAGAAGGTCCGTGCCGATCTGCGGCTCGAGGCCGACGAGATGGCGGCTCTGCGTGCCGAGCTCGCCGGTCTGCGCCACACCCTCGAGGTGCTGCTCGACGGGCGGCTGCCCGACGACCTCGTCGCGCTGGAGGGGCAGGCGGAGCGGCTGCGTGAACTGGACGACGCCGAGCGCGTCACCGCACCCCGGCCGTCCGGCCCGGCCTTCGCGTCGCCGGACGACGAGCCGCTGACCGCGGAGACCGAGGCCGTCGACGCCGCCGCAGCACGGCAGACCGCCGAGGACGACGACGCCGAGACCGGGGACGTCGGGACCGAAGACGTCGCGGGTGTCGAGGACGAGCGGGAGACCGAGCCGGAACCCGAGGACACGGCGGAGCCCGGGAACGAGGTGGATCCCGAGGACACGGCGGAGTCCGGGAACGCCGCGGAGCAGGCCGACGAGGACGACGACGAACCCGCCGGCCGGCGCTCCCGCCGTCGCCGCGCCGACGGCGCCCACGAGGAGGGCCGTACTGTCGCCGAGATCCTCGCCGCCCTGTCCTCCGAACGCTGAGGCCGCACGCCCGAGCGCGCCGGACCCGAGTCCCGTCCGTCACCCGGAGCCCTCTGCGTAACGCTCTCACCTGCCCGGATGTCGGTGGTGAGGCGTAGATCACTCGACCGGGCCGTGGCGGCCCGTCGAACGCGCGCGCTATTGTCGAGCGGAACGTCTGGTACCCGCCGAGCGGGACTGGAACGAACGAGAGGACTCCCGTGACCTCCTTCGGGATCACCAATGCGCCGACCCCTGCGCGACTGTCGGTGGGCATCGTGTCCGCCGGGCGGGTGGGTACCGCACTCGGTGTCGCACTCGAACGTGTCGGCCATGTCGTCGTGGCCTGCGCCGCCGTCTCCGACGCCTCGCGTCACCGCGCCGCCACGCGCCTGCCCGACTCGCGGATCCTGCCCGTCGACGAGGTCGCCGGCCGCTGCAACCTGCTGCTCCTCGCCGTTCCCGACTCCGAACTGTCCTCCCTGATCCAGGGCCTGGCCGCCACCGGTGCCGTCGCGCCCGGCACGATCGTCGCGCACGTCTCCGGTGCCCACGGCATCGGCATCCTCGCCCCGCTCACCGAGCAGGGGACCGTGCCGCTGGCCATCCACCCCGCGATGACCTTCACCGGCCACGACGAGGACATCGACCGGTTGTCCTCGACCTGCTTCGGGATCACCGCCGCCGACGAGATCGGCTACGCCATCGCGCAGTCCCTCGTGCTCGAGATCGGCGGGGAGCCGGTCCGGGTGTCGGAGCAGATGCGCCCGCTCTACCACGCGGCGCTGGCCCACGGCAGCAACCACCTGGTCACCCTCGTCGCCGACGCCGTCGAAGCGCTGCGCGCCGCACTGCGCGGGGACGAACTGCTCGGGCAGCAACTCGTGGACGACGACCCCGGTGGTGTCGCCGAACGGGTCCTGCAGCCGCTGCTGACGGCGGCGCTGGACAACGTGCTGCGCCGCGGCGCCTCGGCCCTCACCGGCCCGGTCGCGCGCGGCGACGCCGAGGCGGTCGCCACGCACCTGCGGGTGCTCGACGAGGTCGACCCGAAGATCGCTGCGGGTTACCGCGCACTGTCGCTGCGATCGGCGCAGCGCACCGGCTCGAAGCCGGAACTGATGGCAATTCTCGAAGGGGCTGAATACGGTGAGTGATGCAGGACAGCGTGGATACGTGCGTGGTGAGCTGACCGTCCACCACGATCCCGCGGGCCTGACGAAGGTCACCAAGGCCCTGCGTGGTGTCGGCCGGACGGTGGCGCTGGTGCCGACCATGGGTGCCCTGCACGCCGGGCACCTCGAGCTGGTGCGGCAGGCGAAGCTCACCGGTGCGGTCGTGGTCGTGTCGATCTTCGTCAACCCGCTGCAGTTCGGGGCGAACGAGGATCTCGACGCCTACCCGCGCACCCTCGAGGCCGACCTGGAACTGCTCCGCGAGGCGGGTGTGGAGCTCGTCTTCGCGCCGTCGGTGACGGACATGTACCCGAACGGTCCCCGCACCACGATTCACCCCGGCCCCGTCGGCTCCGAACTCGAAGGTGCTTCGCGCCCCGGGCATTTCGCGGGGATGCTCACCGTGGTGGCGAAGCTGTTCAACATCGTCGCCCCCAACACCGCCTTCTTCGGCGAGAAGGACTACCAGCAGCTCGTCCTGATCCGCCAGATGGTCGCCGACCTCAACCTCGACATCCGCATCGTCGGGGTGCCCACCGTCCGTGAACAGGACGGGCTCGCCCTGTCGTCGCGGAACCGCTATCTCGATCCCGAGCAGCGGGAGATCGCCACGACCCTGTCGGCTGCTCTCGTCGCCGGCGCCCACGCCGCTGCCGGTGGCCCCGAGGCGATCCTGACCGCCGCCCGCGAGGTGCTCGGGCAGAACCCCCAGCTGGAGGTCGATTACCTCGAGGTGCGCGGCGCCGACCTCGGCCCGGCGCCCGAACGCGGCGACGGCCGGCTGCTCGTCGCGGCCCGGCTCGGCAGCACCCGCCTCATCGACAACGTCGGGGTGGCCGTCGGCACCGGCTTCCTCGAGCGCGCGACCGGGCCTGTGGACCCGGACGCCGAAGACGACCTCCTGAACCGCTGACCAGATTTTCCCCACGAGAGAGAAACCGAGGACGAGCATGTTCCGCACCATGATGAAGTCGAAGATCCACCGCGCCACGGTCACGCACGCGGACCTGCACTACGTCGGTTCGGTGACCGTCGATCAGGATCTGATGGACGCCGCGGATCTGCTCGAGGGCGAGCAGGTCTGCATCGTCGACATCGACAACGGCGCCCGGCTCGAGACCTACGTCATCGCCGGTGAGCGCGGCTCGGGCATCATCGGGATCAACGGTGCCGCAGCGCGTCTCGTGAGCCCCGGCGATCTGGTCATCCTCATCGCCTACGGCGTGATGAACGAGCAGGAGTGCAAGGACTACAACCCGCGCGTGGTGTTCGTCGACGCCGACAACCGCCCCGTCGAGCTGGGCAGCGACCCGGCCCACGCCCCCGAGGGCTCCGGTCTGATCGCCCCGCGGATGCTGTCCACCCTCGACTCGTCCGCCCTGGTGTAACACGTGCTCCTCACCGTCGACGTCCGGAACACCAACATCGTCCTGGGGGTGTTCACGGGCAGTGGCTCGCACGCGAGGTTGTTGCGGGACTGGCGCGTTCGCACCGATCCCCTCATGACCGCCGACGAGATCGCGCTGCTGTTCCGCGGACTGCTCGGCGACACGGCCGATCAGGTCACCGGGGTCGCCGCGCTGTCCACCGTGCCGTCGGTGCTGCGCGAACTTCGGGTCATGCTCGACCGCTACTGGGCGTCGGTGCCGCATGTCGTCGTCGAACCCGGCGTGCGCACGGGCGTCCCACTGCTCGTCGACAACCCCAAGGAGGTCGGGGCCGACCGCATCGTCAACAGTCTCGCCGCCTACCACTTCTACGGATCCCCATGCATCGTGGTGGATTTCGGCACCTCCACGTGTGTGGACGTGGTGTCGGGCAAGGGGGAGTTCCTCGGCGGTTCCATCGCGCCCGGCGTGGAGATCTCGATGGATGCGCTCGCATCGCGGTCCGCGGCGCTGCGGAAGGTCGAACTGGCCCGTCCCCGTGCGGTTCTCGGCAAGAACACGGTCGAGTGCATGCAGTCGGGTGCGGTCTTCGGTTTCGCCGGCATGGTCGACGGCATCGTGCGCCGGATCTGCGCCGAGGTTCCCGGTTTCGACGGCGACGACGTCGCGGTGATCTGCACCGGCGACAGCGCGCCGCTGATCATGCCGGAGTCGCGGACGCTCGAGCACCACGAACCCGATCTCACGCTCGAGGGACTGCGTCTGGTGTACGAGCGGAACCAGGTGAGACGAGCAGCACGCGGAGTTGCGGGTTCCGCTCCGCGCCATTCTGTGTAAAGATGTCTCCCATGACCCGTTGCATGAGCACCCAGGAGTGTTGTCGAGGCTGACGTTTCCGCCTCGACCGATGACACATTCCTGGGAGTTCCCTCATGCGCGCAGCGCTTCTTTCCGCTACCTCCGTCTCCTCCGCTCCGGTTTCCGTTGCCGCTCCGGTCTTCTACCCGCTGACCGTCGAGCGCACCTATCCCACCGAGCTCACCGCCGCGGTGGTCCGCGGCGCCGTGGTCGTCGACATCCGCACCCACGCCGAACGTGCCGAGCAGGGAACGCTTCCCGGCGCCCTGGCCATCCCGGCCGAACTCGTCGCCGAGCGGCTCGATCCGGTCAGCCCCGGCCGGCTCGCCGCGGCCGTCGACCACGACGTCGAGTGGATCCTCGTCTCGGCCGACGGCACCCGCTCGCACGGCGCGGTTGCCGCCCTGCTCGCACAGGGTCTGCGCCGGGTCACGCATCTTGTCGGTGGCTACGCCGCCATCCGCGCCGCACGCCTGGTCGACGCCATCTCCGTGGCGGAGCACGTCGCCGAGGACGTGGCCCGCGTCACCGCCCACTGACGGCACCGGTGTCCGCCCTCCCGGACAGGGCGATCTGCCTCCGGGCCGTCCCCGGGTTTCGGATAGTCTGGTAACCCGTGAGTGATGCCACCGTTCAGCAGCCCGACGACACCCCCGAACAGATGCGGGTCCGCCGCGACAAGCGCGAACGGCTCCTGGCACAGGGCTCGGAACCCTATCCCGTCATCGTTCCGCGGACGCACACCCTCGCGGAGATCCGCGCCGCGTACCCCGATCTGGAACCCGACACCGCCACCGGCACCATCGTCGGCATCGCGGGCCGGGTCATGTTCTCCCGGAACACCGGCAAACTGTGCTTCGCGACGCTGCAGGAGGGTGACGGCACCCAGCTGCAGGTCATGCTGAGCCTCGCCGGTGTCGGCGAGGAGGCACTCGCGCAGTGGAAGTCCGAGGTCGACCTCGGCGACATCGTGTACGTGCACGGCGAGGTCATCAGCTCCCGCCGCGGTGAGCTCAGCGTCATGGCCGACTCGTGGAACATGGCGTCGAAGGCCCTGCGGCCGCTGCCCGTCGCTCACAAGGAGATGAACGAGGAGACGCGCGTCCGGCAGCGCTACGTCGACCTCATCGTGCGTCCCGAGGCGCGCCGCAACGCCCGTATGCGTGTCGCGGTGGTGCGGGAGCTGCGCAACGCCCTCGAGCGGCGCGGTTTCCTCGAGGTCGAGACGCCGATGCTGCAGACCCTGCATGGTGGCGCGGCCGCCCGCCCGTTCGTCACGCACTCGAACGCGCTCGACATGGATCTGTACCTGCGTATCGCGCCGGAGCTCTTCCTCAAGCGCTGCGTGGTGGGCGGTATCGAGAAGGTCTTCGAGATCAACCGCAATTTCCGCAACGAGGGCGCCGACTCCACCCACTCGCCGGAATTCTCGATGCTCGAGACCTACGAGGCGTACGGCACCTACGACGATTCGGCGCGGATGATCCGCGAGATCATCCAGGAGATCGCGATGGCGGTCTTCGGCAGCCACGTGGTGACGCTGTCCGACGGCACCGAATACGACCTCGGTGGCGAATGGAAGACCCTGGAGATGTATCCCTCCCTGTCGGAGGCGATCGGCACCGAGGTGACCCCCGACACCACCCTGGAGGAGCTCACCGCGCTCGCCGACCGGGTGGGTCTGGAAATCCCCGAGGGCAAGGGCTGGGGCCACGGCAAACTCGTCGAGGAACTGTGGGAGCACATGTGTGGCGACCAGCTGTACGAGCCCACCTTCGTGCGTGACTTCCCGGTCGAGACCTCCCCGCTGACCCGCGACCACCGTTCCGTGCGCGGCGTCACCGAGAAGTGGGATCTCTACGTCCGCGGTTTCGAGCTCGCCACCGGCTACTCGGAACTCGTCGATCCGGTGATCCAGCGCGAGCGGTTCGTCGACCAGGCGCGCCTGGCGTCGGCCGGTGACGACGAAGCGATGGTCCTCGACGAGGATTTCCTCGCCGCCATGGAACAGGGAATGCCGCCCACCACGGGTACCGGAATGGGAATCGATCGCCTTCTCATGGCGCTCACCGGTCTGGGTATCCGGGAAACAATCCTGTTCCCGATTGTCCGGCCGAACGCCCGTTAATCAGAAAATAGGGTCGCGATATTGCGATGTGTTAATCCGCGGGTAGTGTAGTTCCCGTCCCACGGGGGGAACGCATGCGAGAGGATTTGCTGCACATGGCGAAGAAAGTGACCGTGACCCTGATCGACGACGTGGATCAGGAAACCGCGGCGGACGAATCGGTGGAGTTCGGTCTCGACGGTGTGACCTACGAGATCGATCTTTCCGAGGAGAATGCCGCGAAGTTGCGCGAGCAACTCGAATTCTGGATCGAGCACGCCCGCAAGGTCGGCGGCCGGAAGCGTGGCAAGGGGGCCGGCGCATCCGCCCCGGCGTCGCGGAAGGGCTCGTCGGGCGGTTCGAACCGGGAGCAGACGGCCGCCATCCGGGAATGGGCACGGGAGAACAACCTTCCCGTTTCCGCTCGGGGCCGTATCGCGGCCGAGATCGTCGAGGCCTACAACCGGGAGCACTGACCCACTCATGCACCGTCACGGGGCGCGGTTCGCAGCACGCGGATCGTGCCCCGTGGTCGTGTGCGGGACCGCCCCCTACGGGGGTGTGACGATTTCCGTATCCACGATATGTGGCGCGTCTCATATCCGCTCC
>Ga0182741_1005601_pt1 | contig 11542 bp, 12 predicted proteins | sample eDN5th37CBELigOP_FD_128874 | JGI IMG/M metagenome (GOLD analysis project Ga0182741, IMG submission 128874) | Enriched Organic Plus compost microbial communities from Emeryville, California, USA - eDNA 5th pass 37_C BE-Lig OP (version 2) (version 2) ...
CTGGCGGCGCTGGAGCGCGGCGGGCTGCAGTTCACGCCGCAGCCGGAGGCGGGCGTGACCTATGCGGCGAAGATCGCCAAGGCCGAGACGCGGATCGACTGGACACGGCCGGCGCGCGCCGTGCACGATCATTGCCGCGGCCTGTCGCCGTTTCCCGGTGCCTGGTTCGAGCTGGGAAGCGAAGGTTCTGCGCCGTCGCGGGTGAAGGTGCTGCGGACCGCGCTGGCGGACGGTGCCGGACAGCCGGGCCAGGTGCTCGACGACAATCTGACGGTCGCCTGCGGCGACGGCGCGGTGCGGCTCGTCGATGTGCAGCGCTCCGGGCGGCAGCCGATGAAGGCGGAGGAATTCCTCCGCGGCACGCCGGTTCCGGCGGGGACGGTCTTGTCATGAACGTGGCGATGAACGCGGCGCAAATTCACGTCCGTCCCGAACGGAGCGACGATCACGCGGCGATCCGCACCGTGCTGGAGGCCGCATTCCGGACGCCGGCGGAAGCCGGGCTGGTGCAGCAGCTGCGCGAGGACGGCGACCTCGTCCTGGCGCTGGTGGCGCAGCATGCGGACGGGCGCGTCGTCGGCCACATCGCGTTCCCGCGTCTCGGCATCGCCGGTCACGGCCGGGTGACGCCCTGCGTGGCGCTGGCACCGCTCGGCGTAATGCCGGAGATGCAGCGGCGCGGCATCGGCGCGGCACTGGTCGAAACCGGGCTCGACATGCTCGCGCGCAAGGGCGAGACGCTGGTCCTGGTGCTCGGCGACCCCGCCTATTACCAACGTTTCGGCTTCGCGGCGGACGCCGCGGCGGCGTTCGAATCGCCCTATAGCGGCCCGCATCTCATGGCCAAGCCGCTGGTGCCGGACGCGCCGATCGAGGGCGTCGTGCGCTATCCCCGCGCCTTCGCCGATCTCGGCTAGGGGCTCGGTTTCGCCGCGGCGCGACTTCAATCCGGCAGTTGCGGAGGGTCGGAATGCGAATGGCCGGCCCAATGGTGGCGCCGGCTTTCGACGAATTCGGCGAGATCGTTCTCGCTGACCTGGACGAGATCCGAGTGGCCGTAACCTTGCGCGTAGTTCACCACCGAGACGAGTTCCGGCATCACGCGGACAAGCGCCACCTCCTCGGGTTTCGGTCGCGGCAGCACGCGCTGCTCGGGATGGCGCACCAGCATCAGGGCGTGCGCGTGCTCGACCTCTCCGGGGTCGTCGACGACGATGGCGCGGCCGGCGAGCGACAGGCCCTTGATGTCCAGCGGGCGGCGATAGTCCTTGGCGATGGCGACGGAAACGCGATCGTCGTGCAGCACGTTGCGCACCTTCTGGCCATCGCGATCGGCGAAGAGATAGAGCACGAGGCCGTCATTGACGTAGCCCACGGTCGTCGCCTGCGGCCAGCCGTCGGCGCGCAGCGTCGCCAGCGTCATGATCCGATGCTCGTTCAGCAGTTTGACGATGAGATCCCTGAAGGTGCGCTTCATCTGCCGCTCCCGCCCGGACGGCTCGACCTGTGCCCCGCACCCCTCAAAAGAGACTAGAGTGTAAGCCGAACCATGCCCGTCGGTCACCCCGCTGCGACGACAATTTCGCGCCCCGCCCCATGCCGCGCTACAAACTGACGATCGAATACGACGGAAGCCCCTTTGTCGGCTGGCAGATTCAGGCTGCGGGCACGTCGGTGCAGGGCGTGATTGCGAAGGCGGTCGCGGCGTTCAGCGGCGAGGAGGTCGTGGTCGCCGGCGCGGGCCGCACCGATGCCGGCGTGCACGCGACCGGACAGGTCGCGCATCTCGATCTCGGCAAGGACTGGCCGGCGGACACGGTGCGCGATGCGCTGAACGCGCATCTGCGGCCGCATCCCGTGGCGATCGTCGAAGCGGAGCGCGTTGCCGACACGTTCGATGCGCGCTTCTCCGCAATCAAGCGGCACTATCTTTATCGCATCGTCAATCGCCGCGCCGATCTCGCGCTCGACCGCCGGCGCGCCTGGCGCGTGGCGAAGCCGCTCGACGTCGCGGCAATGCACGAGGCGGCGCAGGCGATGGTCGGCCATCACGACTTCACCACCTTCCGCGCCACCGAGTGCCAGGCGAAGTCGCCGATGAAGACGCTCGACCGTCTCGACGTGACGCGGCAGGGCGAGGAGATCCGCGTGCGCGCCTCGGCGCGTTCGTTCCTGCATCATCAGGTGCGCTCTCTGGTGGGCTCGCTCGTCCTGGTCGGCGACGGGCGCTGGCGCGTGTCCGACATGGCCGCGGCGCTGGCGGCGCGGGACCGCACCGCCTGCGGGCCGGTCGCGCCGCCGGACGGGCTCTACCTGATCGGCGTCGATTATTGATCAGCGGCCACCGAAGATCAGGTTCGGCACGAACAGCACCGCCTCGGGCAGGAAAATCAGCAGCACCGTGACCAAGGCCACAGCGACAAACAGCGGAATCGATTCGCGCGTGTAGTCGCCGACGGAGGTCTTGAGGACCGAGCAGACCGCATACATCGCCGCTCCCACCGGCGGGGTGAAATTGCCGATCGTCGCGGCGACGATGAAGACCATGCCGAAGTGAACGGGATCGCCTCCGAGGTCGCGGACCATCGGCAGGAAGATCGGCGTGAGCATGATGATCAGGACGGTGCCGTCGATGAAGAAACCGGCTGCCAGGATGAACAGTGCGATCAGTATCATGACGATCTCGACCCTGTCGGTGAGGCCGAGCATCGCCTGGGAGACCGTCTCCGGCACCCGTTCGAGGACGATGCCGTAGCTGAAGATCGCCGACAGCGCGATCAGGAACATGACGGCGCCGACGTCGCCGAGGCTGCCCTCCAGCGCCTCGACGAAGGAGCGCCGGTTGAGGCGGCGATAGACCAGCAGCCCGATCAGGATCGCATAGACGACCGCGAAGGAGCCGATCTCGGAAGGGGTGAACACGCCGAGGCGCAAACCCAGCAATAGGAAGACCGGAAACAGCAGCGCCCAGATGCCGCCGCGCAACGCGGCGACCACCTCGCGCGGCGTCGGCGCGACCTTGCGTTCCGGCTCGTAGCCGCGCTTGCGCGCCGTGAGCGAAATCGTGACGCCGAGGGCGATCCAGAGCAGCGCAGCCGGGACGAAGCCGGCCGCGAAGAGGCGGCCGATCGAGACTTGGCCGATCGAGCCGTAGAGGATCATGCCGATGCCGGGCGGAATCACGGGCGTGAGCACCGAGCCGAAGGCCAGCACGCCGGCGACGAAGCCGCGCGACATGCCGCGCTTGACCATCTCGCCGCCGATCATGCGCGCCTGCATCGCCGCGTCGGCAATGGCCGAGCCCGAGACGCCGCCCATCAGGGCGGAGAGCGCCAGCGACACCTGCGCGAGCCCGCCCCGCAGGCGCCCGGTCAGCACCGAAGCGAGATTGAGCAGCTGCTCGGTGATGCCGGACTTGTTCATGAAGTTGCCGGCGAGAATGAACAGCGGCACCGCGAGCAGCGCGAAGTTCTGCGTCTGCGAAACGGTCACCTGGATCGGGATGGTGAAGGGCAGTTCGGGATGCTGCACGAAGAACAGCGCGCCGGAAATGGCGATCGCGAAGGCGACCGGCATGCCCATCAGCATCAGCACGACGAAGGCGATGGTGACGATCAGCATGGCGGCGATCCGGCTCAGTGGGTGAGCGGCGGGCGGGCGGCGCCGACCCGGTTCATGTCACGCAGCTTGAGCAGCGTGGTGATCAGCAGCAGGGTCGCGCCGACCGGAAGGCTCATCGTCACCCAGGAATAGCTGACGCCGGGAATGCCCTGGAAGCTGCGGGCGCGGCTGATCCAGGACAGCCAAGTCCCGGCGCCCATGACGTAGAGCAGGAAGGCGATCAGGATCGCGTAGTTGCAATAGGTGAGAAGTCGCTGCCAACGCGCGCTGAGACGGGCGGTAACGATCTCGATCGACATCAGATTGTTGTTGCGCCAGGCAATGTCTGCGCACAGGAAGCAGGCCCAGGCGAACAGGCAGGTGGCGATGTCGGTGGTCCAGTTGAGAGGGTGGCGCGCAAGGCGCGCCACACCCCCTACGAAGATCAGCGCGACCATCACCACCAGGAAGCTCCCGGCGATGACGGCCTCGGCCCGGCATATCCATTCGTAGAGTTTCTTCATCATCGATCCCGCATGCCGGGCCGGCTGTGGCCGTGCGGCCGGCGCTTATTGCTTGCCGATTTCCTTGTGCACCTGGTTCTTGGCTTCGGTGAGCTTGAGCGCCTCGTAGGCCTTCTCGCCGGCCTTGCGGAAGGCGGCCAGATCGACGTCCTCGACGACGGTCATGCCGCGCTTCTTGAGGTCCTCCTTCACCTTCTTCTCGAGCTCGAAGATCTTGGCCGAGGTCTCCTGGCCGGCGCGGGAGCACTCCTCCACCAGCACCGTCTGCACGTCCTTGGGCAGGCGGTCGAAGAACTGGCTGCTGATCACCTGGAAGTTGATCAGCATGATGTGCTTCGTCTCGTTGGCGTATTTCAGCACCTCATAGAAGCGGCCGGCGGGAATGTTGTTGTAGACGAGCTCGACACCGTCGATCGCCTGCTGCTGCAGGCCCGGATACATGTCGCCGAAGGCCATCGCCACCGGCGCGGCGCCCAGCGCGCGGATCGATTCCTGCCAGATCGGCGCCGGCGGCGTGCGGATGCGCAGACCGCTGAGATCGCCCGGCGTCTTGATCGGCTTGTTGGTGAAGAAGTGGCGATAGCCCTGCACCCAGTCGAAGCAGACGACCTTGAGGCCGTGCTTGCTGGCGAGCTCCTCCTGCCATTTGACGATGGTCGGCGCCTTGCTCAGCTTCGCGACCTCCTCCAGCGTCTCGGCGAAGTACGGGCCGTTCATGACGGCGATGCCGGGAACGTAATTGCCGAGGCGGGCCGAGTCGGTGTTCTGGCCGACATTGGCGCCCTGGCGGATCTGCTCGATGATGTCCTCCTCGACGCCGAGCTGGGCGCTGTGAAACACCTCGATCTTGAGCTTGCCGTTGGTGCGCTCCTGCACGCGCTTCGCCCAATCGAGGAAGCCCTGATGATAGGGCTCGCTCGGGCCGAGCACGTGGTTGAAGCGCAGCGTGAAGGTCTCCTGCGCGAGCGCGGCGCCGCCGGCGAGCACCGCCAGGCCGAGCGCGGCGCCGACCGGCGCCAAGAATTTCCTCACCATCGTCATGGGACGCTCCTTTCTGGTTTCTCCCTGCATTCCCGGTCGTTTGCATTCTCATGGCGCCGGCCCGCGCTGCGATGACGGCGCGCAGAGCTCCTCATTCCGTGCCGGCCTCCTGCCGTCGCACCGCCACCGGCGCGGCGAGGCCGAAGCGCTTTGCAAAGGCGGCGAAAGCCGCTTCGGTGTCCGGATCGATCGGCACGCCGTCCCGTTCCCGGCGCGTCGCCTCCGCCCATTCGCGGTCCCCCGGCGCCATCACCGTGCCGCCGGCGGCCGCGCGCGATCCGCGCAAGCGCTCGAGATAGCGGCGCATGCCGGCGGCGAACGTCGCGTCGTCGATGAAGGCGGTGGGGCGGATCGCAAGGACGAAGGCGCCGAGGCCGCGCGGCGTCGACATGTCCGCGCCGATCATCGGCGCAAGGTCGAAGCTCAGCTTCATGCCGGTGACGACGGCGCTCAGGATCTCCGCGAAGCCGGCGAGGCCCGCACCCTTGAAGCCGAACGCGCCGCCGAGCGGCGCCAGCATTTCGGCGCGATTGGCATCGGTCGTGTCGCTGCCGTCGGCGGCGGAGGCGGCATTCTGCGGCAGCGGCTGGCCGAGGCTGCGGTAGAGCTGGACGCGGTTGTAAGGAATGGCGCTCGTCGCCATGTCGAGCAGCCACGGGCGCGCGCCCTCGCACGGCACCGCGACCGCGATCGGATTGGTGCCGTGGAAGCGCTCGGCACCCTCGTGCAGGCGCACGAAACTGTCGGAGTTGCAGACGGCGAGGCCGATGCAGCCGGCTTCGGCCGCGGCGAGCGCATAGGCGCCGGCGGGTCCGAAATGCGACATGTTGCGGATCGCGACGGCGCCGAGGCCGGCGGCCTGCGCCAGCTCGACCGCGCGCGCCATCGCGGTATAGGCGGCGAGCGCGCCGTGGCCGTTGTCGGCGTCGAGCGAGGCGGCGGCACCGAGCGCGGTGACGAACCGCAGGGCGGGACGCGGATTGACGCGCCCCGTCTGCATCACCGTGACGTAGTGCGGCAGCAGGCGCACGCCGTGGCTGTCGATGCCGAGACGCGAGCCGTGCATCATCGCGCGGGTGACGGCATCGGCGGTTGCGTCATTGGCGCCGGCGGCGGCGAGCACGGCGCGGCAGAAGGCGTCGAGCGCGCCGGCCTCGTATCTCGTCCGCGTATCGATCGCCGCCGCGCTGCCGGTCATCGCGCCCGCTCCGTTCACAACGTCTGGCCGCCGTCGAGGACGAGCACGGTGCCGGTCATGAAGGCGGTCTCGTCGCTGGCGAGATAGACGGCCGCCCCGGCCATTTCCTCCAGCGTGCCGAGCCGGCCCATGGGCTGGCGGGCCACGAACTGGCGCCGCATCGCCTCGGGATCGCCGCTGGCGTTGATGCGCTCCTCGAGCGAGGGCGACAACGTGGTGCCGGGGCAGAGCGCGTTGCAGCGCACGCCGGAGGCGATGACGTCGCGCGCCACCGCCTTGGTGAGGCCGATCACCGCCGCCTTGCTGGCGCCGTAGGCGGCGCGGTTGGCAACGCCGGTGATCGAGGAAGCGACCGAGGCGACGTTGACGATCGCGCCGCGGCGGCGCGCGAGCATGCCCGGAAGCGCCGCGCGGATCGTGTGGAACATCGAGGTGACGTTCTGGTCGAAGCTCTTCGCCCAGTCCGCCTCGCTGCAGTCGAGGATGGTGCCGTTGTGCACCCAGCCGGCGCAGTTGAAGAGGATGTCCAGCGGGCCCGCCTCGGCGATGGCGCGGGCGACGGCCGGCCCGTCGGTGACGTCGAGTGCGACGGGGGTGATGGCGGGGTCGATCTGCGGCAGGTCCGCCATCTTGGCGGCGGTGCGGCTGGCGGCGATCACCGTCGCGCCCTCGCGGGCATAGGCGAGCGCAACGGCACGGCCGATGCCCTGGCCGGCCCCGGTCACGAAGGCACGCTTGCCCGCCAGCCGACCCGTCATGCCCCTGCCCTCCGCGGCCGCGCGCGGCGGCCTTCTTGCCAATTTGTGTCCTTTGCATACACTAGCCGCACAAACGCGGCGGGACAAGGCCGCGCGTCGGCGCTGCCCGGATGCGCGGCGCAGGCCCGCCACATGAGCTTGGAAACCGCGGCCGCCCTGCGTAAACATGCCGCCGGCAGGCCGGACGAGACGCGACGGCGCAAGCGGAGCGCCCGATGACGGCAAAGAGGACGCGGCCGGCGGCCACGCAGCGAGGAAAGACGCGGAAGGTAGCGGCGGCGCCGGCGCCAGCCGCATCCGGCGCGATGCCGCGGCTCTATGCGCGCGCCTTCGAGATCCTGGCCGGGCAGATCGCCGACGGGACGCTGCCGCCGGGCACGAAGCTCCTCGAATCGCACGTCGCCGAAGGGTTCGGCATCAGCCGCGCGCCGGCGCGCCAGGCGCTGGCGCGGCTCGAAGCGGACGGGCTCGTCGCCCGCGCCGAAGGCCATGGCTACGTGGTCACCGGCGCCGCGCAAAGCGCGCGCGCGGCGGATCGCGCCCGTGCGATCGCGCCGATCCGGCTCAAGCCCGCGGCGAGCTGGGAGCGCATCTACAGCGAGGTCGAGGCGGGCATCGTCGCGCGCACCTCGTTCGCCAGTTGGCGCGTGATCGAAGCGGAACTCGCCAAGTGCTACAATGTCAGCCGCACCGTCGCGCGCGACGTGATCGCGCGGCTGCACCAGCGCGGCATCATCAAGAAGGACGACAAGTCACGCTGGTACGCGCCGGGACTCACGCGCGACTACGTGGCCGAGCTCTACGAGCTGCGCTGGGTGCTGGAGCCGGCGGCGCTGATCAATGCGATGCCGCGGGTGCCGCCCGACCTGCTGAGGCAGATGCGGCGCAATCTCGACGACGCGATCGCCCGCGCGAAGGAGCTCGACGGCGCGGCGCTCGACGTGCTCGAAGCGGAGATGCACGTCACGCTGCTCGGCTATTGCGGCAACCGCACGCTGATGGAGGCGCTCGGCCTCTATCAATCGCTGCTGATCGCGCACAGCTTCCTCTACAGCTGGGCGCCGCCGCTCTACCCGACCGAGCCGTTCCTACCGGAGCATCTCAAGGTGGTCGAGCGGCTGCAGGCCGGGCGCGTGACGGAAGCGGCGAAGGCGCTCGAGGATCATCTGCGCATCTCGCTCGACCGCGCGGTGGCGCGGCTCGACGTGGTGGCGCGCGAATTCAAGCCCGATCCCCTGCCCTATCTCGAAATGATGCGGCCGGTGGGCGACGCGCGGGCGTGAGCGCGGACGAACCCTATGCGGCGCGATTACCCGGCGAAATACCGATCGATGATGCGGCGGTAGATCGCCGTCAGGCGCTCGAGATCCGCCACCGGCACGCGCTCGTCGACCTGGTGCATGGTGTCGCCGACCAGGCCGAATTCCACCACCGGGCAATAGTCCTTGATGAAGCGCGCGTCGGAGGTGCCGCCCGAGGTCGAGAGCGCCGGCGTGCGGCCGGTCACTTCGGCGATGGCGGCGACGACGAGATCGACGAACGGGCCCGGCGCGGTCAGGAACACGTCGGCGTTCGACGGCTCGAAGACGAGGCGCCAGCCGATGCCCTCGCCGAAGGCAGCCGCCGCGTCGGCGCAGCGCTGCTCGATCCAGGCCTTGAGCGAAGCCTGCGTGTAGCTGTCGTTGTAGCGCACGTTGAAGCGCGCGCGCGCCTCGCCGGGAATGACGTTGAAGGCGCGGTTGCCGACGTCGACCGAGGTGAATTCGAGATTGGACGGGTCGAAATGAGCGGTGCCGCGATCGAGCGGCGCGGCGCGCAACGCGGCGATCATGGCGGCGAGGTCCGGAATCGGATTGGCGGCGAGATGCGGATAGGCGACGTGGCCCTGGCGGCCGCTGACGATCAGCGTGCCGGAGAGCGAGCCGCGGCGGCCGATCTTGACCGCATCGCCGAGCGCGCGAGGATTGGTCGGCTCGCCGAGAATGCAATGGTCGAAGCGTTCGCCGCGCTCCGCCGCCCAGCGCAACAGCTTGACCGTGCCGTTGACCGCCGGGCCTTCCTCGTCGCCGGTCAGCAGCAGCGAGAGCGTCCCGCGCGGACGCCCGCCGTGGGCCGCGATATGGTCGAGCGCGGCGGCGACGAAACAGGCAACCGCGCCTTTCATGTCGACCGCGCCGCGGCCGACGACGTGCCCATCGGCCAGCGCCGCCGCGAAGGGCGGATGGGTCCAGGCGGTCTCGTCGCCGGGCGGCACCACGTCGGTGTGGCCGGCGAAGACGAGATGCGGGCCGCCCTCGCCGATGCGGGCGAAGAGATTCTCCACGTCCGGCGTGCCGGGCTCGCTGAAGGTGACGCGATCGACGGCGAAACCAGCCGCGCCGAGCCGCTCGGCGAGGAAGGCGAGCGCCCCGCCCTCTTCCGGCGTCACCGACGGGCAGCGAAGCAAGGCGCGCGTCAGCGCGACGGGGTCACGATCGCTCATGCGAGCCGTCCAATACGGGGGCCGGCATTCGGCCGGCCGCTCGGTTCAATCGCGCAGCAATTCGTTGATCGAGGTCTTGGAGCGGGTCTTCTCGTCGACGCGCTTGACGATCACCGCGCAATAGAGGCTCGGTCCGGCGCTGCCGTCCTTCATTGGCCGTCCCGGCATGGTGCCGGGCACGACCACCGAATAGGCGGGCACTTCGCCCTGGTAGACCTGGCCGGTCTCGCGGTCGACGATCTTGGTCGAGGCGCCGATGAAAACGCCCATCGACAGGACCGAGCCTTCGCGCACGATCACGCCCTCGGCGACTTCGGAGCGGGCGCCGATGAAGCAATTGTCCTCGATGATGACCGGGCCCGCCTGCAGCGGCTCGAGCACGCCGCCGATGCCGGCGCCCCCGGAAATGTGGCAGTTCTTGCCGATCTGGGCGCAGGAGCCGACCGTGGCCCAGGTGTCGACCATGGTGCCCTGGTCGACATAGGCGCCGATATTGACGAAGGACGGCATCAGCACCACGCCCGGCGCGATATAGGCCGAGCGGCGCACGACGCAGTTCGGCACGGCGCGGAAGCCGGCTTCGCGGAAGCGCGCGTCGCTCCAGCCCTCGAACTTGGACGGCACCTTGTCCCACCAGACCGACTGGCCGGGACCATGGGCGATGGTGGTCATGTCGTTGAGGCGAAACGAGAGCAGCACCGCCTTCTTCAGCCACTGGTTGACCGTCCAGGTCCCGTCCGCCTGCCGCTCGGCGACGCGCAGCGCGCCGCGGTCGAGCAGGTCGAGCGCGGTCTCGACCGCGTCGCGGACGGCGCCCTTGGTGTCGAGGCCGATCTCGTTGCGGGCCTCGAAGGCGGTATCGATGGTCTTGGCGAGATCGGCGTGGGACATGGGCGATCCTCGAAAAGCGTTGCGTGCGCGTGTGTCGCGAACCGCCGCGGCGATGTCAACCGGCGGCGAATGGGGCTTCCCGGCGACGGGACCGCTCGGCTAGAGTCGCGGCCTCTCGGAGGAAGTGAAGGGGTTGGACGTGAAGACGTTTCGCATGATTGCCGCCATGGCCGCAGCGGCGCTCGCCGTGTCGGCGGAACCGGCCTTGGCCCACCACGCCATGGGCGGCGCGACGCCCGCGACCTTCCTCCAGGGGCTGCTGTCCGGCCTCGCCCATCCGGTGATCGGGCTCGACCACCTCGCCGCGGTGCTGGCGGTGGGTGCGCTGGCGGCGTTCCACCGCGCGGGTCTCGCGCTGGCGCTGGCCTTCGTCGCCGCCATCGCGCTCGGCGCCGGGCTGCACCTGTCGGCCGTGACGGTGCCGGGGGCGGAGCTGATCACCGCGGCGAGCGTCGTCGCGCTCGGCGTGCTGCTGTTCGGCGGCGCGGCGTCGACGCCGGTGCTGCTCGCGGCTTTCGCCGCGGCCGGGCTCGTGCACGGCTATGTGCAGGCGGAATCGATCATCGGCGCGGAGCCGACGCCGCTCGCCGCCTATCTCGTCGGGCTGGCGCTGGTGCAGGGCGCGCTCGCGATCGGCACGGCGCTCGCCGTGCGCCAGCTCGCCGCCGCCGGCACGCCGGCGCTGCGCGCGGCCGGCGCCGCGGTGGCCGCGGTCGGGCTGGTGTTCGGCGCCCAGACGCTCGCGATCATCTGAGGCGGGAAGCAGCTTCCCCTATCGCATTTCGCGGCCCCGGATCTGCAGCACACCGCTTCGCGCTGCGCTGCGTCCGGGGCACAACTCCCGTGGCTGCGGCGCGCGGCATCGCATACGGGGCCCAGCTCACCGAACGCAGGCGCGCACGGCGGTCGGGTAGCCTTTCCGTGCCCCGGATGCACCGCGGCATGCCATGACGCGGTGCTGATCCGGGGCGCTGGCACCGCCGTCGCCACTGAAGCTCCCGCCCAACACCATTGTGGGTGCGATCCGACGTGCAGGCGTCCCCATCGC
>Ga0182741_1005603_pt1 | contig 11536 bp, 10 predicted proteins | sample eDN5th37CBELigOP_FD_128874 | JGI IMG/M metagenome (GOLD analysis project Ga0182741, IMG submission 128874) | Enriched Organic Plus compost microbial communities from Emeryville, California, USA - eDNA 5th pass 37_C BE-Lig OP (version 2) (version 2) ...
AAGCGCAATGCGTCGCGCTTCGGACATCACGGATAGGTCACCGTCGTCGGCACTTCGGGGAGCGGGATGAACTCGTCATGGTCGTCGGGCGGGAGGCGGAAGCGGCCGGCCTTCCAGTCCTGCTTCGCCTGCTCGATCCGCTCGCGGCGCGAGGAGACGAAGTTCCACCACACGTGGCGCGGCCCGTCGAGCGGCGCGCCGCCGCAGAGCATGACATGGCCGCCGTGCGTCGAGCGCAGCGTCGCGGCGATGCCGGGCCGCAGCAAATAGAGCGTGCTCGGCGCCAGCTCGATCCCCTCCAGCGACGCATCGCCCTCGGCGAGGAAGACGGCGCGCTCGTCGGCGTCCGGCTCGATCGGCATGGCGCCGCCGGTGAAGAGATGGATGTCGGCATAGATGGTGTGGCTGTGGCAGGTGACGGGCGAGGTCGCGCCCCACAGCGTCCCCATCACGACGCGCGCGATCGCGCCGGGCGCCTCGACCTGCGGCAGATCGTCGCGCGCGACATGCTCGAAGGCCGGGTCCATCTCCTCCTTGTCGGAAGGAAGGGCGAGCCAGGTCTGGATGCCGGACAGGTCGGGGCCGGCGGGCCTCAGCTCGGCGGGCGAGCGCTCGGAATGGGCGATGCCGCTGCCCGCCGTCATCAGGTTCACCGCGCCCGGCTCGATCCGCGCGACGGTGCCGAGCGAATCGCGATGGTCGATCGCGCCGGCGAAGAGATAGGTGACGGTGGCGAGGTTGATGTGCGGGTGCGGCCGCACGTCGATGCCCGTCCCGGGGGCGAGCTTCGAGGGGCCCATCTGGTCGAAGAAGATGAACGGCCCGATCGTCCGGCGCTCGCGCTTGGGCAGCACGCGGTGGACCTTGAAGCCGCCGAGATCGTGGGTCGCGGGCAGCAGCGTCTGGAGAAAGGGATCGTCGCTCATCGCAGGCCTCGTCGTTCGTCCCCGGCCGCGAATGGCGCAAGTGGCGCGAGCGGCGCGAGTGGCGTGAAAGTCATACGGAATCGCGGGGGGGGGGGCGCAGGAGGGAAGGAACGGGCTTCGACACGCTCGGCCCGAACGGCGTGGAGCGAGCCGGCGCCGCCCTACTCACCCGGCGCTTTCGCCCGGATGGCGAGGGCATGGATGCGCTCGCGGAGCAGGTCGCCAAGCGCGGCGTTGACGGCACGCTGGCGTTCGAGGCGGGTCTTGCCCGCGAAGGCCGGGGATTCGATGATGACCGTGAAGTGGCTCTCGCCGCTGCCGTCGTCACCCGCATGGCCGCGATGCTTCGCGCTGTCGTTGATCACCTCGAGGTGCGACGGGGCGAGCGCGGCATTGAGGCGGGTGGCGATTTCGGCGGCGACCGTGCCGGTGAAAGTGCTTGGCATTGCCCCTATATAGTGGGGTCGAAGGAAGAAGGGCAGGGTTTGGCCACAACCGCAAGAAAGCAGAGGTTCCACGGCCGGGTCGAGGGCCGGGCGGAGCCGTGCGCCTGGCCGGGCTGCACCGAGCCGGGCGAGTTTCGCGCGCCCGGCGAGCGGCGTCCGAATTTCGACGGGCCCGGCGAATGGCGCTGGCTGTGCCTCGATCATGTCCGCGAGTTCAACGCCAGCTACAACTGGTTCGAGGGCATGAGCCCGGAGGAGATTGCCGCGGCGCAGAACCCCTATGGCGGCTGGGACCGCGAAACCCGCGCCTTCGCCGCCAATGGCGCCGACCGGCCGCCGCGGTGGGCCGATTTCGTCGATCCGCTCGACGCGATCGGCGCGCGCTTCCGCGCCACGGCGCCGCGCGAGCGCAAGGATGGCCGTCCGCTGTCCGAGGCCGACCGGCGGCATCTGCGCACGCTCGGGCTGGACATCGACGTCGACCGCCGCGCGCTCAGGATGCGCTATGCCGAGCTGCTGCGCCGCTACCATCCCGACCGCAACGGCGGCGACCGCAGCCACGAGAAGGCATTGAGCGACGTTATCGAGGCGTATACGGCGCTCAAGGGCCGCCCCGCCTTCGCCTGACCATTGGATTCAAGAGACACGAGACATGGCAGACATTCCCAACGTCAACCCCGAAAGCCGCGCCGCGACCGTGCTGGACGCGCCCGACAAGATCGTGAAGGTGCGCGAGCTGTTCGGCATCGACAGCGACATGGAGGTGCCTGCCTTCTCGGAGGCGGACGAGCGCGTGCCCGATCTCGATCCGGCCTATGTCTTCGATCCGGACACGACGCTCGCTATCTGCGCCGGCTTCGCCAGGAACCGCCGCGTGATGATCCAGGGCTATCACGGCACCGGCAAGTCCACCCATGTCGAGCAGGTCGCCGCCCGGCTGAACTGGCCGCTGATCCGGATCAACCTCGACGCGCATATCAGCCGCATCGACCTGATCGGCCGCGACGCGATCGTGCTGAAGGATGGGCAGCAGGTCACCGAGTTTCGCGAAGGCCTGCTGCCATGGGCGCTGCAGACGCCGACCGCGCTCGTCTTCGACGAATATGACGCGGGACGCCCGGACGTGATGTTCGTCATCCAGCGCGTGCTGGAGGCGGAGGGCAAGCTCACCCTGCTCGACCAGAACCGGGTGATCCGCCCGCACCCCTATTTCCGCATCTTCGCGACCACCAACACGGTGGGCCTCGGCGACACGACCGGCCTCTATCACGGCACCCAGCAGATCAATCAGGGCCAGATGGACCGCTGGAACATCGTGGTCACGCTCAACTATCTGCCGGCCGAGACCGAGGCGCGCATCGTCCTCGCCAAGTCCGGCGAATATGACCATGAGGGCGGCCGCGAGGAGGTGGCGAAGATGATCAAGGTCGCCGAGCTCACGCGCCGCGGCTTCATGGCCGGGGACATTTCGACGGTGATGAGCCCGCGCACTGTGATCTCCTGGGCGCAGAACGCGACCATCTTCGGCGACGTCGGCTTCGCCTTCCGCCTCTCCTTCCTCAACAAGTGCGACGAGGCGGAGCGGCCGATCGTGGCCGAATATTACCAGCGCGTGTTCGGCAAAGACCTGCCCGAAAGCGTCGCCGGGAAGGTGTGACGAGAGGGGACGTGGCCGACGACAATCCCCTCGAAGCCTTTCGCCAGGCGTTGGCCGGGGCGGCGCGCGCGATCGCCGGGGACAGCGAGATCGAGCTGAGCTTCACCGCCGAGCTGCCCTCCGTCGCGGGCAAGAGCATCCGCGCGCCGATGCCGGGGCGCAAGCTCGATCCCCGGGAGGTGGCCGAGGCGCGCGGCTTCGCCGACGCGGCGGCCCTGCGCCTGCGCTATCACGACCCGAAGCTGCACAGCCGCGGCGCGCCGGCCGACGAGGTGGCGCGCACGATCTTCGATGCCGTGGAGCAGGTCCGCTGCGAGGCGCTGGGGGCGCGCGGCATGGACGGGGTGCGGGAGAATTTGGCGCACCTTGCCGAGCTTCAGCTGCGCACCGACCCGCTGGTGCGGGCGCGCACGCGCGAGGAGGTTCCGCTCGCCAGCGCGATCGCGCTGATGGCGCGCGAGCGGCTCATGGGCATGGCGCCGCCCGAGGCCGCGCGCGCGCCGCTGGAGCTCGTCTCCGACTGGGTCGAGGAGAAGGCCGGCGCCGATCTCGACGCGCTTGGCCTCGCGCTCGACGACCAGGCGGCCTTTGCCGCGCTGGTCGGCAAGCTGCTGCGCGATCTCGATCTCGTCGAGGGCGAGCCGGAAGCGCCCGCCGAGCCGGAGCAGGGCGGCGAAGGCGAGGGCGACGAGGATCAGGACAGCGAGAGCGACGAGGGCGAGGAGCAGAAGTCGCAGGAAGGCCTCGGCCGCGGCGAGGCGGAGATCCGCGGCGAGCAGGAGGACGAGGAAGGCGAGGAGTCCGAGCGCGAATGGGGCGAGGACGAATTCGCCGAAGGGGCCGAGGGCATCGGCGAGGAGGACATGGACGGCATCCTGCCGGTCCGCCCGAACCGGCCGCTCTCCGACCTGCCGCCGCAGTTCGACTATCGCGTCTTCACGCGCCAGTTCGACGAGATCGTCGGCGCCGCCGAGCTATGCGACGAGGAGGAACTGTCGCGGCTGCGGGCCTATCTGGACCAGCAGCTTGTCCACCTCCAGGGCGCGGTGACCAAGCTCGCCAACCGGCTGCAGCGCCGGCTGATGGCGCAGCAGAACCGCTCGTGGGATTTCGACCAGGAGGAGGGGCTGCTCGACGCGGCGCGGCTCGCGCGCGTGATCGTGAACCCGAGCCACAGCCTCTCCTACAAGATCGAGCGGGACACCGAGTTTCGCGACACGATCGTTACCCTGCTCATCGACAATTCCGGCTCGATGCGCGGGCGGCCGATCTCGATCGCGGCGATCAGCGCCGACATCCTCGCCCGCACGCTCGAGCGGGTCGGCGTCAAGGTGGAGATCCTGGGCTTCACCACCCGCGCCTGGAAGGGCGGGCAGAGCCGCGAGAAATGGCTCGCGGAAGGGCGTCCGCCGGCGCCGGGGCGGCTCAACGACCTCAGGCACATCATCTACAAGAAGGCCGACGAGCCGTGGCGGCGCGCGCGCAAGAATCTCGGCCTGATGATGCGCGAGGGGCTGCTCAAGGAGAATATCGACGGCGAGGCCTTGCTCTGGGCGCACGAGCGGCTGATCGCCCGGCCCGAGGAGCGCAAGATCCTGATGGTGATTTCGGACGGCGCGCCGGTGGACGATTCGACGCTGTCGGTGAACTCGGGCACCTATCTGGAGCGCCACCTGCGGCAGGTGATCGGCTGGATCGAGGCGCGCTCGCCGGTCGAGCTGGTCGCGATCGGCATCGGCCACGACGTCACCCGCTATTACAGCCGCGCCGTCACGATCATGGACGCCGAGCAACTGGGCGGGACGATGATCGGCCAGCTCGCCGCCCTGTTCGACAAGGAATAGGCGAGGTCTCGCAAAAATAAGGGCCGGCCGCTGGCCGCCGCGGCCGGCCCCGCCCTCGCTACGCAACCGGAGGGCGATCTCCTGGCCGCCTCAGCGGCGGCAATCGTCGCTGTCGATGGCGTGGCCGATCAGCGCGCCCGCGCCGCCGCCGATCAGGGCGCCGACGGTCCGGTCGCCGCGACCCGCGACGCTGGAGCCGAGCAGGCCGCCCGCGATCGCGCCGATGATCGCGCCGGTGGTGCCGTCGTCGTGGCAGCGCTGGCCGAAATAGCGACCGTAGCGGCGCGGCTCGCGCTGCCGGTAGGCATAGCCGCCGCGGTCGCCGTAATAACCACCGCCATAATAGCCGGCGCGCGGCGAACGGTCGTTGCGATACTGGCTCGAATAACCGCCATCGCGATAATAGCCGTGGCGCGGCTGGGCGATGGCGGCGGAGGGAATGGCGGTCATCGCGGTGGCGGCGATCGCGGCCGTCAGGGCAAGCTTCTTCATCATGGTCTCAACTCCTTCAATCGCTTCCGGCGGAGGCCGCGTCGCGATGTCACGAAGGCGCTTTTCCCATGATTCGCTTGAGTGCGGTCTGAATGCGCTCGTCAGCAGTTGTTCAGGAAAGTTGCGAGTTTTCTGAACGGTCGGTTCAGCCCCGCGCCGCATCGCCCAGCACGCCGAAGGTCCACCCCTCGGTGCGCGCGATCTCTTCGGTGAGGCCGCCCGGTGACCAGTAGCGCGCGTCGGGGGCGATCGCCCGCATAGCCGCCGCGGCCAGGAGCACGTCGGTCTCATGGTCCGTGAGCGCGCGGCGCGGACGCACCGGCGGGCAGGCGAGGGCGGCAAGCGCGCGGTTCAGCTCCGCGACCGTGCGCAGCTTGCGCCCGTCGCGCCCGGCGAGGCGGATGAAGGCGCGGGTGTAGATTTCGACGACGAGGCTGCCCTCGTCCGGGCGTGGGTCGAAGGGCCAGACGGGCACGCGCCCGCCGAGCCGGTGCAGCAGCCGCATCCCCGAAAAGCTCGCCTTCGCCACCTGCCCGGCGCCGATCGCGTCATAGACGGTCGAAGCCTTGCCGCCGCCGGTCGCATTGAACGCCTGCTCGCAGGCGCGGTGGTGGAGATAGTCGCGCTTCACCCCGTCGGCGGTGCCGAAATAGAAATGGCGGCGGTGACGGCGTTCGAGGAAACTCGCCGCGCCCAGATCCTCGTCTTCGCAAACGCTATCGACATAGGCCCAAAAGCTCTTGGCATCGCAAGGTATTTCAGGATCGCCCGGCAGATAGCTGCCGCGCGCGAGGAAGGGCGGCGCGGCGCTGATGTCGAAGCCGAACAGCGTCGGCGCGCGTTCCGCCTCGGCGAGCAGCCAGTCCAGCACCTCGCTTCGCGACCAGGCATGGCCCGGCCGCACCAGCCGCGGCGCGCCGCCGCCCGCCTCGGCCAAGGCGATTGCGATCCCCTTGTGCCGCGACCCGCGCGCCCCCGACCAGTCGATCGCCGCGAAGCGGGCGAAACGCGCGCCGGCCTCACGCACCGCGCTTCGCCTGGCGCATCTCGGCCCACCAGGCCATGCGCTCGGCGATGCGCTTTTCCATGCCGCGATCGGTGGGCGAGTAGAAGGTCTGCGGCGTCATCTCCTCCGGCCAGTAACTGTCGCCGGAGAAGCCCTCCTCCGTGTCGTGATCGTAGGTATAGCCCTTGCCGTAGCCGACCTGTTTCATCAGCTTCGTCGGCGCGTTGAGGATATTCTTCGGCGGCATCAGCGAGCCGGTTTCCCTCGCGCTCCGCCAGGCGGCGCCCATCGCCTTGTAGGCGGCGTTCGATTTGGGCGCGGTGGCGAGGTAGAGGCAGGCCTGCACGATGGCGAGCTCGCCCTCCGGGCTGCCGAGGAAATCATAGGCCTCCTTGGCGGCGATGCACTGGACGAGCGCGTTGGGGTCGGCGAGGCCGATGTCCTCGGTCGCCGCGCGGGCGAGCCGGCGCAGCACGTAGAGCGGCTCCTCGCCCGCCACCAGCATCCGCGCGAGATAGTAGAGCGCCGCCTGCGGGTCCGAGCCGCGGATCGATTTGTGCAGCGCGGAGATGAGGTTGTAATGCCCCTCCCGGTCCTTGTCGTAGACCGCGACGCGACGGTGGAGCAGCGCCGCCAGCCCGGCCGGACCGAGCGGCCCGTCGAGATCGACCGAGAACAGGGTCTCGGCCTGGTTGAGCAGGAAGCGGCCGTCGCCGTCGGCGGTGGCGACCAGCGCCTCGCGCGCCTCGGCGGTGAGCGGCAGCGCGCGGCCCATCAGCGCCTCGGCGCGCTCGAGCAGCCGGGCGAGCGCCGCGCCGTCGAGCCGGTTCAGGATCAGCACCTGGGCGCGGCTGAGCAAGGCGGCGTTTAGCTCGAAGCTGGGATTCTCGGTCGTCGCGCCGACGAGGACGACGGTGCCGTCCTCGACATAGGGCAGGAAGCCGTCCTGCTGCGCGCGGTTGAAACGATGGATTTCGTCAACGAACAGAAGTGTTTGCTTGCCGATCTTCCGATGGACCCGCGCTTCCGCGAACACCTTCTTGAGGTCCGCGACGCCCGAAAAGACCGCGGAGATGGCGACGAAGCGCATCGCCACCGCGTCGGCGAGCAGGCGGGCGATCGTGGTCTTTCCGGTGCCGGGCGGGCCCCAGAGGATCATCGAGGCGAGCTTGCCCGCCGCGACCATGCGGCCGATCGCGCCGTCGGGGCCGGTCAGATGCTCCTGGCCGACGACATCCTCCAGCCGGCGCGGGCGGAGCCGGTCGGCGAGCGGCGCGTCCTCGGCCGGGCCTTGCGCCGGCGGGGGCGGATCGTCCTGGAACAGATCGGGCACGACGCCCCGTTAGCCGATTTCGGGGCCCTTGGCACCTAGAGCCGCAGGCGCGCGAAGCTGGCGCGGGAATCGGGCGCATATTGCGGCCGCACATCGGCCGGGCGCGGCGGCGGCGTTATCTCGGGCGGGAAGCGGGGCGCGAAGACGGCGCCGACCAGCGTGAGCGCGAGCGGCGCCTCCCCGCGCGCGACGAATTCCAGCTCCGCCCCGTCGCAGGATCGCCCCGTGCAACGCAGCGCGAAGGGATCGTCGGGTCCGCTCCTGCCGAACGGCCGGACGAAGCCGGGCGCGCCGGCGGCGATCAGCCCGCTCTCCGGCGAGACGAAGATCGTCACCTGGTCCGCGCCATGGGCGGCGAGCCGCACCCGCAGCCGCCGCTGCCCCCCGGCGCGGGTCTCCCCGAGGCGCGTCAGGCCGGGCGCCTCGCCGGGCCAGGCCGGGGCGTCCGCCATCCAGCGCGTCGCCCAACGCGCCCAGGGGAGCGGCGTGCGCGCCCATTCGAACCCGTGCGGGCGGCGCGCGCTGTCGCTCTCGATCACCCAGCGGCCGCGCGCGGCTTCGGCGTCCCAGAGATTAGGTGAAGCCGAAGCGCTGCTGCCGGTCGGCGCTGTAGGCGGGCGTCACCGCCGCCGCGCCCCAGCCGGCCAGCCAGACCAGGAGGGCGAGCGGCACGGTCCGGCGCGGCCGATCGACCAGCGATCGCAGCTCGATCAGCCAGGGGAGCAGCACGAGGCCGCCCAGCGGCGCGAACACCCACATCGGTCCGGCGCTCAGCAGCTCCTCGAACAGCGCGAGCGCCGGCCCAAGGGTGAGAAAGAGCGCGAGCGCGGCGAGGATCGCGCCGAGGCTCTCCAGCGCCGGCCGGCGGCGGCAGCAGGAAATAGATCGTCCCGCCCGGCGCGATCGCGGCGATCGCGGCGCCCTGGAGAGCAAAGGCCAGCCAGAAGGCGGCGCGCAGCCGGCCGCGCTCGACGCTCCTCGCAAGGCCGCTCAGCGCGAGCAGCGCCGCGACGATGGCGGAGGCGTAGACGGCGGTCAGCGTCACCTGCGGCCAGCCGCGCCACCAGGCGCCCTCGCGCAGCGCGCCGAGCGCATGCTCGCCCGCCCAGGCCAGGGCGGCGGCGCCGACGAGGCTCGCCACGACCGCCAAGAGCGGCCGGCCGAGCGCGCGGCGACGCCAGCACGTCGCGAGGAAGAAGATCAGCAGCAGGCCGAGCAGCGCGAGGCCTGCCCCGAGCGGCAGCACGATCAGCGCGCGGCCCATCACGTCCGCATAGATGCGGGTGCCCGGCCCGGCGGCGGGCGCGCCGGCGAGCGCCCGCTCGGTCGCCTGCCAGACCTGCTCGCCCATGTGCCGGACGCTCGCGGGGTCGAGCGCCGCGATGTCGTCGCCGGCGCTGTGATAGCGGCTCTCATTGCCGATGATCGCGAAGTTGAGGATCGTCCACGGCCGCGCCCTGAATATGTTCACGTCGGTCGAATTGGGGATGAGGCCGTAGAGATCGGTCGAGAGCGAATTGGCGACCGGGCGGCTCACCGCCGCGCGGTAGAGCGCGATCGCGCCGGCGTTTGGCCGGCTCGTCTCGAACATGATCGCCGGCCCGGTGACGCCGCGCGCCTCGATGTTGAGCACGGTATCGACCTCGGCCGCGGCGGGATCGCGCTCCAGGAAGACGCGCGCGCCGAGCAGCCCCAGTTCCTCGCCCTCGTTGATCAGGAAGATGACGGGGCGGGAAAGCGGCCGGCCGCGCAGCAGGTGCGCGACCTCGAGCAGGGTCGCGACGCCGATGCCGTCGTCCGCCGCGCCGGGCCCGGCGGGGGCGCTGTCGTAATGGGCGACCAGCATCAGCGCGCGGCCCTCCGCCGGGCCGATGCGCGCGACGAGGTTGCGCACGCGCGCGCAGGCGACGGCGCGGCTGTCCTCGAAGCCGTTGCAGGCGAAATCGTCGGAGACGCGGGGGGAAAGCCCCACCTCGCGCATCGCAGCGATCAGCCGCGCGCGCACCGCGTCGCTTTCGGCGCTGTCCGCCCAATGCGGGCGCTGCGGCCCCAGCACCGTCTGCAGCCGCCCGATCGCGCGTCGGGCGTCGAAATCGCCGGCGACGGCCTGCGCGGGCGGCGGCGCGGGCGTGACGGGCCAGCCCTTGATCGCCATCGCGCCGAGCAGAAGCAGAATTACGCCGAGCAGCCCCCAGGCACGCGCCATCGCATTCCCCCCCTGTTTGCTTGGGGGGAAACATAGCAGATGGCGGCCCGCTGGCGAGTGGGGGCGGGGCGCCTTGCGCTATCCGGCCGCCAGCGCGCTCCGGTCGATCAGGCGCGTGTAGAGGTGCCAGGTGGCGTAGCCGAGCCAGGGCAGCACGAAGGCGAGGCCGATGAAGGCCGGAATCGAGCCGAGCACGAGCAGGGCGGCGACGATGACCCCCCAGCGCGCCATCGTCCAACGGTTGGCGCGCACCGCCCGCATCGACGCCTCGACCGCCGCCCGGGCGCCGACGTCGCGATCGACCAGCATCGGCAGCGACACGACGCTGAGCGACAGCACGATCCAGGCGAAGACCAGCCCGGCGAGATTGCCGACAACGATCAGTTCCCAGCCGCCGCGCGTGGTGAACAGTCGCGTCACGAAATCGCCGACCGAGTCGGGGGGCGGGCCGATGAAGGCGGTGTAGAGCGCGCCGGCGGCGAGCACCCAGGCGAGGAAGACGGCAAGCAGCAGCCCCGCCACCGCGATGATCGAATCGAACGCCGGTCGCTTCAGCACGTCGAGGAAGTGCGACCAGTTCGACTCCAGCCCCGCTTCGCGCCGGCGCGCCATCTCGTAGAAGCCGAGCGCGGCGACCGGGCCGAGCATGGCGACGCCCGCGGCGATCGGGAAGAAATAGGGGATGAGCCTGTTGCCGAGCGCAGCGGCGCCCGCGATGAAGCCGATCGCGGGGTAGAGCAGGCCGAGGAAGAGCAGGTCGCCGCGATGCGCGCCGAAGTCGCGCAGGCCGTCGCGCAGCGACGCCTCGAGATCGCCGGCGTCGATCGTCCGCACCGGAATCCCCGGCGTGGCCGCGGGGTAATTCATCGCTTTGGGAACGGCCATCGGAAGTCTCCTTTCGCCGTGGTCGCCCCTTGTAGCAGAAAATGCTGCCCTTTGGCAGTGCGCCCTTGGTATTGGGGCCGGACGCGATTAGATCGCGGCCATCCGTTCTCTAGAGGCAGGTGAAATGGGCTATCGGGTCGTCGTCGTCGGGGCGACCGGCAATGTCGGTCGCGAAATGCTGAACATTCTGGCCGAGCGGCAATTTCCGCTCGACGAGGTTGCCGCCGTGGCGAGCCCGCGCTCGACCGGCACGCGCATCGATTTCGGCGACTCGGGCGAGGAGCTCAAGGTCCGCAACATCGAGCATTTCGACTTTGCGGGCTGGGACATCGCGCTGTTCGCGGCCGGCTCCGCCGCGACCAAGATCTATGCGCCGAAGGCCGCCGAGGCGGGCTGCACGGTGATCGACAATTCGTCGCTCTACCGGATGGACCCGGACGTGCCGCTGATCGTGCCGGAGGTGAATCCGGACGCGATCGACCTCTACCGCCGCAAGAACATCATCGCGAACCCGAACTGCTCGACCGCGCAAATGGTGGTGGCGTTGAAGCCGCTGCACGACGTCGCGAAGATCAGGCGCGTCGTGGTGGCGACCTATCAGTCGGTCTCCGGCGCCGGCAAGGCGGGCATGGACGAGCTGTTCGAGCAGAGCCGCAACATCTTGGTCGGCGACCCGAACGAGCCGAAAAAGTTCACCAAGCAGATTGCCTTCAACGTCATCCCGCACATCGACGTCTTCCT
>Ga0182741_1005604_pt1 | contig 11534 bp, 6 predicted proteins | sample eDN5th37CBELigOP_FD_128874 | JGI IMG/M metagenome (GOLD analysis project Ga0182741, IMG submission 128874) | Enriched Organic Plus compost microbial communities from Emeryville, California, USA - eDNA 5th pass 37_C BE-Lig OP (version 2) (version 2) ...
CGCTTCCAGTCCCAGATGCGGGAATAGGCCGTGCCGCCAGCGAGAATCAACTTCGGCTTGTGTTCCTGCGCCAGACGCTCGATCTCTTCCGTGTCGAGCAGATGATCGTCACGACGCACGCCGTAGGAAACGACGTTGAACCACTTGCCGGACATGTTGACCGGAGAACCGTGGGTCAGGTGACCACCGGAATTAAGGTCAAGTCCCATGAACGTGTCGCCCGGCTGCAGGAGCGCCAGGAAGACGGCCTGGTTCATCTGGCTGCCGGAGTTCGGCTGCACATTGGCGAACTTGCAGTCGAACAGCTGCTTGGCACGTTCGATCGCGAGCTCCTCGACTACGTCCACGAACTGGCATCCACCATAATAGCGCTTGCCCGGATAACCTTCAGCGTACTTGTTGGTCAGGACAGTACCCTGAGCTTCCATTACCGCGCGGGAAACGATGTTCTCAGACGCGATCAGCTCGATTTCATGCCGCTGGCGACCGAGTTCGTTGCGAATAGCACCGAAGATGTCCTTGTCGGCTTCTTCGAGCGGGCGGGAGAAAAAGGCCTCGGTAACGTTCGGGGCGGCTGAGGCTGTGGCCATAGCGCTTACTTCCTTCGAATTGTGCACTCATAAGGGCGGCGGAATGCGGGCGCATTAGCACTTTTCCTTCGCTCTCACCACGCCTATCCGCTTCTTTTTTATACCACCTGTGAAATTCCGGGTACTTTGCCGAAAGTAGCAAGGCCGCCCTGATGGCGGCCTTGCTCAAATCGTTGTGGCGAGACTGCCCTAGCCTAGAGCGTGCTCGACATCTGCAGTTCCTGGACGCCATCCATGCCATAGATATCGTCGCGGAACTGGACCACACCATCGGCGCTGGACCAGCTGGAAATGTAGGCGAAGTGGACCGGCACCGGCGAGGCCACCGGAATGCGCTTGTCCATCTCGGTCTGGATCGTGGTTTCGATCGTGCGGCGGTCCCAGCCGGGGGTGTCGCGCAGGATCCAGGTAACGAGGTCGCGAACGTTCTGAACGCGCACGCAGCCCGACGAATGGAAGCGTTCCTGATCGCGGAAGAACTGCTGCTGCGGGGTGTCATGCATGTAGACTGCATGCGGGTTCGGGAAGTTGATCTTCACCGAGGCCATGGCGTTGATCTTGCCCGGGTCCTGGCGGAAGCGGTACTTCGCAGCCTCATCGGTGGACCAGTCGACGGTCATCGGATCGACCTCGCGGCCATCGGGAGCGATCAGCCGGATGTTGTTGTCCCGCAAATAGTTTGGGTTGGTGCGCATGACCGGGATGATGTCTTTCTTGACGATCGAAACCGGTGCGTTCCAGTACGGGTTCAGGATGATCTCGTTGATCTTCGACGAGAGGATCGGCGTCTGGCGGTCGATCTTGCCAACAACAGCCGTATGGCTGAGCGCGACGCGACCACCCTCTGCCGCCTGGATATGAGCAGCCGGGATGTTCACCATCACGAAACGGTGACCGAGATCACGCGAGGTCCACTCGTGCAGGCGCTGCAGGTTGGTCTGCAGCTGGCCAAGACGGATGTGGGCCGGAACGTTCATCGCGGCATAGGTGTATTTGCCGGTGACGCCGTCGGCCGGAAGACCATGGCGCGCCTGGAAGCGCTTCAGCGCGGCCTCGACATAGGTGTCAAATGCCGGCGACATGCCTGCCTGAGGCGACAGGTCACCCGAGATCATCAGGCGGCGGCGCAGGATCTCGACATCCGGATCGATCACACCCGTCTGGAGCTTCTTGGTCGGCGGAACAATGGGCCAGCCGCCGTTGGCAGCAATGTTCTGATACTGGGCGATCGCCTGCTCGACATAGGGGATCGTTACAGGATTGAGGATCGCTACATTGGATGAAACACGCTCGGGCGTCGTTGCCCCCGCATCGAACTGATCGTTCCACGCGCCGCGGCGGGGTGCGCGAATGATGGAGTCGATAAGGTTCTGTGCGTGAGCCGATCCTGCAGCGGCGGAAGCAACCGCCGCACCGGCTCCAGCGAGAAATTGACGGCGACTGGATTTCATCTGTTTACCCGACCTATGAATTCAAGCACGATAATCCGGCATAAATGGTCGGAACAACGTTAATTTTCTGAGAACAGAAAACATGCCCCGACCCATCTCGTCCGAAACGGCAACATTTCCATCAGACCTAATTATGGTGTTAACGTGACTGCGTGCAACAAAGATGACGCCCGTGGAAGTTGGCCATCACCTGTTGCAGCTTTATCACATCCATCAGTGGACATGCCCTACATGCGGTAGGCGATGGTGTCATTCCAGAAGCGGTCAAGACGCTGCAGGGCCTTGTTCATCTGGCCGAATTCGACCTCGTTGATGCCGCCGACCTGTTCGATCGTACCGATGTGGCGGTCATAGAGGCGGGCGACGACCTCGGCCACTTCCTTGCCCTTGGGCGTGAGGCTCACACGCACCGCACGGCGGTCGGTTGCGGATCGCTGATGGTTGATGAAGCCAAGCTCGATCAGCTTCTTCAGGTTATAGGAGACGTTCGAGCCCTGGTAATATCCGCGTGAACGGAGCTCGCCGGCCGAGAGCTCGGCATCACCGATGTTGAACAGAAGAATAGCCTGGATGGCGTTGATGTCATCACGACCCTGGCGGTCGAATTCATCCTTCACGACATCCTGCAAACGACGGTGCAGACGTTCGACCAGATGGAGGGCTTCAAGATAAAGTGACCGGAGTCCCGTCTCACCTGGTCGATGAACTGCCGTGCCCTGCTGGGCCACGCCTGAGTTGATCATGGTAGTGCCTTTCGTTTGACGCCTGGTGATTTCTTTTTTGTTTTCACCTTGGTGTCGAACCTACGGGCGGCCTCTAAAATTGTACTTAAATATCAGACTTAACAGAGGCTTACGGCAAGAAGCGAGGTTTTGTGGCTAAAAAGCCGTTAACCGAGGTTAATCGGCCGAGCGCCGGTCCTCTAGATAGATGGCAAGTCTCAGCGCCGCGTAGCACCCGGCGGTCAGCACATGCGCAGCCACGATCCATGGCCTGAAACCAAAGAGATCAGACATGAAGCTGAACATGACGATCTCGGCCGCGGCACAGACGAACCAGATCACCGGCCCCCAGGACGCAAGCGTCCACAGACCCACGGAGGCAAAGGGAAAGAGCACGGCCAGAGAACCCGCGGCAGCCTGCCAGTAGGCGGGAAGAAGATCGAACCGCCATTCGGGCGACGGATAGATGCCAACCAGGCGCGTCCAGTAAAGGATGCCCTGGGCAAGGCAGAGAAGTGCGACCGCGCGCTGCAACAGCTCGAGGCCGACATGGGCAGTCGATTGCCTGGGTGCAAGTTGGCGTGTGATGTGTTCCGACACGGGCTTCCTTCGGCAATCGGGTGTGCACTCACCCCTCAGCTTCGATTTGTCTTATAGCGACGATACGTCAGATCCTTGTACATGATTCACCATACAATTGATTAGGAACCACTCAGACGATCGTCAATCCATCCCCATCCAATCAGCGGAGGTTAACCGGCAATCTTGTGTGCCGGCATGGCGACGTTATAGTGTTTGCTGAAAGGGAGAGTTCCAAATGAACAAAATGATCAGCACCAAAACTACTCTCCGGACTGTCGACGAAATCACGTCCAGCCGCCGCATGCGCCGCATGCGGAAGGCGGATTGGGCACGCCGGCTGGTGCAGGAAAACCACCTGCGGGTGGATGACCTCATCTGGCCGATCTTTCTGGTCGAAGGCGAGAACCGCGAGGAAGACATCGAGGCGATGCCGGGCGTGAAGCGCCTATCCGTCGACCGCGCCGTGCGCGAGGTCGAACGCGCGGCCAGACTTGGCATCCCTGCCATCGCCACCTTCCCGAAGATCGAGATGGCCAGCAAGGATGACCGCGGATCGGCGATCCTCGATGCCGACAACCTAATCAACAAGGCAACCCGCGCCATCAAGCAGGCGGTGCCCGAGGTGGGCGTCATTACCGACGTCGCGCTCGATCCCTTCACCACCCATGGCCATGACGGCATTCTGGTCAACGGCATCATCATGAACGACGAGACGGTCGAGCAGATTGCCAATGCCGCGGTGCTTCAGGCTGCCGCTGGCGCGGACGTCATCGCCCCCTCCGACATGATGGACGGCCGGATCGGAGCCATCCGCGACGCACTGGATGCCAATGGTTTCCAGGAAGTGGCGATCATGTCCTATGCGACCAAGTTCGCGTCAGCCTTCTATGGCCCTTACCGCGACGCAATCGGCACGAGTGGGCTGCTCAAGGGGGACAAGAAGACTTACTACATCGATCCCGCCAATACCGACGAGGCAATCCGCGAGACCGAGCAGGACCTGGCCGAAGGCGCGGACATGATCATGGTCAAGCCGGGTCTGCCCTATCTCGACATCGTGCGCCGTCTGAAGGATACGTTCGCCGTCCCCACTTTTGCCTACCAGGTGTCGGGCGAGTATGCGATGATCAAGGCGGCTGCTGCCAATGGCTGGATCGACGGCGAGAAGGCAATGCTGGAGAGCCTTCTGGCGTTCAAGCGGGCTGGCTGTGACGGCATCCTGACCTACTTCGCCATGGAGGTGGCAGAGCGTCTGCGGGCGTAGCCACACGGAACCGCGGGGGACAGCCATTCAAGCGAGGTTGAGTTGCGCATAACAGGTTCTTATTTACAATTGGAACTGTGCATATGCGGCCATGCCAGGACAAGGACTGGCTTTAAGCAGACCCAGACATGACGCAACAACCGAGTCATTCCCCGCAATTCTTCCTCACGGCACCCTCTCCGTGCCCGTATCTGCCGGGTCAGTTCGAACGGAAGGTGTTCACCCACCTGGTGGGTGACAAGGCGATGGAACTGAACGACATCCTGACCCAGGGCGGGTTCCGCCGGTCGCAGAACATCGCCTACCGACCGGCCTGTGAAACCTGCCGCGCCTGCGTCTCGGTACGCATTCTGACGCAGCAGTTCCAGCCTACCCGCAACATGAAGCGGGTGCTCAAGGCCAACGCCGACCTGATCGGGGAGGAACGTGGTCCCGAGCCCAGTTCGGAACAGTACTCGCTCTTCCGCGAATATCTCGATGCCCGCCACCGTGGTGGCGGCATGTCCGACATGACCATGCTGGACTATGCGATGATGGTGGAGGATTCACACGTCTCCACCAGGATCATCGAGTACCGTCGCCGCGGCCCGGATTCCTTCGTCACGGGCAGAGGAGAAGGCGAACTAATCGCCGTCGCCCTGACCGACGAGATGTCCGACGGCCTGTCGATGGTCTATTCCTTCTATAATCCGGAGATGGAGAAGCGCTCGCTAGGATCCTTCCTCATCCTCGACCATATCCGCCGCGCCCAGTCCCGGGGCCTGCCCCATGTCTATCTCGGCTATTGGGTCAATGGTTCGGAGAAGATGGGCTACAAGATCCGCTACCAGCCCCAGGAGCATCTGGGACCCAATGGATGGCAGCGGTTCAAACCGGTGACCCAGGAACTGTAGCCGCCCCCGCACTGCACCAGCCCGAGGTTTGACCCGCGCTCATTGCTCATCGTTACCGGATTCCGAGCGAGAGCCGATGCGTGGCGTCCGCGGCATGGTCCCTTCCGACTCGCTATGGAATCCCCGGCCTACCGCGAGGCGGGAGCCCGTTTACGGTAACAGCATTCACCAGTTTCACATTTGGCGATCTGAGTAGGCGCAACAAACGCCGGAACAGATGATTCTGCCGTCGTTCGCGCCGAGATCAGGCCCCTGCCACAAATGTTCTTGTATCCAGGTTTACGGCGTTTGCGTCGCCCGAATTGTCTTACTCAAGAACAAGATGAGCCATGACCCCTGGACGCCTACTCAAAACCATTCTCGTCACCGCCGCAGCCGGACTTGCAACATTCTCTGCCTTCGACATGTCGTCGAATGCGCAATCCAATCTTGCCGTCGTCGGTTGCTATACCGACGGGTCGATTTTCAACACTGGCTATGACGGAAACGGCGGAGCGCTCACCCAGGGCAATGATCTTCGCTGGGAGTATGCAAGGACAACACAGTATGTTCCTGCCAATGTCGCAGATCCGGGCTATCGGGAGACCGCCCCGCAGCCACCACCATCAAACGCAACGTGGCAGCCGGCGGTTGTCGTTGAGCAACTGGCGGGGGGGGGGTGGGCAGCATCGCCCTACCACAACGCCGTCTGGATATCCAACGCCGCCGATGCCCACCATGGCCCGGATGCGGAAGACTTCTACTACAGGCTGAGGTTCATGCTCGATGACAGCGTCGACCCGGCATTGCTGAACGCCAGCATGGATTTCTTCGCTGACGATGTCGTCTATGACGTCTTAGTTAATGGACAGCGGCAGCTGCCATGGGTGAACAATGCGGGCTCACCCCCGGGCTCCGCGCATCCCTATTCACATCCGGGTTACGTTGCCAGCAACCCGGCCGTGGGACAGCTGTCAGGAAACTGGCAGACCGGCGAGAACGAAATCATCGTTCACGTCAAGTCCATCTCTGGCTTCCAGGGGCTGCTCGCGCAGTTTCAGAATGAAGAACTTTGCCCGCCCAATATCACGCTGAACAAGGTCGTCACCAACGACGATGGCGGAACGATGACCGCCGCGGACTTCACCCTTCAGGCGTCCGGACCAACTGCTCTCAGCGGCAAGACCGGCGATACTGCCGTTACGGGCAGGATTGTAACGGCTGGAGCCTACACGATCAGCGAGACACCCTCGCCCCAGAGCGTTGGTTACGCGCAGACCCTGGCCTGCGAGAAGACGACCATTCTGCCCAACAACACCAAGACCACAAGCGCCTTCACCGACTTCAGGTTCTCCATTGCCGCGACGGAATCGGTGACCTGTACGGTCACCAACAACGATATTCCGACGGGCCTCACGCTGCAGAAGATCGTGAAGAACAACAAGCTCGGCACACTCGGGCCGGAAAGCTTCACCCTTCGTGCGGATGGTCCCTCATCCACCGCCGGTGTCCACGGATCGCCGCAAGTCACCAGCTTCGCCCTTCCGGCGGGTCTCTATACGCTGTCGGAAGATCCAGTCGACGGATACAGTGCCGAAGGCCCGTTTGTCTGCGTCGACAGCAACGCCATCGTCCCTGTCACCAACAACCAGGTCACGCTCGACCCTGGCAAAACCCTGACCTGTACGGTCACCAACATTGACTCTGCGGCCGACCTGACTCTGAACAAGGAAGTCGTCAACAACGACGACGGAACGGCCACTGCGGCCGATTTCACGCTGATTGCCACGGGCCAGATCGAGAGGCGGTTCACGACCGGCCAGACGCAACCCGTCCCTCCAGGCAGCTATGCACTGAGCGAGGAAGGGCCGGCAGGATACGGGGCCAGCCTCTTCAGCTGCAGCATCAATGGGGCTGCGCCTGTGTCGTCGAACACCGTTGCTCTGGCGGATGGGGATGTTGCGACCTGCACTGTTGTCAATAACGACATCCAGGCAGAGAAGGCCCTCACGGCCGAAAGCGGAAAGCTCCCCGGCGTGGCAGAACAAGGAGAGGTGCTGACCTATACGGTCACGCTCCACAACGATGGCGAAACGCCGGCGCTCTACAACCTGGTCGACAACCTCGACCTAAATCTCACCTACGTTGCGGGTTCAGCCAGTGGCGCTGTTGCGGGAATGGAACCCGTTTCTGTCAGCCCGCTGCAATGGGACGGGATTGTCATCCCTCCGCTCGGCACAGCCACTGTGTCCTATCAGACGAAAGTGGCCATCCCCCTTCCCCCTGGAACTGCGTCGATAACCAACTGCATTGGCTCGGTCTGCTCCGAGACCATCGCCGCAGGAACGGTCAGCGTCAGCAAGAGCCTGATTGCCGAGTCGGGCGGTTCCCAGGCAGATCTGGCCGAACCCGGCGAAACGCTGACCTATGAAGTGACCCTCACCAATGAGGGTCAGGCTCCGGCCATGTTCGACCTTGGAGATGTGCCGGACCAATATGCGGCCTATGTTCCGGGCTCTACACGCGGGACAGCTGGCACCGGCGAGCCCGAGGGGCCGGTCCCACTGATCTGGCGCGACATTCTCGTCAGCCCGGGGCAGCCGGTTAAGGTGGTCTATGACGTGAAGGTTGCCGATGCCCTGCCTCAGGGAACCACATCGCTGCGCAACATTGCCTATGAACCTCAGGTCTATGAAGCGGAGAACCAGAAAGAAAACAGTGGCGGCCAGCCCCCCTTTCCCGGTCCCGAGTATTGCAATACGGTTCCAGCTGCCTGTGTGGAGGCGGAGACCTTCAATGTGAGCTTCACGAAGATCGCTCACGTCGCCAGTGCATTGCGCGGGATGAGCCTGCCCTTCACGATACAGCTGGCCAACCATGCCAGCGCTCCCGTCAGGGATCTGGTGGTGACCGATACGCTGCCCTCCGGTTTTCGCTTCGTTGCAGGCTCTGCCACGATCAACGGCGTGCCCACCACCCCGGTGCAGAACGGGCAGCAGCTCCAGTTCACCGTGCCGCTGCTGGAGCCAGACACTACGACGAACATAGACCTGCAGATGGATGCGCTTCCCACCCTCAAGCCGGCCGAGTATAGCAACCGCGCCGGACTGAAGGATAGCGCGGGCCGTGACATCGCCGTGGCGTCGGCACCCTTCGAAGTCTCGGTGGAACCCTATTTCGACTGCAGTGAAATCATCGGCAAGGTCTTCGATGATACGAACCGTAACGGCTATCATGACAAGGGCGAGAGGGGCATTGCCGGAGCAAGGCTGACGAGCGTCGGGGGGGTCCAGACCACTACCGACAGTCACGGCCGCTTTCATGTCGCCTGCGCCGACCTTCCGGCCAACAGGATCGGCACCAACTACATAATGAAGCTTGACCCGCGCTCCCTGCCTGCCGGCTACCGCATCCTGAGTGAAAACCCCCGTGTAGTACGGCTGACAGCCGGCAGGATGTCAGAACTCAACTTCGCCACGTCCGTCATCCGGGTTGTGCGCGTCGATGTGACCGGAGATGCATTCCTGAGGGATACGACCAGCCTCTCGCCGGTCTGGGAGGAGAGTGTCATCACACTGATCGAAACGCTGGAAACTGAGCCCTCCGTACTCCGCATAACCTATCGCGAAGCGGACGGGGACAGGGTACTGGCATCCCGACGCCTGAAGACCCTGCAGACCATGCTCACGCAACACTGGCGGGAGAAGCCCAACCGCTATCGCCTCCAAATCGAGACGAGCCTTCTGCTTGGGTCTCCCTAGGCCATCAGTGGGCAGTAGTTTTCAAAAGCCATCAACAGGAAGGGCAGCTCGCGCTGCCCTCACTCAGTTGAACTTGCCAGTTCGCGGGAAACCCTTTGGCGCCATTCGGCCGGCAGCTGCGCGGTCGCCGATCCATTCCAGCAGCTCCTCGCGGTTGCGGGTGAAGATGCGGTCGGCGGAATCGCGCCAGGTGAGGCCTTCAGCCAGGTTGAACGTCTTCACGTCGCTGACACCGCCATCCTTGTAGCGCTGCAGGCGAACGCCCTTGCCGCGCGCCATTTCGGCGATCTGCTCCACCGGGAAGACCAGCATCTTGCGGTTCTCGCCGACGATGGCCACCGTGTCGCCCACAACGGGGACGCAGAAGCGCGCTTCGTCGGGCAGCTTCACGTTCATCACCTGCTTGCCCTTGCGGGTGTTGGCCAGCACTTCCTTCTCGGGAACGATGAAGCCATTGCCGGCATGGGAGACCAGCAGCAGCTTGCGCTCCGGGTCGTACGGGAATGCCGTGACGATGTCCTGATCGGCCTCCAGGTCCACCATGATGCGGACCGGATCGCCGTGCCCGCGACCGCCCGGCAGCTTGTCTGCGCCGAGCGTCAGGAACTTGCCACCAGTTGACAAGAGCAGAATCTTGTCCGTCGTCTGTGCGTGGAACGAGAGCTTGAGACTGTCGCCTTCCTTGAAGGACAGTGACGACAGATCGGACACATGGCCCTTCATCGCGCGGATCCAGCCCTTTTCGGACAGGATGACCGTGATCGGCTCGCGCTCGATCATCGCCTGCTGGACGTCTTCAAGGTCGTGTGCTGACGCTTCACCGAAGCTGGTGCGGCGCTTGCCGAGGGCCGGGTTCTTTTCCGGATCGAACGTCTGGCGGACCTTCTGGACCTCCCAGCGGATCGTCTTCCACTGCTTGGCTTCGGAAGCGAGCAGTCCTTCGATCTGCTGCTTCTCTTCGGACAGCTTGTCGTGCTCGGTGCGGATTTCGAACTCTTCGAGCTTGCGCAGGGCGCGCAGACGCATGTTGAGGATGGCTTCGGCCTGAACATCCGTCAGGTTGAAGCGCTCCATCATCTCCTGCTTCGGCTCATCCTCCTCACGGATGATCCGGATCACCTCATCAATGTTGAGATAGGCGATCAGATAGCCGGCAAGGATCTCGAGGCGCCGCTCGATCTCAGCGAGACGGTGGCGGGAGCGGCGCAGCAGCACGTCGCGCCGGTGATCCAGCCACTCGCGCAGCACTTCCTTGACGGAAAGCACGCCAGGCACCTTGCCGCGCGACAGCACGTTCATGTTAAGCGGGAAGCGGGACTCCAGGTCCGTCAGCCGGAACAGGGACTCCATCATCAGCTCGGCTTCGACGGTACGGCTCTTGGGCACCAGCACGAGCCGGATGTCCTCCGCACTTTCATCACGGACGTCGTCGAGGAACGGCAGCTTCTTGCTCAGGATAAGCTCGGCGAGCTTCTCGATCAGGCGAGACTTCTGGACGCCGTAGGGGATCTCGGTGACGACGACATGATATCCGCCACGTCCCTGCTCTTCCTTGTGCCAGCGAGCGCGGACGCGGAAACCGCCACGGCCCGTGTGATAGGCCTCGCGGATCGATTCCTTGCTCTCGACCAGCACACCGCCTGTGGGGAAGTCCGGACCCTTGATGTGCTGCAGCAGGTCGTCGATCGTCGCATCGGGATTGTCGATCAGCGCCAGCGCGGCATCGCAGACTTCCGCCGCATTGTGCGGGGGGATGGAGGTCGCCATACCGACGGCAATGCCGGACGAGCCATTGCAGAGCAGATTCGGAAACGCGCCCGGCAGCACGACCGGCTCTTCGTCTTCCTCATTGTAGGTCAGACGGAAATCAACGGCGTCTTCGGTGATGCCTTCGAGCAGCTCGGATGCCACTTCGGTCATGCGGGCTTCGGTGTAGCGCATCGCTGCCGCGCCATCGCCGTCGATGTTGCCGAAGTTGCCCTGCCCGTCCACCAGCGGATAGCGCATCATGAACGGCTGGGCGAGACGCACCAGCGCGTCGTAGATCGACTGGTCGCCGTGCGGGTGGAACTTACCCATCACGTCACCGACGATGCGCGCACACTTGGCGAAACCCTGATCCGGATTGAGGCGCAGGAGCCGCATCGTGTGCATGATGCGTCGATGCACCGGCTTCATGCCATCGCGCACATCGGGCAGCGCCCGGTGCATGATGGTTGAAAGCGCGTATGCGAGATAGCGCTCTTCAAGCGCTTTTTTCAGGTCGACCGGTACGGCCGAGTCACCGCCATC
>Ga0182741_1005606_pt1 | contig 11531 bp, 10 predicted proteins | sample eDN5th37CBELigOP_FD_128874 | JGI IMG/M metagenome (GOLD analysis project Ga0182741, IMG submission 128874) | Enriched Organic Plus compost microbial communities from Emeryville, California, USA - eDNA 5th pass 37_C BE-Lig OP (version 2) (version 2) ...
CTCGCGTTGGACCGGCGTCGAGCTCCACGGCAAGACCCTGGGCGTCGTGGGCTTGGGGCGCGTCGGTGTGCTCGTGGCCCAGCGGGCCCTCGCCTTCGGCATGCGGCTGGTGGCCTACGACCCGTTCGTGAGCGCGGAGCGGGCGCGTCAACTCGGGGTGCAGCTCGAACCCGACCTCACCGAACTGGTGCGCACGGCCGACTTCATCACGATTCACCTGCCGAAGAACGCCGAAACGATCGGGCTCTTCGACGCCAAGCTGCTCGCAGAGGCGAAGCCGGGCTTGCGCATCATCAACACCGCGCGCGGCGGGATCATCGATGAGACCGCGCTGGCGGAGGCGATCGCCGAAGGCCGCATCCAGGGGGCGGCGCTCGACGTGTTCGAGAAGGAGCCCACCACGGAGTCGCCGCTGTTCGAACTCGAGTCGGTCGTCGTGGCCCCGCACCTCGGTGCGTCCACGGTCGAAGCGCAAGACAAGGCGGGTGTCACGATCGCGGAGCAGGTGGTGCTCGCGCTCAAGGGCGACTTCGTCCCCTTCGCCGTCAACCTGGCCGCATCGGAAGCGAATGCCACCGTGCGCCCGTTCCTCCCGCTGGCCGAGCGACTTGGTGGGCTGTTCGGTTCACTGGCGGCTGGCATCGTCGACACGCTCGAAGTCACCTACGAAGGCCAGATCGGCGATTACGACTGTCGGGTCCTCACCCTCGCGGTGCTCAAGGGTGTCCTGGGTCGGGTCAGCGACGAGCCGGTGTCGTTCGTGAACGCGCCGCAGATCGCGGAGCAGCACGGCTTGGCCGTACGCGAGACCACGTCGGGAAGCGCCCGCGACTACGTCAACCTCATCACCTTGCGGGGGAAGGTCGGGGATCGTCCGGTCCACGTGGCCGGCACGCTCGCGGGTTCGCAGAACTCACCGCGCATCGTCGCCATCGACGAGCACGTCGTGGATCTCCCGCCGGCCCGTCACATGCTGGTCGTCCGCAATGCCGACGTACCCGGAATGATCGGAAAGGTCACCACGCAGGTCGGTGAAGCGGGGATCAACATCGCCGACATGGATGTGGGCCGTACCGCTGAGGGGGAGCGGGCTCTCCAGGTGCTGACGGTCGACGCCGCGGTTCCCGCCGCGGTGATCGAGTCGATCCGAGCGATCGAGGGTGTCATCGACGCGAAGGCCATCGATCTCGATTGAACGACGGTGGTCGAGTTGACGGATGGGGTCGGTTCCGGCATCCTGGACGCCGTGACCGACAACCGCGGCCTCCTTCTTCTCAGCTAGCCGAGCACCCAACCTGGTGCTCGGCCAACACCCCGTGCCTCAGGGCACGGGGTTTTTGTTTGCCTGAAACCGCCAGACGTCCGCCGCACCCCGACCACCACACCCACGATCACGGAGCAGTTCCGAGATGAGCACAGATCAGGTTCGAATTTTCGACACCACGTTGCGAGACGGCGAGCAGTCCCCGGGGATCGCGCTCGACGTCACCGACAAGCTCGAGATCGCCGAACAGCTCGCTCGGTTGGGCGTCGACATCATCGAGGCCGGCTTTCCGATCGCGAGTCAGGGTGACTTCGACGCCGTGTCGGCCATCGCGCAGTCGGTGAAGGGGCCCACGATCTGCGGCTTGTCGCGTACCGGCTTCGCCGACATCGACCGGGCGTGGGAGGCGGTGCGCCACGCGGAGCGCAAGCGCATCCACGTCTTCATCGCGACCTCCAAGATCCACATGGAGAAAAAGCTCCGGATGACCCCGGAGCAGGTGAAAGCCGAAGCGGCGGCGGGTGTTGCGCGGGCGCGCAACTACCTCGAGGACGTCGAGTTCTCTCCCGAGGATGGCTACCGCTCCGATCCTGAGTTCATGGCCGAGGTGTGCCAGATCGCGGTCGACAACGGCGCGACCACGCTGAACATCCCCGACACCGTCGGGTACGCCACGCCGGAGGACTACGGCCGTCTCATCAAGTACGTGATCGACACCGTCAAGGGCGACTACATCGTCTCCACGCACTGTCACAACGACCTCGGGTTGGCAGTGGCCAACTCGCTGGCCGGTGTGATCAACGGTGCGCGACAGATCGAGTGTGCGATCAACGGGCTCGGGGAGCGCGCGGGCAATGCGGCACTCGAAGAGGTCGTGATGGCCATCAAGATGCGCCCCGAGATGTTGGGCAACACGCACACCACGGTCAACACGTCGGAGTTCGCTCGTACTTCTCGGTTGGTCGCGCGTCTCACCGGTTACCCGGTGCAGTACAACAAGGCGATCGTCGGTCGAAACGCCTTCGCGCACGAGTCGGGTATCCACCAGCACGGCGTGCTGTCGGACCGCAACACCTACGAGATCATCGACGCGAAGGAAGTGGGTCAGGAAGCGGCGCAGATCGTGCTCGGCAAGCACAGCGGCCGTCACGCGTTCGCTGACTCGTTGAAGAAGATGGGTTTCGACATCCAGGGTGAGGCGCTCAACAACGCGTTCATCCGGTTCAAGGAACTGGCCGACCGCAAGGTAGAAGTCACCGAGGCCGACCTCGAGTCGATCGTGGCCGAAGAGCTGGGCACGACGATTGCGGGTCGTTACGCGTTCGTGAGCGTGCAGGTGAGCGGCGGGACCGACCAGCCTGCGCAGGCCACCGTCACGATCACCGACGACGGCGAGAAGATCGAGCGCACCGAGACTGGAAACGGCATGGTCGATGCCGCGTGCAAAGCGATTGCCGAGATGACCGGCTTCGAGGGAAAGCTCGTCGACTACTCGGTGGCGTCGATCACCAGCGGACTCGACTCGCAGGCCAACGTCGTGGTGCAACTCGAAGAAGACGGGCGCCGCGCCAGCGGTCGTGGCGTGAGCACCGACGTGATCGAAGCCAGTGCGAAGGCCTATCTCGCGGCGGTCGACCGCATCGTGCGGCGTCGGGGCGAAGCCCGCACGCTCGAGGTCGGCCCCTGATCCCCCCCGCGGGAAGGCGTCAATCGGATTCGTCGACGTCGAATTCGTCGAGGATCGTCTCCGCGGCGGTCGGATCGATCGCGGGGTCCACGACGGCAACCAGGTCCGGCCGACTGCGCTGTTCGGCGCGCACGAGCGTGATCGTTCCCGCGATCACGATCGCGCCGCCGATCACGATGAACGGGTTCGGTTGTTGATCGAGGGCGATGAACGCGATGAGCGCGCCGGAGGGAACCGAGATCAACTGCAAGGTGCTCGTGACCGCGCCGCTCAGGCGCTTCTGGGCCCAAGCGCCCATCCAGGCACCGGCGACGCCACCTGTGAGCGCCATCGCGATCAACACACCGAAGTCCCGCCACGACAACTCGCCGACTCCGGTGATCGCCCAGGGGCTCAACATCGCGGTCGCGAAGAGCGACACGCCGAAGATGTATGGCCCGACCTGGTGATGTTGCATCGTGTGCTGCGTGATCAAGATGTAGACCACGAACACCACGACCATCGCGAAGAACGCGACGGCGATACCCCACGGAGTGGTTCCACTCGCGCTTTCACCGAGCACTGCCACCACCGCTCCTCCCATCACCACGACCATCGCGAGAAGGACTGGGCGGGGGAGGCGCGTCCCGAAGAAGACGCGTTCACCGAGCGCAACCCAGGCCGGCAATGTGGCCGAGAACACGAGCATGCTCGCGACGCTCGTGAGCTGCGCGGCGAGGAAGTAGGCCGGGAGTCCGGTGACGTAGGTCAACGACGAGAGGAACGAGGCCTTCCACGGAATCGCGCGCCAGTGTCGAAGTGTGGGGAGGAGCCACACCGTTCCGATCAGCATGCGCCACGCGGCACTGGTGGTGGCCGAAACGGTGAGGGCCGCGGCGAAGACCGGAGCGAGGCCCGCGACCACGCCGTTTGCAGCAGCGGCGACGTAAGCGGGGCGGCGGTCGGACACGGGGGGAGTGTATGAACGGCGACGGCGGATACCCGTATTCGACGGCTACCGTCGTCGCATGACGATCGACGACATCGACGACCTTCACGGCCTCGAGCGGGCGGGCGTCGCCGTCGCGGCGGCGCGCGATGTGATGCTGGCCGCGATCACTCCGGGCATGACGACCGCGGAGCTCGATGCAATCGGTCGCGAAGTCCTCACGGCTCACGGCGCGCGTTCAGCACCGCAGCTCGCATACGACTTTCCCGGCACCACCTGCATTTCGGTGAACGAGGAAGCGGCGCACGGCATCCCGTCAGCGAGACGTCATCTTCGTGAGGGTGATCTCGTCAACATCGACGTGTCGGCCGAACTCGATGGCTACTGGGCCGACACCGGCGCGAGTGCGGCGGTCGGCACGGTCAGCGCCCGCGAGATGGAGTTGCTCGAGGCCACCAAGGGCGCGCAGCGCGATGCCACCAACCGTGTGAAGGCGGGCCGACCGATCCGCCACCTGGCCCGTGCCGTCGAACAACGCGCGCGCAAGCATCGGTTCAACGTGATCGCGAACCTCAACGGACATGGAGTGGGTCGCTTCATCCACGAGGAGCCGAGCGTTCCGAGCGTGGAGGATCCGCGCGACCGCACGGTCCTCACCGAAGGCCTCGTGATCGCGATCGAACCGTTTCTCTCGATCAGTGGTACGCACGCGATCGACGGAGGCGATGGGTGGACGCTCAGAACCAACGACGGCAGCCGGGTGGCCCAGTTCGAGCACACGGTGGTGGTCACCACCGGCGCCCCCATGGTGCTCACGCAATCGCGCTGATCAGCCGATCGTGACGGCGTAGCTCGGACGCTTGGCTTCGAACGCTGAGATGTCGGCCTCGTGTTGCAGCGTGATGCCGATGTCGTCGAGCCCGTTGAGCAGGCGGTACCGAGTGAAGTCGTCGATCTCGAACGAACCTTCCACGTCGGCGGCGGGAACCACCACGGACCGGTGTTCCACGCTGATCGTGATCTCGATCGACGGGTCTTCTGTCACCGCAGTCATGAGGCGATGCACGACGTCGGGCGGTTGGACGACCGGGATGATTCCAACCTTGCCGCAGTTGTTCTTGAAGATGTCGGCGAAGCTCGGTGCAATGATCGCCCGGAAGCCGTAGTCCTCGAGGGCCCACGGCGCGTGCTCACGCGACGAACCGCAACCGAAGTTCGGTCCGGCGATGAGCACGTTGGCACCCTTGTACCTCGGGTCGTTCAAGACGAAGTCGGGGTCTTCGCGCCACGCGGAGAAGAGTCCTTCGCCGAACCCGGTGCGTTCGATGCGCTTGAGCCATACGGCCGGAATGATCTGGTCGGTGTCGACGTCGGAGCGGTCGAGCGGAACGCCACGGCCGACAACGGTGCGAATGGGTTCCATCGATCAGACCTCCTCGGGCGTTGCGAAGTGCCCGGCGATAGCGGTGGCGGCGGCGATTGCCGGCGACACCAAGTGCGTACGTCCACCTGGACCTTGACGACCCTGGAAGTTGCGGTTGCTGGTGCTCGCGGAGCGCTCACCCGGCGCGAGCTTGTCGGGGTTCATTGCCAAGCACATCGAACAGCCCGGTTCCCGCCAATCGAAGCCGGCCGCGGTGAACACTTCGTGGAGACCTTCGGCCTCCGCCGCTTCCTTCACCTGTGCCGATCCGGGAACGACCATGGCCCGCACGCCGTCGGCGACGCGCTTGCCGCTCGCGACCTGGGCGGCGACCCGCAGATCTTCGATGCGCGAGTTGGTGCACGATCCGATGAACACGGTCTGCACGGGGACGTCGCGAATCGCGGTACCCGCTTCGAGCCCCATGTACTCGAGCGCCAACGCCGCCGCGTCTTGATCATCCGACGACTCGAAGTCGAGTGGGTTCGGGACCTTCTCGTCGATCGTGATGCTCTGCGCAGGGTTCGTGCCCCAAGTGACCCGAGGTTTGATCGCGGTGGCGTCGATCACGATCGTCTCGTCGAACTCCGCATCGGGATCGCTCACCAACGTCTTCCAATCGGCGACGGCGGCGTCCCAGTCGGCACCTTTGGGCGCGTACTCGCGGCCCTTCAGGTACTCGAAGGTGGTTTCGTCGGGGGCGACGAGGCCCGCGCGCGCGCCGCCTTCGATCGACATGTTGCACAGTGTCATGCGCCCCTCCATCGAGAGGGCACGAATGGCCGAACCGCGGTACTCGATGACCTTGCCGACACCGCCGCCGGTTCCGATACGAGCGATGATCGCGAGCGCGATGTCCTTCGCAGTGACACCGAGTGCGACATCGCCGTCGACGATCACCTGCATCGTGCCCGGACGGCGCTGCGGCAACGACTGCGTCGCGAGCACGTGCTCGACCTCACTCGTGCCGATGCCGAACGCGAGCGAACCGAACGCGCCGTGGGTCGACGTGTGCGAGTCGCCGCACACGATCGTCATGCCCGGTTGGGTGATGCCCAACTCCGGTCCGATCACGTGCACGATGCCCTGACGAGGATCGCCCATGCCGAAGCAGCGGATGCCGAACTCCGCACAATTCTTGGCCAGCGTGTCCATCTGCTGCTTGGAGATCGGGTCGTTGACTTGGATCACGCCGTCCACTGGGGGATCGGTTGGCACGTTGTGGTCCATCGTGGCGATCGTGAGGTCTGGCCGCCGCACGGTGCGCCCGTGCATGCGCAGTCCGTCGAACGCCTGCGGCGACGTGACCTCGTGGACGAGGTGCATGTCGATGTAGAGCAGATCGGGTTCGCCCTCGGCCGCGCGGACCACATGTCGGTCCCAGATCTTTTCGGACAGTGTCTTGCCCACCGTCGGCTCCTTCGCTCGCACCGCGTGCGTCGCTTGCGTCTCACATAGTGAGACGGTACATTTCGTGATGTGGACAGTGTAGCAACTGCCGGGCCGGGTGCAAGCGGCGTCGGCGTCGTGGATCGCTCGGTGGCCGTGCTCGATGCGCTCGCGACCCGCGGGCCACTCTCGTTGGCCGAACTGGCCGCTGCAACTGGGCTGACCCGGCCCACTGCGCACCGACTCGCGCGGGCCTGGGAGCAGCACGGCGTGCTCGGTCGCGACGCGCTCGGCCGGTTTCGCCTGGGATCCAAGCTCGCGGCGTGGGCATCGCAGGAATCGTCGCTCGCCGACCTCGTCGATGCCGCCGGTCCGATACTCCGACGGCTGCGCGACGAGACCGGCGAGAGCGCCCAACTCTTCGTGCGCGAAGGGGAGGCCCGGGTGTGTGTCGCCGTCGCCGAACGAGCGAGCGGGCTGCGCGACACCGTGCCGCTTGGCGCCGTACTTCCGCTCGATCGGGGTTCCGGTGGGCAGGTCTTGCGCGCGTTCGCGGCCGGCCGAACACCCGCCGTGCGCGACGCGGCCGCGGTGAGCGACGTCGACGCGGCGCTCGCACGCGTCCGGGCGCAGGGGTGGGCGGCGTCGATCGCCGAGCGCGAGGCGGGAGTCGCGAGCGTCAGCGCTCCGGTCTTCGATCGCACGGGCGAGCTCGTCGCCGCGATCAGCGTGAGCGGCCCGCTCGAACGGCTGACCACCGATCCCGGGGCTCGACTCGCACCCGCGGTGGTGGCCGCGGCGACGGCTCTCGAATCCCGGGTCGTGGGGCACGAAGTCTGACGGGCCCGATCGTCGCGGATCGACGAATTCCCCATCCGGTCTGGGCTGCGGGTCGCCTCCAGTGGTGCCGGGTCCTTCATGCACGCGTAACGAAGTCGAAATGCTCGATCCATACCGTGCGATGCGTGGACGTCGTGTTGATCCGCTATCCCGAAGAACGCGACCGCCTGGTCGAGCTCCGATCCGGTGGCGCGCCGCGCCTCCTGCTCGTCGCGCCCGAGGAAGAGCCGCCGGTGAACCCGGACTCGCTCGAGGACTGGGTACGACTTCCCGCCGAGGATCGCGACGTTCGTGCCCGCGTGGCGACGTTGGCCGCCCGCGCCCAGCACGACACCGGTCTCCCCGAAATCGACGCCGACGGGCTGCTGCGATTTCGCGGTCAGTGGGTCTCATTGTCACCCGTTGAACGGGCTCTCGCGCAGGCGCTCGTCGATCGGTACGGCGCCGTGGTCTCCCGAGAGGAACTCGGCCGTCGAGCCTGGCCCCTCGGTGCCCCGACCCGCAACGCCCTCGACGTGCACGTGCTGCGACTGCGCCGTCGGATCGCACCGCTCGGACTCGAAGTCCGTACCGTTCGTTCGCGCGGCTACTTGCTCCAGGCCTGCGTCAACGGCGCCTGAGGAGCGAGGTGGGCGCGGGACAGGTCACCGAGGACGGACGCTGACGATCTCCACTTGGAACGTGCGCTTCGGACCTTCGTACGCCACGACGTCACCCGGCTGCTTGCCCATGAGGGCTTGGCCGAGCGGCGAGCTCATCGAGAGGACGTCGAGCTCGTCGTCGCGCTCTTCGATCGAGCCCACGAGGTAGGTGATGGTCTCGTCGTCATCGTCCATGCGGATCTCGACGACGACACCCGGTCCGACCTCGTCGGCCGATGCGCCCTCGACCACCTCAGCGTCCTTGAGGAGCGCCTCGAGGTGACGAATCCGACTCTCGTTGTGTCCTTGCTCGTCTTTCGCCGCGTGGTAGTCGCCGTTCTCGCGGAGGTCGCCGAGCTCGCGCGCGCGTTCGATCCACTGGGAGATCTCGTCGCGCCGGACGCCAGACCGCCACTCGAGCTCCTCGGTGAGGCGAGCGTGGGCATCGGGAGAAAGATGGGTGGTCATGGCCGCGAGGCTAGTTCGACCGGGCCTCGCCGCTCCCGGGCTCGCTTGGGCGTTATGACGGATTCGATTGCCTTGACCAGTCCTCTTACCTGCTGCGATGCTGGCAGGTAATGCGAGTGCAGCCGACCGCCGAGATCATCATTCGCTGACGCGGATGCCCAACTGGCGTCCGCGGGCAACCGTCCACCGGTGGTGGGCGGTTTTTTTCTTGCCCGGGCCCGATGGCTCGTGGGTGGCTGCGCCCAGGTACAGATAAGAGGACAACCCGACGAGCGAGGAGCACCGGTGACGTACCGCATCGGCGTACTGGGAGGCGACGGCATCGGTCGCGAGGTCACCGCGGAAGCGGTGAAGTGCCTCGACGCCACCGGCGTGGACTACGAGTCGGTCACCTACGACCTCGGCGGTGAGCGGTTCCTGCGCGACGGGGTGATCCTCCCCGACGAAGACCTCGCGTCGATTCGCGGTCTCGACGCGCTGCTGTTCGGCGCCGTGGGATGGCCCGAGGTTCCGCCCGGCACGGTGGAGCGCGGGATCATCCTGGCGCTGCGATTCGCGCTCGACCAGTACATCAACCTGCGCCCGTTCCGTTCCAACAACGGGCTGCTCGGTCGACCGGTCGACTTCGTCGTGGTGCGTGAGAACACCGAGGGCACGTACGCGGGCGAGGGAGGATTCCTGCGCAAGGACACCCCCTACGAGATCGCGACGCAGGGATCGGTCAACACCCGTTTCGGTGTGGAGCGCTGTGTCCGCTACGCCTTCGAATTGGCGATGACTCGACCGGCCAAGAAGCTCACGCTCGTGCACAAGACCAACGTGCTCACGTTCGCCGGCAACCTCTGGGAGCGGACCTTCAACGAGGTGAAGGCCGAGTACCCCGACATCACCACGAGCTACGACCACATCGACGCCGCGTGCATCCACATGGTCGAACGGCCCGAGCGCTACGACGTGATCGTGACCGACAACCTCTTCGGCGACATCCTCACCGACCTCGCCGGTGCGGTGGCGGGCGGCATTGGCCGGGCCGCGAGTGGGAACCTGAACCCCGACCGCACCGCGCCGTCGATGTTCGAGCCGGTGCACGGGTCGGCGCCCGACATCGCCGGACAGCAGAAGGCTGATCCGCGAGCGGCGATCATCTCGATGCAGATGATGCTCGAGTTCCTCGGCGAGACCGACGCCGCCAACCGCGTCGAGAAGGCGCTCGCTGCCACCGACGACGTGCGCGGTTCCACCGCGGAGATCGGCGACGCGGTCGCCGCCGCTATCTGATTTCGCTCGCTTTCTCGAACCCAAGGGACACACCACGATGCCGATCACCCCGACCAAGAAGATCTGGATGGACGGAACGCTCGTCGACTGGGACGACGCGAAGGTCCACGTGCTCACGCACACGCTGCACTACGGATCGGGCGTGTTCGAAGGCATTCGTGCGTACCCCACCGACCGCGGTGCGGCCGTGTTCCGGTTGCGCGAGCACATGGTCCGACTCCACCAGTCGGCATCGATGTTGCTGATCGATGTGCCGTTCACCGTGGATGAGCTCTGCGATGCAACCCTCGACGTGATTCGCGAGAGCGGTCTCGACAGTTGTTATGTGCGGCCGCTCGTGTTCCTCGGGTACGGGGAGATGGGGCTCAATCCGCTGCCGTGTCCGGTCAACGTCGCAATCGCATGCTGGCCGTGGGGTGCCTACCTCGGCGACGAAGGCAAACAGCACGGCGTGCGCATGCAGGTGTCGAGTTGGCGTCGCATGGACCCGAACATCAACCCTTCGGCCGCGAAGGGCGTCGGCATCTACGTCAACAGCCAACTGGCCAAGGTCGAAGCCGTGAAGGCGGGCTACGACGAAGCGATCATGCTGAACACGCACGGGTTCGTGGCCGAGTGCACAGGCGAGAACATCTACATCGTGCGCAACGGCGACATCATCACGCCACCGCTGGCCGCAGGCGCCCTCGATGGCATCACCCGTGACGCCATTCGCACGATCGCCAAGGACCAGGGGATCTCGTTCCGCGAGGAGAACATCCTCCGTTCCGACCTCTACATCGCCGACGAGGCGTTCCTCTCGGGTACTGCCGCTGAGGTCGTCCCCGTGCGTTCGGTCGACGATCGCGTCATCGGTGAGCCCGGTCCGATCACCAAGATGATTCAAGAGACCTACGAAGGCGCAGTGCGGGGCCAGGTCGATCAGTACAAGGACTGGCTCACCTATGTCGAGTGACGCGCGTGCGGGCAACGGCAAGAAGATCGAGATCTACGACACGACGCTGCGTGATGGTTCGCAACTCGAAGGCATCTCGCTCACGGTCGAGGACAAGCTCCGCATCGCCGAGCAGCTCGACTACCTCGGCGTCGACTTCATCGAAGCGGGCTGGCCCGGTGCGAACCCCAAGGACACTGAGCTCTTTCAGCGGGCTCCCAAGGAGCTGAAGCTCTCCACCTCCACACTGGTGGCGTTCGGCTCGACGCGTCGAGTCAAGGGCAAGGTCGATTCTGACGACACGTTGCGCCACCTCGTGGAGTCGGGTGTGGGCACGGTGTGCATCGTGGGGAAGACGTGGGATTACCACGTGACCGAGGCGCTCAACACCGATCTCGACGAAGGCGTCGCGATGGTCGCCGACTCCGTGGAGTTCCTCCGGTCGGCGGGCCTCAATGTGATGTTCGACGCGGAGCACTTCTTCGACGGGTATCGCTCCAACCCGGAGTTCGCGCTGCGCGTGCTCGAAGGGGCGGCGATGAAGGGAGCGTCGCACCTCGTGTTGTGCGACACCAACGGCGGCACCTTGCCGCACGAGGTGGAGCGCATCGTCTCGGATGTCTTGGCCTACTTCAAGGGAGATCCGAAGATCGCCGTGCACCTCCACGACGACGCCGGC